>Ga0209415_10004659_pt1 | contig 25042 bp, 24 predicted proteins | sample PeaSoiSIISIP2007_FD_187696 | JGI IMG/M metagenome (GOLD analysis project Ga0209415, IMG submission 187696) | Peat soil microbial communities from Weissenstadt, Germany - SII-SIP-2007 (SPAdes) (version 2) | ecosystem: Environmental > Terrestrial > Soil > Wetlands > Peat | place: Germany... | reverse complement strand
CCACACAGCGCGGATCGCGTCGGAGATCGAGCGCCTTCATCGAGCGCCACATCATCCCCAGGTAGAGCCGGCCGTCGAGGATGAGCGGCTCCACGGGACTGATCCGGGGCCCACCGTCGCGTCGGAGGGTGCCGAGGAGGACGAGGCCGGCATCCTCGAAGCGGCCGCGGGCGACCGCCGCCAACGGCCCGGCCTCCGCCTCGAAGCGGCCCCAGCTCACCGTCAGGGGGCGGCCGGAGGACGGGCCGGCGCGGGCTCGAGCGTATGGACGTGGCGCGTCATCGGATAGGGGACGTAGTCCACGCTCGTCCAGAAGTCGGCGGCGTGGACGTCGACGTCGACCACGAGGGCCGTGACGCGCCGGCACCCCGACGCCCGTAGGCGGCGCTCCCCTTCCGAGACGAGCGACGCGGCGATCCCGCGTCGGCGGACGTCGGGCAGGACGGCCAACCGGTACATGTTCCCCCGCCAGCCGTCCCAGGTGGCGATCACGGTGCCCACCATCCGCCCACCGATCTCGGCCACGATCAGAGCGTCGCTGTCGCGCGCCACCAGCGCGGCGACCGACGGTGCGTCATCGGTGGCGGTCGGGTGGGCGTCGGCCCCGGCCCAGACCCCGAGGACGGCGTCCACGTCGTCGGCCGTGCCCGAGCGCAGGATGACGGGACCGGTGTCGGTGTCGATCGGAGGGTCGGGGGCGTCGCGGGCGGCGTCGGTCACCTGTGCATTGTGCCCACCGGGGCCGGCCCCCCGGGGCCCGACGGCGCCCGTGGACCACGCGCCGATGCGGTCGGGGCGTCGCCGGCACTTGCTAACGTCGGCGCGCTCGGGGACGGTTCTCCGCCCCGGTTCCGCTGTCTGGCCGTGGTCGCCCGGAGGACGGGAAGGACGCCGATGAACCGCGCATTCGGAGCCCTCGGTCGCGGTGTCGTCCGCTTCCGCTGGCTGATCATCGTGGTCTGGCTGGTGGGCACCGTCCTGGCCGTGCGGACCCTGCCCACCCTGGCCAGCCAGGTCAACAACGACAACAGCCAGTTCCTCCCCGCCAGCGCGCCCAGCAACGAGGCGGCGGCCCTGGCCCGGCCCCTCATCGGCTCCAGCAGTCAGTCCCAGATCCCGGTGGTGGTGGTGACGTCGCATCCCCCGCTGACCGGTGCCGACCAGGAAGCGCTGCACCAGCTGTCCACCGACCTCCAGCGGGTCCGGACCGTCACCCGTGTCCGCTTTCTGGCCGAGTCCGGCCATCGCAGTGCCGCCGAATTGCTGGCCACCTCCACCACCCAGCCCTTCGGCCCCACCGGCCCGAAGGCGCTCGTCGACGGACTCGAGTCGGCCATCGGCCGGGCGGAGCTCCCTCCCCATCTGCAGGTCCACCTGGCCGGTCAGATCGTCACCGACGTGGCCACCAACGAGAAGTCGAACACTCAGGGCAATCTGATCCAGGTCTTCTCCATCCTCTTCATCATCGTGCTCCTCCTCATCATCTTCCGGTCCCTGCTGGCGCCGTTCGCCACGCTCCTGCCCGCCATCGTGGTGCTCGGACTGTCCGGTGCGTTCATCGGCGCCCTCGGGACCCACGGCCTCAAGGTCTCCTTCTTCACCCAGATCCTTCTCATCGTCCTCATCCTCGGGGCCGGGACCGACTACGGCCTCTTCCTGGTGTTCCGGGTGCGCGAGGAGCTCCTCGGTGGGCGCCCGCCCCACGACGCCGTGGCCACCGCTGTCGGTCGCGTGGGCGAGTCCATCACCGCGTCGGCGGGGACCGTCGTCGTCGCCCTCCTCAGCCTCACCCTGGCCACCTTCGGCATCTACCACGACCTCGGAGTCCCCCTGGCCATCGGGATCGTGGTCATGCTGGGCGCGGGGCTCACCTTCCTGCCGGCGCTGTTGACGGTCCTCGGACGGGCCGTCTTCTGGCCGTCGAGGACGGCACCGCGCCCCCACGCCGACGGCGTCTGGGGCCGGATCGCCGGTCGTCTGGTCCAGCGGCCGGTCGTCACCCTGTGCACCGGGGTCGTCCTCTTCGGGGTGGTGGCCGTCTTCGCCGCCGGCTTCAAGCCCGGAGGTTTCGGTGGGCAGGTCACCGCCCCCGCCGGCAGTGACGCCGCACTCGGCAACTCCGCCCTCGTCCGCTACTTCCCCCAGGCCAGCGCCAATCCGACGAACGTCGTCATGCGGTTCCCCACGTCGGTGTGGCAGGACCCGGATCTGTTGACGGCGGCCACGGATTTTCTCCGCGTGACCGGTGCCTTCACCACCCTGGCCGGTCCCCTCGACCCCAACGGCGCCGCCGTCACGGCGCAGGAGCTCCGGGCCCTCCGGGCCGAGTTCCCGCCGCCTGCGACGCTGGTGGACTCCAACCGGCTGACCCCGCCACCGGGGTCGGCGGTCCCCGCCGCCCTCTACGGGACCTACCTGGCCACGGCCCGGTACATCAGCCCCGACGGCTTGACGGTCCAGTGGGAGGCGGGCCTCACCGCGGGCGATCCGGGCTCCACCGCCGCCCTCGACGCCGTCCCCGGGATCCGCGACGCGGTGGCCAAGGTGGCGCACCTCGTGGGGGCGTCCGCCGCCGGCGTGGCCGGGGAGGCGCCGGCCCTCTACGACGTGAGCCACATCTCCGACGGCGATCTCCGCCACATCGTCCCCGTCGCCGTCCTGGCCATCGGGATCGTCCTCGCCCTGGTCCTGCGCAGCCTCGTCGCCCCCCTCTACCTGATCCTCAGCGTCGTCCTCTCGTACCTGGCGTCGCTCGGAGTGTCGGTCATCGTCTTCATCAAGCTGGGGGCCTCGGGCGGGATCGTCTTCCTCCTGCCCTTCCTCATGTTCATCTTCCTGCTCGCCCTGGGCGAGGACTACAACATCCTCGTCATGACCCGCATCCGCGAAGAGGCGGGCAAACGGCCTCTCCGCCAGGCGGTGATCCGGGCGGTCGGCGCCACCGGACCGACGGTGACATCGGCCGGGCTCGTCCTGGCGGGGACGTTCGCGGTGCTGGCCATCGTGGGGGGCCGGGGGCCGGGCAACGGCCAGGTCCGGGAGATCGGTGTCGGCCTGGCCATCGGGATCCTGCTCGACACCTTCGTGGTGCGGACGGTGCTCGTGCCCTCGACGGTCTCGCTGCTCGGCCGGTGGAACTGGTGGCCGGCCGCCATGGGCCGTCGCCGCCACGGCGCCACTCCGCCGGCCGCGCCGGACGACGCTGACGACGCGGAGGACGCGGGCGCCTGATCACAGCTTCGCTCCCGACGCCCCCGACACTCCCGACACTCCCGAGACTCCCGAGACTCCCGACGCGGTGGCCCACGCGTACCGGCGGGCCCACGGGTCGGAGACGGGTCGCGGGAGCGCGGCGGTGGCGTTCGGGAACAGCGCCAGGGCGAACAGTATGAACAGCGGTCCGGCATTGGGATCGGTGGCGATCCCGGTCGTGATCCCCCCGAACGACTGGCCGAGGATCCAGAAGTCGACGGACAACGCGGCGCCGACGATCAGGAACGCGGTCGGACGGCGCAGAAGCGGACCGATCCCGATCACCGCCGAGAGCACGCCCAGGGTGACGGCGACGGCCGACCCGTGACCGCGGAGCATGGCCGCCGACCACAGCTGGACGTGGGCCAGCCAGCCCGGGCTCGCTCCCGCCGCAGTGGTGAGCGCACCGCTGACCCCGCCGGGGCCGTCGTTCGCCGGGAGAAACCACAACGCCGCCATCCCCAGCCAGATCACGGCCCAGGCCAGGCGGGCCCCCTTGTCGCCGAGGACCCCGGCCGCCGCCGCGCTGTCGCCCGGTGCCGGTGACGCCGGTGTGGTTCTCCGGGGCCAGACCACCACGCCGATCAGGGCGTAGAGGAGCACCGCACCGGGAGCGCCGGTCAGGGGCGACGCCGTGGCGGTGAGGAGCATCCCGAACCCCTCGCCGAAGCACCAGACGCCTGCCGCCCAGGCGAAGGAGAGGGCCAGGGCCGGACGTACCGTCTCGCGCCGGAGCAGGCCCACCCCGATCAGGATCTGGACGGCGGCGACGACCATGTTCGCCGCCGCCGGATGGACCGAGACCAGCCCGACCATCTCGTCGATGGGCCAGGCCAGGACGCCGGGCTGTCCCCCGGCGGCCGGCCTGATGACCTGACCGGCGAAGGCCGGGCCGAACATCTTGGGCTGGAGCTGCAGGAGTCCGTCGAGCAGCCAGACGATCCCCAGACCGACCTGGATCGTCCGGGCCGTCACGCCGCCGCCCCCGCGGACCGTCGTGCTCACGACTGCCCGCTCTGGTCGATGCCGGTGTACGCCGACGGCGGGAGGTCGGCCTGGAACTGGTACTGCGCGGCCAGCTGCGGAGCGGTCCACACGTGCAACATGAAGTACGAGGTGTCACGGTGGTCCCCGATCGTGCACGTCCCGTCGGCGTTGGTCTTCCCCACCAACTGGCCACCGGACACGCACAGGTTGTCGTGGGCGTGCCACTGGGTGAGCGAGCCGCCGATGTCGGGTCCCGGCTGGCACGGTGCCGGCCCGAGGAACATGGCTCCGATGAGGACGGGCCCGTCGACGGTGTTGGCGAACATCAACGCCGACGGGTGCGCCGGATCGAGCACGTCCCCCTGTTCGACGACCGACCGGTCGAGGTAGTGGGTCATCGGTCCGTGCGGCGGCGAGAGCGGCTCGTACCCGTCGGCCTCTGCCGTCTGGACGTTCGCGAACTGCGTAATGTCGGACGTCACCGCGGAGACGAGCGACTGCGCCGCCGCCTGCTGGGCCGCGGTGGGCGGCGTCGAGGGGACGGGCGCCATCACCATCCCGTTGGCCATCACCGTGGCGCCGTGGACGTTCGGGCAGATGGCGTTGCTCGTGGACACCGCACCCGTCGACGGCCCTGACATCGACTGGCCCGACATCGACTGGTCCGGTGTCGACTGGCCCGACATCGACGGGGCCGGTGTCGAGGGACCGGATCCCGATCGAGCCGTCCCCGTCATCGCGTCTCCCATGGCGGTGGAAGTGGACTTCGGCGCCGGGTGATGGACGGCGGCGGCGACGGCCACGCCTCCCATGAGCAGTGCCCCGGCCAGTGACACCGTCGCCACGGCGGACCACCACAGGCGTGTGGCCGTGGTGGCGCTCATCCAACCGCGGCGCAGGTGTTCGATGGTGTTCGTCATCTTGCGTCTCCTCCTCCGTGCCCTCAGGCAGTGATTCGAGGATCGGCCCGCAAGATGAGTGCGCTGTCACCGGCGCGTTAGGAGACGATGATGGCCACGGGCCTCCGGACGGCCCCGTGGGCCGTCGTCAGTCGGTGTCGTCGCGCTCCAGGGTGAGCTGACGGAAGGCCAGGACGGTGGCCGCCCCGGTGACGACGAGGAGGACGAGATCGAAGGCCCAGGCACCGTGCATGGGTGTTCTTCGGCGCGTCCGCCGGGAGGGTTGAGATGTGTCACCCAGGGTGACCGTGCCTATCCTGCGACGATGACGGCGATGTCGTTCGACCGGGCGGCCGACTTCTACGACGCCACCCGTTCCTTCCCCCCCGGGATCCAGGCCCGGCTCACGGCCATGCTCGCGGCCGAAGTCACCCCCCGTGGGCGCTGCCTGGAGATCGGTGTGGGTACGGGCCGGATCGCCCTGCCCCTCGTGGCCGCCGGCGTGCCGCTCGCCGGTGTCGACATCGCGTCGAAGATGTTGCGGCGTCTGGTGGAGAACGCCGACGGGAACGAAGCCCCGTTGCTCTGCGTCGCCGATGTCACCGCGCTGCCGTTCGGCTCCCACCGGTTCGGGGCCATCCTGGCCTGCCATGTCCTTCATCTCATCGACGACTGGCGCGCCGCGGTCGACGAGGCGGTCCGCGTGCTGCACCGCGGGGGCGTCCTCCTCGTCGACTTCGGCGGCGCGCCGCTCGCACCGTGGAGCACGGTGGCCGACGCCGTGATGAAGGACCGTGGCATCGTCCGGATCCGCCCGGGCATGTCCGACCCCGGTCCCGTGGCCGACCACCTGTCGGGACGCGCCGTGGCCCGGGCGCTTCCGGCGTTCACGATGACGGTGGAGCGGACGCTGGCGCAGGACCTGTCCGACTGGGAGGGACAGATCCACTCGTGGACCTGGTCGCAGGACCCCGGAGCGATCGCCGAGGCCTGCGCCGGCATGCGGCGTTGGGCGTCGGACAACGGATGGCCGCTGGAGCGACGGGTCGCTCTGGAGAGGACCATCCAGTGGTGGGCGTTCGACCTCGTGGGCTGAGTGCGACAAGGCGGTCCGGAGAACGGGACCACACGCGCCCGCGATGGCGGCGGGAATCAGCCGGGCCGGGATTCGGCGAGCGCTACCCGGTGACGTCGTCGAGGTCGACACCTTCGGGGAAGGGGAAGAGGCCCTTGGCGGCCACGCTGCGGACCACCACCCCCCACGTCGGGCGTGCCGCGATCAGGGAGCGGAGTTCGCTCAGGCCGGCGTCCGGCTGACCGGAGACGATCAGCGCCCCGGCGCGCATGAAGCGGGCGTTCTCGTCCCCGGGCAGGAGGCGGAGGGCCTGGTCCACCTCGGCCAGGGCCGATCCCTGCTCGCTGCCGAAGAGTGCCTCCTCGGCCCGGGTGCAGTGGTCGAAGGCGTCCGAGACCGTCACGAGGCGGTCGATCTCGTCGAGGGGGTGGTCGTCGTGGTCGACGCGGACGTCGACGAGGACGCCCTCCCACGGGTGGTCGTGACGGTGCCCGTCGACGATGAGCACGGCGGCCGACATCCCACCGCGGGCGTCGCCGCCGGCGCGCTCGGCCGCCCGCAACGCGCCGAGGAGCCGCTCGGGAAACGTCCCCGTGCCCGTTTCGTAGGCCTCGGCCATGGCCGGCCACACCCCGGCACTGGCCATCATGTTGGCCTGGACGCTGTACTGCCGCCCCACGTGGTGGCCGGCGTGGTCGATGCACAGGTCACCGGTGAACGCGCCCGCACCACCGGCGGCGTCGACGACGGCCACCTGTCGGACGGCCGACGCCGCGTCCTCGGCCCGGACCTCGTCGAGCGCCTGCCCGGCAGCGCGACCGGCGTCCAGGCGGTCCAGGCACTTCGGACCGTAGGAGACTTCGGCCATGGCTTGGGTGGCCACCGCCCCGACACCGGCGACAGCCCAGGGGACGATGGCTCCGACAGCGAACCAGCACGTCTGAACGGCGACACCGAGCTGACCGCTGTCGGGGTCACGGGCGACGATGGAGTAGGTCATCGCCCACTGCTACCACAGTCGGCCCTTCGACCGGTCGGCGGTGGCAGGGCTGCTCCTTTCCACTCCGGTCCCGGAGGGTCATCCTGTGCGGATGGAACTCTCCCTGCGGACCGCCCGGTGGCGCCGCCTCCTCACTCTTGCCCTGTTGTTCGGTTTCGGACCGGTCGTGGTCGCCACCGCGGCCAGGGCCTCCACGCCGGCCCCGGGCTCCTGGTCGATCGAACGGCAGCGACCGGCATCCGAGCCGGTCACGCTGGCGGCCGTGTCGTGTCCGAGCGCCACCGAGTGTCTCGCCAGTTCGGGCGGCGCCCTGGTGGCCACCACCGACGGGGGGCGGAGATGGCGGACGACGCACCTTCCCAAGGGGGTCGTGAAACTGGGCGGGATCTCGTGCCCGACCACGTCGCACTGCTGGCTGGTGGGCTTCACCAGCGACGACCCGAGCACCGGAGTTCTCCTGGCCACGACGAACACGGGGAAGACCTGGGGCACCGAGACGATCCCGAGTGGCCTCGAAGGACTGTGGGGGGCCGTCTCGTGTGCGGACGTGTCCCATTGCTGGGCGTTGATCCCCGTCGGCTCGGGCAACGGGACGAGCGCCATCGCCACCACCGACGGGGGCGGGACATGGACGGTCCAGAGCCTCGACATCGGCGGCTACGCGTCGCTCACGGACATGGCCTGCCCCACCCGTGTGCGCTGCTCGATGGCCACCAGCATCGCCAACCCGCACTTCGACGGTGACATCGGGAGGACCACCGACGGGGGCCGGACATGGAAGACCGGACAAACGGCGGCGGCCGATTTCGAGAGTGTGTCGTGCCCGACGGCGACCCACTGCTGGGCCGTGGGGGTGGACAACGCCGACACCACGGGCCTCGTCTTCGCCACCGGCGACGGGGGTCGGACCTGGGAGCCCGAGAACGTCCCGGGCGCGACGGCCAAGCTCGAGGGCATCTCCTGTCCGTCGACGTCGGACTGCACGGCCGTCGGTCAGAGCGGTGTGATCGCCACCACCGACGGGGGGAGCACCTGGACCAGTGAGGTCCTGCCGGCCGGAGTGCTCGGCGTCCAGGGCGTCTCGTGTCCTCCCGCCCCCTGCGTGGCCGTCGGGTACACGGCCACCGACGCGGTGATCCTCGGCCAGCAGTCTTCTCAGGCCCGCGGCAGGGCGTAGGTGACGATGGCCACGAAATGCAAGGTGGCCCCCACGACGGTGCAGGCGTGGAACACCTCGTGGTACCCGAAGACGTGGGGGACGGGGTCGGGCTTGCGCAACGCGTAGACGACCGCCCCCACCGTGTAGAAGCCGCCGCCGGCGGCCAACAGGCCGAATCCGGCGCCGCCGAGCGAGTGGAGGAGCTGGGGGAGAACGGCCAGCGCGCACCAGCCCACCACGACGTAGGGCACGGCGACAGCCCACTTGGGCGCGTCGAGCCAGGCCTGGCGCACCGTGATCCCGACGGCGGCGCCACCCCAGACGAGGCTCAGGATGAGGACCTGCGCCCATCCCCGAAGGGCCAGTCCGGCGACGGCCGTGTAGGTCCCGGCGATGGCGATGAAGATGGTGGCGTGATCGGCCCGCCGCATCCGTCGGCGCGCCGCCGGGGACCAGCGGACGCGGTGGAAGGCCGCGCTCACCCCGAAGAGGGCGACGATGGAGGTCATGTAGACGGCCAGGGCGGCCGCCGCCCCGGCCGTCGGAGCCCGGACGACCACGAAGGGCGCGCCGATCACGGTCACGGCGACCGCGACCAGATGGATCCAACCCCGTAGCAGGGGGCGCGTGCCGGCGGAACCGGCGCCCGGTTCGGGGGTCAGCTGCTCGGTGGTGGTCATCGGTGGGGGCATGGCGGTGCGCGTCGGGACACCGAATTGGACAGCACGGGGCCGGCGCCGTCCAGTGGGGACGAGCCTTCCGGGGGAGCGGTGCGGTCCGGGCCGGTCGCCGGCTCAGGTGTCGGTGACCGCCGGCTCCACCGCGCCCTCGACGGCGCCCTGGTGCTCGAATTGGGTCCGGTAGAGCTCGGCGTAGACGCCCTCGGCGGCCAGCAATTCCGTGTGACTGCCCTGTTCGACGATCCGGCCGTCGGCCACGACCAGGATGACGTCGGCTTCGCGCACGGTCGACAGCCGGTGGGCGATGACGAGGGAGGTGCGTCCGGCCAGGGCCACCTTGAGCGCCTCCTGCACCGCCATCTCGGACTCCGAGTCGAGATGGGCGGTGGCCTCGTCGAGGACGACGACGTCCGGCGCCTTGAGGAGCAGCCGGGCGATGGCGATGCGCTGCTTCTCCCCTCCCGACAGGCGGTAGCCCCGGTCGCCCACCAGGGTGTCGAGTCCGTCGGGCAGGGAGTCCACCAGAGGGAGGATCTGGGCGGCCCGGAGGACCTCCATGAGCTCCTCGTCGGTCGCCCCCGGTTTGGCGTAGGTGAGATTGGACCTGATCGTCTCGTGGAAGAGGTGGGCGTCCTGGGTGACCACGCCGACGATGTCGTGGATCGACCGGAAGGTGGCGTCGCGGACGTCGACACCGTTCAGCCGGACCGACCCCGAGCTCACGTCGTAGAGGCGGGGCACCAGGTGACTGATGGTCGTCTTGCCCGCGCCCGACGGTCCCACCAGAGCCACGAGTTGGCCCGGGCGGGCTGTGAACGAGACGTCGAAGAGGATCTGGTTGGAGGGGCTCTGGTCCAGGACGGCCACCGATTCGAGCGACGCCAGCGACACCTCCTCGGCCGTCGGGTAGCGGAAGTCGACGTGGTCGAATTCGATGGTGGCCGGACCGCGGGGGACGGCGACGGCCCCGGGCTTCTCGTCGATCATGGGGGGGAGGTCGAGGACCTCGAAGACGCGGTCGAACGAGACCAGCGCCGTCATGATGTCGACCTGCACGTTCGAGAGCGCGGTGAGGGGTCCGTAGAGGCGGTTCAGGTAGGCGACGAGCGCCGTCAGGGTCCCGATGGTGAGGCTGCCGTGGACGGTGAGGACGCCGCCCCAGCCGTAGGCGACGGCCGTCGCCAGTGACGCCGTGAGAAGGAGGGCGGCCATGAAGACGCGGCTGTACATGGCCGAGGTGACCCCGATGTCGCGGACGCGGCCCGCCCGCTGTTCGAAGATCCCGACCTCGTCCTCGGAGCGGCCGAAGAGCTTGACCAGGAGGGCCCCGGAGACGTTGAAGCGCTCGGTCATGGTGTTGGTCATCTGGGCGTTCAGGGTGTAGCTCTCGCGCGTGATGGAGGCGAGGCGCCGACCGACCCAGCGGGCGGGGACGAGGAACACGGGAGTGAGGACGAGGGCGGCGAGGGTGATGGGCCAGGACAGGTAGAACATGAGGCCCAGGGTGATGGCCACGCCGATGACGTTGCTCACCACCGACGAGAAGGTGTCGGTGAAGGCCTGCTGGGCTCCGAGGACGTCGTTGTTGAGCCGGGAGACGAGGGCTCCGGTCTGGGTGCGGGTGAAGAAGGCCAGGGGCATCCGTTGGATGTGGGCGAAGACCTTGGCCCGCATGTCGAAGATGAGACCTTCACCGATACGGGCCGAGACCCAACGTTGCCAGAGCGAGAGGCCGGCGTCGGCCACGGCCAGGAGGGCGACGAGGAGGGCCAAGCCGACGATCAGGTGGACGTTGTGGTGCCTGACGATCCCGTTGTCGATGATGTCGCGGTAGATCAGCGGGTTGGCGGCGCCGATGACGGCGTCGAGGACGATGAGCACCAGGAAGATGCCGAGCATCTTCTTGTAGGGCGACGCGAAACGGGTGATCCGCCTGACGATGCCGGGGGGGAGCTGTTGGTGGATGACCGACTCGTCGCGCCGGAAGGACCGCATGAGCCCGAAGCCCGCTCCCCCGTGGCCCCGTGCCATGCCCATGCCCATTCCCATGCTCAGGTCCCACCTTCGTGTGTCCGTGGGTGTCCCGCCCCTCGTCGGTGAGGCGTGGCGCCCTGGGTGTCGTGTGACGGCCCGGCGCATCTGCAGCAGCCGTCGTACCGGCAGAGCGCGCCCAGCAGCCGGGCCAGGTCGGCCCGCTCGTCGCCGGTCAGGGCGCCGAAGACCTCATCGGCCGTGGCCCGGCGGGCCCCCTCGAGGCTCTGGAGGAGGGCGCGGCCCCGGGCGGTCAGGCTCACGAGGACCGAACGGCGGTCGTCGGGATCGGCCGACCGGACGATCAGCCCCGACGCCTCGACGCCGTCGACCAGGGTGGTGACCGATCGGGGCACCACCTCGAGACGGGTGGCGATTTCGGCCATCCGCAGCGGTCGCCCGGCCGAGGCCACGATGTGGAGGACCCCGGCCTGGGCACCCGTGATCCCCAGGGGGGCCAGCTGGGCCGTGGATCCCCGGCGCAGGCGCCGGGCCGAGTGGCTGAGGAGTTCGGCCAGTTCGAGGGTGGTGTCGCCCGTCCTCCCCGGCCGCGGGGGCGCCGGCGGGAGGGGGGTGGGGTGCTCGTCCAAGTTCGTGAGTCTACCTCGTTATGAGAGTGACTCACTATCTGGCCGGGCCGGCGGAGGGTGCGTCAGGAGACGGGCTCCACCGGGCCTATATAGATGGTCTGTCCCGTCTCGGCGCTCACCGAGCAGGGGGTGGTCGAGTTGGTGCCGCTCGCAGCCGTGGGCGCCGCCGGGACCGGGCTCGACCAGCCCGGGAAGCGGACGGAGAGGGACAGGGTGTCCGTGGCGCAATGCCACGACGAGAAGGTGATGCTGGCCCCGGCCCCCGCCCCGGTGCCCCCGGCGGTGGCCGGGGTCAGGACGGCCGGGACGACCCGGGCCGGTCCCGGCGCCTGGACGGTGGGGATGGGCTGCCCGCCGGACCCGAGAACCTGGACCCGGGGGACCCCGGAGAGCGCGCAGGGGGTGCTCGAGGTGTCGCGGAAGACAAGGGCGCCGGCCAGGGTGGAGGAGGTGCCGCCGAACTTGGTGAAGTCGACCGAGGCCGCCACCGATGACGGTGCGCAGGCCGGCGCGCCCGGCGTGGTGGGCTGCGGGCTCGTCGTCGGGGCGGTCGTTCTCGAGGTGGCCGAGGGCGATCCCCCGGAGCAGGCGGAGAGCAGTCCGAGGCAGCTGGCGGCGAGTACCGCGGCGGCCCGGACGACGGTCGTCCGGCCCGGTACGGAGGGCGGCACCGGGCGACTCATGCCGGCCTCACCGCCGACGGCGGGGGGATCGGTCCCGGGCCCGTGGCCAGGCACCGGTAGGAACCGGCCGGGTTGGCCGGATCGGGCAGGCGGGGCGCGGTGAGGAAGGCCGGGGCGGATCGGAGATCGATCATGTCGAGGACGTCGGCGGCGTTGGCGTCGCGGCGGGTGAGGGCGGGGAGGTTCCACTTCGTCTCCACCGTCTTCAGGATGGAGGTGTGGTCGTAGACGGTGTGGGAGACGTAGTGGCGCCGGGCGTAGGGGGAGATCACCCCGGCCGGGACCCGGAACCCGTAGCGGTCGAACCCGCCCGGGAGGAATCCCGGGGCCAGGTCGGGGGGGATGTCGTCAGGGGGGATGGCGGCGGGCGGCGGGACGTGGTCGTACCACCCGCCCCACTCGTCGTAGGTCCAGATCATGAGCGTCTTCGGCCATGCCGGCGAGAGCAGGACGGCGTTGACCACGTCGGCCAGGTACTGGTCGCCGAACTGGATGTCCTGGGGGTTCTCCTCCGACTGGACGGTGTAGTTGGGCTCGAGCACCGAGAACTGCGGGAGGGTCCCGGCGGCGGCGTCCGAGAAGAACTGCTCCATCTTCACGAACTTGTCGGTGATGGAGGACGTCCCGGCCAGGGAGATGAAGACGAGGGGGGAGGGGTTGTCCGAGTAGTAGTCCTTCCAGCTGATCCCGTACTTGTTGAGACTGTCGAAGATCGTCCCGTTGGGCGGGAGTCCCGAGGGGAGGGAGTCGTTGATCAGACCGAGCGAGGTGCCGGCGAAGAGGTAGCGCCGGTTCGGATTGGTCTGGGCCATGGCCGAGCAGAACCACCGGTCGGCGATGGGGAAGGTCGAGGCCAGTCCGCAGGTGAAGGGGATGTCGCTGTCGAGGAAGTAGCCCATCGACTCCCCGGTGGAGGCCTCCACGAACCCCAAGTTGCTCCCGTTGTCGTAGGAGCGGTGGCCCGTCTGCCAGTCGTTGCCCACGCCGCTCGTCATGCACTCGCTCGGCATGTGGAAGGCGTGGACGAGGTTGCCCTTGCCGTCGGGGCAGGCGGCGGTGGGCAGTCCGTCGCGTCCGAGGGGGAACCCGTCGCCGCGTCCGGTCATGCCGAGGAGGTTGTCGAACGAGTGGTTCTCCATCATGACGACGATGATGTGCTCGATCTCGGGAAGGCTCTCGGTCCCCGGTGCCACCGCCGGGTTGGGCAGGGACCCCGGCTGCCGGACGGCGGCCGACGCCAGCCGCGCCACGGCGTGCCGGCCGCCGGTGACGCGAGACCCGAGGGAATCGGAGCCACCACCGGCGAGGACCACGCCGGCGGCGCCGGCGGCGGCCGCCCCGAGCAGGGCGCGTCGGCTGAGGCGGGCACCGGCGTCGGGCCGGCCGGATCCGCCGCCGGGTGCGTCGTCTCTGTGGCCCATGCCCCTACCCTCCGGTCGTCGGCCCGCCGCCGCTGTGGCCTGTCCTCGTCGCCGGGTCGAACGGCGGTCCGACCGTAGCCGACGGGTCCCGACCGTTCATCGCAGCGGAGGGGCCGGAGCGGGACCGGGACACCGGACCGGCCCAGATAGACGCCGGGCCCGGTATACGGTTTTTGGTCGTGCGGACGCCGTCGTGAGGATCGATCGCCGTCGATTTCTCCTGCGTTCCGGTCTCGGTGCGGCGGGGACGCTGGCCGCGCTGTCGGGTGCGGGCGAGGCCGGGGCCGCCACCACCGGAGCCCCCACCGCCGGGGCGGCGGGCGATGCCACCCTCGGCCCGGTTCCCTTCCAGGGCCCGCACCAGGCCGGGATCCTGACGCCGGCGCCCCCGGCCGCCGCCTTCGTGGCCCTCGACGTCACGGCCGGGAACCGCTCCGCCCTGGCCTCGCTGCTGCGGACCATCACGGCCCGGGCCCGGTTCCTCACCGCCGGGGGGGTCCCTCCGTCCACGCCGGCGGGGAGCCCCCCGGCGGACAGCGGCACCCTCGGACCCCACGTCCCCCCCGACGCCTTGACGGTCACCCTGGGCGTGTCGTCCACCCTGTTCGACGACCGCTTCGGTCTCGGACCGCGCCGGCCCATCCGGCTGACGGCCATGCAGCCCTTCCCGAACGACGGACTGACGCCGGAGTGGTTGGGCGGTGACCTGATGCTCCAGCTCTGCGCCGGCTCCAGCGACACCGTGCTCCACGCGTTGCGCGACATCACCAGGCACACGGCCGGGGCCATGGCCGTCCGGTGGAGGATGGACGGGTTCCTGTCGCCGCCGCGTCCGTCGGGTGTGGCGCGCAACCACTTCGGTTTCATGGACGGCATCGCCAATCCGCCCGTCCACGACCGGGCCGTGGCCGACAAGCTCCTGTGGGTCGTGAAGGGCCACGGCGAACCGTCGTGGGCCGTCGGTGGCAGCTACCAGGTGGTCCGGCTCATCCGGATGTTCACCGATCTCTTCGACGCCGTGCCCCTCGCCCGCCAGGAGGCGATCTTCGGACGGCACCGGTCGAGCGGGGCGCCGCTCGGCCAGGCCGAGTCCACCGACGTCCCCGACTACGCACGGGATCCCCACGGTCGCGTCGTACCGTTGACGGCCCACATGCGGTTGGCCAACCCCCGCACGGCCCGGACGGCGTCGACCCGGATCCTGCGGCGGGGCTACAACTACGACGTCGGCGTGGACGCCGACGGCCGCCTGAACATGGGTCTCGTGTTCGCCTGTTACCAGCAGGACGTGATCCGGCAGTTCGAGGCCACCCAGGTGCGCCTGGTCGACGAGCCCTTGGCCGCTTACGTCCGGCCCTTCGGCGGCGGGTACTTCTTCGCGCTGCCCGGGGTCCGTCATGCGAAGGACTGGCTGGGCCGGGGGCTTCTCGCGTCCTGACGGAAGGATCGGTGCCGGAGCGCTACCCTCCCGGCCGTGCCGAGCGCTCCCGTCCTGTTGGTGACCGGCCCCCCCGCCGCCGGGAAGTCCACGGTGGCCCGTCTCGTCGCCGACCGCTTCGGGACGGCGGCCTGTGTGGAGACCGACTGGTTCTGGACCACGATCGTCCGTGGCCACGTCCTTCCGTGGCTCCCCGAGGCCGACGCCCAGAATCGGACCGTGCTGCGGACGTGCGCCGCCGCCGCCGCCGAACTCGCCCTCGGCGGCTACACGGTGGTGATGAACGGGATCATCGGGCCCTGGTTTCTCGGTCTGGTCACCGACGAGCTGTGGCGGGTGGAGGCGGACGTGCACTACGTGGTTCTGCGTCCCGCCCTGGCGGTGACCACGGCGCGCGCCGCCGCCCGGGCCGGTGAGGAGAGAGTGCCCGGGCACCCCGCCCTCACCGACGAGGGCCCGGTCCGGTTCATGTGGGAGCGCTTCCGGGACCTGGGGCCGTATGAGCGTCACGTGGTCGACAACGGCGCCGAGGATCCGCAGCGGACGGCCGACGTCGTCTGGACGCGATTCAGAGACGGCACCGATCGGCTGGTGCCCCCGCCGGCCGGCTGAGGCACCCTCGGGCCACGAACGCCGGCCCGCCCGAGAGGGTCAGTCGGCCACGAGTTCGGTCAGGAGGGTCACCGTCGGGTTCCCCCGGGTGAGCCAGCTGTCGTCGACGCCGAGGCGGGAGAGCAGGCGGGCGGCACGGACCATGATGGCCCCGCTGCGCAGTGCCGCGAAGACCTCGAACCAGCGGAGGTCGGCCACGTCCCGTCCGAGGCGCGCCTCGTAGGCGGCGACGGTGGCGGCCCGTCCGGGAAATCCGGGGAGGTCGCACCCGCAGCGCTCCACGGTCATCTGGTGCAGGACCAGGAACCAGGCCAGGTCGAGCTCGGCCGGGCCGACCGAGGCCATCTCGAAGTCGAGGACGGCGGCGATGGTCATGTCGTCGGCCACGAGGACGTTTCCCAGCTGGACGTCGCCCCAGAGAAAGGACGCCGGGGGTTCGGTCTCCGGGAGCCGGGTCCGGCACCAGGTCACCGCGTCGGCGAACACGGGCGGGATATCGTCCTCGGCCGCCCAGGCGAGGTAGCGCGCCCAGCGGTCGAGCTCACCGGCGAGGGTGTCGCCGGTGGCCCGACGGGACGCGCCGGGGAGGAAGTCGAACCGACCGGTCGAGACGTCGAGGCGGTGGAGACCGGCGAGCAGGTCGAGGAAGTCGGCGTGCAGACGGGCCTGGGCCTCGGCTCTGGCCTCGGCCAACCATCCCCGGCGGAGGTAGGCGGTGTCGGCGCGCACGACGCGGCCGTCGACACGGGGCATGAGGATGAAGGGTGCGCCCACCCAGGTGGCGTCGAGTTCGACGGCGAGGGGCACGACGGCCGGGAGCCCGGCCCCCGCTACGAGCGCCTGGGCGCGCCCCTGGGCGTCGAAGTCGTAGAGGGGGAACAGCCCGTCGCCGTTCGGGGGGAGCCGGGCCACCAGAGACTCGTGCCCGCCGGGACCGTGGGGATCATGGGCGGCGCCCGCCGGTCCCGGAGAGGGCCAGTCGACCTCGAGAAAGAGTGTCTCGCTCGACAGACCGGTGGGGGGCTGACCGATCGGGGCCACACGGGGCCCGGGCGCGTCCGGTCGCCGGGCGTGCAGCCACCGGAGGAACCCCCGGCGGACCGCCTCGAGGTCGCGTGCGGCGGAGATCCCCATGGAAGGAACCGACACTATCGTCGGCCCGATGACGACCGTTGCCCAGCTGCTCCTGGCGCGGGCCGACGACGACAACACCGGACTGCGTGACGGCGACGCGTCGTGGACGTGGCGCCAGGTGGTGGCCGAGTCGGCCGCCCGGGCGTCGTGGTTGGGACGCGTCCGCCGAGAGGGACCCTTCCATGTCGGTGTCCTCCTCGAGAACGTGCCCGAGTACCTGTTCCTTCTCGGCGCGGCCGCGTTGAGCGGCGCCACCGTGGTGGGGATCAACCCCACCCGTCGGGGAGCCGAGCTCGCCGCTGACATCCGCCACACCGACTGCCAGGTCCTCGTCACCGACAGGACCCAGCGCGGACTGATCGACGGACTGGAGACGGGCGTCGAGCCGGGACGGGTGTTCGAGGTCGACGACCCCACCTTCATGGACGGTGTCCGGACACCGGGACCCCTTCCCGCACAGCCGCCGGGCCCCGAGTCGCTCTACCTCCTGCTCTTCACCTCGGGATCGACGGGGGCGCCCAAGGCCGTCCGGGTGAGCCAGGGGCGTCTGGCCGACGCCGGCCTGACCATGGCCAAGGGGGCGGGGTTCACCGCCGAGGACGTTCTGTACTGCGCCATGCCGTTGTTCCACGGCAACGCCCTCAACACCTGCGTGATCCCGGCCATGGCGGCCGGCGCCTCTCTGGTGTTGCGCCGACGCTTCTCGGCGTCGGGTTTCCTGCCCGACGTCCGCCGCTACGGCGTGACGTACTTCAACTACGTGGGCCGCGCCCTCGCCTACATCCTGGCCACGACGCCGTCCCCCGACGACGGGGAGAACTCGCTGCGGTTCGGCTTCGGCACCGACGCATCGCCGACGGACATCTCGGCCTTCAAGACGCGTTTCGGGTGCCCGATCGTCGAGGGCTACGGGTCGAGCGAAGGTGCCATCTCGATGAGCCGCGTTCCGGGGACGCCGCGTCAGTCCGTCGGGGTGCCTCCCCCCGGCACCGAGGTGGCCATCGTCGACCCGGTCTCGGGCCGGGAGTGTCCCCCGGCGCGGATCGACGACGGTGGGCGACTGCTGAACGCGGCGGAGGCGATCGGGGAGATCGTCAGCCGCAACGGGGCCGCGCGCTTCGAGGGCTACTACGCCAACGAGGAGGCCGAGGCCGAGCGGACCCGGGGCGGGTGGTACTGGTCGGGAGATCTCGGATACCGCGACGAGGACGGTTTCTACTATTTCGCCGGCCGTCCGGCGGACTGGCTACGGGTCGACGGCGAGAACTTCGCCGCCGCCCCCGTGGAGCGGATCCTGGCGCGCTTCGACGGCGTCGTCACCGCCGCCGTCTATCCGGTCCCCGACCCCCGCACCGGGGATCAGGTGATGGCCACGCTCGAGCTCGCCCCGGGGGCCGTCTTCGATCCCACCGCTTTCGCCGCCTTTCTGGGCGCGCAGGAGGATCTGGGGACGAAGTGGGCGCCGCGGTTTGTCCGCGTGGTGGAGCAGATCCCGCTCACGGGCACGAGCAAGGTCGACAAGCGTCCGCTGCGGTCGGCCGCGTGGATCACCGACGATCCCGTGTGGTGGCGGCCGCCGGTGGACCGGGGCGGTGGGGACGGGTCGTCGTACCGCGTGCTCACGCCGGGCGATGTCGAGGCGTTGCACGACGAGCTCGCCGCCCACGACCGGACCGGACTGCTTGAATTCTGATGCGTGGACGACGACCCGACCACTGACGACCCGGTCACTGACGACCCGGCCACTGACGACCCGGCCACTGACGACCCGGTCACTGGCGACCCGGTGAGCGACGGGGACGGTCCCGACGACGAGGACGTCGAAGGGATCCCCGGTGTGGTCCTGGCGGCGATCAAGGACCGGATGCACGCCCGGCGGCTCAGCCCGCCCGACGATCCCGGACACGTGGAGGCCAGTCTCGGTAGCGCCGACGACGACGTCCACGTCGTCGACGACGGGCCGGAGTACTGCGTCATCGGGCGGTCCGTCGGGTACTCCCCCGACGGATGCATCTACGTCCTCGTGGGGCGGATCTCGCGTGAGGTCTACGAGCAGCTCCGCGACGGCGACGTCGAGCCCGCCCGCGCGTTCGACGACGCCCGCGACATGACGCTCAGCGGTGTCTACGAGGTGGACGGGATGGTCGAGAACATCGCCCTCATCCGTCGCTTCGGCCCTGTCGACGACGTTCCCGCCGAGTACCTCCCACCCGGTCCCTTCCTCGAGTTCTCCGAGGAGAACGCTCCGACCGACGAGGACTAGGGCGTTCGCGGGGCGACGGGTGGCGTCCGCAAAAACGGGCCCGAGTCCGTGAACGTTGCCGGCCCGTTGTCCGTATGCCCCGGTGCGACCCCCGCACCCAGCTCCGGGCTCGGTCCCGTCCCGAGTCCCGGAGCTGGACGTGCCTTTCCCGGGGCGCTCCCCGGCCAGATGGCCGGGTCGCGTCCGCGCTCCGCCTGTGGCTAGTGTCGGCTGGTGAGGCAGGCAGAAGGAGGACGTCATGGGATTGATGGACAAGGTCAAGGCGCAGGCCACCCAGTTGGCCGACAAGGCGCAGCAGGCGGGCCAGGCCGGACAGGCCAAGCTGGCCGACCTCCAGGCCAAGCGCAAGGGTGACGCCCTCCTGCTCGAGCTGGGGGGAGAGGTCTACAGCCAGAAGGTCGGCCGGGCCGACGCCGGGGTCGAGACCCGGATCGCCGGATTGGTGGCCCGGCTCCAGGCGTTCGAGGCCGAGCACGGCACCATCGGGGTGACCTCGGCCGACACCTCCGACAGCGCGCCCGCCGCGTCGGCGCCCCCCACGGCGTCGGCGCCACCGGCGGCGGCTCCTCCACCGGCGGCGTCGGCCGGACCCATTCCGCAGGCCCAGTACGGTTCGGGGCAGAGCTGAGCAGACGCTTCCGCCGCACCGGGCCCTAGCGGGCGCGGCGCGCGAAGGCCGGACGGTCGGGCACCGGGTGCCCGGGGGACGCCGGTGGAGCGTCGCCGACCACGGCCGGACGGCCGTCGAGGGGGTGCCGATCGATGGCGTGGGACTTCACCACGGAACCGGAGTTCCAGGAGAAGCTGGACTGGATGGACGGCTTCGTCCGCGACGAGGTCGAGCCCCTCGATCTCGTGTGGGGCGGACGAGCCTTCCATCCCCTGGACGACACGTTGCGGAAGGTGGTCGACCCCCTGAAGCAACAGGTCCGGGACCGGGGGTTGTGGGCGTGCCACCTCGGCCCCGAGCTCGGCGGTGAGGGGTACGGGCAGCTGAAGCTCTCGCTCATGAACGAGATCCTGGGCCGGAGCCAGTGGGCGCCGATCATCTTCGGGACGCAGGCGCCCGACACCGGGAACGCCGAGATCATCGCCCACTACGGGACCGAGGAGCAGAAGGAGCGGTACCTGAAGCCGCTGCTCCAGGGCGAGATCTTCTCGTCGTACTCGATGACCGAACCCCAGGGCGGGTCGGACCCCACCCGTTTCACCACCCGGGCCCGTCGCGACGGCGAGGAGTGGGTGCTCGAGGGATGGAAGTTCTTCTCCTCCAACGCCCGGACGGCCTCGTTCCTCATCGTCATGGCCGTCACCAACCCCGACGTGAGCGCCTACAAGGGGATGTCGATGTTCCTCGTCCCCACCGACACCCCGGGTGTGGAGATCGTGCGGAACGTGGGCCTGATGGGCGAGTCCCTGCACGACGAGGACGCCGGGATGCACGCCCTCATCCACTACGACGAGGTCCGGCTCCCGGCCGAGAGCCTCCTCGGCGGCGAGGGCCAGGCCTTCGCCATCGCCCAGACCCGGCTCGGGGGGGGACGGATCCACCACGCCATGCGGACGGTGGGGATCTGCCAGAAGGCCCTCGACATGATGTGCGAGCGGGCGTTGTCGCGCGAAACCCAGGGGAGCCTGCTGGCCGACAAGCAGAGCGTCCAGAACTACGTGGCCGATTCGTACGCACAGCTGATGCAGTTCCGGTTGTTCGTCCTCTACGTGGCCTGGGAGATCGACGAGTACCAGGACTACCGCAAGGTCCGCCACGACATCGCCGCCATCAAGGTGCTCACCCCGCAGGTGCTGCACGACATCGTCCAACGCTCCATCCAGGTCCACGGGGCCCTCGGGGTGTCCAACGAGATGCCCCTCGGACGGATGTGGATGATGGCGCCGATCATGGGTCTGGTGGACGGACCGAGCGAGGTCCACCGGGTGACCGTGGCCCGGCAGGTCCTGAAGCGCTACCAGGCGGCCCCGGGGCTGTGGCCGACCGAGCACCTGCCGGAGAAGATCGCCGCCGCCAGGGAGAAGTTCGCCGAGTACCTCGAGCTCGAAGTGGCGAACCTCTGATGGCCGGGACATCCACAGAAGCGTCCGACGCGGGGTCCCGTCCGCGGCCGGGGGCCACCACACCCGAGGAGGACGAGGAGAGGACGAAGGGCCTCATCGACGAGGTCGTCCTGGCCCGGTGGATGGACGACCGTGATCTGCCCGGATCCGGTCACGACCTCGAGACCACCTTCATCACCGGGGGCGCCTCCAACGAGCTCTTCGAGGTCCGGAGGGGCGACCACCGGATGGCCCTGCGCCGGCCGCCGCGGATCGTGCCCGAGGGACGCGACGAGACGATGCTGCGCGAGTACCGGTTGCTGGCCGCGCTGGCCGACACCGACGTCCCCCACGCGCGCGCCGTGGCCGTCTGCGACGATCCCGAGCTGATGGGGGGCTGTTTCTACCTGATGGAGTACGTCGACGGCTGGTCGCCCATGGGCGGGGGCGGGTGGCCCGCCCCCTTCGACACCGATGCCGAGGGCCGCCGGGGCCTCGCCTTCCAACTGGTCGACGGGATCGCCAAGTTGTCACGGGTCGACTGGGAGGCGAAGGGGCTGGCCGGTTTCGGGCGCCCCGAGGGCTTCCACGAACGCCAGGTCGACCGGTGGATGAGCCACCTGGCCGCCGTCCAGTTCCGCGACATCCCCGGTCTGGACACGGCCGCCCAGTGGCTGAGGACCCACCAGCCGCGCCACTACGAGCCGGGGATCATGCACGGCGACTACCAGTTCGCCAACGTCATGTTCCGCCACGGGGCCCCGGCCCGGCTGGCGGCCATCGTCGACTGGGAGATGGCCACCGTGGGCGATCCCCTCCTCGACCTGGGCTGGGTGATCCAGGGGTGGCTCGATCCCGACGAGGAGCGGACCACCGGGAGCTACGTCGACTACAGCGACATGCCCAGCCGGGCCGAGCTCCTCGACTACTACGCGACCGAGTCGGGCCGGGCCACCGACGACATCGACTACTACGTGATCCTGGCCCGCTTCAAGCTGGCGGTGGTGCTCGAAGCCGGGTACGCGCGGGTGGTGAAGGGTCAAGCCGACAATCCCAAGATGGAGGCGTTCGGTGACGTCGTGCTGTCCTTGGCCGTGAAGGCGGCTGACCTCGCCGGTCGCTCGACGCTTCGGTGAGGGGGACACGTCGGTGACGGCGGTCCGACCGGGGGAGGGCGGGCCGTGGCGGACCCCGGCCGAGCGCTTCGACCTGACCGGGAAGGTGGCGCTCGTGACGGGGGGCAGTCGCGGCCTCGGACGGTCCATGGTCCAGGCCTTCGCCGCCGCCGGGGCCGAGGTGGTCGTCACCAGCCGGAAGCTCGACGCCTGCGAGGCCCTGGCCGCCGAGGTGACCGCCGCCACCGGCCGCCGGGCGGTGGCGCTGGCCTGCAACGTCGGGCACTGGGACGAGCTCGACGGGCTGGTCGACGGCGCCTACGAGGCCTTCGGGCACGTCGACGTGCTCGTCAACAACGCCGGGATGTCCCTCGTCTACGGCCAGGCGACCGATGTCACAGAGGCCATGTGGGACAAGGTGGTCGACCTCAACATGAAGGGCGTCTTCCGGCTGACGGCCCTGGTGGGGAGCCGGATGGTCGACCAGGGGGGCGGTTCGATCGTGAACGTGAGCTCCGTCGGGTCCATCCGGCCCAACGCGTCGATCCTTCCCTACGCGGCGGCCAAGGCGGGGATGAACAGCATGACGGACGGCTTCGCCCGGACCTACGGCCCGACGGTCAGGGTGAACTGCATCATGGCCGGCCCCTTCTTCACCGACGTCTCCAAGGCCTGGGACATGGAGGCCATCGCCATCGGCCTCCGACGCCATGCCCTCCAACGGGGGGGTCAGCCCGACGAGGTGGTGGGAGCGGCTCTCTACTTCGCCAGCGACGCGTCGACCTTCACCACCGGCGCCGTCCTGCGCGTCGACGGCGGGATCCCGTAGGCGGGGCCAAGACGGGGTGCGGGGCCCCGGGGGGGTGCGGACCCGGTCAGGAACCGGACCCGAAGAACGGGTTGGCGGGTTGGTCGCGGACGACCAGGAGATCGCCGACCTCGGGCCGACGCTGGAGCCCGGCCTCGAGCGCCGCCCGGGTGGCCCGGCGGTTGTTCTCGTAGACGGCGGTCTCGTCGGTCGCTTGGGGGTCGACCCAGACGGCGGCGATGAGAAGCAGGTCGTCGAGAGCGCCGGCGGCGACGACGTCGTCGGCCACCGCCCAGAGAGTGCCCGAGGCCACGCCCGCCTGGGCCGCTCCCCAGGTCAGGCGTTCGTGCCGGGCGCCGTCCAGGGGTGCCTTGTTGACGAAGAGGGTGAAGGGCTTGACGGGGAGACCGGGGCGGACGACGCAGACGAAGGGGACGTGCCCCGGGCGCGGAGTGGCGAGAGCGGTGACCCAGGCCGACTCGACCGGACCGCCCCGGGCGCCGAGGACGGTGTTCAGGTGGGCGGCATGGGCGCCCGAGCCGACGAAGGCCTCACCGATCTGGGTGGGGACGGCCGGGGTCACGCCCGGGTCACGACGTCGGGGGCCACGTGGTGGGCGGCTCCGGGAAGGGCTCGGTCCGGCCGTAGCGGTCCATCCGCAGGAGATCGCTCCCCATGGTCCCGGGCCGGGTGTCGTAGGCCAGCAGACCGACGTGGCGACGCGTCCGTCCCCCGATCGGGCTCACGCGGTGGATCGAGTGGCGGCCCTCGAAGATGAGGAGTGTTCCCGGGGTCATGGCCAGGGTCACGACACCGGTGGTGTCCCCGGCCAGGAGACGGGTCACCGCCGGGTACCTCTCGTCGGCGGCGCTGCGGATCCGGGGGACCACCTCGAAGTCCCCACCGCTCTCGGCGGACTGGATGGCGAGGGAGACCACGAAATCGGTCTGGTCGAAATGCCACTGGAGCCTGTCGCCCTCCTCCATCACGGCCAGGTTGAGAGCGCCGAAGGGATCGGCGTAGCGGAAGAGCGGACCCCGGTCGAGGACCGCGGCGATGAGCTCGAGCAGGGGGTCCCACTCGTAGAGGCGCCGAAGGGGTGAGGTCCGGGGGATGAGGTCATAGCCGACGGCGGCCACGGCATAGGGAGCGAAGCTCAGCCGGGGGTGGTCCGCGGGAAGGTCGAAGTCGGGGATCTCCAGGTACGCCGTGCCGACGCCTCCGGAGTGGTGGGCCCGGGGGGCGAGCGACTCGGCGTCCTCCACCAGGGTGGCCACGCCCCGGGCGTCGATGAATCCCGGGAGCTCGGCCGCCCCGGTGGCGGCCAACTGGGCGCGAGCCCCGGCGACGACGGACCGGCCGGTGGCCCCGTCGAGGTCGGCGAGGGGATAGCGGGCCAGGTCGACGAGATCGAAGAGCCCGGTCTCACTGGCCATGACGGTGGGGTCCCCTTCGGGCGGGCGCCCCCGGTCGTGGGGCGGGCGACCACCACCATAATCAGCCTCACGCGCCGGCCTCCCTCCCCGACGGGCCCGGAAGGGTCACCGGGAGGGGTCGACCGGGCGCCCCTGACGGCTGCGGGGACCGCATTCGTGATCAAAGGTGGTCGTCCCCCCGCTAAATGTGGTCAAAATTGAGGAGACGGACCGTGGCGGAACGAGTTCTCAGAGCGATTATTCATCATCTCTGACGATTGTCACGACCCCACCCAGCCATGAAGATGCCGTGGGGATCCAACGACAAGGAGAGAGCAAATGAACGTTCGGCGTAGTTTTGTGCGGCTTGCCGCACTGACAGTCGTCGTGGCCATGCCCCTGGCGGGCATGTCGGGCATCGCTTCGGC
>Ga0209415_10004658_pt1 | contig 25042 bp, 23 predicted proteins | sample PeaSoiSIISIP2007_FD_187696 | JGI IMG/M metagenome (GOLD analysis project Ga0209415, IMG submission 187696) | Peat soil microbial communities from Weissenstadt, Germany - SII-SIP-2007 (SPAdes) (version 2) | ecosystem: Environmental > Terrestrial > Soil > Wetlands > Peat | place: Germany... | reverse complement strand
CATCGAGGACGTCCACTGGCTGGGCGGCGATTTCGAGGACCGGCTGTTCTACGCCTCCGACTACTTCGAACAGCTTTACCAGTGGGCCGTGCGGTTGATCAAGTCGGGTGATGCCTACCTATGCGACCTCACGGCCGACGAGGTTCGCGAGCAGCGGGGCACGCTCACCGTGCCGGGCCAGGAGAGTCCATACCGGAACCGTTCCGTCGAGGAAAACCTCGACCTGTTCCGGCGCATGCGGGCGGGGGAGTTTCCCGATGGCGCCCGCACCCTGCGCGCCAAAATCGATATGGCCTCGCCCAACCTCAACCTGCGCGACCCGGTGATGTACCGCATCCTGCACGCCGAGCATCATCGGACCGGCGACAAGTGGTGCATCTATCCGATGTACGACTACACCCACGGCGAGTGCGATTCCATCGAGCGAATCACGCACTCCATCTGCACGCTGGAGTTTGAGGATCATCGGCCGCTGTACGACTGGTACGTCGAACAACTCGGAATTTATCATCCGCAGCAGATCGAATTCGACCGGCTAAACCTTACGTACACGCTATTGAGCAAGCGCAAGCTGCTGGCGCTGGTGCAAAGCAAACTCGTGAACAGGTGGGATGATCCTCGCATGCCCACGATTTCCGGGCTGCGGCGGCGCGGCTACACACCGGAAGCGATCCGGAACTTTTGCCGTCGCGTGGGTGTGTCCAAGACGAACGGCAGCACCGAGCTGGGATTGCTGGAATATTTTCTGCGCGAGGATTTGAACAAACGCGCGGCGCGGGTGATGGCGGTGCTGCGGCCGCTGCGCGTGGTGATCGACAACTATCCGGAAGGTCAAGTGGAGCAGATGGAGGCGGTGAACAATCCGGAAGACGCGAGCGCGGGCAGCCGGACGGTTCCGTTTTCGCGCATGCTGTATATCGAACAGGACGATTTTCGCGAGGATCCGCCCAAACAATATTTCCGCCTGGCGCCGGGGCGCGAGGTGCGGCTGCGCTACGGCTATTTCGTGACGTGCCAGAGCATGGTGAAGGACGCGAGCGGGCAGGTGACGGAGATTCACTGCAGCTACGATCCCGCGACGCGCGGCGGCAATGCGCCGGACGGGCGCAAGGTGAAGTCGACCATCCATTGGGTGTCGTCCGAGCATGCCATCGACGCCGAAGTTCGCCTGTACGACACGCTGTTTACCCGCGAGGATCCGAACCAGGTGGAGGAAGGGCAGGAGTTCACGGCGAATCTGAATCCGCAATCGCTCGAGGTGGTGAGCGGAGCGAAGCTGGAGCCGAGTTTGCGCGGGGCGGCGGCCGGGGCAAGCTATCAGTTCGAACGGCTGGGATATTTTTCGGTCGATCCTGACACTACGCCAGACAAGCCGGTGTTCAATCGCACGGTGGCGCTGCGCGATACGTGGGCCAAGATCGAGAAGAAGTCCGAGAAGAAATCGAAATGATCATTCTCGGCTTGGGCGGCATTCTGGACGACGCCGCATGCGCGGTATTAAAAGATGGCGAACTGCTAGCGGCCGTGGAAGAGCGGAAGGTGTCGCGGCAGGCATCACCCGGTGTTCTGCCGGAAGGAGCCATCGCCACGGCGTTACAGGTGGCTCGGCTGTCGCCCGCGGATGTGAATTGCGTCGCCCTGGTTCGGCCGTTCGCGCAGGAACTTCACCTGACCTTGCGGTCGCGGTTCCCCCGTGCCCAAGTGGTGATGGTGGAGCATCACGCGGCGCATGCGGCGTCGGCATATTATCCATCGCCGTTCGACGACGCCACGGTATTGACGCTGGATCGCGACGGGGATTTCCGCTCCGCCGCCCGTTGGCGCGCGTCTGGAAATCAACTGCACCTGGAAAAGGATTTCTACTATCCGGACTCTTTGGGCGATTTATACAGCCGCGTAACGGAACTGCTGGGGTTCAACGCCGGTTCGGATGAACACAAGGTGCAGTGGCTTTCGACGGCTGATTCAGGCGAGCAGTTTCGGCCCCTCTTCGAAGAGATTTTGGGCGGGAGCGATTGGCCGTGCGTCAATCTTAGCTTCTTCGACGCGGATCGCCTGAACCAGGGCGGGTTCAGCGAGAAGTTCTATTCGCGGCTCGGTTTGGAGGGCGGCGAAGAGATTTCCGAATCGCTACGCGCGCCGCTGGCGGCCGGGTTGCAACGCGCCATCGAGGGCATTGTGCTGCGCATGGCGGGATCGCAGGAGAGGCTGTGCGTGGCGGGCGGACTGGGGACGAACGCGCTTCTGATCAGCGCTCTTGAGCAATCGAAACAGGTGTTTGTGCAGCCCGCGGCCGGCAATGCCGGAACAGCGCTCGGCGCGGTGTTTTACGCGTGGAACAACGTGTTTGGGCAGAAGAAGCGTGCGTCCATGAATGACCTTTGCCTGGGCCCGAGCTACACGGCGGAGGAAGTGAAGCAGGTTCTGGAGAATTGCAAACTGCGCTTCCACTATTTGATGACCACTGACGAGCTGGTGGCGCGCGCGGTGCGCGATCTGGACAGCGAGAAGAAGATCATCGCGTGGATGCAAGGGCGCATGGAATTTGGGCCGAGAGCCCTGGGTAATCGCAGCATCCTGGCCTCGCCGCTGAATCCTTATTCGACGGAGAATCTGAATATTTACATCAAGCATCGCGAGCCGTTCCGGAAATTCGCGGCGTCGGTGCCGGAGGAGATGGCGGGCGAATACTTCGAAACCGGGCCGAATGCGCGCTATCTTGCGACTGTGGGACGCGTGCGCGCGCCCTATCGCGAAACATTTGAGGCCGCAGTGTTGAGCGACAACGCGGTGCGCGTTCACACCGTGCGGCGCGAAGACAATCCGCTGTATCACCAACTGCTGCATGCGGCTGGCAAGGCCACGGGGCTTCCGGTGTTGTACAACACGAGCTTCAATTTGTTCGGCGATCCGCTAGTGTGCACGCCGCGCGATGCGGTCCGGAGCTTTTATTCTTCTGGTGTCGACGCCTTGTTCGTGGGTAATTTCGTGGTCGAGAAGTGACCAACCATCTAGCCAGCGAAAAAAGTCCGTACTTGCAGCAGCACGCCCACAATCCCGTGGACTGGTATCCGTGGGGCGAGGCAGCATTCGCGAAGGCGCGGAGCGAGGACAAGCCCATCTTCTTGTCAGTGGGTTACTCGACCTGCCATTGGTGCCACGTGATGGAACGCGAATCGTTCGAGAGCGAGCAGTTGGCGGCGATTTTGAATCGATGGTTCGTGCCGGTGAAGGTGGATCGCGAAGAGCGGCCGGATGTGGACCGGATCTACATGACGTTCGTGCAAGCGTCGACCGGCAGCGGCGGCTGGCCGATGTCTGTGTTCCTGACGCCGGATCTGAAGCCGTTCTTTGGCGGGACGTATTTTCCGCCGGACAATCGCTATGGGCGGCCGGGGTTCGGAGCGATTCTCGATCGGATCGCCGAGGCGTGGCGAAGTGAACGAGGGCGCATCGTCCAATTGAGTGGGGATGTGGTCGCGCAACTCGCACAATACACCGGCTCGGGCGGGGCTTCGACCGGTGCGCCGGATAAGGCGGTGCTCGATTCCGCATTCCAACATTTCCGCCGCATGTTCGATTCGACGCATGGCGGATTCGGGAGCGCGCCGAAATTTCCCCGGCCGGTGGTTTTCAATCTCCTGCTGCGGTATCACGCGCGGTCGCGCAGGCAGGAAGCGCTGGATATGACGCTGGAGACGCTGCGGGCCATGGCTAACGGTGGCATGCACGACCAACTGGGCGGCGGGTTTCATCGCTACTCGGTGGACGAGCGCTGGTTCGTTCCGCATTTCGAGAAGATGCTGTACGATCAGGCGCAGCTGGCGGTGTCGTATCTGGAGGCGTTCCAGATCACGCGCGAGCCGTTTTACGCGAAGATCGCGCGCAGCACGCTGGATTATGTTCTCAGGGATATGACGCATCCGGAGGGCGGGTTCTATTCGGCGGAGGATGCCGACAGCGTGATCGATCCGGCAAATCCGAAGGAGAAGGGCGAGGGCGCATTCTACATTTGGAGCGCCGCTGAATTGAAGGAGGCCCTGGGCGACGAGCTGTCCACACGGTTCGCGTCCATCTATGGCGTGGAGCAGAATGGAAACGTTCACGAGGATCCGCATGGCGAGTTCACGGGCAACAACATTCTGTATTTGCGTGAATCGGTGGACGACGCGACTGAAGCGGAGTTGCGATCGGCCAAGGCGGCGCTGCTTGCCATCCGGTCGAAACGCGTGCGGCCGCATCTGGACGACAAGGTCCTGGCTGCCTGGAACGGTCTGATGATTTCCGCCTTCGCCAAAGCGGCGCAGGTACTGAATGAGCCGCGTTATCTCGCAGCAGCGCAGCGGGCGGCGTCGTTCGTCATGACTCGGATGTACAGCCCGGAGACGGGCGTGTTGTTACGTCGTTATCGCGATGGGGACGCGGCCATCGCTGGGTTCCTGGACGACTACGCATTCGTGATTGGTGCGCTGCTGGATCTCTACGAGGCCGACTTCGATCAGCGGCACGTGGAGAGGGCGATGGCGCTGACGGGCAGGATGCGCGAGCTGTTTGAAGACAAGACGGCGGGCGCGTTCTTCAGTACGGCGTTGGGTGACAGCAGCCTGGTGCTGCGCATGAAGGATGATTACGACGGCGCCGAACCTTCGGGCAACTCGGTCGCGTTGATTGCTCTGCTACGCCTCGGGCACTTCACGGACCGCGCCGAATATCGCGAGGCCGCCGAGCGAACGCTTGAAGCGCTGGGGTCAAAGATTACTCAACAAGCTGTCGCGGTGCCGCAAATGTTGGTTGGGCTCGACTACGCGTTGGGACCGAGACGCGAGGTGGTGCTCGCAGGCGATGCTGCAGAGCTTTTGCGGCATGTGCGCTCGCGATTTCTACCTCGGACGGTAACCTTGCGCTCTGACGCGCGCTTTTTTCCCGCGGCAGTCGGCATGCACGAGATCGATGGCAAGCCGACGGCGTATGTATGTCAAGACTATGTCTGTCAACTGCCGGTGAATGAGGCTGCCAAGCTGGACGAGTTGCTACAATAGGTCGAAATTCAACCAAGATACTTGAGGAGAATGCATGGAAAGACCTGGAGCCACGACGATGAGAGGGAATCCGCTGACGCTGCTGGGGCCGGAGTTGAAGGCCGGTGACAAGGCGCCTGATTTTAGCGCGGTGAACGATGGGCTGCAGCCCGTGAACCTGGCGGGAACCGGAAACGATGTGCGCATCTTCAGCGTAGTGCCGTCGCTCGATACGCCGGTGTGCGATGCGCAAACCAAGCGCTTCAACGAAGAGGCAACCAAGCTGCCGGGCGTGGCGATTTTTACCATCAGCATGGATCTTCCGTTCGCGCAGAAGCGCTGGTGCGGAAATTTTGGCATCGACAAAATCAAGATGCTCTCGGATCATCGCTCGGGTTCTTTTGGCGAGCACTATGGGACGCTGATCAAGGACATGCGGATCGAGAGCCGCGCGATTTTCGTCCTCGATAGAGACAACACGATCAAGTATGTCGAGTACGTCAAGGAAGTAGCGGATTTTCCGAATTACGAGGCGGCGCTCGCGGCGGCGCGGTCGCTGGCGAAGTAGGCGCTACGTACTCAGCGGCACTGAAGCGAATAATTCAAAGTGAGGTTTACGGTCCCGGACGCTATTGATTCCGGGACAAAGAGCCAGCGCTTTGCCGCGTCGATTGCCGCTGCTGTCAAGAGCGGATGGCCTGAGGCGGCTACGTCCAGCACGTTACCTATAGATCGATCCACAGTGAGTTGCAGGTCGACAAGGCCTGTGACATGTGCCTGAGCCGCCAAAGGCGGATATGTCGGAGGCACAAACCGGAGAAATCGATACTCTTGCGCGCTGAGCAGTTGTGCGATCGCGCGCCCTTTTGCCTGTTCCGCGGACACCGGCCCTAGGTAACCTTCCAACAGGGACTGAAAGGTCGGAGACGGCCACGTGCCTACGTTTCCGTGGAACGACTCGGTTAAGCCAATGTCGAATTGTCCAAATCGCAACTCCGGCACCATTTTTTCCCCAGTCTGCTGGAGAACGCGTTCCTCTTCATCCGTCGCGTCGTGGAAGATGTCCTTCGATCCAAAAACCGGATTGGTGATCTCCCCTGTCAAATCCCAGAGGCGAGCCATTTCAGGATGTACTTGCCGCAAGCCCTTCCAGTCCACTTTCTGCTCGATCGGTAAGCGAAGAACCGTGGTCGAGGGGCCGCACTGCGCGACGATTGCGAAGCTGATGGCTTCGAATACGCCCTCATGCCCAGGGTATTTCTTCAGCACGGCTCGAAGTTCCCTCGGGTTAACCGCGCACGGATTGTTCGATCCCACTAGGGCAGCCGGCGAGGTATTACGCACGCGCGCCTCCGCACTTTGCACCATGATGCGTGGGCACCACTGACTCACCGGGGCGATCCGAGAGTAGCGGATCAGCGCATCGGCACCTTCCTGCCTGACGTCGATCACCCGATAATAAAATAAGGCGCCAGCATCGGAGAAGAACGTGGATACGATGTAGATCTGAGAAGGCCCGACCGGATCCTTCGCTCCTGCCATGGACGTTGCAAGACCCATGACTAATAACAGGCGAGGCACGTTTTTAGTCTAACGTTTCTCTCGATCGGGGACTTCGGGGATCCGAATGGTAAGATAAATAGTAGGAGCAGCATGCCTACCCAAGTGAAGCGTGCCGAACGCAAAGCGAAGAAAAGTTACACGCTTTCTTCGGAATCAGTGGCGTTCCTTGAGATCATGCGCAAGAAGCGCCGTGCCGCATCGGTCTCTTCCGTTCTCGAAGAAATTCTGCAAGCCGTCAGGCGTCGTCAGGAACAAGCCAAAATTGACCAATCGGTTTCTAGCTATTACTCTTCGCTATCCGGCAAGGATGCGAAGGAACTGAACGACTGGTCGGAGTTCGCTTTGGGCGAATTCCCCGGTGAACCATAGGTGCCTACCACGAAGAGATCTCCATTGCGCGGTGAGATTTGGTTTGTGCGGTTGCCGGCGGATCCGCCGGAGAAAGGCCTGCGGCCGGTCGTCGTTTTGTCGCTAGACGCGAGGAACCGTCACGAACGAGCGGACACCGTGCTGGTTGTTCCTCTCACTACCAGCATCCATAAGGAAGTCCCAACTCAGGTCTACCTTTCGTCCGGCGAAACTGGGTTGCCGGCCGATTCGGCGGCCCGTGGCGAAGACATCACGGTGGTACGCAAGCAGAACCTCCTGGAGTCTCGCGGCCGGCTCAGGCAGCTGAGCAACTCGCGGATTTGCGAGCTCGCCAGCAAAGTGCTAATCGCAACCGGCTGTGCGCATTAAGGGCCAGGCTCCTCCAACCTCTCGTAGCCGGTGCAGTTAAGGACCGGCAACTGCGGATACTTGGGGAAGTGCGGGTCGGTTTTTGAAAGCTCGCAGAGGTAGAAGACGGAGCCACGATCGGAAGTCATGCGGCGCATGTGCGCGCAGGTGACACAGAGTCCGGCGCGCTGCTGTTCATCGCTCAAGCGAATCATTCTAACAGCGCCGCCCCAACCGCAGCGGCGAAATTTGCTAACCTAGTCACTTAAAGTGCCTTCGCCCGAATGCCCGCTCGAATGAGCGAAAGCTTCATCCTGCAGACATATCCGTTTCGTGAGGCTGACCTGGTAGTCAGTTTCTTCACGCGCGATCAGGGAAAGCTGCGAGGCGTGGCGCGGAGGGCGCGGCGGCCGAAGAGCAGCTTCGGGTCCGGGCTGGAACGGCTGTCGCACGCGACGGTCTCGTACTATCAGAAGGAGAATCGCGAGCTGGTAAGCCTCAATTCCTGTGACCTGCTGCAATCGCAATTCGCGCTGGCTTCGAACTATGAAGCGAGCGTCGCGCTGGATTATCTGGCGGAAGTTACCGAGCAGCTGCTGCCGCCGAATGAAACCAATGAACGCCATTTTCGCCTGTTGATCGCCGTGCTGGAGTCCCTGCGCGCAGGCAGCAATGTTTGGACCGCGGTCACGTACTTTGGGCTGTGGGCGGTGCGGCTGGCGGGCGTATTGCCAGCGCTTCGCGTTAGCGCCGATTCACGCGCCATCATTGAAGAGATGCTGGTAACGCCCCTTCCGCAACTGACTGCGCGCTCTTGGACCAAGGAAACGGCGGCCGACGTGCGGCGCGCGCTGAATCGATTGATCGAAGAACACGTGGAGCGCAAGTTGCGCACGACGACGATACTCGAGGCTCTATGAAGAATGGAGGCGCTGTGAGCGGCGTTCTGACGTTTCAAGAGACCGTGCTGCGTCTCAAGCAGTATTGGTCCGAGCGCGGCTGCATCATTCAAGAGCCGTACGACGTGGAAGTCGGCGCGGGCACCATGGCGCCCGAAACTTTTCTGCGCGTTCTTGGACCGGACCCGTATCGCGTGGCTTACGTGCAGCCCAGCCGCCGGCCGGCCGACGGACGTTACGGGGACAATCCGAATCGCCTCTACAAGCACCAGCAGTTGCAGGTGATCCTGAAGCCAGCGCCCGCGGACGTGATCGATCTCTATCTCGGCAGCCTGAAGGCGATCGGCATCGACCTGGGCATGCACGACGTCAAGTTTGAAGAAGACAACTGGGAAGCGCCGACGCTGGGCGCCTGGGGCATCGGCTGGCAGGTAATGCTGGATGGTCTGGAGATTTCGCAGTTCACCTATTTTCAGCAATGCGGGGGCTTTGAGCTAGATCTGGTGCCGGCCGAGCTGACGTATGGCCTGGAGCGCATCGTGGCGTTCTTGCAGAATGTCGACAGCGTGTATGACATCGAGTGGACGCGTGGCGTCGAATATCGGAGCGTGCGACACCGCGAGGAGTACGAGTTCTCGAAATACAATTTCGAGCTCGCCGACATCGGCATGCTGTGGCAGCTTTTCGACCTGCACGAAAAAGAATGCCAGCGATTGCTGAAGATGCCGGACGCATTGCTTCCCGCATACGACCAAGTGCTCAAGTGCTCGCATGTGTTCAACCTGCTCGATTCGCGCGGAGCGATCAGCGTGACGGAGCGGGTGCGCGTAATCGGGCGGGTACGAAAACTGGCGGTCGGCGTGGCGACGGCCTGGATGGAACTACAAGGGGCAGTCGCGTGAGTCTGCCATTTCTGCTTGAGATCGGGACCGAAGAAATTCCGGACTGGATGATTATTCCTGCGCTCAACAATTTGCAGGATATGTTTCAAGCAATGCTTGATCAGCATGTTTTGGGCGGACGAGTGACGGGAACGGATGCCACGCCTCGGCGGCTGGTGCTCGGCGCGGAAGGATTGCTGGAGCGGCAAGCGGATGTGGAGGAGTTGGTGTTGGGTCCGCCAAAATCGGTGGGTGCCGGCGCAGCGGCGGGATTTGCGAAGAAGATGGGCACGACGCCGGACCAGTTAGGGACGCAAAGCACCGCCAAAGGCGAGTATTTCGCGTTCACCAAACGAACCCAGGGACAGGCGACCGGGGCGGTTCTGGCGCGTGAACTGCCCAATCTGATTCTAAAGATTCAGTGGCCTAAGACCATGGTTTGGAACGGAAAAGGCACAGAACGTTTTATTCGTCCCATCCGCTGGCTGGTGGCGCTGCTTAGGGATCAGGTTGTGCCATTTGAGATCGGCGGCGTGAAATCGGGCAATACGACCAGAGGCCACCGGGTTCTCGGGAAACCATCGATTCCGGTCACGATCCAGAATTTCGACGAGCAATTGCGAACCAATGGCGTGATCTTGTCGGCCGCCGAGCGACGCGGAAGAATCGAATCCGGTATCTCGGCGTGGCGAGCCAAGCCAGATCCCGATCTCATGCACACGCTGGTCTACATCACCGAGTTCCCTACCCCGATTCTTGGAAGTTTCGATCGGAGTTACCTCGACCTGCCGCACGAGGTACTGATCACGGTGATGCGGCATCATCAGAAATATTTTTCGGTGGAGGATGCGGATGGCAAACTCGCGCCGCACTTCATCGCGGTGATGAATACGAACGCCGATGCCGAGGGTTTGGTGCGGCACGGGAACGAGCGGGTGTTACGCGCGCGCTTCAACGATGCCCGGTTCTTCTGGGACGTGGATCAAAAGAAACGGCTGGAAGATCGTCTCGAGGATTTGAAGAACGTCACTTTCCAGGCCAAGTTGGGTTCCTATTACGACAAGACCCTACGCATCGAAAAGCTCGTCGTGGACGCGAATGCGAAGCGCGCAGCCGTGCTTTGCAAATGTGATCTCACCACCGACATGGTCAAGGAATTCACTGATCTCCAGGGCATTGTGGGTGGGCTCTACGCAAGAGCGCAGGGCGAACCGGAAGAAGTTTCGCGCGCCATCTATGACCACTACAAGCCGCTCAGCATGGAGGACGAAATTCCGACCACCACGGGCGGACGAATTCTCAGCTTGGCCGACAAGTGGGACACGCTGGTCGAGTGTTTTAAGGTCGGGATGATCCCCAGCGGCTCAAGAGACCCGTTCGCGCTGCGACGCGCGGCACAAGGCATCGTGCGCATCGTTGTTGAAGGCAAGATGAAGTTCGATTTCCCCGGCATGAGCCCCGAGCTGTCCGAATTCATGCGGGACCGTGTCGAATACTACTTCCGCGACGTCCGGGGCTTCGCTTACGACGAGGTGCGGGCATGCATGGCCACGGGCTGGACCGATCTGATCGATCTAGAAGGGCGGCTAAAACGCGTGCAAGTAGTCCGAACGACGCCTGATTTTGAGCCGATAGCCGCGAGTTTCAAGCGCATTAAGAACATCCTGAAGCAAGCGCAGTTCAGTGATTCTACTTTCTACGCTAATCTTCTCGAACCTGGACCGGAACTGGATCTCTATGAGGAAATGCGGGGCACCCAAGGTCAACCGCTCGAATCCCGCATCGGCCCGCTGCGGCCCAAAGTCGACCTGTTCTTCGACAAGGTGCTCGTCAATGCACCCGACGCGAACATCCGGCGCAACCGGCTTGCGCTGCTTCAGAGTCTCCTCACGGAGTTCTCGGACGTAGCCGACTTCTCGGAAATCGTCACAGAAAGGCAATCATGAAAAAATACGTTTACGCATTCGGCGGCGGTGCAGCCGATGGCGATGGTAAGATGAAAGACATTCTCGGCGGAAAGGGCGCCGGCCTGGCCGAGATGAGCCGCGCGGGCGTTCCCGTGCCTCCCGGATTCACCATCTCCACCGAAGTCTGCAACATCTATTTCCAAAACAAGAACAGCGTCCCGAAAGAGATCAGCGAAGAGATCGCGCACGCGCTCACGAAGCTCGAAGGCCAGATGGGCAAACAGCTGGGCGACCCCTCCGACCCGCTGCTGTTGAGCGTGCGATCCGGCGCCAAGTTCTCCATGCCCGGCATGATGAACACCATCCTCAATCTGGGATTGAACGATAAAACCGTAGAAGCCCTGGCCAAGAACAGCGCCAATCCGCGCTTCGCCTACGATTGCTATCGCCGCTTCATCCAGATGTTCGGCGAAGTGGCGCTCGACATCGACATGCACAAGTTCGATCACATCTTCGACGAGCGCAAGAAGAAAGTGAAGGCCAAGCTCGATACCGAGCTTTCGGCCGACGACCTGAAAGCCATCATCGGCGACTATCAGAAGCTGGTGAAGAAGGAGACGGGCAAGGCGTTTCCGCAAGACGCTCGCGAACAGCTCGCCATGTCGCGCGACGCGGTGTTCCGTTCCTGGTGGGGCAAGAACGCGGCTAATTACCGGCGTATGGAGAAGATTCCCGACGACCTCGGTACCGCAGCGAACGTGCAGGCGATGGTGTTTGGCAATTTGGGTGAGACCTCCGGCACGGGCGTCGGCTTCACGCGCAATCCGGCCACGGGCGAGAAGGTGTTTTGGGGCGAGTTCCTGTTGAACGCGCAGGGTGAAGACGTCGTGGCTGGCATCCGCACGCCGCATCCGATCGCGGACCTCGAAGCGATCATGCCCGATGCTTACCGCCAACTCCGCGACATCACCACCAGCCTCGAAAAGCACTATCGCGACATGCAGGACTTCGAGTTCACCATCGAGAACGGCAAGCTGTTCATGCTGCAGACGCGGAATGGCAAGCGCACTGGCTTGGCGGCATTGCGTGTCGCGGTGGAGATGACGAAGGAAGGGTTGATCGACAAACGCGAAGCAGTATTGCGCGTGGCTCCCCAGCAATTGGATCAATTGCTCCATCCGCTGTTTGACCAGGCTTCGCTCAAGACGCTGATCAAGATCGCGAACGGCATCGATGCTTCGCCCGGCGCAGCGGTCGGGCGCGCGGTGTTTACCGCTGATGAAGCGGTGGAACTCGCGAGCAAGGGGCCCGTTGTCCTGATCCGCAAGGAAACCACGCCGGACGATATTCATGGCATGGAAGTCGCGAAAGGCATACTGACGGCGGTGGGCGGAAAGTCGAGCCACGCGGCCGTGGTCGCGCGCGGTATGGGTCTCCCGTGCGTAGTCGGCGCGGGCTCGCTGCATATCGAAGAGCACAAGAAGCAGTTCACAGTGAAGGTTGGCGCCAAGGATATTGTCGTCAAGGAAGGCGACTGGATTTCGTTCGATGGCACCACGGCCGATGTCTATCTGGGCCAGGCCAAAACCAAGGAGCCTGATCCCAAATCGCCGCTTTTCGTCGAGTTCATGAAATGGGCCGACGTGTTTCGCGGCAACTTTGGCGTGCGCGCCAATGCCGACATTCCCCGCGATGCAATCGCAGCTCGCGAGTTCGGCGCTGAAGGCATCGGCCTATGCCGTACCGAACACATGTTCTTCGCGGCCGATCGCATCCCGCATATGCAGGCCGTGATTCTGGCCGAAGACGTGAAGACGCGCGACAAGGCGCTGCAAAAGCTACTGCCGATGCAGCGCAAGGATTTCGCCGGGCTGTTTGAAGCGATGGACGGGTATCCCGTGATCATCCGCACGCTGGATCCGCCGCTGCACGAGTTTCTGCCCAAGCGCGAGAACCTGATGGTGGACATCGCGGTGCTGCCGCACGCCAATGGCAAAGCCAAGAAGCAGATGTCGGAGAACTACGGCATCCCGGTGGGCGAGCTAAAGAAGAAGCTGCCGGCACTGCTCAAGCGCGTGGAGGATCTGCACGAGTTTAACCCCATGCTCGGATTCCGCGGCTGCCGACTAGGCATCGTGCACCCCGAGATCACGGAGATGCAGGCGCGCGCGATCTTCGAGGCCGCCGTGCAAGTGGCCAAGAAGGGGATCAAAGTGATCCCGGAAGTCATGATTCCGCTGGTGGGCTTCCAGCGCGAGCTCGCGATGCAGAGGGAAATCGTGGAGCGCGTGGCGAAAGAAGTGCTCGAAAAGGCCGGCATGAAGAACATGAAGTACCTGATTGGCACTATGATCGAGATTCCGCGCGGAGCGCTGACAGCCGATCAGATCGCCGAAGTGGCACAGTTTTTCAGCTTCGGCACCAACGATCTGACGCAGACCACGCTCGGGATGTCGCGCGACGACTACACAAAGTTCTCGAAGAAGTACGAAGAGCTGAAGATTTTCAAGGCCGATCCGTTCCAGACCATCGATCAGGAAGGCGTGGGCAAGTTGATTGAGCAAGCGGTCAAGCTTGGACGCAAGACCAACGCGAAGCTCGAGATCGGCATCTGCGGAGAGCACGGCGGCGATCCCAGCTCAGTGGAGTTTTGTTATCGCGTGGGCATGGACTACGTTTCGTGCTCGCCCTATCGCGTACCGATCGCGCGGCTGGCGGCGGCGCAGGCGGCCATTGCGGGCGGCGATAAGACGGAATCGATGCGAACGGCTTAGCGCGGGCCCTGCTGATTACTGTTGCGGATCAGGGGGCTTCTCGCCCGGCTTATAAAGCGTGGGAGGCTTCTGCTGGCCGGGCTTGATCACACTGGGCTTGTCCGGCGAGTTGTTCTTCGCTTTCTTGTCTTCGTCAGTCGCAAGCGTCTTCCGCTCAAGCTTGTCTTTCTTCTCTTGCGCGGCCAATTCGCCGGTGCGCGTGTGCAGATCCTCTTCGGAGAGTTCTTTGCTATCGGACGTGGTATCGATCGCGTTTTTCAATGCGAATTCGAAGCGCGCTAAGTCCTTCGGCTCCGAGTCCTCGATCTTTTCGAGCGTTGCCAGCATTTCGGTCTCGGCCGTCGCTACTTCCTTCATGCCGATCTCGAGGCTTACTTTGCGGATCAGCGCGTCGTCGGCCACCGTGTCGATGGCCTCGATGATGCGCGTGTAGTCCTCCAGCGTGTCGTGAATCAGCGCTGAACGGCCGGGCTTTTCCTTGCTCAGGAACTGCTGCAAGAGCGCCAGGCGCTGGCGGGCGAAGGTGAGGTACAGCTTCAGCCTGGCGTTGGGCTCCTGGATCTCGCGAATCTGGTCGACTTCATCAGCCGTCAGAAAATCGCGTTCCTGCGCGAAGCCAGCGGCCGCAAACACAAGAATCACTGCCAAGCATCGCATTGCCATTACCTCTACTGTTTCTTCCGGCTCATAATATCGGAAATCAATTTATCGTGAATATCGGAGAGCTTCTTCACGACGGCCTCAACACGCGGACGAAATTCAAAACCGACTTCGTCGCGAAGGCCGTTCAACCGGCGCATCAGAGCGCTAATCTTCAACTCGGCGTGCTTGTAATACCTGCTCTTGCGAGGCTCGCCGTGCGCTTGCTCGAGCGAAGCATAAGAAAGAGTCACCGATTCGGCCACTTCTTGAATCGCGGCGTCTTCGGCGCCTTCATCTCCGGCCTGAAAGGCTTGGCGAGCCAGGTCGATCTTCTCGTCCGCGTTCAGCAGCGCCAGCTCCGAGCGGCGGTTCGGATCGGGCTCCGTCTTCACGCTTGCGATGTCAGCGAACGCCAAAAAGATCAACAATGCGTAGCTCATTGACGGCTGATCTCCCTCTGCAGTGTCTTTGACCGCTGCCTGGCTTGGAACTCCTGATCCGGAAACTCGCCATGACTCAGTTCGAGAAACCGCTGATAGCTTGCGAGGGCCGGCTTCAGATCCCGCATCTTATCCAAAACGATAGCACGCAAAAAAACATGACCCGGCTTTTCGGCGTGCAAGGCCGCCACGCGATCGAGAGCGGCTAATGCCGGCGGATAATTCTCCGCCATCACCAGCACGCCCGCCAGTTCACTCCAGGCTTGCGGGGCATCGGGCTTCAGCTTGGCCGCGCGTACAAACTCCTCGGCGGCTTCGGGAAACTTGCGCTGATCCCGAATGATGCGCCCATGCAGCATGCGGATCTCGAAGTTGTCGGGCTCGGTAGCGAGAATCTGTTCCACCATCGGTAGCGCTTTGGTGGGTTCGTTATTCTTCAGGAACGCCTCGGCCAGCGCCGCGCGATTGGCATTGGTTGGCGATTTTGCGACCGCGACTTGGAAGCATGGGATGGCGTCGGCAGGGCGGCCGGCCTTAAGAAGCAGCTCGCCCAAGCGCTCCTCGGCGCCAGGATTCTCGGGGAACTGCTGATAGAGCGGCATGGCCTGTTCGGGCTGCTTGGCCGCTTCGTACATCGACGCCAGCTCCAGCAAATCATCGCGATAATTCGGGTTCAGCTCGGCGGCTTTCTTGAAGTGAACCGCGGCATCATCCAGACGTTCCTGCTTCGCCAGGGCATGCGCGAGTCCCAGCTCGGCATCGGGCGCTTTGGGATCGATAGCCAACGCCGCCGTGTAGACCTGTTCCGCCTTGGCTGGTTCGCCTGCTCCGAGCAACGCCTCGGCGAGATAGTAGTTCGGCCGATATTGCTGGGAATTCTGTGCCGCGGCCGACGTCAGGAAAGGAACCGCCTCCGCCGCGCGCTTCTCTCGTAAAAGCGATATACCGACGTTCAACTGGGCCTGATACAGACCGGGTTTGAGATCGAGTGTCTGCTTGTATTCGTTAATGGCGTCGGCGTACTTGCCCATCAAACTGTAGGCCAGCGCGAGGTTGAAGTGGAGGCTGAAGTCCTTCGGGTCGGCTGCTACCGCTTGCGTAAGGTTGTCGGCGGCCGCCTGGTAGCGCTTCTCGTCCAGCGCCTTCAACCCTTGCTCAGTGAAGTTGGTCTGAAACGCGAGGAGGAAAACCAGGGCAATACAGGGAGACATAAATCGCTTCTTCTATTTTCCCCCAGAAATGATCCGGCGGGCGATTTCCGGCTTCCGGCTCATCTTGCATGAGACAAGACTTAATATGAGCCCGGAGGCCCTTGCATGATATTCTAGTTGGTTAGGCTCCACGGCGAAGTGACAAAACTCGCGCGAGCCAGAGGATTTCACCATGTCAGGACATTCTAAGTGGGCGACCATCAAGCACAAAAAGGCCGCCACCGACGCGAAGCGCGGGAAAGCGTTTACTCGCATTATCAAAGAGATCATGATTGCCGCCCGCTCCGGAGGCGGCGACCCGGACATGAACCCCCGTCTGCGCAAGGCGGTGACCGACGCCAAGGCGGCCAGCATGCCCGCCGACAACATCAAGCGCGCCATCATGCGTGGAACCGGCGAATTGGAAGGCGGCCAGATCGACGAAATAATGTTTGAAGGCTACGGGCCGGGCGGCGCGGCGGTCCTGGTGCTGGTGGCCACCGACAATCGCAACCGGACCGTCAGTGAGATCCGGCACATGTTCTCCAAGAACGGTGGCAACCTGGGCGAACAAGGCAGCGTCTCCTGGATGTTCGAGCGCAAGGGCCAGATCATGATCGAGAAAGACAAAGCCGACGAAGATAAACTGATGACGCTCGCGCTGGAATCGGGCGCCGAGGACATGCGCGACGATGGCGAGGACTGGGAGGTTATTTCCTCCCCCGAAGCACACGACGCGGTGCTGGAAGCCATCCAGAAAGCGGGTATCGCCACGGCCTCCGCCGAAATCGGTATGCTCCCGAAGAACCTGACCAAGGTGGAGGGCAAGAACGCGGCAGCGATGCTGCGCTTGAGCGAAGCGCTGGAAGAGCACGACGACGTTCAGAATGTTTACTCCAACTTCGACGTCGATGAAAAAGAACTGGAAGCCATGGCGTAGGAGCCCTGCGCATTCTGGGCATTGCATGCGCATTCTCGGCATTGACTGTGGAACCGAGCACACCGGCTACGGCCTGATCGAAAGCGATGGCCGTTCGCATCGCATGATCGCGGCCGGTACCATCGATACCAGCCCGAAGCAACCGCTGGAAGCCCGGCTCCTCGTGATCGCGCAAGGCCTGCGCCAGGTGATTCAGGCGCACCTGCCCGAGTCGGCCGCGGTGGAAGCGGTTTTCTATGCGCAGAACGTCAAGACCGCGTTGAAGCTGTCGCATGCCCGCGGCGTGGCGCTGCTGACCATAGCCGAAGCGGGACTTTCGGTGGGCGAATACTCGCCGCTCGAGATCAAGACCAGCGTAGTCGGCTACGGCCGCGCCGAAAAACAACAAGTGAAACTAATGGTGCACTCCCTGCTGGCGCTCGAGACGCATATCGAATCCGAAGATGCTTGCGACGCGATCGCGGTGGCCATCTGCCATGCCACTCGCACGTCGACAGCTCTCCGCTTGAAGGTCGCACGATGAAGACGGTCGCTATGGCACTGGCGCTTTGCTGCACTCTGTGCGCCGCCCCGCGGCTGTTCTACTCCAAATACTTTAAGGGTAGCGTTCCAGAATTCGTCTCCATCACCGTGGAACGCGACGGTAACGTGATTTATCAGGAAGCCAAGGACGACGATAACCCGGTCCATATTCAGTTGGGCAACGCGGTCGCGCAAGAGCTATTCGATCTAACTGAAAAGCTCGGCCGCTTCCAACGCCCCCTCGAATCCGGGCTAAAGATCGCCAATCTGGGCACCAAGACCTTTCGATTCGAAGACGGTGCCGAGCAGCATGAGATCCAATTCAACTATTCGGAAGACATCAATGCCCAGGCGTTGTTGGACCGCTTCGAGCGCATCACCGAAACAGAGCGGCACTATGTGAATCTCGACCGCACAGCGCATTTTGAGAAGCTGGGAGTCAACGAAGTACTGCTGCAAATGCAGGTGAGCTGGGAACACAACCGTCTGGTGGCGCCCGAACAGTTCCTGGCGCTGCTGGACCGCATCGCGAAGAACGAGAGCTATCTGCACATTTCCCGCGAGCTCGCCGCGGCCATGGCGGACGCCATACGCAAACCCGCCCAGGAGAAGGCGCAGTGAGGAAGTCGTTCGCTCTGATTCTGATCGCCGCGGCGGTAGAGCTATTTGCGCAAACTCCAGAGGGCACCAGCTTGAAGCGAGCGCTCGGAGAAGCTGGCAACAGCCCGATCGAATTCGTGCGCGCCATTGAGAATCACTTGAGGGAGTATCCGAACTCGCCTGAACGAGCCGCGCTGGAACGCGCGCTGGTAAAGACCGCGATGGACCTGAACGACGATCAGCGGATGTTGACATTCGGCGAGAGTGTGCTGTCACGCGATCCGAATGATGTGCAGTTGCTGGAACACGTGACGACGGCGGAACTGCACCAGGGGGACCAGGCGCATGCCGAGCGCGCGATCGAGCATGCGCGTCATCTCGCGGACTTGATTCAGACCACCTATCAGTACGACAAATTCGAACCGGGCGGCGGGCCCGCCGTGGTAAAGCGAAAAGAGGATTATGACCGGGGCCGCGCGCGAGCATTGTTGCTCCAGGCCCGCGCCCACGGGTTGCTGGGCCACTACCAGGAAGCCAGTCAGCTGGCGCAATCGAGTTATGCCATTTTCCCGAGCGTTGAATCCGCGCGGGAAGCGGCGCGCTGGCTCACCGCCGCGGGCAGGGACGCCGAGGCTCTCCAGGCTTTCGCGGAAGCGTTCAGTCTCTCGGGGCTGCGCTCAGCCGACGCGGAAGGCGGCAGCGATCGGGCGCGCATGAGCGAGCTCTATCGCAAGCTGCATGGATCGGAAACCGGCCTGGGCGATCTGATTCTCAAAACCTACGACAGCACGTCCGCTCAGCTCGCGGAGCGCCGCGCCGAGTTGCGCAGGCTGGATCCGAACGCGCAGATCAAAGAAGCCGTCCAGTTCACCTTGTCGGGTCTGGACGGCGACAAACTGCAGCTCTCGTCACTATTGGGCAAAGTCATCGTGATCGATTTCTGGGCCACCTGGTGCACTCCTTGCCGCGAACAGCATCCACTGTATGAAGCAGTGAAAGCGAAGTTCAAAGACGCCGACGACGTCGTGTTCCTGGCCGTGGACACCGACGAGGACCACAGCCTGGTGAAACCGTTCCTTACCCAAATCAAGTGGAGCCAGAAAGTTTACTTCGAAGATGGCCTGCAGAGCCTGCTACAGGTTTCGTCTATTCCTACCACCGTCGTGTTGGACAAGAAGGGTCAGATTTTCACACGCATGATCGGTTACCTGCCTGACCGCTTCGTCGACATGCTTACCGACCGCGTCAACGAAGCTCTGGGCAGGCCACGGCCCCCCGCACCCGGGCGGGCAATTATTCAATGACACCTCCGTTCCGCCGCGTCACCTGGATTGTGCTGGATAGCGTCGGCGCAGGCGAGATGCCGGACGCCGCGGCTTATGGCGACGCGGGCAGCGACACGCTGGGCAATATCGCTCGGACCCGCACGCTGCACTTGCCGAACCTCGCGCAGCTTGGATTGGGCAATCTGAAGCCGCTGCCGCATGTTGGGCCGGTGGAGCGGCCCACGGCGGCTTTTGGAAAATGCGCGCTCGCTTCACCCGGAAAAGACACGACTACGGGACATTGGGAGATGGTAGGCATCCATCTCGCGAAACCATTTCCGCTGTACCCGCATGGCTTTCCGCCCGAGATCATGCGGGAGTTCGAACGCCTGATCGGCCGCGGTACGCTCGGCAATTGCGTAGCGTCGGGAACCGAGATCATCAAGGAACTGGGCGAAGAGCATATGCGGACGGGCAAGCCCATCGTCTACACCTCGGCCGACAGCGTCTTTCAAGTTGCCGCTCACGAAGAGGTGATTCCACTGTGGGAGCTGTACAAGATCTGCGAAATTGCGCGCGGCCTGTTGCGTGGTCCGCTCGAAGTGGGCCGCGTGATCGCACGACCTTTTGCTGGCCAGCCCGGGGCTTTTGGCCAAAGTGCCGCGTTCGCGCGCACGCCCAACCGCAAGGATTACGCCGTTCCCCCTCCCCAAGGCATGCTGCTCGATCAACTCCACGACCGCAAGGTAGAGGTCTTCAGCGTGGGCAAGATCTTCGACGTATTCCTGGGACGCGGTATTGACGAATACGAAAAGACCAAGAGCAATGCGGACGGCATGGCGAAGACGCTGGCGGCCCTGGATGAATTGAAGGGCGGCCTGCTGTTCGTGAATCTGGTCGATTTCGACCAGCAATACGGCCATCGCAACGACGTGGAAGGCTATGCCAAGGCGCTGGAGGAGTTCGATGCCTGGCTCCCGTCGCTCTACGCAAAATTGTCAGCCGACGATCTGCTGATCATTACCGCGGATCATGGCTGCGATCCCACTACGCCGTCCACCGATCATAGCCGCGAATACGTCCCGCTGCTGGTCTTCCGGCCTTGCAAACCAGATCCTGTCGATCTGGGCTTGCGGAGCACCCTCTCCGATATCGGCCAAACCGTAGCCGAGAATTTCGGCGCCAAAATCGCGAAAGGCACAAGCTTCCTGGAAGCGGTAGCCTAGTCTTTCCCACAACCCACAACCCTTATGCGACGCCCCATCATGGCCGGCAACTGGAAGATGTACAAGACGCCTTCGGAGACCACCGCATTCTTCGAGAGCTTTCGCGGGTCGGTGGAAGGCTCAACGCTCTGCGACATTGTGATTTGTCCTCCCTTCGTGAATATCCCGGCCGCCGCCGCGGCCACGCGCGGGACGCACATTGAGATCGGCGGGCAAAACCTGCATTGGGCAAAGGAGGGCGCCTATACCGGAGAGGTTTCCGCGGGGATGCTGCGCGCCGCGGGCTGCCGGTGGGTGATCGTCGCACACAGCGAGCGCCGCGAATACTTCGGCGAAACCGAGGAAACTGCATTCCCGAAGATTTGCGCCGCGCTGGACGCCGGCCTGAAACCGATTTACTGCGTCGGTGAGCAGTTGCACGAACGCGAAGCCGGCAAAACGCAGGAGGTCCTGGAGCGGCAGTTTCGCGGCTGCGCCTGCAATCTGACGCCGGAGCAGTTCCACGGCATCGCCATCGCCTACGAGCCTTGTTGGGCCATCGGCACCGGAAAGGTTGCAACTCCACAGATGGCGGCCGAGGCCCACGCCTTCATCCGCGAACAGATTCGCGAGACATTTGGAACCGGCGCGGCCGAAGCCTGCCGCATTCTTTACGGCGGCAGTGTGAAGCCGGACAACGTCGCCGGCTTGATGGCCCAGGACCAGATCGATGGCGCGCTGGTGGGCGGAGCCAGCCTGGACCCCGTTTCCTTCGCGTCCATCGTAAACTTCTGATGTATGCGGATCACTCGCCTTCTGCTCTCTTGCATTCTGATCTGGAGCACGGCGCAGGCGGAAATCGCCAAGCTGCCTGAGCCCTACCAGTCCCTCGCGGAGCTGGCGCGCGCCGCGCCACCCGAGTTCACAGCCGACGCGCTGCTCCGCATTATTGAGCTGGGCAGGCTGACTGATCAAGGCGCGCGTCACGATCTGATCGAAGAAGCTTTCCGCATCGCTTCCTCCGCCAAATTTCCCGCTCGCATGGTAGGGCTGCCCGGCACCACCACCGATACCGCGTCCGGAGCGTTGAGCCGCGCGTATGACTTGCGGCTGGATGCTCTGTCGCTCGAGAGCCGCGCGGTTCGCGATATGCTGCAGCTCGACCCCGCCAACTCGCGCGAGCTGTTCGGCCAAATCGCCCGCCCCATGCTGAATCAGACCACCTGCGACGACGCACTGGTCTACGATCTGGCGGAGTTCTACCAAGCCCTGGGCGCGGTAGTCAACAGCACCTTCACGGCCAAGGAACGCGCTAAAGATCAGCACGTGAACTTTCTGTACGATTATCTGGGCCAGGCGACATCGCCGCTGGAAATCGCGCCGCTCGCGCAAGTAATCCAAGGCGCCAGCGTTACCACGCTACAACGGCAGGGCCTGTGGGCACGGTTAGGCGGCTTGCTGGAAAGCGTCCAGCCGGACGACCGCTCGTTTTCCGCATCCTTGTCCGCGCTCAATGCATTGAGTGTTCCCGAATTACAGTCCTCGCTGGAAAAATATCGGCAAAAGAGCCATGGATGTGAAAGCGATTCCAGCAACGCTACCCCGAATGCCACCAGGAACGGGGCGGCGCCGCCGAAGAAGGCAGGCACGCCGAAGCTCGACTCGTATTGGCAATCGACGAGCAGCCAACAGTTGCTGGTGCCCGGCAAAAAGCTGCGCTTCGACCGAAATAATGTGCCGCTGACGGACGCAGATCGGTCCACGCCTGAATGGCAGCAGCAAGCCATTGACTATTTGAACCAACTCAACGGGTGGACGGCGGATCAAGAGAACTCAGAGGCGGACTATTATCACGAGAAATGCACGGTTTTGACGACTCTGATCGAGCTCGTCCCGCGTGGATCCGAGAGTGATCGGGTGCTCGCCGACTACGTCGACTTCGTTAGCAATTCCGGCTTGTATCAACAAAGCCCCGCGGAATGGTTCCTGGAGCCGTGGGCATTGCTCGACCGGTTTCAGACCAACGCAACCATGCGCGCCAAGATCCTGGATGCCTACCAACAATCGGGAAATCCGGTCCTGAGCCTGGAAGTCGCCCTCGAAAAGACGCTGTATCGGCAGCGTTCGGTCGGGCGTTCGCCTTAGCTGGGAACGCGGTAAATCCGCCGATAGAACCGGTAGACCCTTTTTCCATGGACATCAACCGGCCAGGGCAGAAGTCCGACGCGGCGTTTGAGTATTTCCTGTATGCCGCGATCATTGCGGAGACCGCGCTAGCCGCGTTCATTTTCAAGATTATCTTCCACTCCCGGGAGCTGGCGAGCTTAAATATCTATTTCGGGATCTTCTATCTGGCTTTTCTCGCCTGGTCGGTAGCCCAACTCAATAAAGTGCACCGGAGCCGCAAACTCGCGCCCGTTGAAGCCACGGACCAAGCCCCTGCGGAAGGCACTCCGGAAAATCGGCAGCAAGACAGCGCGCCTGTCCCGGAACACACCCGTACGGCGCTCGGCCTGACGGCTGCCCAATTGGTGATTGTGGTGGTGGTTTTTGCGACCGCGGTAGCTACCTTCAGCTGGGCGCTGAAGCTGCTGCGTTAGACCGCGGTTGGCGCGGGCGCGGGATTATTCTTCAATAGCCGGCTGACGGTGTCCGATGGCTGCGCGCCATTTTTCACCCAATAGGCAATGCGCTCGTGATTCAGTTTGATCACCTGCGGCTGGCTGACCGGGTTGTACAGGCCCACCACTTCCACAGAACGGCTATTGCGAGCGCGCTCCTTGTCGATCACCACAACGCGGTACGACGGCTTCTTTTTGGCGCCAAATCGCGCCATACGAATCATTAACATGCTATCTCCTACTGTAACATTGGCAGCTTCAATTTGCCCAGGCGCTTGCCCAGGAACCCGCCGCCGGTAATGCTTTTCATCATTTTTCGGGCCTGCGCGTACTGTTTTAGCAGCGAATTCACTTCCTGCACGCTGGTGCCGCTGCCCTTGGCGATCCGCCGCCGGCGGGTGCCGTTGATGATCATGTGATTGGCGCGCTCCCGGGCCGTCATCGAGTCGATGATCGCCACCACGCGCGTAATCTCCTTCTCATCCACCTTCATGTCCTTCAAGCCCTTCATGGGCCCGATCTGCGGCATCATTCCCAGCAGGGACTCAAGCGGACCCAGCTTGCTAATCTGCCGCAACTGATTGCGAAAATCCTCCAGCGTAAACTCGTTGTCAATGAGCTTGCGCTGCATTTCCTCGGCTTGCTTCTGATCGATGCCCTCTTCCACTTTCTCGATCAGAGAAAGCATGTCGCCCATACCTAAGATGCGCTGCGCAACACGATCCGGATGAAATGGCTCCAGCGCGTCGAATTTCTCGCCCACGCCCACGAATTTGAGCGGCTGATTGGTAATGGAAAGAATGGATAGCGCCGCGCCGCCGCGTGCATCGCCGTCCATCTTGGTCAGCATCACGCCCGTGATCCCCAGGCGCTTGTGAAACTCATCGGCCGACTTCACGGCGTCCTGGCCCGTCATGGCATCCGCCACGAACAGGACCTCGGTGGGGTTTAGCTCATCTTTCAACTGCTGCAATTCCTGCATGAGTTGATCGTCGATATGCAGGCGGCCCGCGGTGTCGATCAACAAGACGTCGCGACCGGTTTGGCGCGCCTCGCGCATGGCCGAGCGAGCCAGCTCCAGGGGCTTGGTCTCCTCCGGCGTGCCGTCGTAGATCGGAAGCTTGATATCGCGCGCAATCACGCTCAATTGCTGCCGGGCCGCCGGGCGATAGACGTCGACCGAAACCATGAGCGGGTTATGGCCGTTCTTCGAAAGCCAGCGGGCCAGCTTGCCGGTGGTGGTAGTCTTGCCCGATCCTTGCAGCCCGACGATGAGCATAGCGGTCGGGGGTTCGTTGGCCATCCGCAGCTTGGACGTGTGGCTGCCCAGCGTCTTGATCAGCTCATCGCGGACTATCTTGATGACTTGCTGGGTGGGCGACAGCGCCGCCAGCACTTCTTCGCCCTGCGCCTTTTCCTTGATGGCTTCAATGAACTGCTTCACGACGCGGAAATGCACATCGGCTTCGAGCAGCGCCACGCGAATCTCGCGCAACGCGGCCTCCATATTCTCGGCCGTTAATTTCCCTTCGCCGCGCAGGTTTTTGAAGACGCGCTGCAGCTTGTCGGATAAGTTATCAAACATGATTTTACTTCGGAGGCAGACCGCCCAAGGGGCGACGTTACCTATTATACGGCACGCAGTGGTACTCGGGTAGTGGGTCAGTTTGAAAAATGATACCAGTAAGCCAGGTACGATACCCAATTCAGCTACGTAAGCGATCACCCTTACCGCCAAGGATAAAGGTCAGTTATCCTAAGGCCATGACGATTGCACTCGGGTTCACATGCCAGGATGGGATTGTTCTAGGGGCAGACACCCAGTTGACAGCAACGGGATCACATAAGGGGTATGCGT
>Ga0209415_10004657_pt1 | contig 25043 bp, 19 predicted proteins | sample PeaSoiSIISIP2007_FD_187696 | JGI IMG/M metagenome (GOLD analysis project Ga0209415, IMG submission 187696) | Peat soil microbial communities from Weissenstadt, Germany - SII-SIP-2007 (SPAdes) (version 2) | ecosystem: Environmental > Terrestrial > Soil > Wetlands > Peat | place: Germany... | reverse complement strand
CGACACCATGGCGGCTTCGGTGGCCACGCCGCTCGAAAACCAGTTCTCCAACATCGCGGGCATCGAATCGATGACCTCGATCAACTCGTTGGGCAGCACTCAGATCACCCTGGAATTCGATCTCAACCGCAGCATGGACGGCGCCGCCATCGACGCGCAATCCGCCATCACGCAAGCATCGCGCCAGCTTCCGACGGGCATGCCCACGCCGCCCACTTTTGCCCGCGTGAATCCCGCCGACCAGCCCATCCTGTACCTGACGCTGACGTCGAAGGAAGTCCCGCTGTGGACTCTGGACGAATTCGCCGAAACCCGCATCGCCCAGCGCATCTCGCAGGTGACCGGCGTGGCGCAAGTGCAGGTGCTGGGCGCCCAGAAGTACGCCGTGCACGTGCAGATGGATCCTCACCTGCTCGCCGCGCATAAGGTCGGCATCAACGAAGTGGAAGCGGCGCTCAGAGTCTGGAATGTGAACCTTCCGACCGGCCAGATCACCGGTCCCCAGCGGGCATTTACCTTGCAGACCTCCGGTCAGCTCACCACCGCCGATCAATACAAGTCGCTGGTGGTGGCGTATCGCAACAACACACCGGTCCGGTTGCAGGAATTGGGCGAGCTGAAGGATAGCGTCGAGGATGATAAGACCGCGTCCTGGTTTTATACTCCCCAGGACGAGCAGCGCGCCATCGTGCTGGCCATTCAGCGCCAGCCCGGCACCAACACCATCGCCGTCACCGATAGCGTCAAGAACCTGCTTCCGATTTTTCAACAGGAGTTGCCGCCGTCGGTGCACATGGACATTCTCTACGACCGGTCCCAGACCATTCGCGACTCCTACCAGGACGTCGAGGTCACCATGCTGATGACGCTGGGACTGGTGATCGGCGTCATCTTCCTGTTCCTGCGCAACGTTTCGGCCACGGTCATCCCCAGCCTGGCGCTGCCCTTCTCGATCGTCGGCACCTTCGCCATCATGTATATGCTCAGCTACAGCCTGGACAACCTGTCCATGATGGCGCTGATCTTATCTGTTGGTTTCGTGGTGGACGACGCCATCGTGATGCTCGAGAACATTTTCCGTCACATGGAACTGGGGAAAAAGCCTCTGAACGCGGCCCTGGTGGGTTCAAGCGAAATCGGATTTACCATCGTCTCCATGACTTTGTCCCTGACTGCGGTCTTTATTCCGGTGCTGTTCATGGGCGGGATCATGGGCCGCCTGTTCCGCGAATTTTCGGTCACCATCTGCGTGGCGATTCTGATTTCAGGTCTGGTCTCGGTCACGCTGACCCCCATGCTGTGCAGCCGTTTCCTGCGCGTCAAGCACGGCGATCACTCCTGGTTTTACCGCATCACCGAGGCGTTCTTCGAAGGCATGCTACGCGCTTACGAGCGAACCCTGGAAGTGGTGCTGCGCTTCCGGCCCGCAACCATGGCGGTGTTCGTGGTGGTTCTGGTCGGAACGGTATACCTGTTCATCAAGATTCCCAAAGGCTTCATTCCGGACCAGGATACCGACCAGCTGGCGGTGATCATCGAGGCGTCCCAGGGCACCTCCTACTACCAGATGGTGTCGTACCAAAGCCAAGTTTCCGAGATCGTGCGCCGCAACCCGAATGTGGAGGCCTTTACCTCCTCGGTGGGCGGCACTGCCGCGAGCACGCTGGGCGGGCCGAACTTCGGACAGTTGGTGGTGCGCCTCAAACCGCGGGCCCAACGCAAGGAGCTGGTCGAAAACATTATCGAAGACCTGCGGCCGCGGCTCGATAACCTCCCGGGCCTGCGTGTTTATCTGCAAAATCCGCCCACCGTGCGCATCGGCGGCCAGGTCACCAAGAGTCTGTACCAGTTCTCCCTCGAATCGGCCAACAAGGATCAGTTGTATAGCACCGCCGCGAAGTTCGAACGGCTGGTGGCCGCGGTGCCTGGAGTGGAGGACGTGACCACCAATGTGGCCATCACCAGCCCGCAGATCAACGTGAATATCGATCGCGACAAGGCAGCCGCCATGCAGGTGAATGCCAACTCGATCGAGAATGCGTTCTATGACGCGTACGGTCCGCGCTGGGTCTCCACGATCTATGGCGCCTCCAACCAGTACAAAGTTTTATTGGAGCTGAAGCCGGAATTCCAGGCCGACCCGCGCGCTCTGTCGCTGCTGTACTTCAAGGCCGACAACGGCAACCTGATTCCGCTCGACACGCTGGCCGCCGTGACGCAGGAGGTCGGGCCGCAGTCCGTAAACCATTACGGACAGCTCTCGGCGGCGACCATCTCCTTCAACCTGGCCCCCGGCTCGTCTCTGGGCGACGTATTCGAGAAGATCGAGGCGCTGGCGGCCCAGAATGTTCCCGCCGATGTCGGCACCACGTGGCAGGGCGCGGCCCGGGCGTTCCAGGGCCAGCTCGGCGACACCTGGATCCTGCTGCTGGTGGCGATTTTCGTGGTGTATATCGTTCTGGGCATTCTGTACGAGAGCTATATCCATCCGATCACGATTCTTTCCGGACTTCCCTCGGCCGGGTTCGGCGCGCTGATGACGCTGTACCTGTTCCACATGGATCTGAACATCTACGCCTTCGTCGGGCTGATCATGCTGATCGGCATCGTGGAAAAGAACGCCATCATGCAGATCGATTTCGCGCTGGACGCCGAGCGCAATCAGGGCCTGGCGCCGATCGAAGCGATCTACCAGGGCTGCCTGATCCGCTTCCGCCCGATCATGATGACCACCATGGCGGCTCTGTTCGGCGCCGTGCCGATCGCGCTGGGTTATGGCGCGGGGGGCGAAGCCCGGCAACCGCTGGGCCTGGCGGTGGTCGGCGGGCTGATGTTTTCGCAGTTGGTGACCCTGTACCTCACGCCGGTTTTCTACACCTACATGGCGGCTCTCCAGAGCAAGTTGGGTAAAGGCAAGAAGCCCCGCACGCTGGCCCGCGAGCCGGAACCCGTGACCACGGGCGACTGACGCGAAACTTCCGGCCTCCGCAAGCTATACTGCGCTAGGTGCGGAAGTGGACTCTAGTCGCGCTGCTCGGCCTGGGCGTGATCATCGCCTACATCGATCGCACCAACCTGGCGATCGCCCTGGCTTCGTCCGAGTTCAAGCAATTCTTCGCTCTGAGCGACACCGGCCGCGGCGTGCTGAATTCGGTCTTCTTCTGGAGCTACACCGTGATGCAGATCCCCGCCGGCCTGCTGGTGGATCGCTTCGGCGTCAAGCGTCTCATGACGGTCAGCTTTGTTTCGTGATGCCTGGTGGCCGCGGCCACGGCGGTGTCAGGCGCGTTCTGGGAACTGGTCGCGCTGCGGCTGATGCTGGGCGTGGCGGAGGCGGCGCTGTTTCCCGCGGGCTTGGCCTGGATGGCGAAACATGTGGACGAACGCCAGCGCGGTCTGGCCGCCGGCATCTTCGTGTCGGGGAGCAAATGGGGGCCCGCCATCGCGTCTCCGTTAGCAACCTGGCTGATCTTAGGCTACGGCTGGCGGACCATGTTCTTCCTGCTGGGCCTGGGCGGACTGGTATGGGTGATCCCGTGGATTGTGCTCGCCGAAGCAGACCCGCCCCGCAAGCGGGAAAAAGGTGGTTTCAAAAGCAGGGCGAAGCCCTCGTTTGGAGGGCTGTTTCGAACCCGCGCGATGTGGGCCACCGTGATCGGAACATTCTGCTATAACTACTTCCTCTTCTTCTCGCTCACCTGGATGCCGGCGTATCTGGTGGAGAGTCGCAACCTGACGCTGAGCTCCATGAGTATATATACGATGTTCAGCTTCGCCGGAACCGGCACCGTGGCGATCCTCGCCGGGGCGGCCGCCGACTGGATGATCCGACGCGGCGCCAGCGCGGTGAATACCCGCCGCTGGTTCACCATCGCCGGACTGCTGGCGGCATCGACGGAAGTATTCGGGGCGATGTCGGCTTCGACCAACGCCGCGGTCTTCTTCGCCATCTTCTCCATGACCGGCCTGGGCCTGGCGACCGCCAATTATTGGGCGATCACGCAGACGCTGCTCCCGGGAGTCGCTCCGGGACGCGTGGCCGGAATTCAGAACACGGCGCTGAATCTGGCCGGCATCGTCGCGCCGATCATCACCGGATGGCTGAAGCAAGTCACGGGCAGTTACACGGCTCCCATGCAGACCATCTGGGTGTTCCTGATCATCGGGGTGGCAGCCTACCTGTTCCTGGCGCGCGAAAACCAACCGCAGCCGCGCGTCAGCAGCAGTCCGCACTGAACCGCGAACGCCAGTGAGCGGCCATCGGAACCTCAGCGCTTGACAATCGCGCTCGATAGCGTCAAGCTTGTTCCCCAGTAGAAGGTTATCAGGGGGGTGGGTCATGAGGTTAAGGACTGCAGTATGTGTATTTGCCTTCGCTCTCACTGCGTTTGGTCAGGGCGACCGCGGCACGATCACCGGTGTGATCTCGGATCCAGCGGGGTCCGTGGTTGCAAGCGCCACTGTCGAAGCTAAGAATTCGGCAACCGGCGTCGTCTTCCAGTCCGCCAGCACTGCCACCGGTAATTACACCCTCGGGCAGCTTCCCATCGGCACGTATGAGATCAACGTGGCCGTGGCCGGATTCAAAAAGTACACCCGCGCGGGGTTAACCGTCCAGGCGCTGCAAACGTTGCGCGTCGACGTGGCGCTCGAAATCGGTTCATCCACCGAGTCCGTCACGGTTACCGAAGCGGCGTCACTGCTCAAAACGGAGACCGGCGACGTGAGCCACAACGTCACCTCCAACAAGGTCAATGATCTTCCGGTAGGCTCGATTGGCACCATCCGCAATACCTTGACGGTGTCGCAGTTGATTCCCGGCACGAATGTGGTTGGGCCCAACACGCTTCGTATCAGTGGCACGCCGGTCAACTCCGAACAGGTCCGGATCGACGGCCTGGACGCCACTTACAGCCTGGGCATGAGCACGTACTCGTTCGCATCGCCGAGCGTGGATTCGGTCCAGGAGATCGCGGTGCAAACCAGTAACTACGCCGCCGAGTACGGTCAGGCGGGCGGCGCCGTGTTCAACATGACCATGAAGTCGGGCACCAACCAGTTTCACGGATCAGCCTTCGAGTACTGGGTGAACGAAGATCTCAACGCTGCCGGCGCGTATTCCCACACCGACCCCAAATCGCGAAAGAATGATTTCGGCGGCACGGTCGGCGGACCCATCTGGGTTCCCAAGGTCTACAACGGCAAGGATAAAACCTTCTTCTTCTTCAGCTACGAGTCCCTTCCCACCTCCACCGTGAACTCCAATACGCTGGACACCGTTCCCACGGCGGCCTATCGCATCGGGAATTTCAGCGCAGCCGAGTCTGCGACCAACAACAAGATCCTGGGAACCGACCCGCTGGGCCGGGCCATCATCCAAAACTCGATTTACGATCCGCTCTCGCAGCGGGCGGTGGCCGCGGGACTGATCCGCGATCCGTTCCCCGGAAATACGATTCCCTTGACCCAGATCGATCCGGTAGCGGCAAAGATTCAGGCTCTGGTCCCCAACCCGCAGGGACCCAACGCGACCCAGCTGATCAATAACTTCAACAGCCCGTTTGAGACCAAGGCGAAGGACTATATTCCTTCAATTAAGATCGATCACGCGCTGAGTTCCAAGATGAAGCTGAGCGGAACCTGGGCACGTACCTTCATAGCTACCCCCGGATTGCCCGACAACACCACCGCGGAAGGCTTTCCGTTACCGATTTCCACGCTGGCCCCGACGCATTGGGTCACCACCAGCACTCGCCTCAACTACGACCACTCCCTCACACCGACCATGCTCCTGCATTTGGGGGGAGGATACACGGGAAGCTCGCTCTCCATGCCCTCTGCCGTCACCGATTACAATGCGACGACGCAACTGGGATTAAAGGGACCATTTCAGCCGTTGGCCTTCCCCGTGATCGGAACGACGGCGGGGCCCAACAACACCGGTGGCTTGCAGGCCATTGGGCCTACGGGCTTCGGGGGAACCGTGGACACGCTGGAGCAAAAAACCACCTTCGTGGCCAGCCTGACCTGGATCAAGAACAACCACAGTTTCAAATTCGGCGGGGAAACGCGCATTGAAGGGTACCCCAACGCCAATATCATAAACACCCAGGGTTCCTATAACTTCAGCGCGGCGGAAACCGGTCTCCCTTACTTGAACGCGACCGGCCCGGTGGGCTCCGGCGGCACCATCGGACTTCCCTACGCCAGTTTCCTGCTGGGCATGGTCGATAACTACAACGTTGCGCAGCCGGCCGTCGGCAAGCTCGGGAAACACTCCTTGGGATTGTACGCGCAGGATAGCTGGAAGGTCACCCGCAAGTTTACGCTCGAGTACGGGCTGCGCTACGATTATTCCACCTATCAGAAAGAGCAGTATGGACGCTTTGGGAGCTTCTCCCCCACTGTGCCTAATGCGCAAGATGGCAATTATCCCGGCGGTGTCATCTATGAAGCGACCTGCGGTTGCAGCTTTGCCAAGAATTATCCGCTTGCTTTTGGACCGCGGCTGGGATTCGCCTATCAGTTGAATTCAAAAACCGTGGTTCGGGGGGGAGCCGGAATCATCTACAACGGAACGCCCAACAACAACGTACTGACGCGCCAGGTCACCTCGAAGAACATGGTAAGCTCCACTGCTTTTGGCCAGCCGGCCATGGTCTTTGGCACGGGCGTACCGTTGACGCTGGCGCAGATTGCGTACCCCAACTTTAGTGCGAGCTACTTCCCCGTTACGGCCGTTCCGGGAACGCCTGGACCGCCGACCACGTATCTCATCGATCCCAACGCGGGGCGCCCCAGCCGGTCGTATCAATGGAGCATCGGTGTGCAGCGCGAGGTCGTCAGGGATCTGGTGGTGGACTTGAGCTACGTGGGGAACCGCGGGATCTGGTGGGCGACCAGCGCGCCGGTCAATTACAACGCCCTCACTCCACAGGCCCTGTTAGCCGACGGCCTGGATATCACCAACCCGGCGGACCGCACCATCCTGAACGCTGCGATCGGCAGCGCGGCTGCTGGCCGGTTCCAGAACAAGATACCCTACTCGGATTTCCCGCTCACTGCGACGGTGAAACAGGCGCTGTTGCCGTTCCCGCAGTTCACGACTGCGCCGACCGCGCTGTGGGCGCCGTTGGGGGATACCTGGTACAACTCCTTGCAGCTCAAAGTGACCAAGCGGTTTTCGCACGGTTTGGATTTCGCCTATAACTTTACCTGGTCGCAGGAGCTGGACAACGGCGTCGAAGCCGACAGCGTCGGTCCGTTCGGAGCGGCCGCCCAAGTCAACGATGTGTTCAATCGGCCTCTAAACAAGTACATCTCCACCTACTCACGGCCGCTGGTCAGCAATATCAGCTTCAGCTACACGGTGCCTAAGTATGGCAGCAACAAGATCCTGAAGCAGGTTCTGGGCGACTGGCAGGTGGGCGCCCTCCTCACCTACGCCAGCGGGATGCCCATACTCGTGCCGACTTCGCAGAACCAGTTATCCAACCAACTGGGCCGCTCCACGTTCATGAACCGGGTGCCGGGCTCGCCGCTGTACACGGTGGACATCAACTGCCACTGCTACGACCCCACCAAGACTCTGGTGCTGAATCCGGCAGCTTGGTCCGATCCGGCTCCTGGCACGTTCGGAACTTCCACGGCCTATTACAACGACTACCGTTATCAACGGCATCCCGTGGAGAACTTCAACATGGGACGCAATTTCACGATCAAGGAAAGATACGTCTTCAGCATTCGGGCGGAGTTCGTGAACATGTTTAACCGAACCGCGCTTCCCAATCCCAGTGCGACTACCCCGCTGACGGGGCCCACGTGCTTCGCGTCGGGCACCACCGGCGCCACAAGCGCCACCTGCCCGGCCGGCGCCACGTACGCTTCGGGCTTCGGCTTCGATCAAACCGCCGCCATCACCGGCGGGACGCGGACCGGCCAGCTCGTCGCCCGCTTCAGGTTCTAAAGGAGGTTCCTCGCGAACAAAATCAGCCATGCGGATTACTCGAACTCTCATTCTCGCTTTGTGCGGCGTAGCCTTCCTATGTACGTTGGGCCTGCCCGGACAAGACCAACCCGCGGCCGCTAAGGGTAAAGCCAAAGGCAAGGGCAAAGGCCCCCCCGGCGCAAACCATCCCGACAGGATGCAGGTCCTGATCATTACCGGGCAGAATCCGCACGATTGGCGCGCCACCACGCCCTCGATGCGGAAGACCCTGGATGACACGGAGAAGTTTGAAACCCGCGTGGTCGAAGAGTTCCGCGGCAGCGGCCCAGAAATTCTGGCGCCCTACGACGTGGTCATTGTGAACTATTACGATGGGAACAACCCCAAGAATCGCTGGGGCGAACGGGCGGAGACCGCGCTGGCCGATTTCGTCCGCAACGGCAAGGGTCTGGTTCTGTATCATCTCTCCCTGGGAGCCTTCGATGGCTGGACCGACTACGAGAAGATGTCCGGCGGGAACTGGCGGCCGAATCAAGGGCACCATTCCCCGCAGCACGATTTTGCGCTCGACATCAAAGACCCCGATCATCCCATCATGAAGGGCTTCAAAACCCCTCTGATGATCAAGAACGATGAGCTATTCGCCAATCTGCGCTGGCAGCCCGAGGGCAGCTATCACGTCCTGGCGACCGCCTACGACGACCACTCGCGCTATGGTGCACAGGACAAGCAGACCAAGGTCGGCGCAGGCACCGACGAGCCGATTCTGTGGACCACTGAGTTCGGCAAGGGGCGCGTGTTCAACATCGCCCTGGGCCATGGCCCCGAGGATACCGAGAATCCGGAATTCAAGGCTATCTTCATGCGCGGCGTCGAATGGGCGACGACGGGGAAGGTTACGATACCGGTTCCGCCGGATCTAGCGAAGTAGGTGCTACGCGAGTAGCGTCGCGATCGCGTCCGCGGCGCGCATGCAGTCCTCGCGCGAGACATCGTAGTGCGTTACCAGCCGGATGCGCGTCCCGCCGATAGAGCCGGCCAGAATCCCGCTCGACTTGAGTCGCGCCAGAAACTCGGCGGGCGCGAGACCCGTCCGCGCGATATCGAAAATCACGATATTCGTTTGGGGCTTGTTGATGAGAACCTTGGCGGGATCCAATCCAATGCGCTCCGCCATGAGCTTCGCGTTGGCATGGTCGTCGGACAAGCGGCTTGGAGAGCCTTCCAGCGCGACCAATCCAGCCGCAGCCAGGATACCGGCCTGTCGCATCCCGCCGCCCAAGCGCTTGCGGTAGAGCCGCGCCTCGGCCATCGTGGCGGCATCGCCCGCGAGCATCGACCCGACCGGCGCCCCTAGCCCCTTCGACAGGCAGAACATCACCGTGTCCGTTTTCGCGACAATGCGTGCAGCCGTCACGCCCGAGGCCGCGACGGCGTTGAACAACCGCGCGCCGTCCATGTGGACCTTGAGACCGCGCTCATGGGCACGATCGCAGATGGTCTCGATTCCTTCGATCGGGAACAGCGTCCCGCCGCCCATGTTATGCGGATGTTCGATGTTGACCATCGCGGTCGGCGCCGGAAATCCGGTCCCGCGCGGCCGGATCACCGGCTCGATATCGGCCCAGCGCAGGACGCCGTCTTCGGTAGGAATAGGACGCGCGAGACAGCCTGAAAACCACGCCGTCATCGAGAGCTCCCAATCCAGGATGTGCGCACGATGATCGCAAACCACCTCTTCCCCGTGCCGCGTGTGCAATTTGACGCCGATGGTGTTGCCCATCGTCCCCGACGGAAGAAACAGCGCAGCTTGCTTGCCGAGGATCTCGGCTACCCGATCTTCGAGGCGCCGGACCGTGGGATCTTCGCCGTAAACATCGTCGCCGACCTCGGCCTCGGCCATGGCGCGCCGCATGGCGGCGGTCGGCTTGGTCACGGTATCGCTGCGCAGGTCGATCATACGGGTGCTCCGACGAATTCGGCGAAGACTTCGTTCGAAAGCAAGACGCCGCGCGAGGTCAGGCGCAGGCGGTTTCCTGCGATTTCGAGAAGTCCGTCGCGAATAAAGTGTTCCACGGCGGTCTGAAAAGCAGACCAGTCGCATTCGACTCCTTCACTGAGCCGCAATCCCAGAAAAAAACGTTCTCCGACCGGATCGGCGAGTGTTCGCTCCAGCTTCGATCCGTGCAAATAATCCTCAAGCGACTCGGGATTCTGCCAGCGCCACTGACCATCGAACGAATGAGCATCCGCCCCAAAACCGAGGTAAGGTTCGCGCCGCCAGTATTTCAGGTTGTGGCGCGATTCGAACCCCGGACGAGCGAAATTCGATATCTCGTAGCGCGCAATGCCCGCGCGTGCCAGACGGTCGACGGCGATTTCGTAAAAGTCCGCGATCATATCATCGGAGGGGATATCCGGAGCGCCATAGCGCTTGCCGAACGCGATGATTTCGGCTCCCAGGCGGCTGTCTTCATCGACCTCCAGCATGTAAACCGAGACGTGCGGCGCTTCAATGCGCTCGACCCATTCAAGCGAGTGGTTCCAGCTCTCTAGTGTCTGACCCGGAAGACCAGCAATCAGGTCGATATTGAAGTTGCCGATGCCCGCCGCGCGCAACACGCCGACCTCGCGTTCGACGATCTCCGCAGTATGCTTACGTCCGGTGCGCGCGAGCTCTCGCGTGTTGAACGATTGCACGCCCAGGCTCACGCGATCGATGCCCGCGCGACGCCATGCCGCGGCCTTTTCGGCCGTGATGCCTCCGGGCGCGGCTTCCATCGTCGCTTCTCGCCACGGGCCGCCAGGGATTGCAGAAAGCAACCCGGCGAGCGCCTCAGGCTCGATCAGGCTGGGCGTCCCTCCGCCCAGATACACGGTTTCAGGCGTCCACGGCCACTCGGTGTTTCGAAGTTCGGTCCGCACGGCATCCAGATAGCGCGGCTCCAGTTCGCGTGGGAAAACACCCGAAGCGAAGTTGCAGTACGTGCACTTCTGCGCGCAAAACGGATAAGAAATGTAGACGCCGGCCATTAGAGGGTGACTTTTTCCCCGAGCTGTTGCCCCACCGCGTCGCCGATCAGTTCAGCCAGCGACTGTTTTGTCGCGCCGAGCACGAACGCAGCGCGCGCCGGATCCCAATCCAGTTTGAAGCTTTTCGAATGCGCCGAGACCCAGATCTGGCTCACCGGCGAGTTGGGACTCACCACAAACTTACCCGGAGGCGTCTCAAACTCGATCGCCAGCGCGCCGGCGTTGAAATCGACCTCGAACTCGTGCTCCTCGGCAGGCGCAGAGAGGCGCCGATAGAGGTCGTCTAATGCCTGCTCGGAACGCCCCTTAAACTCCTGTTCATCCATTCAAGATTCTCTCCAAACCAGTCAGATCCGCCTCAGCCAACCGCCATGCGACCGCCGATGCATTGGCCTTCACCTGATCCGGCGTCTTGGCCCCGGCGATGATCGACGCGATCGAACTCTTCGCCGCCAGCCACGCCATCGCCAGCTCCAGCAGCGTGTGCCCGCGCGATTCGGCGAATCCACGAAGCGCTTCGACCAGCGCGAGGTTCTCTTCGGTGAATACCTTGGGACCAAATCCGTCCTCGGCGCGGCTGGATTTCGGGAACGGCTGGCCCTGACGATATTTTCCCGTCAGCAGCCCATTGGCCAGCGGAAAATATGGCAAAAATGCAATTCGGAGGCGCTGGCACTCCGGCAGAACCTCGGCCTCCGGCTCGCGATGCAGCATGCTGTAATTGTTTTGCACGCTGACGAAGCGCGCGCCCTTGGTGGCTTGAGCAGCCTCGCGAAGCTGCTCCGCCGAGAAGTTCGAACAGCCGATCTCGCGCACCTTACCCGCCTTGAACAGCTCATCCAGCGCACCTAACGTGTCCGCGATGGGCGTAGAGGGGTCGGGCTGGTGGATCTGATACAGGTCGATATGATCGGTCCCCAGGCGGCGCAGGCTGTCTTCGGCAGCCTGTCGAATATACGCAGGTTTGCCGCCTTGTTTGCCTTCCGCCATTTTCATGCCGAACTTGGTGGCGATCAGGACCTTGTCCCGGCGGCCCTTCAGCGCGCGTCCCAGGAATTCCTCACTTTGCCCGCCGCCGTAAATATCGGCAGTGTCGAAAAAGTTGATCCCGGATTCGATCGCTGCGTTGACCACGGCCGCCGTACCATCGGCGTCGATACGCCAGCCGAAGTTGTTGCATCCCAGCCCGGCCAGGGAAGCCTCTAACGAACCAATCTTTCGCTTTTCCAACGTATCCTCCGGGTTTATTCTAGCGAGTTTATTCTAGCCCAGCCGATTGGCCGAACTTTCCGCTGAACACGAATTCGCGGATCGGCTTGCGCTGGCGCGCGGCAAGATCCTTCGCACGAAGCTCCTCCGGAAGCGCCGCGGGATCGCCCGGATAACCGATCGCGATCATCGCCATCGGATCGTGATTCGCGGGGATCTCGAAAACTTCGCGAGCCATATCTATGTGGAACCCGGCCATCATGTGCACGGCGAGCCCCATCGACACGGCCTGAATCACCAGACTCTCGTTGGCCAGGCCGAGGTCGTGGAGGGCGGTGCGGTTGGGTTTGTCGGCGCGATGAAGCGTCGCGATCGAGATCGCCAGCACCGGAGCCTTGTGCGCCCACGCATTGCCAGGCGTCAGCACGCTGGCCATGCGCGCATGTTCGGCGGGATTGTCCTTCGTCGCGATCAGGTAGCTCCATGGCTGCCCGTTCCCGCTCGAAGGCGCCCAGCGCGCGGCTTCGAAGAGACTCGCCAGGGTCCCGCCATCCACGGAACGGTCGGCAAACGCGCGCGTGCTCCAGCGGCGGGCGAGCAGATCAAAGATAGGATGGTCGGCGGAAGCGGGTTTCTCGAACACACTCTATTATGGGCACGTGGAGCAGGCTTCAGCCTGCAAGGGAGGCTTTAGCCTCCGATTTGGCGCGGGCGCTGAAGCACCCGTTGCAGGCTGAAGCCCGCTCCACAGAGTCTTCCGCTTACTCTTCTTCTTCCACTTCGCCGACCTTGGCGGCCTTGGCTGCCGCGATCACTTTGTCGGCCTGCAATTGCGGGACGTAATCGTAATGATCGAACTCCATCGAAAACGACGCGCGGCCCTGGGTCATCGAGGTTAGATCGTTCTGGTAGCTGAGCATTTCAGCCATGGGAACCTGGGCTTTGATAATTTGCGTGCCGCCCTTCGTATCCATGCCGGCGATGCGCCCGCGGCGGCTATTCATGTCACCCATCAGGTCGCCCGCGTATTCCACGGGAGCCTGCACTTCCACGTTCATGACGGGCTCGAGCAGCGTGGGCTTCGCCTGTTCCATGGCCGCCCGGAATGCTTTCCGGGCCGCCAGCTTGAACGACATTTCCGAGGAATCGACGTCGTGATAGGAACCGTCGTACACAACCACCCGGAAGTCCACCATCGGAAAGCCCGCGAGATAACCCTTTTCCGCGGCCTCGACAATGCCCTTCTCGATCGCCGGAATGAAGTTTCTGGGAATCGCACCCCCGAAAACTTCGTTCTCGAATGAGAACTTCGCGCCGCGCGGAAGCGGTTCCACGCGGATCCAGCAGTCGCCGAATTGCCCGTGCCCGCCGGTCTGTTTCTTGTGGCGTCCCTGCACATCGGCCTTGCCACGAATAGTTTCGCGATACGGAATTTTCGGCGCGTGCAGTTCCACATCCACGCCGTAGCGTTTCTTTAACCGGCTGACGATGACTTCCACGTGCTGTTGTCCCGTGCCGGCCAGCAGGAATTCCTTGGTCTGGGGATCGCGATAAAAGCGCAGAGCCTGATCCTCTTCCAGAATCTTGTGCACCGCGTGGCCCATGCGGTCTTCATCGTTGCGCGTCTTGGCGGATATGGCGTAGGCGATGGACGGCTCCGGCAGCTTCACGGGCGGATAGGCGATGGGCGAAGCCTTGTCCGTCAACGTGTCGCCGGTGAGCGTCTCTTTTAGCTTGGCGACTGCACCGATATCGCCCGCATGCAGTTCGGGCACGGGCTGTATCGTCTTACCGGCAAGAACGCCGATATGCGCGAGACGCTCAGCCCCGCCGCTGCGCACGTGTACCAGATTCGCGTCATTCTTGACGATGCCCGACACAACCTTGAAATACGAAACCCGGCCGGCAAACGGATCGGCCACGGTTTTGAACACGAAAGCTGAAACTGGCTCGGAATCCTTGAAATGGCGCTCGACATCTTTTCCGTTCATCGTGCCTTTCCAGGTGCCCTGATCGGCGGGCGCCGGAAAATCGTCCAGGATGAAATTCAAGAGTAGGTCGGTCCCGATGTTGTGCAAGCCGGAAGCGCACAGAACCGGGTAAATGCGCATCTGGCGCACCGCCTCGCGAAGACCAATGCCGATCTCGTCCGGCGGCAGCGTGCCCTTCTCGAAGAACTCCTCTAGCAGCTTGTCGTTCCCTTCGGCCACCATTTCGATCAAGGCTTCGTGAGCCTTCTGGGCGGCCTCCGCCAAGTTCGCGGGGATCTCGCCCTCTTTCCCTTTGCCATCACCATCGGGCGTGTAGGTGTAGGCCTTCATGCGAACCAGATCCACGATGCCCTTGAACTCGCGCTCCGAACCTATCGGCAAATGGATCGGGATGACGGTTCGGCCGAAAACGGATTGGACATTTTCGAGAGTCCGGTCGAAGCTGGAGCGCTCCCGGTCCAGCTTGTTAATCACGATCGCCCGGGGAAGCATGAACTCGTCGCAATAACTCCACACCTTTTCGGTCTGGACCTCCACACCCGCGACCCCGTCCACGATCACCAGAGCGGCGTCGGCGGCCACCATGGCGCCCTGCGTATCGATAAGGAAGGTGTTGAAGCCGGGCGTGTCGATCAGGTTGATCTTTTTCTTATTCCACTCGGCGGCGGCGATGGCGGTCGAGATGGTGAGTTTGCGCGCGATCTCGTCGTCATCGAAGTCGGTGATGGTGTTGCCTTCATCGACGCGCGTCAACCGGTTGGTGGCGCCGCCAGCGAACAACGCGCCGGCCACCAGCGTGGTTTTTCCTGAATGTCCGTGCCCTACCAGGGCTACATTTCGGATGTCATTTGTTTCGTATACCTTCACGGGGAAAGACTCCTGTGCGAGGTCGCAAACAGTGGATCTTACCACAACTGAAAGGGGGCTTCAGCGAAGCACGCTAACGATCTGTTCGAGCGCCCAGGCGGTCTCCGATTCCGTGATGCAATACGGCGGCATGAAGTAAACCACGTTGCCCAACGGGCGCAGCAGCAGGCCGCGATCGAGGAAGGCGGCGGCCAGGCGCGGGCCAGTCTGGTCGAGGTAGCCGGGCTTGTCCGAAATCAGCTCCACCGCGCCCACCCCTCCGATCACACGTACGTCACCCAGTGCTTTCAACGGTGCAAATCCGTCGCGAAGCTGCTGCTCCAGACGCAACACATTGGTTAACACCGCTTCGTCGCGGAATAGATCCAGACTCGCAATCGCCACGGCGCAAGCCAGCGGATTCGCGGTATAGGAATGGCCGTGGAAAAACGTCTTGGCGCGATCGTCGCTCAAGAACGCGTCATAGACATTACCGGTGGTCGCCGTCACACCGAGCGGCAAATACCCGGCAGTGAGGGCCTTCGACAGGCACATGATGTCGGGCGTGATCCCGGCGTGCTCGCAGGCGAACATTTTGCAAGTGCGGCCGAAACCGGTCAGCACTTCGTCGGCGATCATCAGAGTCTTGTACTGGTCGCACAGCCGGCGGACGCCCGCGACGAATTCCGCGGTCCACACGATCATGCCACCGGCGCCCTGCAGAATCGGCTCGATAAGCACTGCGGCGACAGTATCACCCGCGTCGCGCAGCCGTCCTTCCATTTCTTCGAGGCCATGCACACGCTCGACCGGGAACATCATCGTCGAGAAGGGACGCGTGAAGATCGAGTCTTCGCTTGCGGACATCGCTCCGACCGTATCGCCATGATAGGCGTTGTGGAGCGTGATAAACGTCCTGCGGCTCGGCTGCCCGAGGTTCCGCCAGTACTGCACCGCAAGCTTGAGAGCGACTTCAACCGCCGTCGATCCGTTGTCGGAATAGAACACCCGCGACAGACCCTTCGGAAGTATTTCGATAAGCCGCTCAGCGAGTTCCACTGCCGGGCGATGCGTGCATCCCGCGAAGACCACGTGTTCCAGCTCGCGAGCCTGCGCCGCCAGCGCGGCATTCAGTTTGGGATGCGAGTGGCCGTGAATGTTCACCCACCAGGAGGAGATGCCATCGAGGATGCGGCGGTCGTCCTCGGTGTACAGCCACACGCCCTCGGCACGTGTGACGGCGATCGGCGCGGGAGCCGTGAGCATCTGCGTGTACGGATGCCACACAACAGCCTTATCTCGATCGGCGAGGCTCACGGGATCAGATCTTTCGGGAGAGTTTGCGCCCACTCTCGCAGGCATTCCGGCGTGAGCGGATCGAATCGCGGCATTTCGGCGACAACGGCAACATTCCCATAATGTTCGATGGCCGCGCGACTGTCGGCATTACCGTCACCGATCATCACCACACCCGCGACCCGCAGCGCGCGGGCCCGGAGCGCTTCCAGCGTCAGCAGCGTATGGTTGATCGTACCCAGCGTGGTGCGCGCCGCCACGATCACCGGCAGCCCCGCTACCACCATGAGGTCAGCGATAGTTTGGAAGTCATTGACCGGAACCAGAACGCCGCCGGCGCCTTCCACAATAAGAGGAGTTGTGCGCACCTGCCCTACCAAGGCATCCAGATCGATACTCATTTCCACTCGCTGCGCGGCAAGATGAGGCGACACGGGATCGGGCAGTCGGATACCTGCATCGACCACCCGGCCACCCGAGAGCCGACGGACTTCGGCAGTGTCGTCGTCAGGACCAGTCTGGATCGGCTTCCAGTAAGACGCGTCGGGATAACGCAGCATCAGCGCGGCCGAAAGTACGGTCTTGCCGACGCCCGTGTCGGTGCCGGTTACGAACAAGCCGCGCACAGTTTTTCCACGAGACACTTCACGAAGCGAGCGAGAATGTGTTCCGAAAGGCCCACGTTTACCGATATCCGCAGGCGCGCAGTGCCAGCCGGAACTGTAGGCGGACGGATCGCGCGCACGTCAAATCCATCTTGCTGCAACGCCGCGGCCACTGCCACGGACCGTTCATTTCCCCCGATGATCACGGGGATGATCGGAGAGTCGTCCATCGGAACGGCGATGCCAGCATCTGTCAGACGCTCGCGAAGGTATCGAGCGAGAAAACGGACGCGCTCACGGCGCTCCGGCTCCGCGGCGATCACATCCAGGCTGGCGTCCAGAGCCGCGGCAATTGCGGGCGGTGCCGCAGTCGAGAAAATGAACGGGCGGGCGCGCTGCTCCAGATATTCGATCGCCCAGGCGGGTCCAGCGACGAAAGCTCCCGCGACGCCCAGCGCTTTCCCCGCCGGGTTGACGGAAACGAACACGCCGTCGCCTCCGACCAGGCCCTGCCCTCGATCTCCGAACAGACCAACAGCGTGCGCTTCATCCACAATTAGCGCCGCACCCAGCTTTCGGTATTCGTCCAGCGGCGCGATGTCGCCGTCCATGCTGAACACCGATTCCGTGACTAGAAAGGCGCCTTCCGGCAAGGTTCCGGGACGCAAATGTGGGAACACAACGCGCTCCGCCCGGGAGAGTCGCGCGCCGTCGATCAAGCTCGCATGATTCCACTCGTCCGAGTAGATCGTGTCGCCGGCCTCCGGGAACGTCGTCAGCACCGCCAGGTTCGCCAGGTACCCGCTCCCGAAATACAGCGACCGTTCGGTTCCCTTGAATTCGGCGAAGCGCTGTTCCAGCGCGGTGAAGCAGTCGCGCTCGCCCCTCAATAAGCGCGACCCCGTGCTTCCGGCTCCCATCGCGCAAACCGCCGCGGCCATGCGCTCCTTTATAAGAGGATGTGTCGCGAGCCCCAGGTAGTCGTTCGACGACAGGTCGATACCCTCGGGCGGGCGGCGCGTGCGCAGCAGGCCATCGCGCTCCAACTCGGCGAGATGAGCGCGGAGCCGCTGCTCAAGCGGTCGCACGCGCGTCTGCTCCAACAAGCTTGACTCCGAGCTTCTCGAACAGCCGATGATCGGCATCCGATTCCGGATTGGGCGTGGTCAGAAGCTTTTCGCCCAGGAACACCGAGTTGGCTCCCGCCAAAAAACACAGCGCCTGCGCTTCTTCAGACAACGCCAGCCGTCCGGCGCTCAGGCGCACCATGGATTTCGGCATCAGGATACGTGCCGTCGCGATCATCCGCACGAGTTCCAACGGATCTTCAGCAGCCCGACCGCCGAGAGGCGTCCCTTCCACCGGAACCAACATATTAATAGGAACGCTTTCCGGGTGCGGATCGAGCACAGCGAGTTGCCGCAGCAAACCGTATCGCGCCCCGCGATCTTCGCCCATCCCGATAATGCCGCCGCAACATATCGTAACCCCCGCTCGGCGCACGCGAGCCAGCGTATCTAACCGCTCCTGATATGCCCGAGTAGTGATGATGCTGCCGTAAAACTCAGGCGATGAATCGAGATTATGGTTGTACGCGCTCAGCCCGGCTTCACCCAGCGCGTCAGCCTGATCCTGCGTCAGCATGCCTAGAGTGCAACACGCCTCCATGCCGAGTGCGCGGACCCCGCGCACCATTTCGAGCACACGATCGAACCGCCCATCCTTGGGTACGTCGCGCCAAGCCGCGCCCATGCAGAAACGAGTGGCTCCCTGCTCACGCGCGCGACCCGCGGCCGCCAGCGTCTCCTCGACGTTCATCAGATCCTGACGATCCACCTCGGTGTCATACCGCGCCGATTGCGGGCAGTACGCGCAATCCTCGGGACAGCCGCCCGTTTTGATGCTGAGGAGCATGCAGCCCTGCACTTCGTCGGAGCGATGGTGCGCGCGATGGACCTCGGCCGCGCGGAACACCAGATCGGAAAGCGGCGCGGTGTAAATCGCTTCGATTTCGGGAATGGTCCAGTCGTGCCGGAGCGTGATCATCAATCCTTTATGTTAACCGGCTACACTGAAGGTGTGAGGATGCTCGTCGTGATCGTGTTGCTGCTGGCGGTATTCGGCGCTAGCACTCAATGCGTCGCCGACTGCATGCCGCAGCCGAGCACTCCGCCTTGTCACCAGCACTCGCAGAAGAAAGAGCCCTGCACGCACGGCCAACTCGTCGCGGTCATGCAGGCAGTGATCGATCAGCCTGTCGCCCCGGTTACTCATCTGACGCAGGCCGCGGACCCGGCGGAAGCTTCCTTAAACCTTCCGGTGCGATTGCTCACCATCCTTCGTATCTGATCTCTCCCGTTTTATCCGCCTGATTCGATTTCTACGGGAGACGTGTCGTGAAACGTTGCTATTTCTTGGCAGTCGTACTCTGTACGGCCGCCGTTCTGCGCAGTCAAGAGCTTGAGCTATCGCCAGCGAACTACCTGATGAACCTCGCCTCGGGGACCAGCCTCAATCCGCTCGCCTGGCCCATGCCGATGATCATGCAGCGCAAAGCCTCGTGGACCCTGGATTTCATGGGTCAAGCCTTCCTGGTCGACACGCAGCAAAGCGGCCCGCGCGGCGGCGACAAGCTCTACTCGACCAACTGGGGGATGGCGTCGGCGCAGCACTCGCTGGGCTCGGGACAAATCATGTTCGACACGATGCTGAGCCTGGAGCCCGCCACCGTCACGAACCGGAGTTACCCTCTGCTTTTCCAAACCGGCGAAACCGCCTACGGACGACCGCTGACGGACGCGCAGCATCCGCACGATTTCGTGATGGGCCTGGGCGTTCACTACGTGCTGCCTGTTGGCGAACATACTCTGCTGCAGTTCTACTACGCCGGCGTGGGCGATCCTGCGCTGGGACCCGTCGCCTTCTCGCACCGCGCGTCCGCGCTTGAGCTTCCGCAGGCGACCATCGGCCACCACTGGGAGGATTCGACGCACATCGCCGATAACGTCGCCACCGTGGGCGTCAAATACCGATGGATCCAGCTCGAAGCGTCCGGCTTCCACGGCGGCGAGCCCAATGAAAACCGCTGGAACATCGACTGGGGCGCGATGGATTCCTACTCAGCCCGGCTATCCGTGTTTCCCTCCAGGAACTGGACCGCACAGTTCTCCGCCGGTCGCCTGACCAAGCCCGAACCACAGGAACCAGGCGACGTCATTCGCACCACGGCATCCATCCACTACACCCGCGTCAGGAGCAGTGGAGAGGCCTGGGCAACCAGCGCCATCTGGGGACGGAATCACAACACCGCCAGCCAGCTCGACAGCAACGCATGGCTGCTCGAGACCGTATTTCCCGCCACGCGCAAGGATTTTTTGACCGCGCGTTTCGAAGTCGCGGATAAAGACGATCTGCTGCCTGAATCCTTCCGCGTGAAAGCCGTCACCGGAGGCTACACCCGCGATCTGTTCACCAAGTCGAATCTGGAGACGGGAATCGGCACAAACGTGAGCGGTTATGTGATCCCCGCGGCAGTCCAGCCCGCCTACGGCGCGCACCCCTGGGGCGTCAATGTTTACCTTCGCGTTCGCCTCAAACGAAGCTAGACGTCGTTAATTAGATGTCGTCGCGACCGATGTTGCAGATAAAGTATTCAGCGCGCGTAGTTCCCACGTTCTTCGCATTGTGCATTTCGTTGGAACCGATCACGCCCACGTCGCCCGGACCCAGCCGATAGGGTTTCCCGGCAATGGTCAGCTCCATGGTCCCCAGGCGGATGAACATCATCTCTTCGCGCAGGTGCTGATGCGGCGGATGATTCACTTCACCCGGCGCGATATCGCTCATGTGCGACTCAATCTTGAAACCGGTATGCGTCTTCGCGGTGAACATTCGCTTCGACTTGTTCTTCCCGTTAATCGTGTCGGGAATGTCCTTGTACAGGAACGCCTGGGTCTTCATGACCGGAAGATCCTCGACGCGCACCGGAGGCGCGGCAGCGGCCGCGGCGCCTTTCTCTTGCCCCTTGGTCTGTGCCGATGCCGTGGCGGCCGCCAGAGCGGGAAGTAACAGGCCCAATTGTCTGCGCGAGTATTTCATGGAAAGGCTCCTTTTCTAGCGTGCCAGTATACACCCATGGAATGATGATCGCTACCGCGGCATCAGGCGTTGGGCGTTCTCGACGTAAAGATCGCAATAAGGCCGCCGCAGTCCTTCGCGCGCCACGGCTCCGCTGTCGGTGAACTCGATATACCCGCGCGAGGTTGCATCATACTTGGGCCACTTGGGCAGGCCCGCTCCGTTGGGGTCGCCCGACTTGGCGAAGTTGGTCCAATACTGCTGCATGGCGGCGGAAATGTCCCGGTCGGGCGCAGCGTAATTGGCTCCCATGTTGCCGAACACATAAGACACCTCCGCTCCGTGTGTCGCACCCGCGGCTTCCCTTCCCGGCGCGGCACGATCAAACTGGTATTCGTAGCCCGTGCTTCCGGCAGCGGCATGCCAGTTCAACTGAACCACCACCGGGCAGCGATACATCGTGTCCACCACCCACTGCGCGGGCACGGCGCCGTACAGCGGATCTGGTCCACCCACATAAAGTGAAATCGCCTTCGTCGCGAGTGGTCCGTACATTGCCTGAACGGCCGCGGTCATTTCCTCCGGCGTGGTCTGCGGCGTCCGCTCGCGCGAATTGTTGCCGATCAGCAGCGGCACGCGCTGCTCCTGCCCCTTGGCGAACGCCTCCGCGGGAGACTTGGGAATAATCCAGCCATCGACGATAATCCCGTTCGCCGGCCCGATGCTCGTGCGGGGCGCTGCCGTGGTTTTGAGAAGATCGGCGGCGGCCATGGCTCGCAGTTGCTTCAGAGATCCCGGAAAGAGCTGCGTCCCCGTCTTCTCTGCCTCCGCCAGCGTGAGTGCATCCGAATAGGTGTCTCCGCTGCGCGCCGCCATCACCGCGCCCAGCCCGGTCATGCGCATGGTGGCATCGTCCGGAGCTCTGCTAACCGTCCCGCTTTCCGCGATCACTTTGTGAAACAGGCCTTTGGCCTGCGGCGAGGCCATCAGAACATTCACGTCGACGGCTCCGGCCGATTGGCCGAAGATGGTGACATTCGCCGGATCTCCGCCAAACTTCGCAATATTGTCGCGCACCCATCTCAACGCGGCGATCTGGTCCATCAGACCGTAATTGCCGGAAGCATGGTGTGGCGATTCTTGCGTCAGCTCGGGATGCGCGAAGAAGCCGAACACGGTGAGGCGGTAGTTCGCGGTCACCAGCACCACTCCGTGGCGCGCCAGGCTTTCGCCGTCAAAGTTGTTTCCCGAGGCGGTGCCGGCATAGTTGCCTCCGCCGTGAAACCAGACCATCACCGGCTTGCGGGCGCGCGCGGGCCACTCGGGGGTCCAAACGTTCAGGAACAGGCAGTCCTCGCTGCTGTTCTCCTGCATCCGGCCGCCGGCGTTCTGCGCACAGGGCGCACCGAAGGAAGTCGTCTCGCGCACGCCGGTCCACGCCTTGACCGCAGCGGGCTCGCGCCAGCGCAGATCGCCGACCGGAGCCTGCGCGAACGGAATCCCCTTGAACACCATTCCGCCCTTCTCGAGAGCCGCGCCGTGGATCTGGCCCCCGGTGACGGCGATGGCAGGAGCCGGGTCGGCGGCGAACGCCGGGATCGCCAGAACGGCAAACAAGACGGTGCGCATCAGCAGTCCTCCGGTCGCTTATTGTATCGCGAGGATTGTATCGCGGTGAGCGGCGGAGTATGATGTGACCGATGAACCGAGCCACAGTTCCCCTACTGATAGCCCTCGCGGCAGCCACCGCGTTCGCCCAGCCCGATCAGCAAAGTGTCCAGAAGCCTCTGAACGATCTTCCCAATCCCTATCGCACCGTGCGCGACTGGGGCAAGCCTCCCGGTGGCGTGCCGTGGGCCGCCGTGACCGCCGTCGAGGTCTCGCCCGACGGCAGCATCTACGTCATTCATCGCTGCAAGGACAACTCCTGCGCCGGCCGGCCCGAGCCTCCGATTCTCAAATTCGACAAGTCCGGCAAGCTGCTCAAGGCTTGGGGCGAAAACATGTTCGTCTTCCCGCACGGCGCCACCGTGGACGCCCAGGGGAACCTGTTGGTCACCGACTCGCAGGTCAAGGACGGCAAGGGTCACCAGGTGTTTAAGTTCTCACCCGAAGGGAAGGTTCTGCTGACTCTCGGCAAGGCAGGCGCCGTTTCCGCCGCGCCCGGCGAGTTCGACGAGCCCACCGACGTTGCGGTTGCTCCCAACGGCGACATCTTCATCACCGAGGGACACAGCGGCGGAACCCCCGGCAACCAGCGCGTCTCGAAATTCGACAAGAGCGGAAAGTTTCTCATGTCCTTCGGCAAGCAAGGCTCCGGCCATGGCGAGTTCTTCAACCCGCACACCATCGCCATCGATTCCCGCGGGCGGCTCTTTATCGGCGACCGCGGCAACAATCGCATCGAGATTTATGACCAAAACGGCAAGTACCTGGACACCATGCTCCAATGGGGCCGGCCCAGCGGCATCCTGATCATGAAGGACGACACCATGTACGTGGCCGATTCCGAATCGTTCGGCCCGGATCAGCCCGGCTGGAAAAAGGGCATCCGCATCGGCAGCGCCAAGACCGGCGAGGTGAAGTACTTCATCGAAGACATGGAATCGACGACGATCGAACACAGTGGCGCGGAGGGTGTCGGCGTCGATGCGGACGGCAACGTCTACGGCGCAGTGGTGCGGCGCCAGATGATCGAGAAACACATCAAGAAGTAGCGGTCAGAATATATATTTGAATGCGAACTGCATGATGCGCGGATCGCCGCTGGTCGTGATCTGACCGAAGCTGGCCAGCGAACTGATGGTGGCGGCAGGGTTGCCGGGCCGGTAGTGATTCAGCAGGTTGAACGCTTCTGCGCGAATTTCGACCTTTTGTCTCTCGCGGACCGGGAACGATCTCACCAGGCTCATATCGAACTGAAATGTTCCGGGTCCCAGGATATTCGCCGACCCCAAGTTCCCAAACGTGCCCGTGGTCGGCACCGAGAATGTCGACGGGCTGATCCACGGCACGCAGAATTGCGTTGTCGCGGGACAAGTGGCATTGGCGTACGGATTTCCGCCATTGAAGTTGGCGCGCTGGGCGCCGGCATTCCCGTTGAGCGCGGCGTCCACACCCGCTGCCACGGTGATGAAGCTCCCGGACTGAATGCGAATGATTTGCGAAAGCCTCCAATCGGAAGCCAAGGCTCGCACCCACTTGTCGGAAAACTTCGGCGCTTCTTCCAGCGCTGTGAAGTTGGCCAGGTGCCGGTGATCGATTCCCACGCAATTCCCCCGGTCGGCGTTCCGGTTCGCCGGATTGCTGTACCCGGTGCCGTCCAGTTCCGAGGTGAACGGTCCCGAAATGCAATGCGACAAGGTGTAGTTGGCGAGCACGCTGAAGTGGCTCGCTACGCGATGCTGCGCCGATATGAGCATGGCGTTGTAGCTGGCGGTTGACCCATCGTCGAGCTGGTGCACCGTGCCGAAGTATTGTCCCTGTGCGGGATTCGCAAGATACAATATGCGCCGCTGATTTTGGTTGGCGGTGGTAGCTCCCGCTATGTCGACGGCAGCGTTGAGCGGCTGTTCAGCCCACAGGTGGATGGTGCTGTTTCCCAGATAGCTGGCGGAAAACAGCCAGTTCGAAGTGATTTGTTTCTGCACGCTCAGGTTCCACTGCTGCAGATAAGGAACTTTCAAGTCCAGCGGGTACGAGGTGTAGTTGCTAAAGGTTGGGAAAGTGGCATTCTTGCCCAGATTGAGCGGGAAAGGATCGCCACCGGCGTAGTTGGCCCAAGGATCCGCCAGCGAGACATTGGTCAATGCAATCACGGCCGCCCAGGGAGGAGCCTGCGAGAAACCGTACGCGAACAGCGTATGCGGCATGTCGTACAGGATTCCCCAGGAAAGTCGCACGGTCATCTTTCCGTTTCCTTGGGGATCCCAAACCACGCCCAGCCGGGGCGCGAAGTCGTTCAATTTGGTGTGCGACGGCCTTCCGTTGGTATCGAAACCGGGATCGCCCGGGAACAGCACGCCCGCCGGAGCATTG
>Ga0209415_10004656_pt1 | contig 25049 bp, 21 predicted proteins | sample PeaSoiSIISIP2007_FD_187696 | JGI IMG/M metagenome (GOLD analysis project Ga0209415, IMG submission 187696) | Peat soil microbial communities from Weissenstadt, Germany - SII-SIP-2007 (SPAdes) (version 2) | ecosystem: Environmental > Terrestrial > Soil > Wetlands > Peat | place: Germany... | reverse complement strand
TGGCCCGCCCCCGGACCGGCGCGCGACCGCGCACTTTTCAGGACCTCATTTTCGCGCTGCAGCAGTACTGGGCCGCGAAGGGCTGCGTGCTGCTGCAGCCCTACGACATGGAGGTCGGCGCGGGGACTTTCCACTCCGCGACTTTCCTGCGAGCGGTGGGCCCGGAGCCGTGGAGCGCCGCCTACGTGCAACCGTCGCGACGCCCGGCCGATGGTCGCTATGGCGAAAATCCGTTCCGCCTGCAGCACTACTACCAGTTCCAGGTCGCGATCAAGCCCTCGCCGGAGGATTTCGTCGACCTGTACCTCGGATCGCTCGTGGCGCTCGGCTTCGATCCGCTGACCCACGATATCCGCCTGGTCGAGGACAACTGGGAGTCGCCGACGCTCGGTGCCTGGGGCCTCGGCTGGGAAATCTGGCTGAACGGCATGGAGATCACCCAGCTCACCTATTTCCAGCAGGTCGGCGGCCTCGACTGCCGGCCGGTGATGGGCGAGATCACCTATGGCCTCGAACGCCTCGCCATGTACCTGCAGGGCGTCGAGAGCGTGTTTGACCTGACGTGGGCCGACGGCCCGCTCGGCCGCGTGACCTACGGAGACGTCTACCACCAAAATGAGGTCGAGCAGTCGAAGTTCAATTTCGAGTACGCGGACACCACCGAGCTGTTCCGCGAGTTCGACGCCCACGAGCGCGAGTGTCTGAGGCTGCTCGCCGTGCCGCTCGCACTGCCCGCCTACGAGCGCATGCTGAAGACCTCCCATACGTTCAACCTGCTGGACGCGCGGCGCGCGATCTCGGTGACCGAACGGCAGCGCTACATTCTGCGGGTGCGCACGCTCGCCCGTGGTGTCGCCGAGGCGTACTACCACAGCCGCGAGGCGCTCGGCTTCCCGATGCTCAGGCAGGTCGTGCCGAAGGTCGATCCGCCGCTTCCGGAGGCGCGCGACACCAACGGCGGGCGGCTCGCATGAGCGCCCGCGACCTGCTGGTCGAGATCGGGACCGAGGAGCTGCCACCGAAGTCGCTGCCGGCATTGTCGCAGGCGTTCAGCGACGGAGTCATCGCCGGGCTTGCCGCCGCCGGCCTCGCACACGCCAAGGTCGAGCGGTACGCAACCCCGAGGCGGCTCGCGCTGCTCGTGCGCCGGCTCGCCGAACGCCAGCCCGACCAGCAGCAGACGCGCAAGGGTCCGCCGCTGACCGCCGCGTTCGGGCCCGACGGGCAGCCGACTCGCGCCGCGACGGCGTTCGCCGAGTCCTGCGGCACGACGGTTGCGGCGCTCGGGCGCCTGACCGAGCCCAAAGGCGAGTTCCTCCACTACACCGGCCTCAAGCGCGGGGCCGAGACCGCCTCGCTGTTGCTCGCCATCGTCGCCGACGCCCTCGGCAAGCTGCCGGTCGCGAGGCGCATGCGCTGGGGCAGCGGTACCGCAGAGTTCGTGCGACCGGTGCATTGGGTGGTGCTGCTGTACGGCCAGGAGGTCGTGCCAGGACGGATTCTCGGCGTCCCGACCGGTCGACACACGCGCGGCCACCGGTTCATGGCACCGAAGGACATCGCGCTCCGGAGCCCGGCCGGCTATGCCCGCCGCCTCGCGACGACCGGCAAGGTGCTCGCCAGCTTCGGCGCACGCCGCGACACGATCCGTGCGGGCGTGACGGCACTCGCGGGCGAGCACGGTCTGGCGGCGATCATCAGCGATGCACTGCTCGATGAGGTCACGGCCCTCGTCGAGTGGCCCGTGCCGCTTGCCGGGCGTTTCGAGGAGCGATTTCTGATGCTGCCGCCGGAGGTGCTGATCGCGACGCTGCAGGACCATCAACGCTGCTTCCCGGTGCGCGAGCCCGGCGGACGGTTGAGTTCGCTGTTCATCGCGGTCGCGAATATCGAGAGCCGCGACCCTGCCGAGGTCCGCGCCGGCAACGAGCGGGTCGTGCGGCCGCGGCTCGCGGACGCGGCGTTCTTCTGGGACATGGACCTCAAGCAGAGCCTGGCAGCACGCCGCGAGTCGCTGAAGGGAGTGACGTTCCAGGCGCAGCTCGGCTCGTATTTTCAGAAGAGCGAGCGCATCAAAGCGCTCGCTTCGGCGCTTGGCCCCGTGACCGGCGCCGATCCTGCGCTGTGTGAGCGCGCGGCCGAGATCGCGAAGTGCGACCTGCTCACGGGACTCGTGGGCGAGTTCCCGGAGCTGCAGGGGACGATGGGCGGCTACTACGCGCGCCACGACGGCGAGCTGGCCGAGGTTGCGGAGGCGATCGCCGAGCAGTACCAGCCGCGCTTCGCCGGCGATGCGTTGCCGGCCGGCGCAGTCGGCAGCGCGCTCGCACTCGCCGACAAGCTCGACACAATCGTCGGCATTTTTGCGGTCGGTAACAAGCCCTCCGGCACGCGCGATCCATTCGGGCTCAGGCGTGCGGCGCTCGGTCTTCTCAGGATCGTGCTCGAGCAGCGCCTCGAGCTCGATCTGCCCGCGCTGATCGAGACGGCGCTCGCGGCAACGCGGCGCGACATCGCGATGACGGCAGCCGCACGTGCCGGGGACGGCAAGCCCGCGGCGCCGTCGCCCGCGGCCGCGGTGGTGGTGGCGGAGGTCTACGACTACGTGATGGAACGCCTCCGGGCCCACTACCTCGAGGGCAACGTAGGCATTTCGGCCGAGATGTTCGACGCGGTACTAGACCGGCGTCCCGCCTCACCGCTCGACTTCGACGCGCGCCTGACGGCGCTCGGCGCATTCCTGCGGCTGCCGGACGCGCCGGCGCTCGCCGGCGCCAACAAGCGCATCGCCAATATCCTGCGGAAAACGCAGGTTGCCGATGGCAGCGCGCTGCGCGCGGACCTGCTGCACCAGGGGGAGGAGCGCGCGCTGGCGGCGGCGCTCGAGTCGGTCCGCCCCACCGTCGAGGCATTGCTGGCGGCGCGCGACTACACGGCGGCACTGCGCGAGCTCGCCGCGCTCCGACCGGCGATCGACGCGTTCTTCGACAAGGTCCTGGTGATGCATGACGATGCGGGTGTGCGCGCCAACCGGCTCGCGTTGCTCGCGGGCCTGCGCGCGCTGTTCCTTCGGATCGCGGACCTGTCGCGCCTGCCTGGCTGACGGGCGTACCTGCCGCGAAGCCCCCGTTCCAGGGCACTGCGGCGGTCCCGATTCCGGCTGGACAGTCCGCGGCCCGCCGCTTGCGAGCTCTGCAGCCACTGCGAATGCACCCGGATCGACGCCTGGCTGGCGCCGGCGGCGCATCGGGTCCCGATGTCGTCAGCGCGGGCTGCTCCCGGCCGCCTTGGCCGCGGCGCGTTGTGCCGCGAGGTCCGCATTCATGCGCTTGAGGTCGATCGGCCGGATCTCGCCGATCGGGCACAGCTCGTGATGCCGAAGAACGATCGAGTCGAGCGTGCTGACGGTCTGGATGGTCGTCGTGACACCCAGCCGATCTGTGAACGCCAGCTCCGGGCACGCCCACCGTACGGTGACCAGGTAGGCATCGAATGCCGTCGACCAGATGACCAGCTGCGTCGGGCTGAGCTCCTGCCATCCATCGAGGCGAAAGAACGGAAAGCTGTTGATCGGCTGACCGGAATACGCGAGGTAGTCACTCAGGCGCTCGTCCGCGTCGCGCCGCAGTGCACCGCCGGCGCACCCGCCAAGCAGCAGCACAAGGGCCAGGACCATCGGCAATGCTTTGATGCGCATGGCTCCCCGGGGCGAGAGGCTCTCAGGGCTGATAACGGCGGGCGGGCGAAGCGGTTGACGGATTGCCTTAGACTCCTGCTCCCATGCAGTGGCTCGCCTCCTTCCTGTTCACCGGCTTCCTGTTCCTGTCGACGTTCGTCTATGCGTTCATCGTCGTAGGCTCGTTCTGGTTGCCGTTTCCGCGACGCTATGCGGTCGCGAGAAACTGGGCGCGGATGGAGCTCGCTGCCGTCAAGTACCTGTGCGGGCTCGACTACGTGGTGGAAGGCCGGGACAACATCCCCGCCGGCGCTCACATCTCGATGTGGAAGCACTCATCGGCCTGGGAGACGATGGCGCAGATGGTGATCTTCCCGCCGCAGGCCTGGGTGCTGAAGCGCGAGATCCTGTGGATTCCGGTCATCGGCTGGGCAACCTGGCTGATGGACCCCATCGCGATCAACCGCTCGGCCGGCTCGGCCGCGGTCAAGGAGGTCCTGAGCCAGGGGCGCCGCCGTCTCGAGCAGGGCCGCTGGATCCTGATCTTTCCGGAGGGCACGCGCGTCGCCGTCGGCCATACCCGAAAGTACGGCATCAGCGGCGCGCTGCTGGCCGCCGAGACCGGCCGCCAGATCATTCCGGTCGCGCACGATGCGGGACGGTACTGGAGCCGGCGCGGCCTGCTGAAGAAGCGCGGCACGATTCGGGTCGTCATCGGCCCGCCGATCGCCACCGCCGGCCGGGAGGCGCGGGACATCAATGAGGACACCCGCGCCTGGATCGACGGCAAGGTCGCCGAGCTCGGCGCCTGATCCGCGCGGACTCGGTCACGCATCGGATGCGGCGTCCCGGTCGGCAAACGCCGCACCGTTGTCCGCACGCTCCGGGCCCGCACCGCCGCCGCCGCTACCCCGAACGCTCGACGCCCCCAGCTGCTACGGGCGGGGCGAGCGCGGTCCGAGGCTCGCAGCCGTCTGGCCGAACAGGATCTTCTTGGCCGCGTCGGAATCCACCGTCTGGTTCCTGTAGGGCGCGGCATGCGCGTAGGCGCGCTGCGTCGCCGGCCGTGCCGCGATCGCCTCGAACCAGCGCTTGAGGTCCGGGAATTCGTCAAGGTTCTGCTGCTGCGCCTTCCACGGCACGATCCACGGGTAGGCGGCCATGTCGGCGATCGAGTAGTCCTCACCGGCGATGAAGGCGCGGTCTGCCAGACGCCGGTCCAGCACGCCGTACAGCCGGTTGGTCTCCCGGGTGTAGCGGTCCATCGCGTACGGCAGCTTCTCGGGGGCGTAGCGGTTGAAGTGGTGGTTCTGCCCGGCCATCGGCCCGAGATTTCCGACCTGCCAGAACAGCCACTCGAGCACGGACTTTCGGGCGCGCAACGCGGTCGGCAGGAAGCGGCCCGTCTTCTCGGCGAGGTAGACGAGAATCGCGCCGGATTCGAACACCGGCACTGGCTCGCCGCCGCCGGCCGGGGCATGGTCGACGATCGCCGGGATGCGGTTGTTGGGGCTCACCGCCAAGAACGCGGGCTTGAACTGGTCCCCCGCGCCGATGTCGACCGGCGTCAGCCGGTACGCGATCCCGGTCTCCTCCAGGAACATCGTGATCTTGTGGCCGTTCGGTGTCGGCCAGTAGTAGAGCTCGATCATCGCTCTAGGTCCTTGCGGCGGGAATTATCAGGGCCCCGAATCATGGCACCGCGCGCTTTCGGACGCCCGCTGTGGCGCGGGACCCGATTCAGACGTCAAGGTTCGCGACCGCGAGCGCATTCTTCTCGATGAATTCGCGTCGTGGCTCCACCTGGTCCCCCATCAGCGTCGTGAAAAGGTCGTCCGCAGCGACCGCGTCCTCGATGCGCACCTGGATCAGACGCCGGGTCGCCGGGTTGATCGTCGTGTCCCACAGCTGCTCGGGATTCATCTCGCCGAGGCCCTTGTAACGCTGGATCGTCTGGCCCTTCTTCACCTGGTCCATCAGCCAGATCATTGCATCCTTGAAGCTCGCGATCTCCTGGCGCTCCTCGCCCTTGGTGATCGAGCCGCCAGGACCGATGAGACCTTCGAGGCCGCGCACCAGTTCGCTGATGCGCCGGTACTCGGCGGAGTCGAAGAACTCCCGCTGCAGGTGCTTTTCCGTGGTGAGGCCGTGCTGGGTGCGGAACACGTTGAACCTGACCGGCGCACCGCCTGCATTGACCTGCAGCTCGACCCTGTAGCTGCGCGCCTTGGTCGCCTCGGCGTTCAGGCGCGCCTCGAGCTGGCGCGCCCAGCCCGCGAGCAGCATCGGGTTCGTCAGGTCCTCGTGGCGCACGACGGGAAGATTGACGAGCTGCTCGAGCACGCGCTGGTCGTAGCGCCGCGCCCAGCGCGCCATGATCTCCTGCACGTCGATGTACTGCTTGGCGAGCGCCTCGAGAGCGGCACCGGTCAGCGTACGCCCCGCGCCGCTGCCATTGGGGCCGGCATGCAGCGTCGCCGCCTCGAGCGCGTTCCGCAGCAGCACGGCGTTGAGCTCGACGTCGTCCTTGACGTACAGCTCACTCTTGCCGCGCCTGACCTTGTAGAGCGGCGGCTGCGCGATGTACACGTGGCCTCGCTCGATCAGCTCCGGCATCTGGCGGTAGAAGAACGTCAGCAGCAGCGTTCGAATATGGGCCCCGTCGACGTCGGCGTCGGTGTTGTGGCAGCAGATGCCGCCCATGCCCGCGATGAAGTTCTCGTCACCGTCGACGGAAAAGTCGTAAACGTACCGGCCGCTCGGCTGCACTTCGTCGATCGCGACGATCGGCAGCGCCATCAAATCGCCATCGACGGGCTCGAAGTCCTGGTTGCTGGCTGCGTCGGGCGAGGCGAGATGCGTCTCGATGCCCGCTCTTTGCGGATGGTCGTTCCACGCCGGCTGGAGCGTGCGCAGGTCCTGCTTCGCTGCAACCGTGATGGTAAAGCGGCGATGCTCGGTCGTGCATGGCCGGCCACCGCTGTCGCGGGCGACGCCGTCAGGCTCGAGCTCGGTCATCGATGCGACGATGCCGAGCGAGCCGAGGCAGTACAGAAGGCCGCTGGCGAGGTCGCAGGAAGCGGTGCCGAACGCGACGCGCCCGGACGCTGCGGTTCCGTCGCCGAGCAGGTAGCCGCGTAGGAATGCGAGGCGCAACGGTTCGGGGACGTTGAACACGAGGTCGGGGATGCGCAGCGCGCAGGCATCGGGCCGCTCGAAGCCGAGCAGGTGCTGCCACGCGAGCGCCGCGACGCGCTGCACGAGCTTGAGCTCCGCGGCACCATCGGCGATTTCGTGGAACACCGCCGGCAGCCCGAAGGTGCCGGCCAGACGCCGCGCCATCTCCGCAGCAAGCCACTGCTTGCTCGCGCCGATCGACAGGCGGATGCCGTTCGAGTCCGGGCAGCAGCCATCGGCGAGACAAAACCCCAGCAGTACCATCAGGTCTTCGTTGACCGCCAGAAAGCGCGGGATACCCTTGCCGGCGTGGTGCTCGGCGGTGAGCTCCAGATCCTCGCGCGAACCGAACCACTCGAGGTCTTCGCTCTCGAGATCGGACAGCCGGACGCGGTCACGCACGGCATTGCGCCCGGAACCGGCGTAGTTCCCGGCGTTGATCCGCTCGAGCCGGTTCGGCCCAATTGTCGCCTTCGGCAAGAATGCATCCTTCGCGGCGCCCACCGCGGACAGATACGCCTCGAAATTGCCGAGCGTCGGCCGCGACAGGCCTCGTTCCCATGCGTAGAACATCACCGGCTGGCGAATCCCGACTGCCGCGCACAGCGCTGCGTTGCTGAGGCCGCTCGCGCGGCGGCGCTCGGCGAGCTCGGCGCGCACCTCGGCCGGCAGGCTGACCCGCGGGGCAAGCATTTCCGGCCGCTGTTCGTGAGGGTCGAGGACCCGCGCCTTGAACCAGGCCTCGACGGCCGGGCCGGTTACCCAGATCTGCGGCGCAGCCTCCGGAACCGGCCACAGGCGAGCGAGCAGGTCCAGCCGTTCGCCGGCGCCCGCCGGCAGGTGGATGCGCCTCGGAGCCACGAGCCGGTCGCCGAGGCGAAGCTCGGCGCCACGCTTGAGGCGCACCGCGCCGTCCTCGTGCACGAAGACGCTGTGGCTGGAGGTCACTCGGACCGAGCGCCCGCAGGCCGTACGAACGGCATACAGCGTCTCCTCGAGCGCATGGCGGATGACGCTCTGGATCGGGCGGAAACGGACCGCATGATCTTCGAGTCCGAAGCACAGCACGTCCCCGAGCGGCACGCCGGTGAGCGTGTCGAGTGCACCGGATGGATCTGCAACTGCGAGTGCCTGGTCGATGAAGCGTCCGATCCGCACCATGCGCACGCCGCGCGCCGTGTCGTGGACGAACACATGATCGTCGCCGTCCACGCTCATGATGATGATGCGGTGATAGCGGAGCTTGGCGACGTCGAACTCGTTGCGGCCGATGCCGCAGCCGAGTGCGGTGATCAGCGTGCCGACCTCGACGCTCGACAGCATCTTGTCGAAGCGCGCTTTCTCGACGTTGAGAATCTTGCCCTTCAGCGGCAGCACTGCCTGGGTGCGCCGGTCGCGGCCCTGCTTCGCCGAGCCACCGGCCGAGTCGCCCTCGACCAGGAACATCTCGGAGAGCGCCGGATCCTTCTCCTGGCAGTCGGCGAGCTTTCCCGGGAGCCCGGCGATGTCGAACACGCCCTTGCGGCGGGTCATTTCGCGGGCCTTGCGCGCCGCCTCGCGCGCGCGCGCGGCCTCGATGATCTTGGCGACGATCGCTTTGGCCTCGGCCGGCTTTTCGAGCAGGAACGCCTCGAGCTTGTCCGCGACCGCGCTCTCGACGATACCGCGGACCTCGGAGGAGACGAGCTTGTCCTTGGTCTGCGACGAGAATTTTGGGTCCGGCATCTTCACCGACAGGATCGCGGTCAGGCCTTCCCGGGCGTCATCGCCCGTCATGTCGATCTTCTCCCGCTTGGCCTCGCTCTCGATGTAGTCCGACAGCTTGCGCGTCAGGGCCGCGCGAAAGCCCTGCAGGTGCGTGCCGCCGTCCTTCTGCGGAATGTTGTTCGTGTAGCAAAACATCGACTCGGCGTAGGAGTCGTTCCACTGCGCCGCGACCTCGACCGTGATCGGGCCCTGCATTTCGCGGAAGTAGAACACCGTCTCGTGCAGCGGCGTCTTGCCACGGTTGAGATACTTGACGAAGGCGGCGATTCCGCCTTCGTACTGGAACACGTCGTGCATCTCGTCGCGCTCATCGATCAGCTCGATCCTGACACCTGAATTCAGGAATGAGAGTTCGCGTAATCGCCGCGCGAGGATTTCGTACGAGAAGTGGATGTTGGTGAAGGTCTCCGCGCTCGGCTTGAAGTGCAGCGAGGTCCCCCGCTCGGTCGCCGGTCCCACGCCGGTAAGCGGGGCGACGGGCTCGCCGTGGCGGTACTCCTGCCGGTAGAGCTGGCCGTCCCGGCCGACGTTCAGCGTCAGGTGCTCCGACAACGCGTTCACGACCGAGACGCCGACGCCGTGCAGGCCTCCGGCGACCTTGTACGACACGTCGTCGAACTTTCCGCCCGAGTGCAGCACGGTCATGATGACCTCGGCCGCCGAGACACCCTCCTCCGGATGGATATCCACAGGTATTCCACGGCCGTTGTCCGTCACGGTCACGGACTCATCCGCATGGACCGTCACCACGATCCGGTTGCAATGGCCGCCGAGCGCCTCGTCGATCGCGTTGTCGACGACCTCAAAAACCATGTGGTGGAGCCCCGTGCCGTCATCGGTGTCGCCGATGTACATGCCGGGGCGTTTTCGCACCGCGTCGAGCCCTTTCAAGACCTTGATTTTGCTTGAATCGTAGACGTCGTTGTCGGACATGAAAGGCCTTTGCCAGTGCGAACACAAATTATAGCATTCAAGGGGTTAGCGCGCGCTGCTCGACCCCTGCAGGACCCAACGCCGATGCCCTGCCGCGCGAGGGCAAGGCGGCCGATCGCGACCGCACAATTCCATGGGCACAGCCCTCCCGGCACGTCCGGCGCCAGGGTTATCCACAATTTCCGGAGTCAGCCGGACCGGACGATGCAGCCGTGTTCCACGTGAAACAGCGCACCGGGCGCGCCGAGGCCGGGCAGATCCGGCCGGAGCGCCGTGACGAAGAGCTGAACCGGGAGCGTGCGCACGACCTTGAGCAACCGCCCCAGGTGCTCTGCATCGAGTTCTGCCGCCGGGTCGTCGAGCAGCAAGGCGCTGCGCCCGGGACTGCGCCCCTCCTGCAGCGTGAGCTGCGCAAGAGCGAGCGCCGCCGCGACCAGCTTCTGCTGTCCGCGCGAGACCCGCTCCTTCGCGAGGTGCCCGGCGACGCGCACCGACACATCCGCGCGGTGCGGACCGACATGTGTCACCCCAGAACGCTGATCGCGCTCGAAGCTCCGGCCGAGCGCATTTGCAAGCGAATCCTCGGCTGCCCATCCGGCGTGGTGCGACACGGTGACATCTTCACCGAGGAGCTCTTGGCCGAGACCGAGGAGCACCGGGGCGAGGAGCCCGAGGTACGCGCGTCTCATGTCGGCCAGGCGCACGCCGGTGCTGATCAGCTCCGGGTCCCACGCCCGCGCGGCATTGCTGTCGAGCCCCGCCTTGAGCGCCGCGTTTCGCTGGCGGAGCACCCGGTGGTAACGCGACCACGTGTCCATGAAGGCTTGTTCCACGTGAAACACGCCCCAGTCGAGGAACCGTCGCCGCCGGTGCGGCCCCTCTTCCAGCAGCTTGTGGATCTCGGGGTCGATGATCTGCGGTGGGAAATGCGCCGCGAGTTCGGTGGCGCTCCCGGCCGCGGTCCCGGCAATCCGGATCTCGGTGGCTCGCCGGTTTCCGCCGAGGCCAATCACCGTCGTGAGACCCCCGTGCGCGACCCATCCAACGACCCGAAAGGCGCTTTCTCCTTGGCGAATGAGCCGTTCGATGCGGCGGGTGCGAAAAGACCGACCGCGGCCCAGCAGGAACACTGCTTCGAGGAGGCTCGTCTTGCCGGACGCGTTCGGGCCGACAAATAAGTTGTAGGTCGGGTCGAGCACGAGCTCGACCCTCGCGAGGCACCGGAAGTGCTCTATTTGGAGTCGGACGAGCGGCATGCCCTCGGCTACAGCCGCATCGGCATCACGACGTATCGGCTCGCCCCGCCACCCGGCGCGCGCACGAGGCAGCTGCTGTTCGCGTCAGTGAGCCCGACCTCGACCTCAGCGCCGTCGACCGCCGCGAGTGCGTCGAGCAGGTAATTCACGTTGAAGCCGACTTCGAACTCCTCCCCCTCGTAGCTCACCTCGACCTCTTCCTCCGCCTCCTCCTGTTCGGGGTTGTGGGCACTGAGGACGAGCAGGTTCTGCCGAAGGGCCAACCGTATCCCGCGGTACTTTTCGTTCGACAGGATCGCAGTCCGCTGGAGTGCTCGGCGCAGGGCTTCGCGGTCCGCCTTCACAATTCGGCCGGGGTTGGCGGGGATGACGCGGTTGTACTCCGGGAAACGTCCATCAATCAGCTTCGATGTGAAGCGAATTGCGCCTAACGTGATCCTAACGTGATTGCTTCCAATCTGTACCGCAACAGGGCCTTCCGCGCCCAGCAGGCGCTGTAACTCGAGGATTCCCTTGCGCGGAACGATGACTTGCTGAGTCCCCGACTTGGTCTTGAGCTCCATCTCGCACATAGCCAGACGATGGCCGTCAGTCGCGACCGTTCGAAGCGATTTCCCGTCAGATTCCAGCAACATCCCGTTCAGGTAGTAGCGAACGTCCTGCTGCGCCATCGAGAAATGGGTCTTGTCAATCAGCCGCTTCAGGGCCGACTGTTCGACCTCGAACGAGAGCTGCGGGTTGATTTCCTCGATCGCCGGAAAGTCGCCGGCTGGGAGAGTCGTCAGCGTAAAGCGGCTCTTGCCTGCCTTGAGCGAGGCCTTGTCACCGGCGAGCGTGAACGTGACAGCCGACTTGTCGGGCAAGGCACGGACGATGTCGAGCAGCTTGCGTCCAGGGGCGGTGATGTCACCGGCCTGCTGGATCGTGACCTCGGCACCGGCGACGAGCTCGACCTCAAGGTCCGTCGCGGTCACCGTCAGCAACCCGTTCTTGGCCGACAGCAAGACATTCGCCAGGATCGGCATCGTCTGGCGTCGTTCGACGACTCCGATCACCGCCTGCAACGGTTCGAGGATTCGCTCCCGCTCGCTCGTGAATTTCATCGCATCACCTTACTGATCTCGCCGCGTGCTTCAGCACCGGGCTCTGTTCCTATAGTTCTTGATGAGTCTTCCGGAAATACAGATAGCTGCTGTTGCAGCTACTGGGGCGGTAATTGCTGGATAACTCCGAAAAGCCTTGTGTCTGCACTCGCTTGCGGTACTGACAAGCCTCTGGACAGATGTCCTTAAGCCGCCGCGCAGACTGTGCGACTCGTGTGGATATCTTGCCACGCTTTAAGGTCAGCGCGCCGCTCCACACGTTGTCCACATCAATTGGTCAAGGTTCTCAACAGATTCGAGAAGTCCTCACCCATGCGACGCTCGACTTCCCGCAATTCCTTGATTCGGCGGCAGGCGTGCAACACCGTCGTATGGTCGCGGCCACCGAAGGCATCGCCGATCTCCGGCAGTGAGTGGTTGGTCAACTCCTTGGCGAGGGCCATCGCGAGCTGGCGCGGCCTGGCGATCGAGCGGCTGCGCCGCTTCGACAGCAGGTCCGCGACACGGATTTTGTAGTACTCAGCGACCGTCTTCTGGATGTTTTCGACCGTGACGAGCTTCTCCTGGAGGGCGAGCAGATCGCGTAGCGCCTCCTTCGCGAAATCAAGCGTGATCGGCCGCCCCGTGAATTGCGCGTTCGCCGCCACGCGCCGCAGCGCCCCCTCGAGCTCACGGACGTTGGAGCGGATGCGTTTGGCGATGAAGAACGCCACCTCCTCCGGCAGCTCGACCTGCGCGCTCTGTGCCTTCGACATCAGGATCGCGACGCAGGTCTCGAGCTCGGGCGGATCGATCGACACCGTCAGCCCCCAGCCGAAGCGGGACTTCAGGCGTTCCTCGAGGCCGGCCACCTCCTTCGGATAGCGGTCGCAGGTCAGAATCACCTGCTGCTGGCCTTCGAGCAGCGCATTGAAGGTGTGAAAGAACTCCTCCTGCGAGCGCTCCTTACCGGCGAAGAACTGGATATCGTCGATCAGCAGCGCATCGAGCGTCCGGTAGGACTGCTTGAAATCGGCGATCGTATTGTGCTGGAGCGCGCGCACCATGTCGCTGACGAAGCGCTCCGAGTGCACATAGGAAACACGCGCCTGAGGCCGCTTGGCGCGCATCGCGTTCGCGACCGCATGGATCAGGTGGGTCTTGCCGAGGCCGACGCCGCCGTACACGAACAGCGGGTTGTAGGCGCGGCCGGGGTTGTCCGCGACCTGGCGCGCCGCAGCCTTCGCGAGCTGATTGCTCTTGCCCTCGACGAAACTGTCGAACGTGAACTCAGGATTGACGCGGGCACCGCTGAACAGCGGCGCGGGCCGCGCCGCTCGCGCAGCTCCCGCCGCGGCGGGCGCGGTCGGCGACGCTGCCGGCGGCGGCTCGGGGGATGGAGAGGCGATCGCGCGGGTACCGACCTCGAGCAGCACGTGCGGCGCCGAATTACCCGCGTCACGAGGGTCCGCGCGCAGCAACTCGCCGATTCGCTCGAGCAGGTTCAGGCGCACCCACTCGACCACGAACCGGTTCGGGGCCAGCAGCCGGATCACGCTACCGTCGTCGACGGCCTGCAGCGGGCGCACCCACACGTTGAACAGTTGCTCGGGGACCTCGGCCTCAAGCTGCCGCAGACACTCGATCCAGGGACTCGCCGCTGCGGTGGACATCCGGATGCTCGTGTCTCGGGTGTGGAAAAAAAACGGGGAGCGAGTCTATACCGCGCCCGGTTAGGATGTAACGCATCTCCGGTGCAGATCCAGTGCAAAACCGGTGCAGATCCGGTGCGGAAACGCTCTCGTCCCCGCGCGCAGCGGACGTTGACAAGGGCAGGGCGCCCACGTAGATTGCGCGGCTCGCGCCGTTCTGGCATCTGTTTGTTTGCGCGGACGATTTTCCCATGGCGACGAAGCGCACCTACCAGCCGAGCAAGGTCAAACGCAATCGCACGCACGGCTTTCGCGCGCGCATGGCGGACAAGAAGGGCCGTCAGGTCCTGGCACGCCGCCGCGCGAAGGGTCGCAAGCGCCTGATTCCCTGACGGCGGACGCCACGATGCCCGCGCGCGGCGCCGAGTCCCGCGTCGCCGTGACCCACTCCTACCGATTTCGCCCCTGCCACCGTCTGCGAACCGCCGCCGAGTTCGAGTGCGTGTACCGCACCGGACGTCGCGCCGGTGATGGACTGTTCACGGTCAATGCACTCGCCAATGGACTCGGATTTGCACGGCTCGGGATGTCCGTGAGTACCAGGACGGTCGGCAACGCCGTGCGCCGCAACCGTGTGCGCCGGATCATCCGCGAGGTGTTTCGCATCAGGCGCACCGGTTTGCCGGCGGTCGATCTGGTGGTCACCAGTCGGCCCGGTGCGCGCGATGCCGAGCGCCCGGCGCTGGTCACGAGTCTCGAGCGACTGTTCGCCAGGGCCACGCGCGAGGTCACCGGGCCCGAGGCACCGCACGCATGATCCAGGCCGACTCCCGGGTCCCGGATCGCCCGACGCGGCGCGCGTCGTCGGCGCTCGCGCGGCTCACACGCGCCATCATCCTCGTGTATCGCTGGACCTTAAGTCCGCTGCTCGGGCCGCGCTGCCGCTTCTATCCGAGCTGCTCGATGTATGCGCTCGAGGCCGTCGATCGCTACGGCGCGATCCGCGGCGCGTGGCTCGCACTCAGACGCATCGGCCGCTGCCACCCATGGCATCCCGGTGGCTACGATCCGGTCCCCGAACGCGCCAGTCGCGGTGGCCACTCCCACTGCAAGAGTCCGCTTCATGGATAACCAGCGCCTCATATTGTGGTTCGCCCTCGCGGCAATCCTGTTTCTGAACTTCGAGACGTGGCAGCACGACTACAATCCGCCGGTGCCACCCGCGGCGCCTGCGGCTACGAGTCCGGCCGTCGCGGGATCCGCTGCGCCGGTACCACCGCCATCGCTGTCAGATGCGCTGCCGGGCGTCGCGGCGCCTGCGCCACCAGCAGGTGCGCCGGTGCAACCGGGCGGGCCGGTCGCCGCGCCGGTGGCCGACGGCGGGTTCGCAGCGGCGGCCCGGGACGCAGGCCCCACCGTTCGGGTGCGCACCGACGTGCTCGATCTGGAGATCGCACTGAAGGGCGCCGAGATCCGCGGCGAGACGCTGCTCAAGTACCCGAAGAAAAAGGACGCGCCCACCGACCTCATCCGCCTGTTCAATGCCGATGCGAGCGAACCGTTGTCGCTGTTCCAGTGGGGACTGACGGCAGGCGGGACCGATGCGGAACCGAACCACAAGGCGCTGTTCGCCGCATCTGCCTCCAGTTACGCGCTCAAAGCGGGCGACGAGGAGCTCGTCGTGCCTTTGACCTGGACGAACGGGGCGGGGCTCAGCGTGACGCGCACGCTGCACCTGAAGCGCGGCAGCTATGCGATCGGACTCGTGCAGCACGTCGAGAACGGCGGGCCTGCACCGTGGCGGGCGCGCTCGTATTCACAGCTGCTACGCCACTTCCAGCACACCGACCGCTCGATGTGGAATCCGGACACCTACGCGTTCAACGGGCCGGCGATCTACGACGGCAAGAAGTACCAGAAGCTCGACGCCGAGAAGCCCGACCCCGACCGGCTGCCGAAAACTCCGATCGCCGGCGGCTGGGCTGCCGCCATGCAGCACCATTTCGTCGCGGCGATCGTGCCCGATCCGACCCAGCCGGAGGACTACGCGTTGACGGTCAAGGACCGGGACTTCCTGCTCCGGGTGGTCGGCCCGGTGATCGACGTCCCGCCCGGCGGCAGCGCCGACTTCAAGGAAACGCTGTTCGCCGGCCCGAAGCTCCAGGACCAGCTGGCCGCAACCGGACCCAAGCTCGAGCTCACCGCCGACTACGGACGCCTGACCATCATCGCGCAGCCGCTCTTCTGGCTGCTGGCGCATGTCCACCGGGTCGTCGGCAACTGGGGCTTCACGATCATCCTTGTGACCTTCCTGATCAAGCTGTGCTTCTATCCGCTCGCGCAGACCAGCGGCCGATCGATGGCCAAGATGCGGCAGCTCGCGCCGCGGATGAAGACGATCCAGGAGCGCTACAAGGACGACAAAGAGCAGCTCGGCAAGCAGATGATGGAGCTGTACAAGCGCGAAAAGGTCAATCCGCTGGCCGGGTGCCTGCCGATCGTCGTGCAGATTCCGGTCTTCATCTCGTTCTACTGGGTGCTGCTCGAGAGCGTCGAGATGCGCCAGGCGCCGTTTCTGCTGTGGGTGCAGGACCTGTCAACCCGTGACCCGTACTTCATCCTGCCGGCGATCATGGGCGCGGCGATGTACGGTCAGTTCAAGCTCAATCCCGCGCCGCCGGATCCGGTGCAGGCCAAGGTGTTCGCGTTCATGCCGCTGCTGATGACCGCGATGATGGCGTTCTTCCCGGCCGGCCTCGTGCTCTACTGGATCACCAATACGGCGCTGTCGATCGCGCAGCAGTGGCGCATCAACCAGCTGGTCGAGGTCAGCGAGAAGAAGAGTCGCGGCTGACGGGCGAGCGCTGGCGGCACGCGAAGCCGGCGACGGCTGCCAGCGCGCGTGGCTTGCGAAACGCGTGGAACGCAAAGCCGAGCGTGTCGCGGCCGTATCGCCAGTAGGCCTGGTACCACGCATCGGCGCGCTCTTTCAGTGCCGTCGCCTGGAGCTCATCGTGCTGGGTTGCGGCGTACTTGAGCGTCGCCCGATAGACAGCGCTCTCGTGCGCGTCCCACTCCGACTCGCTGCACACCGCCGTCACGAGGAGCTCGAAGCCCGCGCCGACGATCGAGCTGGCGCTCGCGCCGGTCATGCGCAGCCTCGCGCCGGCCTCCCCGAGCAGCGCCCGGTAGCCCGGTGCCGGAGCGCGCCGCAGGAACGGCTCGCCGAGCACGAATACTCCTCCGACCCTCAGCCACTCGAGGCAGCGTGCGGCGACCGCCTCGAGCGAGCTGCACGGCGGTGGCTCCGGCGCGACGCACAGAATCGCATCGAAGCGCCGCGTCGGCACGCATTCGGGCATCGCTGCGACCGCGAAGTCCACCCGTGCCGCGAGACCCTCACCGGAGGCGGCCGCGCGGCCCGCCGCCGCGAGCGATTCGCTGGCGACGAGCCCGAGGCCGCGACAGTCATGGAGCGCAACGGCATCGAGCAGCAGCCCGCCGGTGCCCGCCGCGAGATCGAGTACGCAGCCCCCGCGCGGTACCCGCAGCATCTCGATGACTGCGAGCGCACGCCGGGCCGACACCGGCGCAGGGTAGCGCCCGTCCGGGGAGCAGGCGGGGAAGCCGTGAACACCGAGCATGCGCGCAAGTGTATCGTCGCCCCCGGGGCGCGGGCCATCGGGGCCCGCCGAGTTGCCGGGAGTCGCGAGCCGTCGTGCCGGAGGGGCCAGAGATTCGTCGTGCCGCCGAGCAGGTCGCGGCCGCCGTGGCCGGGCGGACCGCGATCCGGGTGCTGTTTACGCTGCCGCGGCTCGGGCCCCACGGTCCGCGGCTGAGCGGAAGGCGGGTTGAGGCCGTCGAGTCGCGTGGCAAAGCACTGCTGGTGCACTTTGCGGGCGGTGACAGCATCTATACCCACAATCAGCTCTACGGGCGCTGGTACGTAGTGGCGCCCGGCAGGCCCCCGGCGACCGGGCGCGAGCTCAGGCTCGCAATCCATACACGCTCCAAATGGGCCTTGCTGTATAGCGCGTCCGACATTGCGGTGCTGCCGCGCGCGCGGCTCGGCGAGCACCGGTACCTGGCGCGGCTCGGCGTCGAACTGCTCAAACGAGGTACCCGGCTGCGCACCGTGCGCGCCGCGCTCGATGCGCCACGTTTCGCACGACGCTCGCTCGCCGCGCTGCTGCTCGACCAGAGTTTCCTGGCCGGGATCGGCAACTACCTGCGAAGCGAAATACTGTTTGCGGCGCGCCTCGCGCCGCACAGCCGACTCGCGACCCTATCGCCCGGCGACCGGGACCGGCTGGCATCGGCAGCGCTCGCGCTCACGCGGCGCGCGTACCGCACGGGCGGCATCACCAATGATCCCGCGCGCGCGGCTCGATTGAAGCGGCAGGGACTGCCGTTCGCCGCTTACCGGCACCAGGTCTTCGGCCGCGACGGGCAAAGTTGCTGGCAGTGCGGCACGGCAATCACGCGCGAGCAGGCCGCGGGCCGGAACCTGTACGCCTGTCCGCGCTGCCAGCGCCGACATGACTAGACCCGAGCTGAGGGACACGATCGTCGCAGTGGCGACGCCGCCCGGGCGTGGCGGCATCGGGATCGTGCGGATCTCCGGGCCCGGGACTCGGGCGCTCGCGGCAGCAGTGCTGGGTGGCGTGCCGGATCCGGGGTGCGCGGTCGCGCGCCGTTTTCGCGGGGCGGACGGCGCGCCGCTCGATCAGGGACTGGCGCTTTTCTTCACGGCGCCTCGATCGTTCACCGGCGAGGACGTCCTCGAGCTGCATGGGCATGGCGGACCGGTCGTGATGGACCTGCTGGTCGCGCGCTGCATCGCGCTCGGCGCGCGCAGCGCGCGACCCGGCGAGTTCTCCGAGCGCGCTTTTCTCAACGGCAAGCTCGACCTTGCGCAGGCCGAGGCGGTCGCCGACCTGATCGAGGCCGGCTCGGCGGCGGCCGCGCGTGCAGCGCTGCGCTCGCTCGCGGGCGAGTTCTCGAGGCGCGTCGAGCACCTTGCGACCGAGCTGGTCGAACTTAGGACCCATGTCGAGGCCTCGATCGACTTCGCCGACGAGGATCTCGAGCTGCTCGCCGACAGTGCGGTGGGCGTGCGCCTTGCACGGCTGCTCGAGGACTTCCGGGCGCTGGTGGCGACCGCGGAGCAGGGGCGCATCCTGCACGAGGGCTACGTGCTCGTGATCGCCGGGCGCCCGAACGCCGGCAAGTCGAGCCTGATGAACGTGCTCGCCGGTCACGACGCGGCGATCGTGACCGCCGTGCCCGGCACCACCCGCGACGTGCTGCGCGAGCGGATCGACATCGACGGACTGCCGATCACGATTCTCGACACCGCGGGCCTGCGCGACAGCCCGGATCTCATCGAAGCCGAGGGGATCCGCCGCGCGCAGCGCGAGATCGCGCGCGCCGACCGCGTGCTGTACCTCGTCGACGGCGCGGACCCCGCGGCGCTCGCGCTCCTCGACCGCGACCTTGCCTCGCTCCCACTGCAGGTGCCGGTCACCGTCGTCGTCAACAAGTCGGACCTTGGGCCACACGCGGCGCCGCTGGCAGCCGGTTCGGCCCCAGCCTTCAGCATCTCGGCGCTGACCGCCGCCGGGCTTCCGGGGCTGCGCGCGCACCTGAAGGAAGCCGCGGGCTACCGGCCGGCGGAAGCGGGGGTATTCAGCGCGCGCCGCCGCCACCTCGATGCGCTCGGCCGTGCGCTCGCGCATGCCGCGGGCGCTGCCGCACAGCTCGACGCCGGCGCCGGGACCGAGCTCGTCGCCGAGGAGCTCAGACTCGCGCACGAGGTGCTCGGCGAGATCACCGGGCAGTTCACGAGCGAGGACCTGCTCGGGCGAATCTTCGCGAGCTTCTGCATCGGCAAGTAACCCGGCGCCGCGCCGCTCCCCGGGCACGCGCCGGCGCCGATGTCAGGCGCTCTCGAGATAGCTCTCCCACAGGTCAGCTGAAACACTGTCGCGCGGATCCGCCACCCCGCCCCACAACTCCGTCGACGCGAAGCGCACGCTGTACAGGCGCTGCGGCTGTTCGCCGCCAAAGTGCGCGTTGCTGTCGGGGTACACATGCGCGCCGTGATCGGCGGTCACGACGCCCGTCCGGCCGCGCACGTAACGCGGCAGCCGCGTGTGTCCGGACGGGTGCAGGTTCCTGGCCCGAACGCGGGTACCCACGGTGAAGCGCGCCGGGCCGTCCGGGGTGCGGGTGAAGGGCGACCCGCGATCCAGCAGCGCCGCAACCTGGGTGGCGAGGAGTGGCGGCGTCGCGATCGCGCGCTCACCGTCCCGCCGGCCGCTTGCGACCTCGGCGCGCGTCACGAGCTTGGAGCCGACGAGCAGCTCGACGAGTCCGGCCAGCCACTTCTCGTAGTAGCTCATCCGCAGGTAGTCCGGCCCGGGGATGAGTTCGCGCTGGTGGCGCGAGGCATCGATGTTCCACCGGCCCCAGGCGCCGCACGCCAGCACGAGGGCAAACACCCGCGCCTCCCAGCGCGTATGGAACACCGGCTCAGCTGCCTCGTGCACGATTGTGCCGAGGCCGTGCATGCCGCCCATGTCGTGCACACCGTTCATCGCGCGGTGCCAATCATCGCATCGCGCGTCACGAGTCCGGCGAGCTCCGCTTCGGCGAGGCCGTCGGTGCCAACCGGGCGCTCCGGCAGTACCAGGTAGCGCAGCTCGGCAGTCGCGTCCCAGACCCGCACCTCGACCTCCGAGTTGAGCTCAACCCCGAACTCGCGCAGCACGCCGCGCGGATCCATCACGGCGCGCGACCGGTAGGGTGAGGACTTGTACCAGTTCGGCGGCAGACCGAGCACCGGCCACGGGTAACACGAACAGAGCGTGCACACCACGAGGTTGTGGATGCGCGGCGTGTTCTCAACCGCGCGCAGGTGCTCGCCGGCGCGGCCTCCGTAGCCGAGTTCGCGGATGGCGCTCGTCGCATCGCGGAGCAGGCGAGCCTTGTAGGCAGGATCGGTCCACGCCCGTGCGACCACCCGCGCGCCATTGCGCGGTCCGATGCGGTGCGCGTAGGCGTCGATCAGGGCATCGAGAGCCCCCGGATCGACCAGGCCCTTCTCGACCAGCAGCGACTCGAGCGCCTTGACCCGCAGCGCCGGCTCCGACAGCGCTGACTGCGAGGCCTGCTCATCGTGGTCGTGGTCGCTGTCGTGATCCATGGTGGCGGAGGTGCTGCGGGCAGTCGCCAGCGGCGCGAGAGGCTCAGATCCGGCCGGCGCGCGACCCGTTCGGCTGTTGCGCTCTCGACCGGCCGGCGAGGCCCGTCGCCGCCGACGCGGCGCCGGTCAATTCAGGCACAGGTTACCTCGCGAGCTGGAACAGGATCGACGACACCCAGCCCTTGTTGCCGAGCTCATCCTCCACCTCCCACATCACGTCCTGCTTCTCCCCGGTCGGGTACAGCATCATCCCCGGGTCGAGCGTGCGCACGACCTTGCTGCTCGGCGACGCCGATACGTACATCCGGCCTGGCTTCGCCATCGTGACGGACTGCTGCGCGTTCGCGGCGCTCGCATTATCCGGGAGTTCGGAGAATTTCTTGATCAGATCGGTGTACGCCTGCAGGTACGCGAGCGTGACGACCTGGCCGATCTCGGTGTCCGCGTAGCCAGTTGCACCACCCGCCGCGAATCCGCCGCCGGTGAACAGGCCGCCGCCGGCGCCCCAGCCGAGATCGGTCTTGGTGGAATGCCCCTCGCTCAGTGCCACCTGTTCGGACGAGCGCACGTCGGTGACCGTCAGTACGACGTCCGCAGTCTTCTTCTTGAGGCTGACGCCGCCGAGCACCGCGCCCGCAGCGCCCGGCAGGAGACCGCCGAGCATGCCGCCGACCTTGTTGCCCCCGGCATTCTTGTTCTGTGAGATCAGGTCGGGCACCAGCACGTAGTCGGCGGCCTTGACCTGCCCCTTGCCGACGTTCGAGCGGCCGCGCAGCTCGCCGCTCGAGGCGAGCTCGCGCTCCGCCTTCGCTGCCGCCATGCCCTTGCCGCGGTCGACCAGCGTGAAGCAGCCCGACTTGCTGACGAACACCTTGAGCAGCGCCTCGGGCGATCCGAGGCCGTATTCGACCCACCACTGCCGCTCCGGCTCAACGACCGCCAGCGCGCCGTACTTCTTCGTACAGGTCGGGATCTCCGCTTCTTTCTTGGCGCGCTCTTCCTGCGCGGTCTGGGCGGCGAACGACACCACCGGCGCGAGCAGCACCCCCACCGAGACACAGCCGGTCACGGCCGCACGCAGCGCTAGCCAGGAATTCATTGCGAGCTCTCCTTGTGATGCGAATCGCGACGCGCCGGCAAGCAATATATCCCACGTCCGGTCCGGCTCACTACCCGGCCGCGGCGCGGTGCCGTGTGCAGGCCGTCGCACAGGTGTCGATCAGGATGCGCGCCAGCGCGCGGGTTGCCGGCCCGGCGCTGTCGCGGTCGGTGTGCACGAGATGCAATTCGGCGCTGCGCGTGCCGCCCTCGGTCAACGGCAGCGGCTTGAGCGTTCCCGCCTCGAGCTCGGCCCAGATGTGCTCGCGCGGGACCCACGCAAACCCGAGGCCGTTCTTCAGCATCTCGATCGAGGTCTTCAGGTGCGACACCGTCCAGCGTTCCTCGGCGCCCAGCCAGCCCGCGTCGATGCGGCGCTTCGAGCCGCTGTCGCGCACGACGATCTGCCGATGCCCTTTGAGGTCGTCGGTTCCAAGCGCGCGACCGAGCGCGTGCAGCGGATGCTCGGGGTGCGCGACCGCGATGAACTCGATGGGCATCAGTCGTGTGCCGAGGAAGCCGGGCGGCACGGGGCTGACGATCGCGAGATCCACTTCGCGTCGCAGCAGCGCCTCGGTCGTGCCAGACAGCACTGATTCGACGACTTCAAGGCGCGTCGTGCGGCACACCGGCCCGAATGCGCGCAGCGCCTCGTAGAGCAGCACCGGCGGGAAGATGCCGTCGACGGCAATCCGGATCTCGGTCTCCCAGCCGGCGGCGAGGTTTGCGGCGAGCGCCTCGAGGCTGCTGACGTCCTCGAGCACCGCGCGGGCGCGGCGCAGCAGCGTCGCCCCCGATTCGGTCAGCACGGCGCGCCGGCCGTGCTGCTCGAGCACCGCCACCGGCAGCTGCTCCTTCAGCTCGCGGATTGCGTAGCTGACCGCCGACTGACTCTTGGCCAGCGCTTCGGCCGCCGCGGCGAAGCCGCCTTCGTCGACGATTGCCGCGAGGACCGCCCATTGCTCGAGCGTGGTTCGGGGGAGTGGTGCCACGATAGATCCATAAATCAGATCAATTTAAGCTGCTTTTACCACTTGATGATCCCATTGGCGAATATATCTTGGGTAGCACTCATCCATGACCGGAGCCGACCAATGACCCGCCTGTTGCAGATCAACTCGAGCCTGTCCGGGGAGTCCGCGTCCTCGACCGTGCTCGCCGACCGCCTGGTGGACGGGCTGAAAGCCGCGGACCCCTCGCTCGTCCTGGTCCGCCGCAACCTCGGCGGCGCACAGTTGCCGCACATCGATGCCGCAAGGCTCGCTGCGCTCGCCAAGCCCATCGCGGAGCGGACCGAGGCGGAGGCGGCGTTCGTTGCCACCGCCGATGCGCTGATCGCCGAAGTCGCATCGGCCGACACGCTCGTCATCGCAGCTCCGATGTACAACTTCGGCGCCCCGAGCCAGCTGAAGACCTGGTTCGACTACCTGGCGCGGGTGAACGTGACGTTCCGCTACACCGCAACCGGCCCGGTCGGACTGCTGACCGGCAAGCGCGCGGTGCTCGTCACGACGCGCGGAGGCGAGCACCGCGGCAGGCCGCAGGACCACCTGGTGCCATACGTGCGGACGATGCTGGCATTCCTCGGGATCACCGACCTCGAGGTGATCTATGCCGAAGGCCTCGCGCTCGGCGACGGGCCGCGCCATCAGGCGCTCGAGCGTGCCCGAGGGGACATAGACTCGCTGGCCGTGCGCCTCGCGGCGTGAAGGAGCTGTGATGACGGACCGTACCGTTGAACGAGTGCTGACCGGGCGTCCCGCCTCCGACGGCGGTGGCGTCCGGCTGACCCGCGTGATCAGCCCCGAGCAGCGCCTCGACCCGTTCCTGCTGCTCGATGAGTTCGACTCGAGCCGCGCCGGCGATTACATCGCCGGTTTCCCGGCACATCCGCACCGCGGCTTCGAGACGGTCACCTACATGCTCGACGGCCACATGCTGCACGAGGACCATCTCGGCAACCGCGGCGACCTGACCGCGGGCGCCGTGCAGTGGATGACGGCCGGCCGCGGCATCATCCACTCGGAGATGCCGCAGCAGACTCATGGCCGCATGCGCGGCTTCCAGCTGTGGATCAATCTGCCGGCGGTCGACAAACTGCGCCCGGCCGCCTACCAGGATCTCGCGCCCGAGCGCATCCCGACCGTCGAGCTGCCGGGGGCGCGCGTGCGCGTCGTGGCCGGGGCGTTTGAGCCCGTCGCGCCGCCGTCGCGGCCGGTCGTCGGGCCGATCGGCGGTGGAGCCACGGCGCCGCTCTATTTCGACGTCGCGTTGGACGCGGACGCGCGGCTGACGCTTGCGACCCCGCCAGGCCACCGGCTGCTGATCTATGCGTTCGAAGGCAACCCGGAGGTCGGCGGTCGAGCCCTCAATAAGGGTCAGCTCGCGATTCTCACGCCCGGAACGGCGCTCGAGATGCGCGCCGGCGCTGCCGCGGGCCGGGTGCTGGTGCTCGGCGGCAAGCCGCTCGGTGAGCCCGTGGTGCATTACGGACCGTTCGTGATGAACACCGTTGCCGAGATCGAACAGGCAATCCGCGACTACCAGAGCGGGCAGCTCACCGCCGCCGCCTGAACGCGGCGGCCGAACGGGAGGCGCGGCCCAGAGAGCCACGAGCAGCGTCAGCCGAGGATCTGCTCGCGACGGTAGCAGCGCGCGGCGGCCCAGGCGAGCAGGGCGCCGAACGCCAGCGTCGAGGCGGCCGAGAGCAGCACGCTCGAGGCCATCAGCGGCTCGGCTTTCAATAGGGAACTGATCAGCAGGTGCTGGCTCATCGACGGAATCCACATCAGGCCGGGTCGCGCCGGCACCTGGTAGAGCGCTGCGAACATGATCGGCACGGTCGGGATCAGCAGCAGAGCGGTCAGCCAGCTCTGGGCCTCGCGGTAGCTGCGGGTGAACGAGGCCACCAGCGTCATCAGCGAGGCGCCGAGCACGACGAACGGCAGCATCACGCCGATGGTCGCGAGTGCGGTGCGCAGCCCGAAGTTCGCCGCCATCCCGAGCGCTTCGAGACGCACGAACCTGAGGCTGACGGCGAAGGCCGTCACCGTCAGCGTGAGCGAGACCGTCATCCAGGCGCTGGTCGCCAGGATCTTGCCGAGCACCAGCTCATGACGGGTGACCGGAAGGGTCAGCAGCGGCTCGAGCGAGCCGCGCTCGCGCTCGCCGGCGGTCGTGTCGATCGCGACGTACCGACCT
>Ga0209415_10004655_pt1 | contig 25059 bp, 26 predicted proteins | sample PeaSoiSIISIP2007_FD_187696 | JGI IMG/M metagenome (GOLD analysis project Ga0209415, IMG submission 187696) | Peat soil microbial communities from Weissenstadt, Germany - SII-SIP-2007 (SPAdes) (version 2) | ecosystem: Environmental > Terrestrial > Soil > Wetlands > Peat | place: Germany... | reverse complement strand
CTTGCCTGAAGAGAGCACGAAGACGGTTCCGTGAAAGCCGCCATTCGAGTCCACGTATTCCACGGTGAGGACCTCCACCTTGTGCGAAAACAGACTCACAATCCGCCCGCCTCCATAAGGGATGGCTGCTTTGGCCAGCGTGCCTGCCGGGCCGCTGACGTCTTGCCTGCTCTCTTGGCCGGTAAAAATGTCCTCGATGGAAGCGGTACTGATGTCGACCTTGTTTTTGCCGGTTGCAAACTCCAACCCAGTGGGCAGCAAGCTGAGCGTTCCCTTGGTGTTGGGCTTAATGTTTTCCAGGCCGATGACGCACTTGACGTGTGGGATCGAGGTGCTTTGGGAAGCCTGCGGAGTGGTAAGCTGCCGACTAGACGCTAGCGCTGCCGTCGCGACCACGACCCCCGCGACGGCAAAAACGAGCAGACCGACCAGTTGCAGCAAGCGCGGGACAATTCCCCGCTGCTTGCTCGACACTCCTGGATTGATTTGCGCACTTCTAGTTTTCATCTGTTTGTTCCTTTCTTCTGCCCTCGGCACGACGAATTTGTCACCAGATCAGCCCCAAGTGAGAACGCCAGCCAAAAAGTAAACTGGAATCTCCTGTCTAGCCCAAAAACAGCGGCGAGCATACACCCTAACGGTCGTGCGGGGTACGATGAAATTATTTTCAACGGGAACTCTCCCATTGCCCAACGTCAAGTCCCGAAAAGTCGGGTGGTCTCAATGGGTCGACGCAACACTAGCGCGAAGTCCATTTGCGGGAGTTTCAAAAGCTAAAGTCGTTCGCGAGGATTGAATCAAACGGAACACTACCCTGTCTAGGTTTGATGGAGTACAGCCTGACAGATCAGTTCTCTAGGGGAAGTATTGTCGGATCAACTGATTAGATGGTGTTGCATCGACCGGTTGAGTTCGCACGGCTTACCGGCAACTTGCGTACCGGGACCAACTTTTTCGCTTACGGCGCTAATCGGGACTTGCCGGACTATTGCCGTGAGAGCACTTCACCTCCCGGGCGAGTATCTCTCAAGCCGGGCTCTTCGGCGGCCACGCGATCTGGCCGCTGCCGCGGTACGCCAGATTGGCGATGTGGCCGGCGCGGGCTGCGGCGACTCCGGTTTCGACTGGTGCGTTGGGCTCTTTTCGGGTTCTGATGCAGTCGAAGAAATTCTGCATGTGGTCGATGGTGCCGTCGCGGAAGCTGTCTGCCTTGACAACCGGATTGTCCTTGCCTGGCACGCCTTCGTGATAGACGCCAAAGCCGCTTCGGTTGATCTTTAGGGTTCCCTCCGTGCCGCGGAATTCCAGGCCGCCGTCATCGATCGAGGAAGCCATCATGCCCTCATACACGACATCGAAGCCGGGATAACGGAGCGCTGCCTGAACCGTGTCCGGGCAATCCCACTGCTCGAAGATGTATTTGTCGCCGAGCATCTGCGCTTCGCGCGGCTGGTCGGATTTCATGGCCCAGTGCGCAACGTCGATCCAGTGGGTGAAAAGATCGGTCATCGCGCCGCCACCAAAGTTCCAGTACCAGCGCCACCGGTAGAACTTTTCTTCGCTGAACGGCTGATCGGGAGCGCCGCCAAGCCACCGCTTCCAATCAAGGGCCTGGGTGTCAACGGGCTTGGGCGTCATAAAAACATGATAGTTCTGCCACCAATAGGTCCTGACCTGGGGAACACGCCCCAGGCTCCCTCCCTGAATGAGATCGACGGCATCGCGAAAATGGCTCCAGCTGCGCTGCTGCATGCCGCATTGCAGTATCTGCTTGCTGGATCGGACCGCATGGGTGAGTGTGGCGCCTTCCTCCAGAGTGTGCGTGACTGGCTTTTCAAGATACACATCTTTGCCGGCCGCCAGGGCGTCGGCCGCCATGCGCACATGCCAGTGATCGGGGGAGGCGATAATGACGGCATCGATTTGCTGCTGGAGGACTTCGCGATAATCCACGTGCGTGGTCGCGATGCCGTTGGAGCGTGCCCTGACAGCGTCGCGGTACGGTGCATAGACGTCGCTTACGGCCACGATCTGGAATTGGCCGGCTTGGTCGGCGGCACTGAGCAGGGCGCCCATGCGTCCGCCGGCGCCGATAACTCCAACGCGGATGGTGTCGTTGGCGCCGAGGACCCGGGTTGACGCAAGAGCGGTGAGCCCGCTCGCGATGAGAAAGCTGCGACGATTGGGTTGATTTAGCATGGCGCTTATCTTAGCGGGTCGCGGTCAAAGAGGAAAGTGGCCACATTCGGATTTGCTGTTCGCGCAAGTGGCGGCTCGCCGCACCCCCACAATTCGGCGAGCAACGATTTGGGAATTGGCCCCTCTCGGGTGGTTCATGTAATCATTGCCAGTGCGAGGGTGGCAGATGCAACCGGAATCGCAGCGTGTTGGCCCGGTCAGCCTCTCAGAACGCATTCTTTTTATCGATGTTCTGCGAGGCATGGCCCTGTTCGGGATTCTCGCGGCAAACATGCGGGCGTTCGATGCACCCCAAGATGCCTACGGGCACATCGGAGTCCTCTTCCACAGCCGCGTCGACGTACTGGCGCAGGCGTTTATCGATGCATTCATTCAAGGGAAATTCATTTCGATTTTTTCATTTCTGTTCGGCATGGGCTTTGCCATCCAGATGAGCCGCGCGGATGCGCGCGGCACGCGCTTCCTGAGCTTTTACCCGCGACGCCTTCTCGCACTCGCCCTCTTCGGGTTTATCCACGGGCTGCTGATCTGGGCGGGAGATGTCCTGCTGACCTATGCGCTGTCGGGAGCAATTCTGCTGCTCTTCCGCAAACGTCAACAGAAGACGCTGCTGTGGTGGGCGGGAAGTTTGTTCGCGCTGCCGATCGTGACCAGCACCGTTTTCCTGGCCCTCTACTTCAGCCGCTGGCATCGCGCGTGGATGGATCCCAAACCGCCGGACATGAAGAACCTTTACGCCGTCATCCAGATCTACGCGCATGGAACAGTCCGGCAGATCTTTGCGCAGAACTGGGTGGAATGGAAGCATTCGCTGCCCACCTTGGGGTTCGCGATCTATGCCACGGCGCTGTTTCTGTTGGGGATGTGGGTGTGGCGAGCCGGCATCGTGCAACGGCTCGATGAATACAAACCGGTGTTGCAGCGCGTGTGCGCGTGGTGCCTCCCGGTTGGGCTGATCATCAGTATCTACGTGGCGAGCGTGAGAGCGGTGGTTCCTCCCGGCCACGTTTCGCTGTGGGGTTGGTCTGCGGGTGTAATTTGGCTACTGGGCTCGCATATCCTGGCCGCGGGCTACATTTCCGGCCTCGCGCTGATCTTCCTGCACGAGGATTGGCGGCGCTTCCTGGTACCCTTTGCCGCGGTTGGGCGAATGGCATTGACGAATTACTTGCTGCAATCCGTGCTGTGCACCTTGTTCTTCTATCACTACACAACCGCTCTCTATGGACGCATTGGCCCGGCGCTCGGGCTGGTCCCCACGGTCATTCTTTATGCCGCCCAGGTTGTATTCAGCAATTGGTGGTTGCAGCGATACCGCTTCGGCCCCATGGAGTGGTTATGGCGCGGCATGACCTACGGCAAGTTCCCGCCGATGCACAATGAGGAATCTATGCCGGCGATCGAAGCGCCCTCGCTCTCACCCTAGTGGTCCAGGTAAAAGCCATCTCTCGTTTGTACGATCGCGTCCTTTTGCTTCACCGTGAGGTGCAGCTTGTGATAGCCGACGGGAGTGTCCGCTTTCACCGGCGTGTATCCCAGGCTGTATTGGTAGCGTAGTTCTTCATCTATGGCGTCGTAGATTTTATCGATCGGCTCTTTCTTGGAAACTTCAAAGAAGCGTCCGCCGCTGGCTTCCGACATCTGCTTAAGCACTTTCTTTCCGTCGGGACGCGATTCTTCTGGGCGCGGCGGATAGCCGCCCCTTCCGCCTCTCCCGCCCATTCCGCCTCCCATAGGCCGGCCGCCTAATCCTCCGCTGTTCCCATAGCCTTCTTTATCCGCGAAAAGGATGCAATAAACGAGGGTATCGGCGCGCTGTGCGGTCGCGATAGCTTCCGCCAACGTCTCTTTGCTGCCGCGGTCCACTCCATCGGTGAGAACAATCAGAGCCTTGCGCCCCTGCTGCTTTTTCATCAGCTCGTCGGACCCTAGGAAGACCGCGTCGTAGAGCAGCGTGCCTCCACTCCCGTGGCCGTGCGAACCATGTGCACCGCCCCCACCACCGCTGCCGCCCGTGGAACCCCCCGGGGAGCCATTGCTACCGCCCTGCGAAAATTGTGGCGTATCAATATGGTCGATCGCCGCTTGCAGCTTTTCGCGGGAAGATGTCAGGTCCTGCAGCAGCGTAACTTCACGGTCAAATTGAATGACAAAGGCTTTGTCCTTGTCCACGCGCAAAACCTGATCCAGAAATGTGCGGCTGGCGGCGCGCTCCTGATCCAGGACGCGTCGTTGGCTTAGGCTGGTGTCCACCAGCAACCCAAGCGTGAGAGGGAGATCCGATTCCTTCGCAAAGTAGGTAATCGTCTGGGGCTTGCCGTCCTGCTCCAGCGCGAAGTCATCTTTGGTCAAATTGCGGACGATGTCCCCATGCTTATCGCGCACGGTGGCCAGCAGGTTGACGGCGTTGACGTCCAACGTGATGGGCGCGCTCTGTTGGCTGCGCGCTGGCGCATCCGCAAGGAGCAACAGGACGGCGAAGCACAGAAGACTCAGCTTGGACCATACCCGCCGATTCTGTTTTGCGCCAACAGATTGATTTTTGGACACCCTTCTTGACCTCCGCACTCTCATGGCCGAGAACTAGCGCTTCCCTTCCGCTGGTTCTGCATCGTTGGTTGCGGGTCCCCAGACACAACTCGACCTTTTGCCCTCCTCGATAATTCCCTGCCCGGCCCCAAAAGGTTCCCGTATCCGGAAACGTATCTGCTCCTGAAGCTGTTCTCTACTGTGGCTACGAGCAGGCGGGACTGGGCCAGCTTCCAATTAGCGCGTAAGTCAGGTGTTCGAGGTGGGAGACTCGCTGGATGCGGCGCGCGCGACGAAGAGGCCGTAGACAAAGTTGCCGGAAGCGAAGCCGGCGCGCATTGCTCGGAACGCCTTCAAGTAGGAAATTAACTCGGCGCCGTGTTTCGCGGCGAGTTCCCAAAATGCTTTGTCGCGAATGATGTCGAGGCAGAGGTCCCACGTTTTGGCGCAATTCTTGTTCAGGACTTCGCGGTGCTTGATCTGCAGGCCATTCGAAGCCAGGAAATGCTCGTAGTCATCCATGATCTGCAGCTTAACCATCATGCCCGTCTCGATGGGAGCGATGAATTTCCTGGTTTCTTCGGGGGTGAGGTTGTCTTTCTTGAACCAGTCTGTGATCGCGAACAGGCCGCCGGGCTTCAGCAGTCTCGCGGCAGAAGCAAAGAACTCCTCGCGGCGCTCATAGTGGGAGATGGATTCCACGGACCACAGCAGGTCGAATTGTTTGTCGAAGTCCATGGCTTCGGCATCCATCACGAGAAACTGCGCATCGAGTTTCTCGCTGGCCGCAGCCTTGATGGCCATTTGGACCTGCACAGAGGAAGTGTTTATGCCGGTGACCGCAGCGTTATAAGTCTTCGCCAAGTAGAAGCTGCTGGCGCCGAAGCCGCAGCCAATATCAAGAATATCGCAGCTCGGCTTTATCTTTGCGAGTCCCGCGAGATGCTCGATGAGCTGCAGTTGAGCCTGTTCCTTTGTTTCATCCCCACGAATCCAGTAGCCGTGATGCAGATGCTCCCCCCAGAGGGAGCGGTAGTAGGGACTCACGAGATCGTAGTGTTCAATGATCTTATGCTTGTCGTTTGAACGAAGTATGGTGCTCGGCTGGTACTCGCGAACGCTTCCATTTATGGTCATCGGGTATGCTGTCATTGTACATTTGGAAAGGCTTGGGACAAAAAGGAAAAGGCTCCTGGGGTTAGGCAGGAGCCGCGTAAGAATGGCAAGACTCAGTGATTGCGCGGACATCGGGTGGAGCAACCGCCTTCGGCGAGCGCCCCACTTGCAGGCCGTAGGCGGCGTCATTCTGCCGCAGGGCACGGTCGCACCGCCTTGCCAGCCGCGCGAATTCTCGCTCACGCGGTCGCGCTGGATGCGGCATCCTTGAAAAACGCCAGCAATTCCGCGTTGACCCGGTCCTTCAGGGTCGAGCACATGCCGTGCGGCGCGCCCCCAATCACCTTTAGCCTTGCACCCATGACCAGCTTGCTCGAGAGGAGCGCCGAGGCCCCAATGGGCACGATCTGGTCGTCGTCGCCGTGCAGTATCAGCGTCGGAACATCGAACTTTTTCAGGTCTTCGGTGAAGTCTGTTTCAGAGAAAGCCTTGATGCAGTCGTAGCAGGCCTTGTGCCCGGCCATCATCCCCTGCAGCCAGAAGGAATCCCGCAGGCCCTGCGAGACCTTGGACCCAGGCCGGTTCGCGCCGTAGAACGGTGCGGACAGCTCCTTGAAGAACTCCGAACGGTCGTTGAGAACCGCCGCGCGGATTTGGTCGAACGCCTCGATGGGTAAGCCGCCGGGATTGGCGGGCGTCTTCAGCATCAACGGAGGCACTGCGCCGATCAGCACCGCCTTGGCGGCGCGCTTTGTGCCGTGGCGGCCGATGTACCGGGCAACTTCCCCGCCACCCGTCGAGTGCCCCACGTGGATTGCGTTCTTCAGGTCGAGTGCCTCAACCAGCGCTGCAAGGTCGTCGGCGTAGGTGTCCATTTCGTTGCCGTCCCAGGGCTGGCTGGAACGCCCGTGACCGCGGCGGTCGTGGGCAATGCAACGGTACCCACGGTCGGCCAGGAATATCATCTGGTCTTCCCAGGCGTCCGCACTGAGGGGCCATCCGTGGCTGAAAACCACCGGCTGTCCCTTGCCCCAGTCTTTGAAGTAAATCCGCGTTCCGTCTTTGATGGTAATCGTTGGCATAGGTATTCTCCCGATGTGTTTTGGGCTGAAGCGTAGGATTATGGGAAAATTGTCCGCGAATTTCCACCTCAAAGAATTTCCGTCTTCCTGCCGGAAGCGACATTCTTCGTAGGGGTGCAGCCCGCCGCCGGCGGGCACCCCATGTCCGTACGATCTCCGTGTCTCGCGCCTTTTCTTTTGCCGCTCGACCGTACTGGTGGCCTGTCGTTATGAGGACAGCCCGGGCCAAGTATTCTGCCGACAAAGAAGGGCTAACTCGCGCCAGCCACGCTGCGCTGGACAAACGCTACATCGTCTGCCAAGCCAAACGCTTCGAGGACTTTCGCCTGCACGCCCTCTGAAAGCGCGTTGATTTCGTCCACTCCGAGACTCGCGGCACTCACGCGATACCTCAGCTTCCGCTGCCCCGCTGGTGTTTCCACAATTTGCAACACTGCGTCCGCGACTTCCTGGGGATTCCCGGCCGCCGCCGCAAGGGCGCCGCCCACCTTGTTGGAGATCCCTTTGGCAACGCCATACGTCTCCGTGCGCGCCTGGTCGGCAGCCACCACCATATTGCCAAATACAGGCGTTTGATACGCGCCCGGTTGCACGATCACAGATTCAATTCCTTGCGGCGCCAATTCATAGCGGTAGCTCTCCGCCAGCGCCTCCAGTGCGAATTTGCTGGCACAGTAGAAGCCAAAGGATGGGATAACCACGCGGCCGGCGCCGCTGCTGATGTGCACCAGCAGACCGCTTCGCTGGCGCCGCATATGCGGCAGCACTGCGCGGTTCACGCGCACAGAGCCGAAGAAATTCGTGTCCATCAACTGGCGGGCTTGCTCCAGCGTGACACCCTCCTCCAAACCAACGACGGCATAGCCCGCATTGTTGATGGCGACGTCGATGCTCCCCGCCTGCTCTACCACAACGCTCACCGCCCGCTCCACGGAGTCCTCATTGGTGACATCCATCTCCACGACATGCAGAGGGAGTGATTCCCGTTTGGCCAGCGCGCGGATTTCTCCCGCATTTTTGGCGTTCCGTCCCCCGGGATCGCGCATGGTGGCGAATACAGTATGCCCGTGGCGCGCCAGCGTCTCTGCCATAAGCCTGCCAAAGCCCGTGCTCGCACCGGTGATGAGAACCACTTGTTTGGATTCCATAAGACTCCCTCCTTGGGACCAATGACCGAGCCCATTGGATGCCGGGAGGAGAGTGCTTGGCTACAGCGGTTGGCGATTATGCACAGACGCAAAGAAAAGGGCCCCTGAAGCAAGTCCAGGAGCCCGAAAGGTCGTAGTGCTGATTGTGCGATTAAACGCTGAAGGAGCTGCCGCAGCCGCACGTACTCTTCACGTTGGGATTGTTGAACTTGAAGCCCGCGCCTTCCACAGTCTCGATGTAGTCGATCTCGACGCCGTCCAGGTACATCGAGCTCATCTGGTCCACAGCGACCTTGAGTCCGCCAAAATCCAGGACCTCGTCGGTCTCATTGGTCTGGTTCTCAAATGCCATGTGGTATTGGAAACCAGAGCAGCCTCCGCCCACCACGGCTACTCGCAGCGCCGTGGGCACAGGGTTCTGCAGGCTCATGATTTCCTTGACCTTGGTGGCGGCAACAGGCGTCAGGTTGATCATAATTCTCTTGGCCTCCGCTCGCGGAATCCTCCGCGAGGAACTTCACTTCCCTAGTATAACACAACCCGATTCGGCGCAAAGTGGGCGTTCCTGCCCGTCACTTCCCTATCGACTGCTCGAACCAAAAGCGCAATTCTCCAACATCGCCGAACATCTAAACCTGTCATTCCGACCGAAGGGACAGCGCCTTTTGCTGTCCCGGAGCGGAGGAATCCCTCCGCAGCTTCGGATCTCAGGTCGAGTCGTGCGCGACCCACACACAGGCAAACCCAGGAACAAACCACATGCTTTCGACAAGGAAAGAAGCTTCCTTTAAAATAGATGCACCCATGAAACACAAAGTTACGCTGTTACCCGGAGAAGGCATTGGCCCGGAAGTTTCCGCCGCCGTGCGCCGCATACTGGATGCTTCCGGAGTGCAAATCGAGTGGGAAGAGCTGGCCGCGCGCGCGGAGAATACGGACAAAGGCACCACCGGCGCGGAAGTGTTGAACACCGCGGCAATCGAGTCGGTGCGCCGCAACCACGTGGCGCTGAAAGGGCCCATGGCCACGGCGATTGCCGGGGGCGCGCGGAGCGTCAACGTGGCGCTGCGCAAGAGCCTCGACCTCTACGCCAATCTGCGCCCAGTGAAGAATCTCCCCGGCGTGAAATCGCACTTTGAAGGCGTGGACGTGGTCATCGTGCGGGAGAACACCGAGGACTTGTATTCCGGGCTGGAGCACGAGGTCGTCCCCGGCGTGGTCGAAAGCCTGAAAATCATCACGGAAAAGGCTTCCACGCGGATTGCGCGTTTTGCTTTTGAATATGCGCGCAAGCACGGCCGAAAGAAGATTCACGCCATTCACAAAGCCAACATCATGAAGCTTGGCGATGGGCTGTTTCTGCGTTCCGTGCGCGCGGTGGCGGAGCAGTACAAGGATATCGAGTACAAAGAACTGATTGTGGACAACGCCTGCATGCAGATTGTGATGAATCCGGGCCAGTTTGACATTTTGCTACTGCCGAACTTGTATGGCGACGTGATGAGCGACCTGGCGGCAGGACTGGTGGGCGGACTCGGCGTGGTGCCCAGCGGGAACATTGGCGATGAGTGCGCGATTTTCGAAGCGGTGCACGGCACGGCGCCGGACATTGCGGGCAAGGGGCTGGCGAATCCTACGGCGCTGCTGATGAGCGCAATTCTGATGCTAGAGCATCTGGGCGAGCGGGCCGCCGCGCAACGCATTGAGGCGGCCTTGGTGAAGGTTTACAAAGAAGGCCAACACGTCACGCGCGACGTCGGCGGCTCCGCAGGCACGCAGGAGTTTACCGACGCCGTCATCGCTGCCCTGCCGAAAGCGTGAGGCGCACTCGCGTTCAGCCTCCTTTCCCACGTCGCCTTACTCAAGGACTTGAGGGTGCCCCACCCTTTCTGCTGTGTTCGCAGAAAGGGTGGGCTCCTACGATCCAATCTCCCAGGCCTTCTTCTCTGTTCTTTTGATCTCGCTACTTTCTGGCGGACACTCTAGGGTCCCTTACCGAAGCGGTTGAATTTTCCGTCGAGGCTGGAGTAGGATTTCTCGCTATGCCTAATCGCGCAAAAACAAAGCCCGCAACAAAAGCACAGCCGAAGGCCGCGCCGCAGGCTGCCAGTTCACTGGAGAGCGTCTACTCGGAGATCGAAGCGATCTTGAAGCGCCATGCGCCGCCTTTCCTGTTTCAGGAAGTGGGCGTGCAGAACAAAAAGAACGCGCAATTAACGGTGCCGAAACCGGTGGTGATTCCCGGAGCTTACGGCGGAAAGCCCGTTCCCGTGCAACTTGCAGCGGTTATTTTGCAGAAGGGCTATGTCGGGCTTTATTTGATGTGCATCTACATGAACGATGCGGCGAAGAAGAAGCTGCCGCCGAATCTGATGAAGCTGCTGCAGGGCAAGACGTGCTTCCACGTGAAAAAGCTGGACGATGGCCTGCGCGCCGATATCGAAGCCGCCCTGCAATTGGGCACGAAGGCATACAAAGACCGCGGCTGGCTGTAGGCACACTCCTCTCACGCCGGCCGAGCGATTCTTTAGGAGGCAGGGGCTTCAGCCCCTGCGCAGGAGCCTTAAAACCTATGGGCTTTAGCCCCTGAAGAGATTCTTTCCCCCTGGCGAGTTCATTGCGGAGACAAGTTCTAGGCGGTCGCCGCGGCGCCTGTCCCGACCCGTCGGGAGCTCCGAAATTAAGTGCTCGGCTATCACTGGGCTCGGTAGACCGTGGGTTTCAGCTCAGGGCGCGAAGCGCCCCTGAGGAATTGGCCTTGAGCCTTGCTCCAGGACCCCCTTTCTGTCATTCCGACCGGAGGGACGGCGCTATTTGCCGTCCCGGAGTGGAGGAATCGCTCCGCAATTTCGGATTTCAGGTGAAGTGTGGCCGGCTCAAAAGCGGTGGCGAGCCACCGCACTCCATAACGCTAGAAGTCCGCCCGCGCCGCAATTTGCCGGATTTCCTTATTTTCAATGATGCGCTTGCGCAGATTCTCCCGCGTGGCCTGCAGCATGGCCCGGCCAAGGTCGCTGCCGGAAACGTACAGGCTTGGGAACGGCTTCAGGATGCGCAACACCGGGAAGAACACCCTGTAGATTCTCGGCAAACTGGCCGAAGGCGGCACATCAATGAAGGCGGGCCTCCAGCAATCGGCGTCCACAAGTTCCATGAGGTCGTGCTCGGTTTGCGCCTTCACGCGTGACCAGAACATCCGGCTGTCCGGGCGAGTTCCCTGCCCGCTGATGTAGTGAAAGGCCGCGCCGGGGCTTTTCGCTTTGAACATCTGGGCCGCCGCCAGCGTGAAGGAGTAGTTGATCTTGCGGTACTCCTCCTGGGACACCTGCGTGGCGGAGACGCCGAGACAGAAGAGACACGCATCCACGCCGCGGAAGGCTTCCTCCACCGTCGCGTAATTCACAAAGTCCTTGTGCACAAAGGTCCGCAGCTTGGAACTTGTGTGCATCAGCGGCCGCCGGGTAATGGCGCGCACTTCCTCGACAATGGGCGCGGCAAGGCAAGCCTCGAGGACGCCGCCGCCCGCCGAACCCGTCGCTCCAAAGAGGAGGATTTTCATAAGACACAGCCACTTAGAGAATCTGATGCCCGAACGGCTTGAACGGATATTACACGCGGATGGTACGAGATTGTGGGCCGCTAGACCTCGCAGACCCAGTCGGGGCTACCGCAACTCTCTTAGCTCTTTCTGAAACAACTTTTCGCAATCCGTACGAGTAAATATTTTGGCGGCAGATTTGACTGTTGAGGGCGGGCCGCCGTTGAAATCGTCCATCCACTCAACGTAGGGCACTTTGTCCACATTTCCACGGTGGTCCCTCACCTTTTCGATGAGCGTGTGGTCCACGCCGCTTGAGTCACAATTGAAGAGTGCTTGGCCGAAGTCACCGAATCCTTCGAGCATCGGTTTGATGAATCCACCCGATATATCAACAACCACGAACCTGTTTTCGACCTGGCTCTCGCGGGCCTCAACGCAGGTGTCCAGCTTCTCGCTATAGAAATCGTTGATCTTCTCGAACCTAAAATCTGCTCCGAGTTGTTTTCTGTGCTGCACTCCAAACTCTTCGCACGCTTTGTCGCGTTCAGTCTTTGGTCCTTTCAGGCTAGAGCCTCCATCCATTGTCCCACTTGGGTTATGAGAGCATCCCCCGGGAGAAAGAAGTACGAGACTCCACAGAAAAGCCTTAGCAATGGAACGCTTGTTCTGCATTAAAGGAATTTTCTCGATAGCTTTGTTGACCGACGTATCGCAAAGCCATTCTCCCCGTCAAAAGACCTGGGCCTCACAGAAAAGACTATCTTTTAGCAGGTCGCGCAGTTCGCCCGTTAGACTTGTGGATCTCCGCAGAAACTACGGACTCGCCGCTCAGAAATCTTCTAGTTTGGTCCATGGGACTTTCGGATATTCCCTTAGGAGCTAGTCGCTTTAAACCCGCATAAAGGTTGCCGAGTTCTCTGAGAATCGATTTTATGGAATCGCCCGGTTTGGTCCGCTTCTCGATGAGACGGGTAGCAAGTTCCCAAAGAGGGTCCCCTGATGGTTGGACGCGCGGTTTCGCCATTGTAGATCTTCAGTATTCAATTCGTAGTTCGCTTGTTTCGTACCAAGCCGTGTGGGGGCGGTGCGGCGATCCGCAAGTTAGACTTACGTACTTCTTTCCACCCTCCACGGCCACTGGCGAATCCTTAGTAGCAAAAACCAGCCGGGCACAGCCCTTGCCCTTGCAACGGAGGTATGCCCTTTGTCCGTAATTCATCTTCGTATCCTTTCGCCAACCCCAAAACTGCTACGGCTATTTTACTCCTATGGCGGGAATGCGGATGTAGAGTTTGTCCGCTTCCGGTTCGGCCAGCAATTCCTCGCACCCAAAGAATACACCAAAGGTAAACCGGGACGCCCCAAGAGCCCGGAAATCTCAGAGACCTCAGTTTACTTGCTTTTTCAGCGAACCGGGCCTGAGTAGATCTGGTAGACCATGAGGTAGACGATGACGCCGGTGACGCAGACGTAGAACCACAGGGGGAGGGCCCAGCGGGCAATGAGGCGATGTTTGTCGAAGCGTCCGAGCCAGGCGCGGCGCAGCGTGATGAGAATCAGGGGAACGATTACGATGGCTAGGATGGTGTGCGAGGTGAGCAGCGCGAAATAGACGGGGCGGATCCAGCCCTGTCCCTGGAACGCGACGTGGCCCACGCGGTAGTGGTACACGAGGTAGGAAATGAGAAAGACTGTAGAGACCGTGAAGGCGGAGAGCATCAGTTTTTTGTGCAGCTCGCGTTTGCCGGAGCGTATGGCGGCGTAACCAGAGGCGAGGAGAACGGCGCTGGTGGCGTTGAGCGTGGCGTTGAGGGCGGCGTGGGAGAGCATGGTTGAGTGGAATAGGATAGCAGAGATTCAGCCGTTGGTAGTGTCAGCGCGTCGTGGCGTTGATGAAATTGTGCCACGATCCCTCCACTGCGTGCCGCAAAAGGCGCGGCACTCCGGTCGGGATGACAAAGTAAAGAAAGGCCCGGCGCGCACAAATCGCGCGGAAGAAAATGTCGGGCCACTCCGGTCGGGATGACAAGGGTTAAGTCGTTCGCCTAGCGCGGAATCTTGTCGTACATCATCAATCCCAGCAGAATCGGGATGTGCAGCACCGTGGCGTGCATCAGCCACTTGGCGCGATTGTTGGACTTGGAATTCGCCGCCCACAAGCACACCTGCACGAGCCCGGTGCAACTCACCAGCGCGCCAAAGAAATACAGCACGCCGGCAAAGCCCATAATCGCGGGAAGTAAGCTCACAGCAACGAGCGACGCGGCATAGAGAATGATCTGCCGGAATGTGCGCGTGCCGTCCTTGTCCACCACCGGCAGCATGAGGATGCCCGCGCGCGCGTAATCCTCGCGGTACATCCAGGCGATGGAATGGAAATGCGGAAATTGCCAGAAAAAGAGAATGGCGAAGAGCAGCCACGCCGGCGTATCCAGCTTGCCAGTAGCCGCAGTCCAGCCAATCATCGGCGGAATCGCCCCAGGAATCGCGCCGATAAAAGTGGCCCACACGGTGTGCTTCTTCAGCGGTGTATACGCCAAAAGATAGCTAAGGCAGGTGAACACGCCGAGCAGGCAAGGGAGGAAACCGGCGACAATCGCAAGATCAACCGCGCCAGCCACGCAAAGGAACACGCCAAAGCGCAGCGCCTCCCCAGGTGTAAGTTGGCCGCTAGGCAGCGGGCGCGAGGCCGTGCGGCGCATATACCGGTCGGTTTCCCGCTCAATGTAATGATTCAACGCCGCCGTGCCCGCGGCAATCATCATGGTGCCGAAGACGACGTGCAGCATGTGCAGCCAATCCACGGGGCCGCGCACGCCCATGTAAAAGCCCGCGGCCGTAGTCATCAGAACCAGGAACGACACGTCCGGCTTGGTAAGCGCAATGTACGCGCTCAGCTTGCTGGCCTGCGTGAGTTCCGTGGTCCCGGCCGTACTCATTGCGCGGGTACCTCACCTCGCGTTGTGGCCAGGAGCACTTCCCTGTCTCGCGGAACAAGCCGGTAACACAGCAGCACCGTCAAAATGGAAGTGCCAAAAAGAATCGCGCCCACGACAGTGTGCACGACCGTCGAGAACACCGTGAATGGCATGGGCTGCGGGTCATCAGCGCTCTGGATGCGCGCCCACAGCGCCGTAAGGCCCAGGAGAATCTGTATGCCCACAATCATGTGCAGCAGCACACGCGCGCGGACCATCTCCCGCACCTGCGGAAAGCGGTTGCGAAGCACCAGGGCCGTCCAGACCACCATCAGGAGCACGATCGGTGCGCCATAAACGTGTGGCTTCAACGAAAGGTATTTGTGCCGAAAGCCCGCGCCGGCAAGTATCTGCGCGAAAATAACGAAGGCGTTGAGCGTCACAATCGTGTGGATCGGCGGTGTGCCGCGGTCTTCATATTGCGGCTGATTCTCCATCCACCAGTGGCTGGTGACCACAGCGATGCTTACCAGAATGGCAAAGACGATCTCCGCCGTGCACGCATGCATTACGGGAAGCCAGTAGTGCAGGAGTTTCAGCACAGTAAGGCCGCCGAGGCCGCCCTGCAGACATACGCCCAACACGGCAAAAGCGCCCAGCCAACGCACCCCGGGGCGCTCGTCTTTGCGCCAGAGCATAAACGCAAGGATGATGACCAGGAATCCGAGGGCCGCGGCGATCAGGCGATGCGAATGCTCGAAGGCGATGCCGCCAACCATCGGCGGATTGAGGGTGCCATAGGAGAGCGGCCAATCGGGTACGGCGAGCGCCGCATCCTCGGAAGTAACCAGGGCGCCCGCGGTCAGCAGGACAATGGTCCAGCACACCACGAATATGGCGTAGCGATGTATGCCAGCATGATAGGTGGCTTTCATGAATTTCGGGCCCCACTACCCGAAACGTGGATTATAGCGCAACAAAAACGCGAACGTGTCCCCTCACGTCCCCTGAACCCGTTTGGAGTGCGGCGCCTTGGCGCCGCTTTCTCGCCTGCAACCCCACCACCCGATTGCGGCCTACACCGACGCACTTTCCGCTGACACCTCCACCGCACGGAGCACCAAATCCTTTAAGGCTCCGATGAACAGCGGGCCATCGCCGACCGCGGGCATCATGCGAAACCGCTCGATGCCCCACTTTTTTGCGTCGGCGCGCCCGTCAATGTTGATTTCGTGCAGCGTTTCGATGTGCTCGGTGACAAACGATATAGGCACCACCAGCGCTTCCTTGATGCCTTCGTGGCCCAGGCGTTCGAGCGTCGCAAGGAAAGAGGGCTCCAGCCACTTCGCCGGGCCGACCTTGCTCTGAAAGCACAGAATATGCGTGCGGGGCCAGTTCGGATACTCGCGCGCGCCCTGCTCGCAGACCAGCCGCACGGTTTCCTCGACATGCTTCGGATACGGGTCGCCCTTCTCGACAAGGCTCATCGGCAGGCCATGCGCGCTGAAAATCAACTGCGCGCGCAAGCTGTCCGGAAACTGGCGCAGAATCTTCCCGATATTTTTCACCAGCGCCTCGATGTACAGCGGGTGATCGTAGAAGTATTCGATGGTGCGTTCCGGCAGAGTGTCTACGGGCTCACCATATACGCGCCGCCACTCCTTCAAGCTGCTAAGCGTCGTGGCGTACGAGTAGTGAGGATACAGCGGCAGAAGCACGAGCTCATCGAGGCGCCCGGCCTTCTTCAATGCGGAGACGGCGTCCTCGGTGAGCGGCTTCCAATAACGCATGGCGGTGAAAGCCACGGGCTCGATGTACGGCTGCAGCGCGGCCACGAGTTTGCGGCGCTGGCGCTCCGTCAGAATCCCGATGGGCGAACGCCGGCCGATCATGCCGTAGCGCTGCGCCACGGGCACGCAGCGCTTCTTGGCAATGTAACGCGCCAGAGGCCCGCGAATAAAATTCAGCGGCCCCAGCGGGATGATGTCCGGATCGAGAAAAAGATTGCGCAGAAACGGCTCAACGTTTTCCAGCGAGTCTGGGCCGCCGAGTTGGAAGAGGACGATGCCCACGCGTTTTTTGGAGTTACTGCTCACGGATATTTCCTTTTCTTCGGGCGCGAAGAGGGATTCATCGCTTCGCGGACTCCGCTCTGAATGACGGAGTCTCTATTCCTACTTGCTGCGTGGCAAGGAGTTCTTCAGCCGTTCCACTTCGGCGCGGAGATCGGAAGTGCGCTTGGCGATGGAAACATAGAAGAGAAAGAACACTCCCCAGCCAATGAGGTATGCCGCAAATACGCTGTCCAGATTCTTCATTGCGCCTCCACTTCACGCCGCAGGATATCTACTTCCGATCTCATTTTTTCCAGTACGTAGCGTTCGACGATCAGGAACGCCATAAGAACGCACATCGCCAGCCCGGAGAAGTACAGAACCTTTCGCATGGTGGGATCCAAGCCAGACCCCGGGCCGCCCATGATGACCGGCGAAGGATGCTGCGTGCGCCACCAGCGAATCGCGCCGAACACCAACGGCACATCGATAAATGCAAAAATGCCGAACAGCGCGCTGAGCAAGGCGCGCCGGTCCGGTTCCTCGACCAGAGTCCGCAGCAGCAAATACGATACGTAGAGCAACCAGAGCACAAACGTGGAGGTTAGCCGGGCGTCCCACGTCCACCAGATGCCCCAGACGGGGTGCGCCCAGATTGGCCCGGTGATGAGCACCACGGTCGTAAATACAAGCCCCACTTCCGCGCCGGCTACTCCCAGCCAGTCGTACTTCGCCTCACGCTTCCACACGTACATCAGGTTCCCAATGAAACACACCAAAAAAGCCAGCAGCCCGGCCCAGGCGCTGCCCACATGAAAGTAGAAGATACGCTGGACTAGCCCCATGGTGCGCTCTTCCGGCGCCACATAGAACGACGCGTAGGCCGCCGCGATCACGAATAGCACGGCGACCGCGCCGAGGACAATACGTTTACCCATTGCGGATTACTCCTCCAGAAGATATTCGCCGAAAAGCCATAGCGCCGTCAAAAAGATCAGATCAAACACGGCCACGAACCCTATGCCCTTCCACTGCACAACCGGCTCGCGGTCCAGAAGACTCGCCGTAACAAGCGAACTCACCACCAGCACCGGCGTGAGCAGCGGCAGTAGAAGCAGCGGCAAGAGCAATTCCCGCATACGCGCCTGCGCGGAGATCGCGGACATGGCCGTTCCGGCGATGGAGATGCCGAGACTCCCAACAAACAACACCAGCAGTAGCACCGGCAGCTTGGGCCACAACGGAATGTTGTAGAAGATGGCGAAAAACGGCAGCATCAGCAGTTCGGTCAATAGGAGAAAGAGCGTGTTGGCGATGAGTTTGGCGAGGAAAATCGCGAAAGGGTCGCTTACAGCGAGGCGTAGCGAGCTGAGCGTGTCGTTCTGCTGCTCGCGCAGAAAGCACGATTGGAACATCAGCGAAGAAGCAAAAAGAATCGCCAACCACAGCAGCCCGGGAGCGAATTGCCGTGCCTCCTCGGTGCCCGGATTAATCGCAAAGCTGAACAACACCAGCACGATTAGAATGAAGACGCCGGTAGTCGTCAGCAGTTCGCGCGAACGGAATTCCGTGCGCAACTCTTTGCCCAGGAGGATCGCCGTATTCGATAAAAGGCTCATGGCGTCGCTCAGGCACCCCCAAAAGTGAGGATCGCGTGCAGCGACGCCCCGGACTTGGTGTCCGCCACAACGCTTCCCGCATCAAGTTGCACCGCACGCGTGGCCAGCGCGGATAGTTCCGATTCGCCGTGCAGGCTCATGACCACCGTGCAGCCCATGCGATTCACCTCGCGCAAGGAATTCGCCAGCCAAGTGATGCCGGGCGGATCGAGGCCCGTGGCGGGCTCATCGAAGAGCAGCACCGATGGCCGGTGAATCAGGGCGCGCGCAATGGCAATGCGCTGGCGCATGCCGCGGGAAAAAGTCCGCACCAGGGAATCGCGGCGTTCGATCAAGCCGACTTCGCGCAGCAGTTCTTCAGCGCGCCCTGCGGGATTCTCGACACTCTGAAGTCTGGCGAACAGCAGCAGATTCTCTTCGGCGGTCAGCTCGTCGTAAACCATGGTCGCGTGCGCAACGTAACCGGGGCGCCCATTAACGGAGGGTGCGGAATCCGCGCCGGGAAAACTCAGCTTCCCTACCGTGGGCTTCACGATTTGCGCGGCGATGCGCAGCAGCGTGGTTTTGCCGGAGCCGTTGCGCCCCGCCAGGACCACGCATTCGCCGGGTACTACTTCAAAGGAGACCCGGCGCAGGGCGAAGAGTCCGCCATAGCGTTTGTCGATGTTCTCAAAACGAAGTCCAGTTGGAGGTATGCGCAGCGCGGTCACTGATCGTTTTCCAGAACGCCCTATTAAGCTAAGGGCCGAGCCCATACTAACCCAAGACGAAGGCAGTTTTGTGGATTTGCTTACTCTCTAAAAGCGGCGGCAAGCCGCCGCACTCCGAAACCCTCAGCCATGCACAAGATCGCGCAGAAGCTTCTCCACGCGCGCGCGCTCCCGGGCGTACTCTTCCTCGGAGATCGTGCCGGCTTGCTTGCGGAGCTCCAAGCGAAAGATGGTCTCCTTCAACGCATCGAGGCTCGCGCTCACCTGGGCATTCACCTCGGCAACGCTGTTCGCCGATGCAACGGTTGGCGCGGCGCAAGGAGCAGGCGCTGACGCCGGTTTGGCGGCCTTCCCTGACGCCTTCCGCGGCGCGACAGCAGCATCTTCGACCTCACTACCAGGGCCCTCAGCCACAACCACTCGTTTCCGCGAGAGCATAATCGCGCCAAGCGCAAACAGCGCAGCCAGCCCGATCATCAGCGGCCATTTCAGATCGTCGAGCCGTCCGGGCACCGCTTGAATATTCTCGCTCTCCGTGCGCGAGTTCCCTTCTTGCCCTCCCTGCTGGCCTTGCGCGCCACCCGCATCGGCGGTTTGCGGCGTGCCAACACCAGAGAGCTGCAGCAGCAGACTCGCCTTCGCGGCCAGTGGTTCGTGCGTGTACACCATCATGCCCTGCTCTTGTCCCGCAGGCTTCAAGCCCTCGCCGGCAACGTTCACCCCCGGTGGCGCAACGACGAGCATCTTTAATCCGCCATATGCGGCAGGCAATTTTACGCTGGCAGCATTTCCGGGATACGCGAGCTCGTACGAGAGCCGGATGCTCGTCTCGCCGGGCCGGAACGCATACGCAATGGCATAGTGGCCCTTGCCCTTATCGATGGTCGCTTGCGGCACGGCCACGCCCAGCGAACTGCTCGTGCTCACTTGCTGCAGCGTGGCGTTATCCGGAATCGCGAAATCGAAATTCCCTTCGCTGCGAAAATAGGCGACCGGAGGATTCGAGCCATTTTGGACGTGATATTCCTCTGCACCAATCAGTTTGTCGCCGCTGGGCTGGAAGATGATGATGTGGGAATCCGGCGTGATGGCTTTCGCGTCCTTCGAGGTCTCGTAAATATCCACATCCACTTCCGGGCGCCCCGGCGGAAGAAACGTGTTGAACGAATTGTCCTTATAAGTGGCGCGAATCAGGATGGGCCCCATGCCGATGGCATCGCTGGTCACGCTGAACTGGCCCTGCGCATCGCTTTTGCTCGACCCAACTTCCACCATGCCCGCCGTGGGATTCAGGAGCGTAACTGGAATATCCGGCGCGGGTTTCCCGGTGGTGCGATTGATAACCGTGCCATGAACCGTGCCGGCGTAAGCACTTGCGGCAGCGAGAAAAGCGGCGGCGATGGTGAGGAGGACTCGCGGACAGAACCGATTCATCGAGCGCCCCGCTCCGTCGTGACGGGCTTTACTCCCCGCGGGCGCCGCACCTGGAATTCCGTTGCCTGCTCGATCTCCGTGAGCACGACCGCTGCTTCGTTCTCCAGCGTGGTTTTCATCGTCTCGTAATCGCCTTCGGAGTATTTTCCGGCGCGGTATTCGAATTTCAGGTCGCGCAGATTGTCGTAGATGGCGTCGCGCCGCTCCAGCAATTGATCGAGCTTAGTGCGGTGCGGCGCCAGATCGGAAGCGTCCGGATGAATGTAGAACACGAAAAGGAAGACGGCGGCAGCCAGCGCGACACACGCGCCGCCAACCGCCAGGTCCAGCGAGTTTATCGCCAGCGCCAGAAACACTCCTGCCAGAATCACGTTAGTCCTCTGTCTCCCGGGCCGCTTGGGCCCGCCCGCGTTCCATGGCTTCCTGGGAGATCTTAACACCCGCCGCGGTGACTGGAGCACTCGCGTCCACGCTTGCGGCTTGCGGCCTCTTGCGCCACCTGGAAATCACAAAAACCACCAGCGCGGCGCCGACGACAAAATAAATCACCGGCATGGCCCAGGCGATCAGGCTGAAGCCGCTCTTCGGCGGTTCCGCGTAAACCGTGGTGCCATATTCCTGCACGAACGATTGGGTAATGGCGGCTTCCGAATCGCCGCGGTTCACCCACTGCCCCAATTCTTTCAGCATGGCCGCGGACATGGTGCAGCCCACATGGTTGCACTGCGTCAGGACCTGGGAGCACCCGCACATGCACTGGAACTTGCCGCCGATGGCTTTCACGCGGTCGGCCTGCTGTTGCTGGGCCACCAACGGGAGCACGCCCAACGCGACCACCAGCGCCAGCGCGAACACGCTGCGCCGCCTAATCATTGCCCTCTCTCAATGAAACAGAAGGATTCAGTGCGGGAGCCACGGGCGAGGCCGCCGGTTGCGTTGCCGCGGCAATCACCAGCGCGGCGCGGCGGTTGGGCATCAACGCCAGCAGCGTGCCCATCACCACCCAAACTCCGCCCAGCCAGATCCACTTCACCAGCGGATTCAGGAATGCGTGAATCACGGGGAGATTGGTGTCCGGGTCCATCCCGGCGAACACCACGTAAACATCCTCGCGCAGCGTGGAATAGATCGCCACCATCGTGCCGTTTTGCTGGTCCCGGCCCTGGAACGCGCGTTTTTCCGGGTACAGCAGCATAATCTGCTTGTTGCCTTTCATCACTTCCACAATCATGCGCTCTGCGGTGTAATTTTTCTCGGGTTTCGTGTCGGCGCTCTGCAGCACTAACGTGTAGGGGCCGAGCTTCATGGAATCGCCCAGATTCATGGTTTTCTGGACGTCCGTATTGAACGCGGCGCCCGCCAGCCCAATAAAGATCAGCACCATGCCGAAGTGCACGACGTACCCGCCGTACCGCCGCGTGTTGCGCATGGCCAGTTCGTGCGCGGACATCATCATGCTCATCCCGGAGCGCGCGGCAATCACCTTGGCGCCGCGGTAGAACTCCATCACGATCGTCCAGAAAACGAAGCCACACAGGAAAAGGCAGACCAGCGAAAACGCATTGCGATACTCAAGAACATAGGCGAGAGCGGCAGTGAGCGCGCCCACCACCATCGGCCAGGTGAAGTTGCGCTTCAAACTGTCGGCCGATGTCTTGCGCCAGGCGAGGAGCGGGCCTACACCCGTCAAAAACAAAATCGCCAGCCCGATGGGAATCATAATCTTGTTGAAAAAAGGCGCGCCAACGCTGATGCGCGAAGGCGTGAACCACTCCGTAAATACGGGGAAAAGCGTGCCGGAAATCACGGCGATGCAGGCAACAAGGAAAAGCAAATTGTTGAACAGGAAGCTGGATTCGCGCGAGATCAAGGAATCCAACTGATTCTCGCTCTTCAAGTAGTCGTGATTCTTCACGTAGGCGACGAAACACACCACCAGCGTCAAGACCATGAAGCTGACAAACCACGGCCCGATCTGCGAGTTGGCGAAAGCGTGCACGGAACTCACCACGCCGCTGCGTGTCAGGAACGTCCCCAGGATGCACAGCAGGAACGTGCAAAAGACCAGCCACACGTTCCACACCTTCATCATGCCGCGCTTTTCCTGCATCATCACCGAGTGCAGGAACGCCGTCCCCGTCAGCCAGGGGAGAAGCGAAGCATTCTCCACCGGATCCCAACCCCAGTAGCCGCCCCAACCCAGCACCGCATAAGCCCAATGCGCGCCAAGAAGAATGCCGACGGACTGGAAGCACCAGGCGATCATCGTCCATTTGCGGGTAAGGTGAATCCACTTCTCGCCCGGATACCGAGCCAGCAGTGCTGCCAGCGCAAACGCGAATGGAATCGTAAAGCCGGTGTAGCCGGAGTACAGATTCGGCGGATGGATGACCATCTCCGGGTACTGCAAAAGTGCGTTGAGGCCGTTGCCGTCCTGGCGGACGAAAGGTTCCAGCGCGCCGCTGGCATTTACCGCCGCGAGCGTCTTGAAAGGACTCTCGACGAAGTTGTTCAGCATCAGAAAGAAAATCTGCACGCCGGCAAGCACCACGCCGACATAAGGCATCAGTTCGCCGTTCTTATGGCGATAGCTTATGAGAACCGAAATGACGTAAACAGCGAGGAGGAAGCTCCAGAATAGCAGCGAACCTTCTTGTCCGGACCACAAGGCGGCGACTTTGTAAAAAGCGGAGAGATCGCGATTGCTGTGGGAAACGACGTAAGCCACCGAGAAGTTGTCGCTGAAGAGCAGGTATTCGAGGCTGAACGTGCCGATGAAGATCAGCACGCACGTGGCGATGCCTGCCTGCCGCGTGCTCTTAACCAGCAGCGGATGCCGCGTGATGATCGCGCCAATGCCCCCCACGAACGCATACAAGGCGCAGACAAACGCGAGCAGAAGTGTAAATGAACCGAATACATCCATAAGCCTTCCGCCTCTCCCCCGTAAGTTTTTCTGCTGGGCGCGTTACATGCTGCTCTGTTGGGTCGTGCTGGAAGTTGCGGGCTTGTCTCCACCCGGCGCCGCTTCGTACTTGGAGGCGCATTTGGCCTGAACGTGTTCCGCAACGAAACGCCCGTCCGAACCGGGGCGGCCTTCTACCAGTGCCTGAGATTTGTCAACAAACGTATCTGGGAGCGGATCGCTGCCCACATAGCTGACGGAGAGGGTCTTGCCCTGCTCTTCGAGCACGAAATCCGTGCGTCCCGTGGAGTGATGGATGCTGCCGGGCGCCACCGTGCCTGCCAGTCTCATGCGGTGATTGCGCGCGGAGCCCTGAAGTTGCTGGTATTCGGCGATGGTGTGGTAGTAAGTCTTGCTCTCGCCGTACCCCATCCAGGCCAGAAAAGCCAGTGAGACGACGATTACGCCGATACCCACGCCAAATTTAGCTCGATTCTGCACAAATCACTCCTTACACAGCCCGCCACACTGTACAGCCTGCGGAAAAAGTCGTTTCTTTAGGAGGCCGGGGCTTCAGTCTCAGCGTAGAGCCCTTAGAGCCACTGGGCTTTAGCCCCTGAAGAGAGTGTTTCCGGCATTCTTCCGCAACCTCTGTAATCTTACCATAATCAACAGCATGTGCGCGTCAGTCACAGTCTCAGTTAACCCGTCACTCTCCGCAGTGATGTCCATCACAGAGGCCCTCCCTCTAATGTCTGGCACGCTGCGGCCAGGGCACGGCGAAACTCCTCCATTTCCCTCTCAGTTGCGCTACCATCAAGCGAAAACGGCCCGTTGGGGCCTGTGAATACCGGAGTTCTTAACGCTGCCTCCGTGAACTTCCCTTTCAGGGCGCCTAATTCCTTGGAAAACAGCACCACCCGCTTAGGCCTGACCGACCTGCGAATACGCGCCATCACGGCCGCCGATTGCTTCTCGATCAGTTGCTGCGCGGTGGAGGGCACCACCGTGGACTCCAAAGGGCACTCCAGAACATGCGTGAGAAACACCCCGCGCTTCTGGAACTCGGTGAGGATGGCGTCGGGGGACTTCCCCTCCCTGGAGATTTGCAAGGCGTCCAGCAGGTTGGCCGCTTCACCTTCGTAGTTCCCTTCCGGGCAATACAAAAACGCGGCGTCCGCTTCAGGCGCAATGCCGCCAAGCAGGAGCGCCTGGATGTGCACAGGCCGGTAGCGCGTGGTCCATTCCAGCCGCTGCAGGCGTCGGGCGAAGTGCGCGGGCGAAGCGGCCTGCCCGCAGCCGTCGCACAGGAGCGCAAGTGGCGTTGTCATGGTCCCGGAAAGCGTAGTCCAACTATGAATCTCGTGCAAATGAACGCTGGGACAAGTAGTTTCCGAGTAGCCCGTAACCTAGGACTTATACGCTATCTGATCGGCTAAACTTAGCTTTGACACGCACTTCCGGCGACAAACTCGGTCCGTATGAGAATGTTGCGGCTATTGGTAAAGGCGGCACGGGGGGCGCGTCGATGCGCCCCCGCGAGCCAGGAAAAGCGACAACTTCGGTTTTATTGATCCAAACAATGGCAACAGCGCGAAGTTGACGGATTTCTTTTCCGCCGAGCTTAGGTGAGGTCGTAGCGATCAAGGTTCATCACCTTGTTCCACGCAGCCACGAAGACTTTCACGAACTTCTCCTTCGAATCCGCGCACGCATAGACTTCAGCGATCGCCCGGAGCTGCGAGTTCGAACCGAACACAAGGTCGACACGCGTGCCGGTCCACTTGATTTTGCCCGTCGCGCG
>Ga0209415_10004654_pt1 | contig 25060 bp, 27 predicted proteins | sample PeaSoiSIISIP2007_FD_187696 | JGI IMG/M metagenome (GOLD analysis project Ga0209415, IMG submission 187696) | Peat soil microbial communities from Weissenstadt, Germany - SII-SIP-2007 (SPAdes) (version 2) | ecosystem: Environmental > Terrestrial > Soil > Wetlands > Peat | place: Germany... | reverse complement strand
GGGTCGCGTCGATAGACCGGTTGGGAAACGGAGGCGTGAACCACCATGGCGATATCTCTCTACGATATGAGCGTTGCGTCCTACCTGCAGACGCTGGGCGGCGTGATCGGTTTTCTCGACCGCGGGCTCTCCCACTTCGAGGAGACCAACGTCGACCCCGACGCGATCATGGAGGAGCGGCTCTTCCCCGACATGTTCACGTTCCGCTTCCAGCTGCAGTCGGTGCGCCACCACTCGCTGGGCGCGATCGAGGGCGTGAAGGCCGGCGTGTTTTCAGGGCCGCCGGCGATTCCGGCCCACGACTACAAGACCATGCGCGGCCTCATCGTCGAGGCGCGCGACGCGCTGCAGGCGATGCGGCCGGTTGAGATCAACGCGCTCGAGGGCAAGGACGTCACCTTCAAGTCACCCACCTTCGACATGCCGTTCGTCGCGCAGAACTTCCTGCTCTCGCTCTCCCTGCCCAACTTCTATTTCCACGCCACGACCGCCTACGACATCCTGCGCACCAAGGGCGTCCCGCTAGGCAAGCGTGACTTCATGGGCCAGATGCGGATGAAGACCGCCGCCTAGCGTCGCCGCAGCATGACGACGAAGGTTCCAAGCCCCGCTCGAAGGTCGTCGCGGCCCAGCGACGGCGCCTAGAGGCTTGAGACGGACCCGTCGATGAAGAGGGTGTCGGGGCAGCCGAGGCCGTCGCGTCAGGAAGCGGGCGAAGCGGCCGAACGAGACCGCATCATTGCTGATCATGAAGAAGGCCCGGCCGCCATGACTCCACTCGCAGATGTGGGCCGGGCGGCATTGCATGCGCGTTCGGGCGGTCAAGCGATGCGGCGGCTTGCCCCCCAACCCGGACATTCCCAACGGCAGCTTCCGGGTATGCTGGTTGTCCGGAAACGGATGCCGCGGCGGACACTTCGGACTTGTCCGGATTGGTCAGAGGCAACGCGAGTTTCCGGACAAATTGATTCCCGGACGGGAAGACGGACAGAGCGAGTTGCCGTTGGCAAGGTCCGCTTCGGGGGGTCGAAAGCAGACACCGGCTCGGCGCCGAAACTCGCTGTGCCGACAAGCGGACTATCTTTGCCGCAGTTGCCTGTCTGGGCGGGTTCAGTGTGCGGACAGGGCGAGCAATCCTACGCCCCGGTGATCAGCCGAGCTCCCCGATGATAGGTGACGTAGCTCCACAGCCAGTCCAACGCCACGAAGAAGCGGGCGTGCAGGCCGATGAGAAAGTAGATGTGGATCACGCCCCAGAAGAGCCAGCCGGGGAGTCCGGTCAGATTGAGGGGTCCCACCCGCACCACCGCCGCGCCACGGCCGATGGTGGCCAGATCGCCGGCGTGGCGGTAGCGGAACGGCGGCGGCGGAGGGAGCCCGGCGACGCGGCTGACTATCAAGCGACCGACATAGCCGCCCATCTGCTTGGCCGCCGGGGCTATTCCGGGGACGGGCCGAGCATCTACCGAGGGCGCGGACGCGCTATCGCCGATCACAAAGACGTCGGGCCAGCCGGGCAGAGAGAGGTCTGCCGCCACACATGCGCGCCCAGCCCGATCATGCTCTCCCGGAAGGGAGGCGGTGAGCGCCTCCGCCCTCACGCCAGCGCCCCACACCACGGTGGCCGCATCGATCCTCCCGCGATCGAGCGAGACACCTGACCCATCGATATCAACCACTGTGGCCCCGGTCATGACTTCGACGCCATAGCGGGCGAGGCGCCGCGCCGCGTCGGCGGCAAGGCTCTCGGGGAAGGTAGGCAGAATTCGCGGACCCGCTTCCACCAGCACGATGTGCGCCGCCGCTGGATCGATATGACGGAACTCCGACTTCAGGGCATCACGGGCGATCTCGGCGATCGCTCCGGCCATCTCGACGCCGGTCGGTCCGCCGCCCACGACGACGAAAGTGGTGAGGGCGGGTGCCGCCTTGCCCGCGCCGGCAAGCTCGGCGCGCTCGAAAGCGGTGAGAATGCGACCGCGGATCGCGCGGGCGTCCTCGATACTCTTCAGGCCGGGCGCGAACGCTTCCCAGGCATCGTGACCGAAATAGGAGTGGGTCGCACCGACGGCGATAACCAGCTGGTCGTACGCCACGGGCCCGGCCTCGGTCAGCGCCTGATGCCCGGCCGCGTCCACGCCGACAACCCGACTCATCAGCACTCGGGCGTTAGCTTGGGTCTTCAGGAGATGGCGGATCGGCCAGGCGATCTCGGCCGGCGACAAGGCCGCGGTCGCCACCTGATAGAGGAGGGGCTGGAAGGTATGATGGTTCTTCGCATCGATGACCACCACCTCGACCGGCGCGCGAGCCAGCGCGCGAGCCGCCGCCAGGCCGCCAAACCCGGCGCCGACAATGACCACGCGAGGCCGCGCCGCCAATCTGGCCACTCGCTATCTCTCCCGAGTTAGCGGCAACTGCGGCTGCCTAAGCAGGTGCAAACCAGCGAAGTCCGGCGGCCAGCAAAGTTGGACGTCGAGTGCTTCGCATAGCTGGGTCCAGCTGTGGTCTTTCGGCGCAGACGACAGCACCAGGACGGCCCTTGCCGGCGCTCCTAGGTCTGCGGAGAGCACTTGGCGATAGCGGAGCACCTGACCCAACCCGAGTCTAAGCTGCCGTTCTTCATTCTCGTCAGTGCGACTCTTGACTTCGGCGACGTAGATCACGCCGTCGCGACGCCAGGCCAGGTCATACAGCGGGCCTCTAGCGACCGGCGAGGACGGCTCAACAGCATTGCTCTCGAGGAGTTGGGCCAGGGCGTTCTGGGTCGTAGCGTGGCTTCTCAGAGCTCGCTCGACCATCGCGGGGTCGACCGCGAACGGATCCCTTTCACCGACGGAGGTGGCCGCATCCGCTGGTCTGTAGAGACCGCCTAGCACGCGAGCGGGTCTGTCAGTCGATTTCGCGGGCGCCTGGAGGACGGGCAACAGCACAAGCAGCTCCTCGGGCACCTTCGTCAGATAGGCCTGGAACGCCCTGACCCTGTCCGGAGGATAGGGGATGAACGGGAACTTGAGCGAGCCCTCTGAACCTTTCGCGAGTCGGTCGCGTAGGGCGAACAACGCTTCGCGCTTATCGGAGAGCTGATCCGACGTCAGCGGCTCAGGCAAAGCCGTAAAACCCTCTAAGCCGAGATACCAGCCATCCTGAAGGTGCGGCTCGATCTGCCGAGAAGCCGAGGATCAGCGCTGGCTTTGCGGTGCACGGTGTACTTCATAATAACCGCACCACCTACTTCATCCGTGTAGGCACTCAGACCTTCACCCAGGCACCGCTTGGATCCTGGAACAAGGTATCGAGGAAGATCGCCAGATTGGCGCGCAGGTCTTCGGTCTCGAACGGCGGGAAGTTGATGAAGTCGGGATTACGCCCGACGGTCACGCGTCCTCCCGCGCCTTCGCGTTCAGCGCGAGCAGGGGCTCGAAGATATGTTTGGCTAGGTGGCGGACGACATCTACTGCCACCCCGTCGCCGGTCAGGTGGTAGGCCTCATTGTAGTTCTTTGGGAGCTTGTAGTCGTCCTTCAGGCCCATCAGCCGGGCCGTTTCGCGCGCCGAGATCAGGCGCGAGCGGACCTTGGCGCCGTCGACGACGACGATCACCTGGCGACTGGAACCTCCCGCGGGGGTCCTCAAACACCCCGAAACATCATCGAAGCGGATCTCCGCGCGTTGCACCTTGGCGCCGTTGTCATTGAGGCGGGTGCGTTTGTAGACGCCGCCAACCATGCGCCGACCGGCGCGCTTGGCAGCCTCCACCTTGGCTAGGTTGATGGGGGACATCATCGCCAGGAGATGCTTGGTCTCCGCCGCCGTGTGCCAGGACACACTTTCCGGGGCGTCTTCGATCTCGTCGGCGAAGGTGCGGATACGGTGTTCAGGGGTCGGCAGGTTCCACCACAGGAGCTTAGCCCGCGCCGCCTTCGGAACGGAGTCGACCGCCTTGCACAGGCCGCGCGTGTGGAACGGTGGGACCGGCCCCGGGGAGAGCAGGGCGGGATCGATCTCGATATCGTCCCTGACACCGATCACGAACAGCCGGGGCCGCGACTGCGGTACAAAAAGCGCGGCGTTGATAATCAGTGCGCCGGAGCGGTAGCCCGCATCCGCGAAGGTCCTGCAGATCGCCTGGAAGTCCTTGCCGCCATGGGACGTCAATGTCCCACAAACATTTTCCAGAGCGATGATCGCTGGAGCGCGATCGTCCTCAATCAGCTCCGTCATCACGTCCCAGAATGGATAGAACGTGCCCGAGCGCTGGCCCTTCAGGCCGGCGCCGCCGCCAGCCAGGGAGAGGTCCTGGCATGGGAAGGAGCCCCAGACGAGGTCAGCAACGCCTGGCAGGTCGTCGAGGGTGACGGAACGCACGTCGCCGACCTTCAGCTCGCCGACGCCGAAGTTGGCCTGATAGGTCAGTCCCTTCTTGAAATCGAAGTCATTGGCGAACCGACAGGTCCACCCTTGATCAAGTCCCTTCCGCGCCATGCCACCGCCGGCGAAGAACTCATAGAACTCAGCCATGCCGGAACCGATCGGTGACGTGCGTGACGGCGTTCGTCCGCTCGCGCGCCAGCTTCTTTTCGACTGCTTCGGTTATCCAAGTATTGCGAGACACCACGCCCGTCCGCTGTGCTCGGCACGCATCTATAGCGTCGAAGGTGTCAGCCGGCAGGCGGAGATTGATGCGGTCGAGCGGCGCAACGATTGTCGATTTCGAATCAGAGGCCATGGCGCCACTTTGGCGCCTCCCCGGCTCAGCGTCCAGAAATGTTTCTATTTTGTTCTCATGGGCGGGGATGTCAACTCTACTGGCGCAAGGGGCCGTGACAATGCAGTGGCGCCCTCACTCTTACCCCGTCGCGATCGCCCAGGCTCTTGACGTCGACCGCGTGGCGGCGCTTTCCGACGTCGACGCCAATGAAGCCGGCGAGAGCGGATATCTTGCGGGCAACCAAATGTACCAGGACCTCCGAGGATACAGCTGGGGCGACGTCGCTGCGGCGCTCGAGATCGAGCGTCGGTTCATCGCGCGGCTGCAGGCCGCAGACGACCTCGACAACGAAGCCCGGCAGATTGATGACGAACGTCTGGACTGTTTTGAGCCGAGCGATGGGCTGTGGGAACTCGACGTCGGCGTGGCGGCGGCCACAATCGCCTTGTCGGCGCTCGGGGCGACGCCCGTCGGAAGCTGTAACGCTGGCGGCTTCGGCGGCCACCATCAGGCTCGTCATCCCTACGTCGCCTTCTATGCGAATGCGGGTGCTGCGGAGTTGATTCTCGCCCTGGCTCAGGCGGCTGACGTTGGCCTACGCGGCGACGAATCTGGTCTTGCTCAGCTCTACGGCGCTGGCGATCTGGATTTGGTGCGTTTCGCCGAGACTGCCCTGAAGAGCCAAGGGTCGACCCCTCATCCGCCGGGGTCTAGCGCGGCGATTTAGCGGGATTGGCGGTGGCTTAGCCGAGCGAATACATTCCTCCCGTCGCCCACTTGGTGCAGCATGGCCTGACCAGCACGAGGGAAAAGGGGGGATGCCAGACTCCGAGCGCGACGCCCTGCTGCGTGGAGCCGCGTTCGACCGCGTAAGGTCTCTATGCGAGGTCCATGACCACCTGACGGCACGACAGCTCGGCGAGGGATTTTACTTTGCCGGTGAGCGATACCCGCTGGTCAATCCACGGCGGGGAATCTTCAAGCCAGCTCAGATGCGCTTCTTGCTGTCAGTCAACACGGTATTCCCAAAGATCGGCAACCGGGTTTGGTACGACGACCAGCGGGAGGTTCATCGACAGATCTTCGACGGAGACCAGATGGTGGACTACGCCTTCATGGGGGACAATCCCGACGCCGCTGACAATCGCTGGCTTCGCGAAGCCTTCGAGAACCAGGTCCCTGTCATCTACTTTTTAGGCATCGCGCCGGGACGCTATCAGGCCATTGTGCCGGCCTTCATCGGCGGCTGGGACCGCGCAGGCCGGCGCGCTCACATCGCGTTCGGCCTCCCCGACCAGAGAGTTCTGGCGCCGCCAACGACCGAGGTCGAGCGCCGATATGCCCTAAGAGCCGTCAAACAACGGCTCCATCAGGCATCTTTTCGCCAGGCAGTGATTGGCGCCTACCGCGGGCGATGCGCGCTGTCTGGCCTGCCGGAGCCCATGCTGCTCGACGCCGCCCATATCGTCGAGGATCGAGACGAGCTCCTCGGCCAGCCGGTGGTTCGCAACGGCATTCCCCTGTCGAAGATTCACCATGCCGCCTTCGACGCCCACTTGATTGGGATTGATCCGGACTATCGGCTTCATGTGTCCGCGCGCTTGCTCGCCCAGAATGATGGCCCGATGCTAGAGGCCATCAAGGGGCTGGACGGGGGACAGCTGCGGCTTCCGAAGCGCGCCCAGGATTTCCCCGACCGAGATCGGCTCGCATTCCGCTTCGAGCGGTTCAAGGCAGCCGCTTGATCGCGAGTCATCTACGGAGCTCGAGTATCGGGCGGGATGGGACTTGGAGGCACGAGGCCCGGTGCTTCTGAGCCATGCCCGCTCGGCGATGTCATCGTTCGGGCAGCAGGCCGGTGGCGCTCCAGATCCCGCTGCTCACGCATCGGCACGGACCTCCGGCGCTCGTAAGAGCCCAACTTTGCGGAAGTGGTCCCCATTACCCGGCTCGCTAAGGGCACGGTGTGTGAGGCTTCTGGGCGTGGCGTGTAACACGGCACCGACATCCCGGTGCTTCCCCTCTATCGCCGCGGGCGTGAAGGTTTACGTTGGCGACCTCAACGATCGATTAGCGCCGCTCTGCTCATTCTGGAGAAAGCCGCACAACCCTTTGTGGCGCAGCGCGCTTAAAGTGACACTTCTGGGCCTAAGTCATTGATATGGCTGCAAGCGGTTCTGCTTCCCAAGCTGAATGTCGCGGGTTCGATTCCCGCCGCCCGCTCCGAGACCTTCACCGCACTCCCGAAGACTGGCGGCGTCCTCGGCGGCCGCAACCTGCCGCCCGATTCAGACCCCCCGCGCCAGAGCGGGTCAACGGCGGGTTCCGCTAACCGGCGTCGGTTTCCGTCGTCATCTGCGGGCCTGGCCCGCGCCGCTCGGTCCGTCTGCCCGATATGCGCCTGACACCCACGAAGAAGAGCGGCACGAAGAAGATGGCGATGATGGTCGCCGCCAGCACGCCGCCGATGACGCCGGTGCCGATATCGTGCTGGCTCGCCGCGCCGGCGCCCGACGCGATGGCCAGCGGGAACACCCCGGCCATGAAGGCGAGCGAGGTCATCAGGATCGGGCGAAGCCTCAGGCGCGCCGCCTGCATGGCCGCTTCCCGCGCAACGGCGCCGCGCTTCTCGGCGACGTCGGCGAACTGCACGATCAGGATGGCGTTCTTGGCGGACAGTCCGATCGTCGTCAGCAGCCCGACCTGGAAATAGACGTCGTTGTTGAAGCCGCGCAGCGTCGCCGCGAGCACCGCGCCCAGCACGCCGAGCGGGACGACCAGGATCACGGAGAGCGGGATCGACCAGCTCTCGTACAGCGCCGCCAGGCTCAGAAATACGACCAGCACCGAAAGCGCGTAGAGAAAGGGCGCCTGCGATCCGGACAACAGCTCCTGGTAGGAGAGGCCGGTCCACTCGTAGCCGATGCCGCGCGGCAGCTCGCCCACCAGCTTCTCCATCTCGCGCATCGCCGCGCCGGAGCTCTCGCCAGGCGCCGGCTGACCCTGGACCTCGAGCGCCGGCTGGCCGTTGTATCGCCCGAGCTGTGAGGGGCCTACGGTCCACCGTGACGTGGCGAACGCGGAAAACGGCGCCATGCTGCCCGACGCGCCCCGCACGTACCAGCTTCCGATATCCTCGGGACGAGAGCGGAACGGCGCATCGCCCTGCAGCAACACCTGCTTCACGCGCCCGCGGTCGATGAAATTGTTGATGAACGAACCGCCCCAGGCGAAGGCGAAGGTGCTGTCGATGTCGCTCAGATTAAGGCCCAGCGCTGCGGCCTTGGCGTCGTCGATGTCGAGATGGAGCTGCGGCGTATCGGCCTGGTTGTTGGCCCGCACGCCAGAGAGGACCGGATCCTTGGCCGCGAGCGCCAGGAGCTGGGCCTGCGCCGCCGTCAGGCGGTCGTGGCCGAGCCCGGCGCGGTCCTCCAGCTCTAGGTCGAAGCCCGACGAGCTGCCGAGGCCGGGCACCGCCGGCGGCACGAGGATGTAGACCTGCCCGTCGCGGACCTGCTGCGACAGCGCCCGGGTCGCCCGTTGCGCGATCGCAGTAGCGCTGTTCGCGGACCCTGGCCGGTCCTTCCAGTCGCTCAGGTGGATGAAGGCCTGGCCGAGGTTCTGTCCGTTGCCGCCGAAGTTGAAGCCGGCGACGGTGAACAGCGCCTCGATGTTCTTCTTCTCGCCGACCAGGAAGTAGTGCTCGATCTGGTTGCCGACAGCGACGGTCCTGGACTGGGTGGCGCCGACCGGAAGGGTGTAGAGGCCAATCATCGAGCCTTGGTCCTCGACCGGCAGGAAGGCGCTCGGCAGGCGCGCGAACAGCCCGATCAGGGCGACGATCAGCACCGCGTAGAGAATGAGCGCCGGCAGCGGGCGACCGATCACCCGTCCGAGCGACGCCTGGTGGCGCGTCACCGTGGCGGCGAAGGTGCGGTTGAACCAGCCGAAGAAGCCGCGGGCGTGGGCGCGATGGCCCTTCTCGACCGGTTTGAGCAGGTTGGCGCATAGCGCCGGCGTCAGGATGAGCGCCACCAGGATCGACAGACCCATCGCTGCAACGATGGTGATCGAAAACTGGCGGTAGATGACGCCGGTCGAGCCCCCGATAAACGCCATCGGCAGGAACACCGCCGCCAGCACCAGCGCGACGCCGATGAGCGCGCCGGTGATCTCGTTCATCGAGCGGATCGTGGCCTCCTTCGGCGGCAGTCCCTCCTCGCTCATGATCCGCTCGACGTTCTCGACCACCACGATGGCGTCGTCGACCAGAAGGCCGATCGCGAGGACCATGGCGAACATGGTCAGGGTGTTGATCGAGTAGCCGAACGCCGCAAGCACGCCGAACGTGCCGAGCAGGACGACGGGCACGGCGACGGCAGGGATCAGCGTGACGCGCCAATCCTGCAGGAACAGGAACATCACCGCGATGACGAGGACGATGGCCTCGATCAACGTGACGACCACCTGGCGGATCGACAGCTTGATGAAGGTCGTTGAGTCGACGGGAAAGCTCAGCTTCAGCCCAGGCGGCAGGCTGGCGGCGAGCTGCGTCGCCTTCTGCTTCACCAGGTCGGCGGTGGTGAGCGCATTGGCGCCGGGCGAAAGCTGGATGGCGACGCCGCCCGCCGGCAGGCCGTTGAGGCGGGTCGTGCTCGAATAGTCGTCGGCCCCAAGCTCGACGCGCGCGACATCGGAGAGCCGCACCACCGAACCGTCGGGCTGTGTCTTCAGGATGATCGCCTTGAACTGGTCGGGACTGGTCAGCAGCGACTGGGCGGTGATCGTGGCGTTCAGCTCCTGCCCCGGGGGCGAAGGCAGGCCCCCAACTTGTCCGCCGGTCACCTGGACGTTCTGGGCCAGCACGGCGGCTTGCACGTCGGAGGGCATCAGGCTGTAGGTCTGCAGTTTGTACGGATCGAGCCAGATGCGCATCGCGTACTGGCCGCCGAAGACGCGGACGTTGCCGACGCCGTTGACCCGCGCCAGCGGGTCGACGATCTCGCTTCTCAAGTAGTCGGCGATGTCGATCGATGAGTAGCGGCCGCTGGTGTCGTAGAGCGCTACCACCATCAGGAAATCGCCCTGGGCCTTGGCCACCCCGATGCCCTGCTGGGTGACCGGCACTGGCAGCAGCGGCAGGGCCGACTGCAGCTTGTTCTGCACCTGCACCTGGGCGATGTCGGGATCGGTTCCCGGCGCGAACGTGACCTGGATCTGCGCGCCGCCGTCCGAGCTGCTGCTCGACGTGAAGTACAGCAGGTGGTCGAGGCCGGTGAGCTGCTGCTCGATGACCTGGGTGACCGAGGTTTCGACGGTCGCCGCCGAGGCGCCCGGATAGTCGGTGAAGATGCCGACGGACGGCGGCGCGATCGTCGGGTACTGCTCGATCGGCAGCGTGCGGATGGCCAGCGCGCCGGCCACCATGATCACGATGGCGATGACCGTCGCGAAGATCGGCCGCTCGATGAAGAAGCGCGACAGCAACCGCCGGCCCTAGCGCACGTTGTCGGCCGGGACGGCGCGGACCTGCGCCCCAGGCTCGGCCGACTGGGTTCCCTCGACGATCACCCGGTCGCCCGGACTGAGTCCCGAGGTGACGAGCCACTCGTTCGCAACCGTCTGCGAGACCTGCAGCTGGCGAAGTTCGACGACGCCCTTGTTGTTGACGACGAGCGCGGTCGGCTGGCCCTTCTGGTCGTGGCCGATGCCTTGCTGCGGTACGAGGAGGCCAGCCGGGTCGACGCCCTCGACGATCGTCGCGCGCACGAACATGCCCGGCAGCAGGAGCCCCGCCGGATTGGGGAAGAGCGCCCTCAGCGTCACCGCATCGGTGGTCTGGTCGACGGTGACATCGGTCACCTGCAGGCGGCCGGCGAGCCCGTACGTCGTGCCGTCGTCGAGGGTCAGATGCGTCTCGGCGCTGCCGGCCGCGCCCGCGTTGACCTGGCCCTGCGCGATCTGTCGGCGCAGCGCCACGACCTGGGCGACCGACTGAGTGACGTCGACGTAGATCGGGTCGAGCCTCTGGATGGTGTCGAGAGCGGTCGGCTGGTCTGCGCTGACCAGCGCGCCTCTCGTCACCGTCGAGATGCCGATCCGCCCGGTGATCGGGGCCGTGACGCGGGTGAAGGCGAGGTTGATCCGCGCGGCCTCCGCCGCAGCGCGATCCTGCTGCACAGTGGCCTGCGCCTGTTTGAACGCCGCCTCGGCGTCGTCGTAGTCCTGGGCGGCGACCGAGTCCTGTTTCATGAGCGTGGCGAAACGCTCGGCCTTCGCCCGGGTGGTGACTAGGTTGGCTGCGGCGTTCGCCAGCTGCGCCTTCGCCTGGTCGTAGGCGGCCAGGAACGGCGCCGGCTCGATCTGGTAAAGCACCTGCCCGGCGTGGACGATCGAGCCCTCGCTGAACAGCTTCGCCTGGATGATCCCGCCCACCTGTGGGCGCACGTCCGCGACCTCGTAGGGACTGGTGCGCCCGGGAAGCTCTGTGGTCAGCGTCACCGGCTGCGGCTCGATCGTGACCACGCCGACCGTGGGCGGCGGCGGTTGCCGCCCTTGGCCCTGGCCGCCGCAGCCGCTCGCCAGGGCGGCCAACAGCGCCGCTAGGCCGAGATAGCCCGGCGCCCGCCCCGAGATCCTACGCGGCGTCAGCTTTCTGGCCTGAGCTGAACCCCGGCCCAGCGGCGCGGCATCATCCAAGCGCCGCCTCCATCCACTCGCTCAGGAAATCCCCTGCTCCTGCCGCTGCCGCGCGCACCATAGAACCCGCTCAAGCCGGGCCGTGCAAGGCGTGATGGCGGTGGAAAGGGCGCCGCGGCGCGCTCGAGGTTCCCGCGTCGTCATCAAAGACCGCAAGAACCGCGTGTGGCGCGCCCGACTGCAAACGGGAGGCTCCCAGGTTCGGATCGTCCCTCGATTGCACGCTTCTGCCGCCGCCGTTATGTGATCGGACTACATGACGGTGAGGCCCCAGCGATGCCCGAGCTTTCCATGCGTCTTGCGTTGCTAGGCGCGCTCGCCGTGGCGCTGGCGCATTCATCGCCGACCTGGGCTCAAGACCTCACCGTCACCGGCTTGTCCGGGCAGACCGTTGCGCTCACCGCCGCCGACATCGCGGGCCTCCCGCATGTCACTTTGGCTATAAGTGTCGAGGGCAAGCACACCTACGAAGGCGTCCCCCTCACCGACATTCTGGCCCGCGTCGGCGCGCCCGCGGGCAAGGCGCTGAAGGGCGCCGATCTCGCCGACGTCGTCCTGGTCACCGCCAAGGACAACTACGCGGTGGCGCTCAGCCTGGCGGACACCGATCCTCTGGTGCGCAAAGACCAGATCATCCTCGCTGACCGGGCGGACGGCGCGCCCCTGCCCGACGGGCTCGGCCCCTACCGTCTGGTGGTTGAAGGCGACCAGCGCGGCGCGCGGATGGCGAGAATGGTCGTGTCGATCGCGCTGCTGCGCGCAGCGACAACCGCTCCTCTGTCGCCGGCGGCGCCCGGCCACTGATCGCCGGCTGAGCGGCGATCAACCGACCGTCCTGTTCGCTCTGGAAGGTGATCGCGCTGGCCCGTTGGCGCGGCGCGGCGGTGCTGCTAGGCTCTGGGCCCATGTTCCGGCCCGCACACGAGATCTGCCTCATGCTCACCGACCGCCTCGGCGGCTGGGGGATGGAGGGCGCGCGCTAGAACGAGCCGAGCCAAGACCAGGTCCCAAGCCCCGCCGGACGCCGACGGGGTTTTTCGTTTGCCCCTCGGCGCCGGTCAAACCGGAGACTTCCCATGGGCGACATCCAAGTCAGAGCCGTCGAGCCGGAGGATTGGCCCGACATCGCCGAGCTGTTCGACCAGCCGTCGGTCATCGCCGGCACCCCGCAGCTGCCGTTCGCGACCCGAGACGGGCGCCGCAAGCGCCTGCAGGCCGATCCGCCGGCCGGCCTGCTGCGGCTGGGCACCGTGGTCGACGGCAAGCTGATCGGCATGGCGGGGATCACCCGCCTCGACAACCGGCGCGCCCACGTCGGCACGATCTTCATGGCCGTGCACGACGCGTTTCAGGGCCGCGGCGCTGGCGGCGCCCTGATGCAGGCGCTGACCGACATGGCGGACCGCTGGCTGAACCTCAGCTGCATCGAGCTCACGGTCTATGCCGACAACGCCCGCGCGATCGGCCTCTACGAGCGCTTCGGCTTCGTGCGCGAAGGGCTGCACAGGGACTACGCGTTCCGCGACGGCGCCTTCGTCGATGCATTGGCCATGGCGCGGGTGACCAGGGCCTGAGGCGGGTTCGCCCGCCGGCTGAGTGACGCTCGCCGTGCGCCCGGCGCAGGCGAGGCGCGTTGACCGGGGTGCGGAGCCGGCTAGGGTCGCCCGCTGCGCCGCCCGCCGCTCCAGTTCCCCTGGTCGTACGGCATACGATGGCGGGCGGCGCACCCCTTCCCGTCGATGAACCGCCGGCAACGGACCGCTCCGCTTGCGTTCAGGCGCCTCGGCGCATCGTGGCGCCCATGACGGGATGCGAAGGGCGTTCCACCCGTTCGCCTCGCCGACCGGTCCGCCCACCGGGGGTCAAGGCCGAGGAAGACGAAGGAGGTCTACTGTGAACAAGCCGCCGGCCTTTCGATGGTCGCGGCGCCGATCGCCGCTTCGGCGCAGCCCTATGGCGGGTTCGATCGCGGCCACGCCAAGCGCGGCTTCGCCCATAGCCGCTACCGCGGCGACGGCGGCGCGGTGCTCGCAGCCGGCCTGTTCGGCCTGGTGCTGGGCGCGGTCGCCGCCGATGCGGCCAACAACCAGCCCGTCGCCTACGAACAGCCTTACTATGGACCGCAGTGCGGCTGGGAGACCCAGGCCTATCGCAACGCCTGGGGCCAGCTCGAGTACCAGCAGGTGCAGGTCTGCCGCTGAGCCGCGGCGCTCGCAATCCTCGAGGGCTCGACCGGCGCCGCGCCAACCGCGGCGCCGGTCGCCCTGCCCAACGCGCGCCGCGCGCCGTTTACTCGGACCGCCCAGCCGGCTATAGCCGCGCCTATGTCGCGCCGCTGCAACGCCAACCCGCAGAACGCCAACGCCCGTTCGGGCGATGGGCGTGGGCGCGCCGGTCGGCTGTCGTAACGGGCAGCCTGGACCGCCCCGCCAATTGAGGTCGGGGCCACGAAGCCGCAAGCTACAGGTCCCGCCTCCAAGCCAAAGGAGACGAGACCATGCCAAGACGAAAGCGACTGCCGGCGACTCCTGTGCTGGAAAGCGTACGGCTGAGACTGCGCCCGCTCCGCCTCGAGGACGCGCCGACGGTTCAGCGTCGGTTTGCCCAGTGGGATGTGGTGCGCCACCTCTCAGCCGCCAATGTGCCTTGGCCCTATCCCGCCGACGGCGCGGTTCAGCACCTCACCAACGACGCGCTGCCGAAACTCGCGCGCCGTGAGTGCTTCATCTGGGCCCTGACGCTCAAGGATGGCACGGACGAGCTGATCGGCGTCATCCATCTCTGGCCCGACGACGGGAAGAGCCGCGAGATGCGCGGCTTCTGGCTCGACCCGGCCTATTGGGGCCGCGGCCTGATGACCGAAGCGGCCGAGCGTGTCACGGAATATGCCTTCGTCGAGCTGGGCTGGCCGGTGCTCTGGCTGCGCAACGGCGCGCAGAACACCGCCTCGCACCGGGTGAAGGAAAAGCAGGGGGCGGCGATCGTCGATCGCGCGCCGGCGAAGTTCGTTGGCGGCGACGGGTTCAGCATCATCTGGCGTCTCGATCGCGGCGCCTGGCTCGCGAAAAAAGGAGTGGAAGCATGAGCGCGCTGCCCGAGGTCCGCCGCGCGGACAAGGCGATGACCGACGAAGAAACGCGAGCGCTGCTCGCGCGCGGGATCGTCGGCCGGCTCGCGACCGCCGACGCCTCCGGCCAGCCCTATGTCATGCCGCTGCTCTACGTCTGGGACGGCCGCCAGATCTGGCTGCACAACGCCATCGTCCCGGGCCACCTCCGGGCCAACGTCGAAGCGAACCCGCGCGTCTGTTTCGAGATCGACGAGCCGGGGCCAGTCTTCCCGTACGGGCGCTTCGAGTGCGACACGTCCATCGCCTACGAGAGCGCCATCGTGTTCGGCCGCGTCCGCGTCGTCGACGACCGCGCGGCCAAAGAGGCGTTCTGCCGCGCGCTCATGGCCAAATACGGCCCCGCCGGGGACGACCGGCCGCAAGGCTTCTTCCCCAGACTCGCTCAGATCGCCGTCTACGCCATTGCCGTCGAGCGGCTTTCCGGCAAGCGCACGCCGCTGCCGGCGCTGGCTGAGCAGTGGCCGGCGGTCGATCGCTCGGCCACGCCGAACGCCAGACCGCCGGTTTCATCGGTCCTGGGCGGATATTGAAAGAATCAATTTTTCGATCTTGATTATTCAATAATCTTGAAATACGGTTCCGATCGTGAAGGAGCGGAGCCATGGCGGACCCAAAGGACATTCGCGACTGGCAGGAGTTGACCCGCCTGACCGGCGGCGACGAGCTGATCGTCGAGCGTGTCCGGTTGGCGGAGAAGGACATCGCCATCGAGGGCGCCTTCGCCCTGCCCGAGCTCGCCCGGCTTGCCGCCGAGGATCAGGTGTTCGTCGCCGCCTTCGTCCGCAGCCACGGCTCGATCAAGGAGATGGAGCAGGTGTTCGGCGTCAGCTATCCGACGATCAAGGCCAGGCTGAACCGCATCGCCGCCAGCCTCACCTTCGTGGAGACCGACCCCGCCCCGCCGATGAGCGAGGTGCTGGAGCGGCTGAGCCGCGGCGAGATCGACGCCCAGACCGCCATCCGCGAGCTGGAGCAGGGCCAATGATCCCGCTCATGGCCCAGGTCGTCGTCGAGCACGAGCACGGCCGGCCGATCCGGCTCTGGCTGCCGCTCTTTCTGGTCTGGCTGCTGCTGGTGGTCCTGGGCGTTCTGCTCTCGCCGCTGATCATCATCGCCTGCCTGATCGCGCGGATGAACCCGTTCACCACCGTCTGGCGTCTCTGCCGCGTGTTCGCGGCGCTCGCCGGCACCCACATCGAGGTCCAGGCGCCCGACGCGGTCGTGCTGGTCCGCGTCATCTGAAGGTCGAGATCATGAGCGAAGACCGCAAGCGCATCCTGGAGCTGCTCGCCGAGGGCAAGATCAACGCCGACGAAGCCGAGCGCCTGATCGCGGCGCTGGCTGGCGAAGGGGCCGGCCCGCGCGCCGAGCGATCCGAAGCACCCCGCCGAGCGCCCAAGTACCTGCGGGTGATCGTCGACGCCAACGACTTGGGCCATGCGACCAAGGTCAACATCCGCGTCCCGATGCAGCTCCTGCGCGCCGGCGTGCGGCTGGGCGGCCTCATCCCGCGCCAGGCGCGCGAGCAGGTGAACGAGGCGCTGCAGGACCAGGGCATCGACATCGATATCGGCAAGATCAAGCCCGAGAACCTCGAGGCGCTGATCGAGCAGCTGCAGGACTTCTCCGTCGACGTCGACGACGAGAGCGCGAAAGTCCGCGTCTTCTGTGAGTGAGGAACATGATGAGCATCGCCTTCATCGCCGTGAGCTTCGCGCTCGCCGTCTCGCTCTCGATCGTGATGGCCGGTCGCGCCGAGCCCTGACCGGCGCCGCCCGAGCCCCGGCCCAACTTGCCGCCGCCTGGTGTCGAATGTGAAACCTCCCCGAGACGAACCGGGTGTAGGCTGACGGTCTCGAGCCGCCGAAGGGACCGCACATGCCGCCGCGAATGGTAGCGCTGGGACTGGCTGCGATCGCGCTCTACCTGGCGCCCGCCGCCGCGGCGAACGCGCAGCAAGCGGCCCCCGCCGCCTCGTCCGCCCAGGTCGTCTCGACGGCCTCGGGGGCGCCGCCGCCCGCGCCGGCCAAGGCCGACGACCAGATCGCCCAATGGCTGGCGGACACTTCCAACGACGACACGCCGCAGACCGCGCCGGTCCGTGACCACAAGGTGCATGGACAGATCAGCTTCGGCGTCGGCACGAACCGCTATCGGGAAGTGGGCGGCATTGTCACCGGCCCGCTCGGCGACGACGGTCAGGCGACCGTCGCCATCGACGCCGGCCAGATCGGCGCCGCTCGCCGCTAGTCCCTGAGCAGGTCGTTTATCGAGGTCTTGGCGCGGGTCTGGGCGTCGACGGTCTTGCCGATGACCGCGCAGATGCGGCTCGGGCCGACCCCGTGCGGGTCGGGCAGCGCGCCGGGGAACACCACCGAATAGGGCGGCACATGGCCGCGATGGGTCTCGCCGGTCGCGCGGTCGATGATCGGGGTGGTCGAGGTGATGAAGGTGCCCATGGAGATCACCGCGCCCTCGCCGACGATCACCCCCTCGGCGATCTCGGAACGGGCGCCGATGAAACAGCCGTCCTCGATGATGGTTGGGCTGGCCTGCAGCGGCTCGAGCACGCCGCCGATGCCGGCGCCGCCGGAGATGTGGCAGTTGGCGCCGACCTGGGCGCAGGAGCCGACCGTCGCCCAGGTATCGACCATCGTGCCTTCGCCGACATAGGCGCCGATGTTGACGAACGAGGGCATCAGGACGGCGTTCCTGCCGACGAAGGCGCCGCGGCGAACGATCGAGCCCGGCACGGCGCGAAAGCCCGCAGCCTCGAAGTCGTGCGCCACCCAGTTGGCGAACTTGCTCGGAACCTTGTCCCACCATGGACCCATCCCGGGCTCCTGGTTCAGGCCCGGGCCGTTGCTCATCACTTCGTTGGCGTGCAGGCGGAAGTGCAGCAGAACCGCCTTCTTCAGCCACTGGCGCACGACCCAGGCGCCGTCGACCTTCTCGGCCACGCGCAGCTCGCCGGCATCGAGCAACTCGATCGTCTCCTCGACCGTCTCGCGCTGAAAGCCCTGGGTGGTGTGGCGCAGCGCGTCGCGACCCCCCCAGGTCGTTTCGATCGCCTGCTCCAGGTCCTCGAGCGTCCAGCGTCCGCTGGCCATCGCTAGCCTCTCCACCTTGAAGTCCGCGCCCGCGACAGGAAGGCCGCCAGCGTCTCGCTGCGGAACTGAACGAAGTCCGCGGTCGAGGCGCGTGCGTGCGGACCGACGAGGACAGTGGTCATGCCGAGGCGCGCGGCGGGCGCCAAGTTCTTTTCGCTGTCCTCGAAAAAGCAGGTCCGGAGCGGCTCGATCGCGTGGGCCTCGACCATGCGGGCGAAGGTCGCGGGATGCGGCTTCGGCACGTAAGACGCGGCGGCGATGTGGAAGATCGCCTCGAACTGGTCGGCGAGCTCGAGCTTCTGCAGCACCCGCGCCGCATGCCGATCGTCGCCGTTGGTGAAGACGAGGCGGCGGCCCGGCAGCCGCCCAAGCGCCGCCTTCAGCGCCGGATCGGGCGTGAGCGACTCCAGCGAGACATCGTGCACCTCGTCGAGGTAGCGCTCGGGATCGACGCCATGGTTGGCCATCAGCCCGGCCAGCGTGGTCCCGTGCTCGTGCAGGTAGCGCTTTTGCAGCGCCCAGGCGTCGTCCCAGGCGAGCGAGAGCTCGCGGGCCACGAACGCCGTCATCTTCTTCTCGATCGCGCCCATGAAGGCGTTGCCGACCGGATAGAGGGTGTTGTCGAGGTCGAACAGCCAGACCTGGATATGGCGTAAGTCCGCCGGCGCTTCGGCCATCAAGGGCGCTTTGCCGCGCGCGCGTGCGCCCGCCGGCGTTCGTGCAGCTTGGCTTGGGCGCTCCGCGGGCTCGACGGATCGTAGATCAGCGTACCGTAGCCGTGGGGCGTGAAAAGCTCCATCAGCATCGCATGCGGCCGGCGGCCGTCGAGGATGACGACGCCTTCGACCCGACCCTCCACCGCATGAATGGCGGTCTCGACCTTGGGGATCATGCCGCCCGAGATCACGCCGGCTGCGATTGCCGCCCTGGCTTCCTCGACGCTCAGCATCTCGATCAGCCGACCGTCGGCGTCGAGCACGCCCTTCACGTCGGTGAGCAGCAGCATGCGCTTGGCTTTGAGCGCGCTGGCCAGCGCGCCGGCGACGGTGTCGGCGTTGATGTTGTAGGTCTGGCCCTCCGCCGACACGCCGATCGGGGCCACGACCGGGATGTAGTCCTGGTCGGCGTAGATCAGGGCCTCGAGCAGCTTGGGATCGACGCGGGTCGGTTCGCCCACGAACCCCAGGTCGACCGCCTGTTCGATCCGCGAGCCGGGGTCCTTCTGCGTGCGGTGCAGCTTCTCGACCGTGATCAGCCGCGCATCCTTGCCAGAGAGGCCGACGCCGCGCACGTCGGCTTCGGCGCCCGCGAGCGTGATCCAGTTGGCGATCTCCTTGTTGATTGCTCCGGAGAGGACCATCTCGGCCACCTCCATTGTCGCCTGGTCGGTGACGCGAAGGCCGTCGACGAAGGTCGATTTCACGCCCGCCCGCTCCAGCATGGCGCTGATCTGCGGCCCGCCGCCGTGCACGACCACCGGGTGCAGGCCCAACAGCTTGAGCAGCACAGCGTCGGCGGCGAACTGCTTGGCCACCGACTCCTCGCCCATGGCGTGGCCGCCGTATTTGATGACCACCGTTTCGCGATCGTAGATCTGTATGAACGGCAGCGCGTCGGCCAGCGTGCTGGCCGTCGCCCAGGCGGCTTCCTCGGGATCGGAACTGGCGTCGTTCATGGGGGCGCCTCGATAGAGCAGGCCGCCCCGATTGTCACGTCGGTGCGAGCGCCGCAGCAGTGACTTCCGCCCTCAGCTCGGCGATGCCGAGACCGCCCTCCGCCGAAGTTGCAAGCACGCGCGGGAAGGCGGCCGGCCGGCGGGAGACCGCCCTAAGCACAGCCTCGACCATAGGCGCGACTTCCCTGGGCTTCAGCTTGTCGGCCTTGGTCAGCACGATCTGGTAGGAGACAGCGGCCAGGTCGAGCGCGTCGAGCGCCTCGGTGTCCGCGGATTTCACCCCGTGCCGCGCATCGATCAGCAGATAAACGCGCTTCAGGTTCGGCCGCCCGCGCAGATAGGCGCGGCTGAGGTTCTGGAAACGCGACTTCGTCCCCTTCGACGCGCGCGCGAATCCGTAGCCTGGCAGGTCGGCCAGCCTGAGCCGCTCGTCGAGCAGGAAGAGGTTCACCTCGCGCGTGCGGCCGGGCTCGTTCGAGGCGCGCGCGAGGGCCTTGCGGCCGACCAGCGCGTTGATCAGCGAGGACTTGCCGACGTTCGAGCGGCCGGCGAAGGCGACTTCGGGCAGATCGGTCGGCGGCAGGTCGTCGATCCGCACAGCCCCCATCAGGAAGCGGACGGGCCGGGAGAACAGCACCCGCGCGGCTTCCAGCGCCTCCGGCGCGAAGGCCGCCTCGGCGCTCACCCAGAAGGTCTCGGCTTGGCGAAGCGGGCGATGAAGGTGTCGATCGGATTCTCCACCTGGAAGCGGTGCATCATCACGTACTGCTGCAGGATGGTGAGCACGTTGCTCCAGGTCCAATAGACCAAGAGGCCGACCGTGAACTGGGCGAGCGTGAAGGTGAAGATCAGCGGCAGAAACTGCATCATCCGCTGCTGCGTGGGGTCCGGCGCCGGCGGGCTCATCGAGGTCGAGAGCCACATCGTGAACCCGTAGATCAATGGCAGAAGCCCGATGTGCAGCGGCCCGTCTAGGTACGCGCCGACCAGGGGCGCCGTCGCCGGGTGCCAGGGGATCAGGCCGAACAGCGTCCAGATCGTGCTCGGGTCGCGCGCCGACATGTCGTGGATCCAGCCGAAGAAGGGCGCCTGGCGCATCTCGATGGTGACCGAGAGCACCTTGTAAACCGAGTAGAGGATCGGGATCTGGATCAGCAGCGGCAGGCAGCCCATCAGCGGGTTGATCTTCTCCCGCTGATAGATCGCCATCGTTTCCTGCTGGATCTTGGCTTGGTCGCCCTCGAACTTCTTCTTCAGCTCATCGACCAGCGGCTGGATCTTCCGCATCTTGCTCATCGACTCGTAGCTCTTGTTGGCGAGCGGGAAGAGCGCGAAGCGGATCACGACGGTCGTCGCCAGGATCGAGAGCCCGATGTTGGCGAGGTAGCCGTTGAAGAATTCCAGGGCGGCGAAGATCGGCCGGGTGAAGAACCAGTAGACCCCCCAATCGATGGCCTGGTCGAAGCGAGGGATGCCGTAGGTCTTCTGATAAGCCTGCAACAGCGGTGCGATCTTCGGGCCGACGAACAGCCGCGTCGTCCGCGTGGCCGACGCGCCGGGCGCGATGGTCGCCGTCGGGCCGGTGAACGCGGTGTCGTAGAGGTCTGGGCCGTTCGTCTGCGACTGTACGGCGAAGCTCGTGTGGGTCGGGACACCCTGCGCAGGAACCAGCGCGGCCAGCCAGTACTTCTGCGTGACCCCCAGCCAGCTGTTGTCGCTGGTCTGCTCGATCGGCTGGTCCTTTTTCCAGGCGTTGCAGAAGAGCTGGCCGAACACGCAGGTGTAGCTGGGGTTCTGCAGCTTGCCGTCGATGACGCCGATGCCGCCCTCGTGCACCAGAGTCGAGCTCTGGTGCGCCTTGCCGCCGACGGTGATGAAGTCGGCGGGCATGCCGACCTGCGCCACCAGACCCATGGGCGCCAGCGACACCGGTTGCGCACCGGAGTTGGTCACCCGATCGGCGACGGCGAACATGTAGTTCTGGTCGATCGAGATCGTCCGCGTGAACGTCAGGCCCTGGCCGTTGTCGTAGGTGAGCACGAGCGGCGTGGTCGGCGTCAGCACCGCGTCCGCCGGGGCTGTCCACACGGTGTTCTGATCCGGCAGGCCCGGCGCGGACCTTCCATCGGAACCCACCCAGGGGAAGGCCGCGTAGAAGGCGTTCTCGGCGCCGTACGGACGCAAGAGCTGTACGGGGTGCGACTTCGGATCGATCGTGTCGCGGTACAGCTTCAGCGACAGGTCGTCGAAGCGCGCGCCGGCCAGCGCGATGGTTCCTGACAGCGTCGGCGTGTCGATCTTGATACGCGTGCTGTTGGCCAGCGCTTGCGCTGGCGTCAGAAATCCGTTTGCGGCGGGGCCTGTCAGCGTTTGCGCGGGCGCGGCGGCGGGGTGCGCGCGCTGTTCGGCCGCGCGCTTGGCGGCCTGCGGTCCGAGCACGAACGTCTGGTAGGCGATCAGGATGATCACCGACAGCACGATGAATGTGATCGTGTTGCGGAGGCTGTCTCGGTCCATGGAGGATCAGGTTTACCGGTCGACGGCCGCCGCGCGATCAGCCGCCGGGACCTGGTTGGCGGCGAGGCTTATCAGCGCGCTTTCAACGTCGTCAAGCAAACGCGCCCAGGGCCGCTTCGCCGTTCCCGCCCGGGCGATCAACACATAGTCATGTCCGGGTCGGCCATGAAGAGGCACGAGCCGCCGCGCCGCCTCGCGCAGGCGACGCTTGGCGCGGTTGCGCACCACAGCGCCGCCGACCCGCCGCGTCGCGGTGAACCCGACGCCGATCGCCTCGCGCCCGTCAGCGCGGGGCGTCGCCTGCACGACAACGGCGCCGCGCGCGGCCGACGCGCCCTTGGCCGCGGCCAGAAAGGCGGCGCGCTTCTTCATCCGTTCGATGTGCGGGTTGTCGGTCATGCCCATCCGGCGACGGGCCTTGGCCCGCTAGGCCGTCAGGCGCTTGCGGCCCCGGGCGCGGCGGCGGGTCATGACCCTGCGGCCGCCCTTGGTCGCCATGCGCGCGCGATAGCCGTGGCGGCGTTTGCGCACGAGCCTGGAGGGCTGAAAGGTCCGCTTCACGGTATGGCGTCCGGGGCTTCGAAAAGAGCGGGCGTGGATAGGCGAAGCCCACCCCCAAGTCAATCAGCGCCTAAGTCATCATGGTCTTCGTCCACATGTGCGACCGGTCCGCCAGCACAAAACCGGCGGCCAGGTAGGCCGCGATCGCCGCCGCATTGAAGTGGGCCGTGCCGACGCGCGCCTCGCGCATGCCGCGCGCTTTCAGCCGCAGCACCGCCTCGGCCATCATGAACCGAACGAGCCGCCGGCCGCGGAATGCAAGCGCGGTTCCCACTGGCTCGAAGACGCCGACGCCGCTGCGCGCGTCGGCCCATGCGATGCAGTTGGCGACGAACGTCCCATCTGGCGCCACCACCAGCATGTCCAGCGAGGGGTCGTACACGGGCAGGGACCGGAGGCTGACGTAGCGTTCCGTGGTGAACTGCGACTCGCCGTGGATGTTCAGATGCTCGAGGTGGCTCCACGCGGCGCGATGGGCCGCTGCGCGCAGCGGCGGGTCGACGCCGACGGAGTCGCGGACGCTGAAGCCGTCGGGTCCCTCGACCGGCGGCAGCGGTCCGGTGAGGTCCATGCTGAAACCGACGCCGGAAGGCGCGCCCTTGCTGTAGCCGAGAGCCTCGAGCGTCCGGATCCGCGCCTCGTCCTGCCCGCCGGCGGTCACAGAGAAGGTCGCGCTGCGCCGTTCCGGCGGCCGCGAGCGCCACCAGGCTTCCGCGCCTCCGATCGCTTCGGCGACGCGGGCCTGGCCCGCCGCCGTGGCCTCAATCCAGAGCTCGCCTTCGCCGATGACCCAGGCCGCGACCTCGACGCCGTCTGGCCCAAAGTAGAGGCGGTTTCGCTGCGGGCGATCGGCGATACCGTTCAGCTGCCAGACGACATCGCCCGGATGCCAGCGGGCGCGCAAAGGCCCGCGCTCGGCGGTCGAGCGGCTCGCGAAGTCGATGAAGAGAGGCAGGTCTTCGATGCCGGCGTAACGGCGCGCGGGCGATTGCGCGGCAGGGCCGCGCGTGTCGGTCGTGGTCATGATCAAGTCTCTGATTCGCTGACGCAGTCAGGCTCAGCGGCGCTCGCGTCGCTGGCGGCGAGGCGACAGCTTCACTTCCGCGAAGGCTGTCAGTCGGTCGGGGCCAGAGACATCAGAGGCTCCATCGGGGCGACGATGGGGGCGGCTAGAGTGGCCCCGGCGGCGGTACGCACCGCCATCCCCACTTTCCGCAATGTCCGAGGTTGTCTTTTGTAACACCGACCTGTTTGAGGCAAACCTTAGTCCACTTCGTTCCCTTGGGGCAGTTGTGGGCCTGAGCCGCGTTCGGCGATATCGCTAAGATGAGACCTGCGAGCGCCAGCGCAGAAGCGACGCCAACGCCGGCTCTAAGATCTATCCGACGCATCATGTGTTCCCCCGCCTGATTGCTTGTTCAAAAACAGATCGGTTTGTCGCCAAGAAGGCAAGAGAAAAGCGCATCAGGACCTGAGCCGGAGCGCGCGGCATTCACAGTATGGCGCAGAGTTTTCGCTTTGGGTGGGAAGCCGACTCTGACTCACGGACCGAAAGCGACACTCGCGGTCGGCCAACGAGCGGGCCCTTCGAGGATTGTTGGTCCGCCCGGCAGGGTGGCGACATGCGCCTACGCTAGCGGCAGGGCCCAGGCGGAGGTGCGCACTTCCACTCCCACTTTCCGCAATGACCACCGAGCCCGTGACACCTCGGGATAGATTTCAGGCAAATCTTAGTCCACACGGTTCCCTTGGGGCAGTTGTGGGCCTGGGCCGCGTTTGGCGACATCGCTAGGACCAGACTCGCGAGCGCGAAGGCGACGCCAACGCCGCCTCTGAACGCCATACGGCTCTTCATGCTTCCCTCCCAACCTGAATTTCCCTCAAACCAGATCGGTTTGCGGTGAAGAAGGCAAGAAAAGGAAGGGGGGCTGGCTCTGCAGCCTGCAAGCTCGGCCCTCCCAACTATTGCGGAGCAGCGTCCGGTTTGGGTCGTTAGCGGTCATAGGCTCCCCGCCGCAAAGCAGACAATCGCGGTCGCTGCTAAGAGCCGACCGCCGCGGGGGTCCACCATGGAGGAAGGCGGTCGCCAGTGGGCGTCCGGACGCGATCAGAAATACAGCTGGTCGACGTAGATCCCGCGCTCCTTGACGTGATCGCCCGGCGGGACGGAGCATAGGACGACGTAGGACTCCCGGCGCTTGGCGAGCGCCGTGAGCGCGGCGTTGCCCCGCGAACCGGCCGAGGTGAAGATCGCGAGTTCGGTCGTCCCTTCGGCGGCGAGCTTGGCCCGCCAGCCGTTCACCAGCGCGACGATCTCATCCAAACCGTCGGACGTGCAGCCGTAGTCGAGGACGAAGGCGCACACGTCTCGCTGCTCCACGCCCCTCACGCGGCGGGTCACGCCCATCTGCGGCGCCCAGACCCCGACGCAGGCGCGCTCCGAGATCAGGAAGCTCGACCAGCTGTAGGAGTTCGGCGCGCGGGAGAGGCGCTCGCGCAGCGAATCGAGACTGTAGGGACAAAAGAGCTCTTCCTCGCCGTGAGTGTCATTCAGGAACGCGACCAGTCGGTCTGCATCCGCCGGCGTTGCCGGTCGGCCTAAACCGGATGCAGCGGCGCTTCGCGTGTCGATCACCAGTCGCTCGGCCATCTCCGGCC
>Ga0209415_10004653_pt1 | contig 25062 bp, 20 predicted proteins | sample PeaSoiSIISIP2007_FD_187696 | JGI IMG/M metagenome (GOLD analysis project Ga0209415, IMG submission 187696) | Peat soil microbial communities from Weissenstadt, Germany - SII-SIP-2007 (SPAdes) (version 2) | ecosystem: Environmental > Terrestrial > Soil > Wetlands > Peat | place: Germany... | reverse complement strand
GCCGTTGCCGGAGGAGGAGCCTGCCGCCTGCCTGCCCGTAGGCAGGGTAGGCATGGGACGAAGAACTCTGGAACTCTCACGGTTCACCCCCGTACGGGGGGCCACCGTGAACGTTTTCCGTGAAGGGCCAATCATTAGGGGAGCAGGTTGTAACGGAAAATGCACCACAGGGTTTTTACGCCGTCTTTCCAGGTAATCTTTTTCCCTTCCGCATACGTCCGGCCGGAGTAGGAAATCGGGACTTCATAAATTCGCCAGTCGCCCTTCGCAATCTTTGCGGTCACCTCAGGCTCCAATCCAAAACGATCGGACTTCAGGCGGGTGGCTCAGCCTTTGAATTTCCGGGTGGCCCACTTTTCGCGCCGCGCGCGAAAAGTGGGGGTTTTGAATTTTCTTGCCTCACTATTCCGCGAGACCAATTGTTTCACCAACCATCGATACGGCCTGAACTTGGCCCAGCCCCACGCCCTCTATTCGAATAGTAACCCACAAATGAGTATTGACACTTGCTAACTTCCGTGCTATCTAGTTGTGTGAACTACAGACAACACCTCGAAGTTTCGCTCGCGGGCCAGTCGCGCAACAGTGAGAATCCCCGAACTCCCATCCCACATTCGCAGCGTCCAGATCTGATACACAGCAAACGACTTAGAGGCCACCTAACCCCTTCAGAATCAACACTTACAAACCGCTCGCATCTCATTGAAAACACGCAGGTTGAAGTCCTTCAGAATCAACACTTACGTGTTTTTCCAGCGCAAATCCTTTGGAATCAACACTTACAGAAGAATAGGGGGGTGGGGGGGCTACTCAGCGCTACAGTCCGAATGGCGGAGGCAAGCTCTGCCCCTGCAACAGAGGAAGGCACACAGGCAGGAGTGCCTGTGCTACTCGAGAGAACGGTGCAGGATCTGGCGAGCTCCCGGCCGTGGCCGCGTGCTCGGGGCAGGCTCGGCGGGTGTACGATGGCGTTGACATTGAGATGTGCTACGCTCGGCCTCTGCCCGAGAGGTGACCTACGAACGCAGCGCAATCAGAAGCGACGGATTTATGAAAGTTCATTTGGGGTGGACGGCGGTCGGCGTCACGGGGGCGTTCGTTTTGATGGCGACGGCGCTGGTTGCGGGAGCGGGGACGCCGCCAAACCTGGTGGTCAACGGCGACTTCGAGAGCGGCAACAGCGGCTTTACGACGGGCTACACCTTCGGCGATGTGTCTAGCCCGGGCGGCTATGCAATCAGCACGAGCCCTTCTTCCGCGCCCGGGGCATTGGGGGATTGGTGCACCTGCGGCGATCACACCACCGGCACTGGAAACATGATGATCGTGGATGGCGCCACGTCGGCCTCGGTGCCGGTATGGGAGGAGACCGTCAGCGTCGCGCCTTCCACCGATTACACTTTTTCCTATTGGGGAGCCGAGGTGGACCACGACAGCAACTCTTTGCCTCACTTGTTGCTGAAGATCGACGGCGCGGTGGTGGGAGAGAGTACTTTTCCGGAGTACAGTCCTGACAATGGCGGGCAGTGGCAAAATTACAAGTTCGCGTGGCACTCGGGCGCGAACAAGTCCGCGGACTTGGTGCTGATCGACCAGAATACGGACGCGCCGTGGAATGATTTCGCGCTCGATGACATCAGTTTCTCCGCCGTCGCCGGCGCTTCGCCCAAATGACGAATTAATCGAGATGGTTCGACGGCCGCGCCCCAGAAGAAGTGAGTTGGGAAATTTCCGTGTAGTGTGACCGCTCCTGCGCTCGTCCGGCCGACACCACGAATCTGCTAGGAGTCACCCATGAAACGGACGACAACTATTTTTCAGACGACATCTATTTTTCAGACGAAGTCTATTTTTCGAGTGTTGCTGATCCTCATTAGTTTTTCGATCGTTGCAGCGGCACAAGATCTGAAACCTGTTCCGCTTCCGGCGCCGCAGGCCAGCGGAGGCATTCCCTTGATGCAGGCGCTGGGCTTGCGAAAGTCCACGCGCGAATTCGGGGCGGCTAAGCTTTCGCCGCAAACACTTTCCAATTTGCTTTGGGCAGGATTTGGCATCAACCGTCCGGATGGTCGGCGCACCGCGCCCTCGGCGCTCAACTGGCAGGAGATTACGATCTACGTCATCACGGCGGACGGCGTGTACACCTACGACGCGAAGGCCAACGCGCTCGACCCGGTGCTGGCGGGCGATTATCGCGCGGCTACCGGGACGCAGGCGTATGCGAAGGACGCGGCGCTGGATTTGATTTACGTCGCGGACACGTCCAAGGAGGGGGCCAATCCGCCGGCCGACGCGGACCTCTACAACGGCGTGGACGCGGGCGTGATTGCGGAAAACGTCTATCTCTACTGCGCGTCCGAAGGACTCGCCGTGGTGGTGCGAGCCAGCGTCGACAAGCCGGCGGTGACGAAACTTTTCAAGCTGCTGCCGACGCAGAAAATTATCCTCGCGCAGTCGGTGGGTTACCCGAAGGAAGTGGCGCCGACTACTGCACGGCCATAAGGCATTGGCGCGGCAGGCAGGATGATTCGTCCTGTTAGGTGCGCGGCAAATCACTTCGCGGAGGCTGGAGACGGCACAGTGGCGACAGCTTGGATCGTGACGGAGTCGGGCTGCGTCCAGACGGGCTTGCCGTTCTGAAGTTCCACGCGATTCATTGTGAACCTCATGCTGGTGGAATCCACGACGACATCGAGATAGTGGTAGTTGATGCGGTTATCGGGATAGGGATCTCCGGGACCGCGATCGATGGGGTAAGCGTGCGCGCCGCCACCGCCGCTCACGAAATACGTGATGCCGCCATGTGCGTGGCGCTCGTAGTTATGCACGTGACTGGCGATCACGACGATGCGCGCCCGCACGTGCGGTTGTGTTGCTTCGAGGAATGCGCCAAGCGCCTGCTCGGCTGGCCGGGCGTCGTGGCCGCCGCCCAACGGGCTGTGATCGTGGGAACTCGTGACGGGTGGGTGATGGAGAACGACGAGCACGAAATCAACATCGCTGGGAATCTCGTCGAGTTGCTTCTTGAGCCAATCGAATTGAGGGCCGGAGTTTTCGTCGATCCCGCTATCGAGGATCAACAAGAGCACATTCGCAGCACGAAGCGAGTAGTACTCGCTGTCGTTCAGGTTGGGGAACCGTTGAAAATAATTAGCGAGGGCGATTTTCTGGTCGCCATGCAACTCGTGATTGCCGATGGCGGGATATACGGGAATGGATTGCTCCCGCCAGGCGATAGTTTCCTTGTCCCAGGTGAGCCAATCATTCGGATCGTTGCCGTTGTAGGTGATGTCGCCGCCGATGACGATGAAGGCCGGGTGCGCGTCGGCGATGGCTTTCACGATAATTTGCCGGACGGGCGCATTCGACGCCGTGGTGTCGGCCGGGTCGGTGAAGCGAGTATCGCCATAGGCGATAAAGTGAAACGGGACAGGCACTTCCTGGCGCAACTGCACGGGCTGCGATTGCGCCCGGCTTGTAGCGGAAAAAACAGCGGGGAGCAGAATCAGACAAATTATAAGAGCCGCCCGCCGTTTCATTGTGTGGGTCTCATTCCGCCGACGAATATCTACTTCTCCGTCCCGGATGTCCACCGCAGACCGATTGCGTACGTGGGCTTGTAGAATTCGCGCTGGACCACATATTGCGGGCTCCCATTATAGAAGCCAAAGACTTCATTTGTAAGGTTCAGGCCGTACACGATCGCGGAAAAGCCGTTCACCATACGAATGTTCACTTGCGCGTCCACTTGCAAGTGCGCGTAGAGATAGTTGTCACCGCTCGGGCCATGGATGCCGGTGGGGTCCGCGCCGTCCTGCCACTGGTAGGCAAAGATATTTGCGCCATTGTAGGAAAGGCCCAAGCGGGCCGAGAGACGTCCCAAATCATACGAGGGGCTGATGTTCCAAGTGTTGGGAGCTTGTCGCAGCAGAGCCGGGTGATCCGAACGTCCCGGAATGCCGCTGGCCTGCGAAGTCGTGTAGCTGTAATTGGCCATGACTCCAAACCCGCGCAAGAATCCGGGGAGAAACGTAAGTTGCTGCTGGTAAGCAACTTCGATGCCACCCACATAGGCACTGCCAGCATTACCTGGTTGAGTCACCAAGTAGCCCGCGAACTCCCCCGTCGTGGGTTTTGTTTGGGTGGAGACGATGGGGTCCGACAGATCCTTGTAGAAGAGGCCCGCTGAAAACATGCCCAGCGGCTTCAAGTATTGCTCGTAGAGAACGTCAAAATCGTCCGCATGCTCGGCTTTCAAGTTGGGATTTCCAATGCTGACCGTGGGAGGGGTTTGAGTGAAATCCGGCTGACCAACTGCCTGGGAAATGTCCTGCGGGTCAGGACGGGAAAGCCCGCGGCCGTAGACGAGGCGCAAGCCTGCGTTCTGAGTCAGTGCAAAACGAAGAGAGGCGCTAGGTAAAACGTCGAAGTACGAGCCCCCTCCTTTGAAGGTGAGAGTTGTGGGCACCGGAGTCAGACTCCCGTCGAAGCTGAGTGTGGTCACCTCAGTGGCTTCGAAGCGGACAGCGACAACGAGTCGAATGCGGTTGGTCAGGTCGATGGTATTCATGAGATAACCCGCCGAGACGCGCTCGTTCAGGTCGTAGTTGTTCTGGTCCGCGCCGCGCGGAGTGGAACAAGGCACAGGATTCGCGTAATCATTGTATAGACAGGTGAACATACCGGGATTCGCGAGGACGAACGTCCTGACCTGCGTGTAGTCCACTGTATTGCCGAACGGCTCTTTGTTCCCGTAGTACTTCAGGTCGGTGAAATTATCTGGGAATTGAGACGCGGGTACGATCGTCAAATCGCCAGGAGAGTTATCGCAGCCGGGATTTGAAGTACCATCGGAGAGATTGGTGCAGTAGATCTCGTCGTAGGTGTTGTCGAATTTATGAGCGTTGCGAACCTTGGCGCCGAACTCAAACGTCCCAAAGCGAGAGCCGGCATGGTAGTTCCGCGCGTATGAGGCCGAGCCCTGCAGATTGAGTTGAGCTGAGAGTCCGAAGGTGGGAGGAGACCAATCTGTCAGCGCGTAGTTCGCGCGATCGATAGCGTTAGTTGACCCCGGGGTGAAACAAGATGGGCTGAACTGAGGGATAAATGCGTTTGTTGTGGCGCCCGGATCGTCCGTGCAATTGAGTTCGCCACCGTTCCACGCATAGTCGGCACCTCCACTGCCGGCCAGCGTACGCGACCGTGCCACCGAAAGGTCCCACTGTAGCCAAGATGAAGAGAAGACGTGATGGCCACCGGCGACCAGACTCCCGACGGCGTAATTCGGACGGCGCCAATCCTGGCTCATCTGCGGATCGCCGCCGTCTTTCAGGGTGTAGACCCACTTGTTGCCGTAGTCCTGAAATGTGGAATAAAAGCCGCGAAGATAGACGTCGGAAGCGTCTCCGAGTTTATAGTCCGCGCTGCCGGCCAAGCCCCAGCGCGTGCGGTAGTAGACGTAATCGCGAAGATCGATGCTGTCGTAGTGCGGACTTGCGCTGCCTGCGGTGGGCGAAGGTTCGATGTCGTTGATGCCGCGCCCATTGTAATCGTATGTGGCACCGAGAAGCACGCCCCAGCGCTTGGCATGACCGAAGCGCCGGCCGACTGTGGCGCCGAACTGATCCACGCCGCGTCCACCAATGATGGGCGTGTAGCCTCCGATACCGAAGATATTTACGGTGGGCTGCTCGCCGGCGGTCTTGGTTTTTAGATTCACGGAACCGCCGATGCCGTCGCCGTCCATGTTGGCTTGCAGGGTTTTGTTGATTTCCACTTCGGAGACGAGATCGGAGGCCAGGACATCCAGTTTGATTTGGCGCACGCCGCTTTCCGGAGACGGAACGTTGATGCCATCAATGGTCACGTTACTCAGGCGCGGCTCGGTTCCCCGGATCTGTACATATTTGCCCTCACCTTCGTCGCGCTCCAGAGTCACGGAGGGCAAACGTCCTACAGCATCAGCAATGTTGGCGTTGGGGAGGCTGGTGATTACGTTGGCCGGCAACACCTGGAGTATGTTGTCGGCGGTGCGCTCCTCGTTAATCGCCTCGGCTTGGCCATGAGGTTGCGTCGCCGTGACGATGATGCTGTCCGTTGCCGAGGCCACTTTGAGTTCCGCGTTCAATTGGGTAATGCCCCCGGCGGTGACATTTGCCTGGGCCGAGAACGCGGCCATTCCTACGTAGGAAACCGTCACCGTATATGTGCCTGGGTCAAGGTCTGAAATCGTGAAATCCCCTTGACTATCCGTCGTGGTAGGTGGTCCCTTCGGTTCCGTCTCGACTCGCGCGCCTTGCAAAACTCCGTGGGAAACGTCGGTTACTTGGCCAGTGATGGAGCCCTTCCGTTCCTGGGCCTTGAGGGGCAGCAAACAGAGCGCGCTCAGCACCAGGAGTGATGGAAACACTGAGAGAATTAGCTTCCGCATGACACACCTCATTTTTGGAATCTTAGGGGGGCGCTTCTGGGCGACGCAGAGAGATTGAAGGCAACGTCTTACCCTGGCATGAAGGCGTTGTTACAAGTTCGAGAATTACCCGGAGATCGAATTGAGCCGAAACACGAGAAAAACACGCTTTGGGGCTGTCAACTGTCGGGTGAAACAGGAGAGGCGGAGTGCTAGCGTGGGGCGGGTGGGGGGCTGTTGGGGGCAGCGGGGGCTGCGCCGGGCGTATGCGCGGCGGCTACGGGATTTTCCAGCAGCGTGAGGTAAGTTTGTGAGATGCGATCGTGCCAGCAGAGATGGTCTTCATCCCACAGCGACCACAGAAAACCCAGGCAGAGCGTGCCGGCGGAGACCAGGTAGCCGAAGCTGCGCCAGACCAATTGCTGCGGCGAGGGTTCGCTGCCGTCGAAGCTGACGACGCGCAGGCCGCGCAACATCATGCCGGGAGTGGAGCCGCCGAAGACGGCGAAGAGCGTCATGTATTGCGCGTAGAAGAGCGCGAAGATGGCGAGGGTCACGGCGACGTCGAAGCGATTGAACGAGAGGTGTCCGCCGAGCGAGCGGAAGAGGGCCAGGATTGCGCCGAAAGTGAAAAGCAGCAGCGCCAGATCCAGGAGGCCGGCGCGGCGGCGTTCGGATGGCGTCGCCACGGGATAGAGTTGATGCTCGCCGGCTTCGCTGGGACCGGGCGCGGGACGGGTCTGGCCCAGGAGGCTCGGCGCGATGGAGATTTCGAGATGCTCGAACCGCGGCTGCGGTTGGGCTTGCGAGCGCGCTTCCTGCCGCGACGCGGCGCGCAGGGCGTTGGCAATGAGCGACGCCGCGCCTGTCGAGGCTGGCGGAGCAGCCGGCGGTGCTGCCGAAAAGGGCAACGCGTGTTGGGCATCGGGATCGCGCAGGCCCTGACGGCGCGCACGGAATTTTTCGAGGCGCGAGGAGACTTCTTCGCGCCAGTCGTCGGGCGCGGGATTGACGGCAAGATTGCCGAGCGTGGGACGAATTTCGGGCGAAGACGGCGATTCCGCCGCGCTATCGGAGAGACTCAGGCGCGAGTCGCAAAAGCAGCATAGTTCTGCGCGCTCGTCATTGACGGCGCCGCACTGATGACAGGTTTGTAGCACTGCTCCGTTTTGCGCTGCGGACAACTCCTCGAGTCGGATTCTCGGGAGTTGGCGGCATTGTACTCCGCTGGTCCGCAATGGAACTGCATACAAGGGTGCGAGTGTCGCCAAAGGAACAACCCGGAGTTTTGCGGAGGCATCGGGAGAGATGGCGGCGACAGCGCCCGGCCTTGCAGGGCACCGCTACGGAATTGGGGCGGTTGGGGGCAGAATCAGAAGCAGCGATTTCAGAGTTTGAGATTTGAACAGCGGGGGAAGCCTGGTGACCTAAAGGTCGCCTCTGCGAAAGGGGTTTCGGTTGTTATTATGGCGGGGCGCTACGGCTTGCGCGGGGGATGAACTCCCTTTGGGAATGACCTCTTGAAATCGTACGGGCAAATTTTTCTTGCGGTGATGCTGGCGCTCGGCGGCGCTCGCGCTTCGGCGCACGCGGCGCAGGAAGTGCGCATCGCGGCCGGGCGCGAGGCGGTGCGTCTGGAAGCGGACCAGCAGCGCAAGGAGGGGGAGCTTTTTATCGCCGAGGGTCACGCGGAGATTCAGTACGGCGGGGCGGTGCTGCACGCGGATCAGATCGAGTACAACTCGACGACCAGCATCGCCACGGCGCGGGGACACGTGGTCTTCGACCACGAGACGCAGCACCTGGAGGCGGACCAGGCCGATTACAACGTGCAGAGCGGTGTGGGCACGTTCCAGCACGTACGCGGCGTAGTGCATGCCACACGCAGGCCGAATCCGACGGTATTGGTGTCGACGAATCCGTTGGTATTTGTCGCGGACCGGGTGGAGCGGTCGGGGAACAACACCTACACGCTGTACCACGTGTGGATGACGGTGTGCGATCCGGCGCATCCGAAATGGAAGTTTTATTCAGTGCGAGCGACGCTCAAAGTGAACCGCAGCGCTGCGCTGGTGAACGCCAACTTTCGATTGTTCCGCGTGCCGCTGCTTTATCTGCCGTATGCGTCGATGCCGGCGGGGGAGAGATTGAGGCAGTCGGGATTTCTGATTCCCAACGTCGGCGAAAGCTCCATCAAGGGATTCGTGCTGGGCGATTCCTATTACTGGGCGCCGAACACGTGGTCCGACCTGACGCTCGGCGCTGCTTATTTGAGCAAGCGCGGCTGGCAGGAGAACGGCGAATTCCGAATGCGCCCGACGGACAACATCACGATGTCCGGAACTTACTTTGGAGTGGAGGACCGCGGCTTGCCGGGTCCGGACGGCACACGAATTCCGGAGGGCGGCACCAGTACCAGCTTCGAGCTGGACGCGCAGCTCGCGGAAGGTTGGCATGCGGTGGCGGACATCAACACGCTGACGTCCTACACATTCCGGCTGGCGTTTGCGCCGACGTTCGGCGAAGCGGTGAATTCGGAGGTGCAAAGCACGGCGTTTCTCTCAAACAGTTTCGACGGGCTGAACGTGAATTTCGCTGCCAGCGAATACAAAGATTTCTTGACCGCACAGCCGGAGACCTCCATCGAATTGCGCAGCGCGCCGGAGGCGCGAATCGGTCTGCAGGATCGCGTGCTCTGGCGGAACTGGCCCGTGTATTTCGGATTCGATATTTATGGCGGCGGCGTGAGCCGGAGCGATCCGAATTTCCAGACGCCGGCGATGGTGCAGCGGACGGAGTTCGCGCCGCGCCTGACGTTGCCGCTGCGCTGGGGACCCTGGTTGGGCGTGACGGCGACCTACGCCTATCACCTGACGCATTACGGATCGCAAGACGTGCTCGGCGTGCTGGTGGGCGATTCCTTGAACGTGAACGCGGGGGAATTGACCGTAGATCTTCGGCCGCCGTCATTCGAGCGAATTTGGGATCGCGGCGCGTCGAAATGGAAACACACGATCGAGCCGGACGTTGTGTACCGCTACGTCAGCGGCGTGGATGATTTCGGCGGCATCATTCGCTTCGACCAGGACGACACGATCACGGATACCGACGAGGTTGATTATTCACTGACGCAAAGGCTGTTCCACAAGGTGCGCGATGGGCAAGCGCAGGAACTTGTTTCGTGGCGCATCGAGCAGAAATATTATTTCGATCCGACGTTCGGGGGCGCGCTGGTGCCGGGGGCGCGAAACGTTTTCGAGGCGCTGGATTCGGTGACGCCCTTTGCGTTTGCGGACGAGCCACGGCGCGTTTCGCCGCTGGTGAACGACCTCTTGATCACCCCGGGCGGGCCGTTCGACGCAGAATTTCGCACCGACTACGATACGCAGCACCACCGGCTGACGACCGTGGGCACGCTGCTCAAGATGCATCCGTACCAGCAGGTGACGCTCACGCTGGCACAGTTTTCGATCGACAACGATGTGATTCTGCAGCCGCCGGCAAACCAGATCCGGATGATGGCCGGTTACGGCGACCAGACGCACAAAGGGTGGAGCGGCTCATTGGGATTTAGTTACGACATCAAGCAGCAGTATTTACAGAACCAGCTGGTGGAAGTGAGTTACAACGGCTCGTGCTGCGGACTCTCGCTGGAGTATGCGCGGCTCGCGCTGGGGCCGCTGCGCACGGAGAATCAATTTCGCTTGGCGCTGACGATCGCGAATATCGGAACGTTTGGAAACGTGCGGCGGCAGGATAAGATTTTCTGAGCGCGAAGATTCGGGGTAAATTCAGACGATGCAAGTGTCCATCTTAGCGGCGTTCGTGGCGGGGCTGATTTCGTTTCTCTCGCCCTGCGTGCTGCCGTTGGTGCCCGGGTACATTTCGATGCTTTCGGGGATCGGCGTCGAACAGCTCCGGCGCGGGGAAAAACCGCGCGGGAGCCTGGTGGCGTCATCGGTGGCGTTTGTCTGCGGTCTTTCGGTTGTGTTTATCGCGTTCGGGGCGTCGGCCAGCGCGGTCGGCAAATTCCTCGCCAGCAACCGTACACTTCTGACACCGTTTGCCGGGGCGCTGGTGATCTTGTTCGGCTTGCACCTCTTGGGCGTGCTCGGGAAGATTGACGTCGTGACGAGCGCGATCATGGGCGGGGCGCTGCTGGTGGCCGCTGCCTATCTTTTGGGCCGGCACGGAACCGAAACGGCGGGGCCGTGGGATTTGATCGGCGCGACGCCCTTCGCGGCGGTCTCGATTATTTTTCTGGCGGGGCCGTCGCTCACGCGGTGGCTCAACCGCGACCTGCATTTTCGCCAACTCGGCGGCGCGGCCGGGGATGCGGATGCGGGGAAAGCGGCCGGGCCGCTCGCGGGAGTGACCAGCGGATTCTTGCTCGGCTTCGCGTTTGCCTTCGGCTGGACGCCGTGCATCGGGCCGATTCTTACCGTCGTGCTGGGAATCGCCGCCACGCAAGCGACGATTGCCAGGGGGATTTTTCTGCTAGCGGTGTATTCGGCGGGACTCGCGATTCCATTCTTGCTGACGGCCGTCGGCATCAATGGTTTCCTGCGCTTCTACCAGCAATTCCGGAAATATCTGCACGCCGTCGAGTTGGCGAGCGGCGCGTTGCTCCTTATCGTCGGCGGATTAATTTTTCTGAACCGGCTGACCTGGCTCTCGGGTAAACTGGGATTTCTGAACGTTTTCTTGCGGCGATCATGAAGCGCACGATTTCCATTCTCGTTTTCGTCATCTGCCTGCTGGTGCTCGTCGTGTGGGCGGATCGGCATTGGCCCGCCGGGGGCGCCGAGACCCACGCGCAAGCGGTGACGATTCCGACGGGTTCTTCTTCCGATTCCGATTCGGGGTTGAGCGACGCAGCGCTGCAGAATTTGCCGATTCCCGACCTCAACGGCAAGAACGTAACCCTGGCCGATTACAAGGGCAAGGTCGTGCTCGTGGATTTCTGGGCGACCTGGTGCGATCCTTGCCGCATCGAAATTCCCTGGCTGATCGACCTGCAACAGAAATACGCGTCGCGCGGATTCGTGATTTTGGGGATATCGATGGACGAGGACGGCGCGAAAGCGGTCAATCCCTTCCTGGCCAGGGAGCGCTTCGATGTGAACGGCCAGAAATTGCCGATCAATTATCAGATTTTGCTCGGCAGCGACGACATCAGCGATAAATTCGGCGGGGTCATCGGAATGCCGACGGGGATGCTGTACACCCGCGACGGCAAGAAGATCAGGACGTTCGTCGGGCTTACCAGTTACGACGAAATCGACCAGGCCATCCAAAGCCAGCTCTGAAGGCGATCTTCGGAACCGGTTCGTTCCGTCCGCAAGTCCCGCTCAATTTCGGAATTTTTCGGGCAACATTCGGGCCGCCTCAACCGTATTAGAGGTAGGGGTAGGGAGACCATCCTGAGCTAGGCGCCTATGAAGTCGCGGATCAATCTGCGCGAACCGATTGCCGTGGCGCTCGCCACGCTGTGGGAGCACAAGCTGCGCTCGTTCCTGATGCTGCTGGGCATCATCCTGTCGGTAGCCACGCTGATTTTTGTGGTGTCGCTGATTTCGGGCGTGAATCTCTATATTGCGGACCGAGTGGCGAATCTAGGCTCCGACGTTTTTCTCGTTTCGCGCTTTCCGATCATCACCGAGACCACCGAGTACGTGAAAGCCAGCCGCCGCAACAAGAACATCACCTGGGACGATTTCGAGTACTTGCGCGACAACATGAAGCTGCCTTTGCGCGTCGGCGTCGAAACGCGGACGACCGGCCGCGTGCGCGGCGGCAACCAGACGCTCGAAGATTGCAGCGTGCGCGGCGTATCCGCCACGATTGGGCAAATGGATGTCGAGGAGCCGACCGAGGGGCGCTACCTCACGGAAGGCGACGAATTACATCACTCGAGTGTGACTCTCATCGGGTCGGACGTGGCTGCGCACCTGTTTCCCAATGTCGATCCGCTGGGGCGCGAAATCACCGTGGATGGTTTGCCCTTCGTGGTCGTCGGAGTGGGCAAGCCGATCGGCACCGTCTTCGGGCAATCGCAGGACGACTACGTTTACATCCCGATCGAAACGTTTCTCACGGTGTACAACGTTTCCGACCGCAGCTTGACCATCAACATCCAGGCGCGCGGGCCCGACTGGATGGAACGCACGCAAGACGAGGCGCGCATGTTGATGCGGGCGCGGCGGCACTTGGCGCCCCAGGAAGAAGACGCCTTTGGAATTTTGAGTTCGGCGTCGCTGCTCGACCTGTGGAATCAGTTGACGGGAGCGATCGCCGCGACCATGGTGGGGGTCGTCTCCGTCTTCCTGGTCATCGGCGGCGTGGTGATCATGAATGTGATGCTGGCCTCCGTGACCGAACGGACGCGCGAGATCGGAATCCGGAAGGCGATCGGCGCGCGGCACAGCGACATCCTGATGCAATTCCTTTTGGAGGCGGCCGTCATGGCCGCGATCGGCGGGGCCATCGGCGTGACGATTGCCTACGCATTGTCGGGCTTGATTGGCGCGACGACCTCGGTGCCGATGCACGTGCCGTTCACGGCGGTCATCACGGCGCTGGGGGTCTCGACCGCCGTGGGGGTATTCTTCGGTGTTTACCCGGCGCGGAAAGCGGCGAAATTGAGTCCGATCGAAGCGCTGCGGGCGGAAGTATGAGGCGGGAGCAACCGTAATGCGATTCATGGTGGGCGAAAACGCGAAGATGGCGTTCACGACGCTGCGTGAAAACAAGATGCGCTCGTTTCTCACGGTGTTGGGCATCGTCATTGGAATCACCGCGCTCATTTCCGTGGTTTCGATTTTGGTGGGGCTGTACCAGGATATGGACGCTACGTTGGACGACTACGGTCCGAACACCTTTTTCATCTTCAAATTCAAGCCCGGCATCCGCACGGGCCCTCTCACACCGGAAGAGCGAATGCGCAAGCCGCTTTCGTTGGATGACGCGCTGGCCATCCGGGAGTTCTGCCCCGCGGTCAAAGCCGTGACCGCGCAGGTGTATCCGCGATTCGATAATTCGCAGCAGCAAGCGCCCGTGAATGCCCGCTATCAGGACCGCGAAGTGGACGGCCTTGATTTTTCGGGGAGCCTCGTGGAGTCGGAGGAGGTTTTCAACGCACATACGGAGCGCGGCCGTTTTTACACGGAGGCCGAGGACTTACACCGGTCGGACGTGGCCGTGATCGGATACGACGTCGCGCAGGGTTTGTTCGGTGCGGAAGATCCGCTCGACAAGCAGATCGTCGTCGCGGGCGTGCCGTACCGAGTCGTCGGCGTGCTAGAGAAACGCAAGGGGCAATTCTTCAAAGATCCGACTGCCGACAAACAAGTCTTCGTGCCCTACCGCGCCTACCAGAAGCACAATCCGGCCGACGACGAGAATTTCATCGGCGCGGAAGCGTATCCGGGGATGATGGCCGAAGCGGAAGATGAGATTCGCGGCGTACTGCGGCGGCGGCGGAACGTGCCATACAATAAGGAAGATAATTTCGGCATCTCGAGCGCGGAAGAGATCGCGGACCAATTCCGGCAAATCACCGGATCGGTGGCGCTGCTGATCGGGGTGATTAGCTCGATCGGATTGCTCGTGGGCGGCGTGGGCGTGATGAACATCATGCTGATGTCGGTGACGCAGCGGACGCGCGAGATCGGCGTGCGCAAAGCCATCGGCGCGCGCAAGCGGGACGTCATCGGGCAATTCCTGACCGAGGCCATGGTGCTCACCAGCGCGGGCGGCGTGATCGGAGTAATTTGCGGCTTCGGAATCAGCATGACCATCAACGCGCTGGTGCCGAGCCTGCCTTCGAGCGTTCCACTTTGGGCGGTCCTTTTGGCCGTGGTTGTCTCGATGAGCGTCGGACTCTTCTTCGGCATGTATCCCGCCATCAAAGCGGCTAGACTTGACCCCGTTGTCGCACTCCGGTACGAATAGACTGACACTATGGACGATCACGAATTTCGCAAGAGGTCGGATACCGCGCTCGAAGCGTTGAAGCAACGGCTGCTGGAATTGGGCGATGCGTTTGGGTTCGAGGTCGAGGGCGGTGGCGACCGGTTGGAGTTGCTCTTCGAGGATGCGGACGAGACGCGGTTCGTCATCAGCCCGAATTCGGCGGCGCGGCAAATCTGGATTTCCGCGCTGACCACGAGCTTCAAGCTGGGCTGGTCTGACTCTGCCGGGCACTGGCAATTGGAAAAGACCGGGGAGACGCTCGCGCAGGTAATGGGGCGCATTCTGACGCAGCAGTTGGGCACGACGGTGGTGGTCTGAGGCGATGCGCGCAGCGGCATCTTTCGGGGCGCTGATTGCGTCGGCGGCGATCGCTGCCACCTGCGCGACACCGCAAGGCGGGACTCTTCGTCCGAGCGATGTCGTTCAGCCGAGCGCCTACGTCTCGCTGGCGCCGGTGCCGCGCGGACGCGCGTTTGAGATTGCCGTCGTGGCGCACATTCACTCCGGCTATCACATCAACGCACACAAACCCACCCTCGACTACTTGATTCCGACTGAGATTACGTCCGCGCTGCCGAAGGGAATCACACTCTCTGAATCCGTCTACCCCGAGGGGCAGATGATGAAGTTCACATTCTCCGAGACTCAGTTGAAAGTGTATGAGGGCGACGTCGTGTTTCGCTTGCACTTGCGGGCGGCGGCCGATGCGGCGCTGGGGCCTGTGGACCTTCCGCTTCAGCTCGAATATCAGGCGTGCAACGATCGCTCGTGCTTCCCGCCGGTGAAACTGCCCGTTACGGCGCATTTGGAGATTGCGCCTGCGGGAGCCTCCGCGAATCCAATTCACCCGGAAATTTTCAGAGTTCCCGCCGGACATTCTTAAAACGCTGCCATGACCGGGCTTCAGCTATGGAGTCGCAAGTGCTTTGTGTCGCCCCTCCGAGTGTGCGTGAGAACCAAGGAGTCCAGTCACGGCACGACTTCAGTCGTGCCGTAAGTAGTGCAAAATCAGTGCGGCTTTAGCCGCTGAGGCTCGCTTTTCGCAGTTCCCACGCACGCTCTCCGGGGCTTCTGCGGTTTAGTGCTGGGCAGCAGTTGCGGTTGCAGCGACTTCGGGGAGGGCGCGGCGGAGGCGCGCGACGATGCGTGATTGGCCGATGACGACCATCGTATCGAAGAGCGGCGGCGCGACGGCCTGGCCGACGATGGCGACGCGCGTGGCGTTGATGAGCAGCCCGGCTTTCACGCCCGCGGCGGCGGCCAGGTCGCGCAGGACTTTGTCGCAGGCGTCGTGATTCCAATCCGGAAGCGCGGCGAGGCCGTCGCTGAGCTGGCCGAGGAGATCGGGCAGGCGCGCATCCTTCCAGAATTTTTCGCGGGCGGCGGAATCGCACACGAAGTCGTCGCTGAAAAAGGCGCGCCCCCATGTGGAGAAATCGGGCAGCAGACGCGTGCGCGGCCGCAGCAGATCCACCGTGTGCGCGAACCAATCGCGCCGCGCTCCGGCCCATTCCTCTTGCCACAAACCGGCGCTGCGCAACTCTGATTCGACGGCGGGCAGCAAGTCTTCGATGGGCAATTTCTGCAGGTATTGCGTGTTAAACCATTCCAGCTTGGCGCGGTCAAAAACGGCATTGGTGCGGCTGACACCGGCCAGGGAAAAGCGGCGGAGCAATTCTTCCGTGCGCATGAATTCGGTGTCGTCGCCGGTGGACCAGCCGAGCAGCGCGAGGAAATTGCGAAAGGCTTCGGAGAGGAAACCTTCGTCGCGATACGAGCCGACGCTGGTGGCGCCATGGCGCTTCGAGAGGCGCGTGCGATCCGGTCCGAGAATCAACGGGACGTGGGCGAAGATCGGCGGCGTCGCGCTCAGAGCACGATAGAGCAACACCTGCTTCGGCGTGTTCGAGAGATGATCCGCGCCGCGGATGACGTGCGTGATGCGCATGTCGATATCGTCCACCACAGCGCCGAGCTGATACGTCGGAAGCGCCATCTCAGCGGACTGGCCGGGCCGCGGCGAGCGAAGCAGAACAAAGTCTTCGATCTCTTCGTTGGCGACTTCGCGCGGGCCGAAGACCGCATCGTCGAAACGCGTAATCTCCCCCAGCGGCACGCGGAAGCGCACGGCGGGCGATTGCGATGGATCCGCGGGATTTCCTTCGCGGCACGGGCAGCGGGTCACGCGACGCGGGCCGGCCGCGGCGGCATCGCCTTCAACCGCGGCGTCGCCGCCGGCGTATTTTTCCGGAGGGCAATAGCACAGAAACGCTGCTCCCGAAGCGAGCAATTTCTCGGCTGCGGCGCGGTAGAGCGGCAGGCGTTCGGATTGATGAATCGGCCCTTCGTCCCAATCGAGGCCGAGCCAGCGCAAGCCGTCGAGGATGCCTTCGACGAGTTCCGGCTTGTTGCGTTCGAGGTCCGTATCCTCGATTCGCAGGATCATGACGCCGCCGGTGCTGCGGGCAAACAGCCAATTGAAAAGCGCCGTGCGCGCGCCGCCGACGTGCAGATAGCCGGTGGGCGAGGGCGCGAAACGCACCCGTGGAGTGGCCGCCGTGCCTGTGGGATTGACTGGAGTCACGCTCATGCGCTCGTTGCGTTCAGCAAGCGGTGCGAAACACGCAATCTTAGCCGAACGGCAGACGAAACGCGAATGCGCCCGATGGGAGAGGATGTTCCTGAGAGGTACCCCAGTACCCTTGACCCTAAAAAAAGCCATAGTTTATAGTCGAAAGCGATTGAAGAAATCAGAACGGAGTGGTGTTTTTCGCGGCGTTCGCGCTCCCAACCCCCACGAAATGTCACGTCATGAGCGATCGAGAATTGTCGTCCTTCGAGCGGCCTATCCGGGCTGCGCAACTGTTCTCCGCTTGAAAGTGTTCCGGTGAGCGGCATGCCTGACGTGAATGCCGTGCCTGTCATTTTATCGATAGCGATGTTTGTGGCCGCGGCGCTGACGGCCGCGTTTTTCGCATACATTCAGAGCGCCAAGCGGCAGCCTTACCTGATGCTGTGGACGGCGGCGTGGGGATTCGTCGCGCTGCACTCGCTGAGTGCGGCGCTCGGCGCGTGGGTCACCGTGGCGCCGTGGCAGGTGGCGCTCAACGAATGGCTCATGGCGGCGGGGGCGCTGCTCTTTTTCTGTTCGGCGCAACTTTACAGCCAGAAACAGCCCTGGATACGGCCTCTGATCGTGGCGGGAGCGGCCTTCGCGGTGTGGGTCACCGCCTATCATCTGAAAGCGATCAACGTCTCTCCGGAATATGGCATTGCGCTCGTGCTGTGCGGAGTCGGCTGGGTGTTCTCTCAGGAGAGCCGCCGTCAAGAGACGCTGGCGGACCTGCTGATTGCGTTCGCGTTTGTGACCTGGGCCGCCGTGGACGTGGCGAGTTCGCTTACCTCGCAGATCGCGGGCGCGGGAGCCGTCCGCACGCTCGCATTGATTCCGGAACTTTTCGCGGCGGTGCTGATGGTGATGCTGCTGTACGAGGAAGAGAAGCGGCGCATCGAGCACAACATGTTGGCGCTCTCGAATTTGAACCTGGCGACGTCGAGTTTCTCGGGCGGCGAAATTCAGAAGATCCTCGGGCAGGCGCTGGAGCGGGTGTTGAGCGTGGCGCGCATTCCGTCGGGCGCGTTCTTTCTGCACCACGGCGAGCCGGGCGGACCAACCTCGCTGATCGCGACCGGCCTGGACGCCTCTTTCTGCGCGGCGGCGCAGGAGGATGGCCTGGACAGCCAGCTGGTGCTGCTCGTATCGCGGCTGGGTGGGATCGTGGTTTTGCGCGACACTTCCTGGCCGGTGCTGGAGCGCGACGATCTCTTTCGCCGCTTCGGCAAGATCGCGGTGCACCACGGCCTGCGCACGGTGGTGGGCATCAGCCTGCAGGCGAAAGAGCGCGCGTTCGGATTGCTGCTACTGGGAATGCCGGATACGCGGCGCTTCACGTCCGCGGAATTGCGGCTGCTGATGGCCCTGGGCCATCAGATCGGGATGGCGGTGGAGAACAGTTTCCTGGTGCAGCAGACCGCGCGGCGCTCGCAGGAATTGCACGTATTGAACGCGATCGGCCGCTCGCTCAGCTCGACGCTCGAGCCGGAGTCTCTCTTCGAGAAGATTTACGAGGAGATGCGGCGGCTGCTGAGCGTGGACGATTTCTTCATCGCGTTCTACGACGAAGCGCGAAACGAAATGCGCTACGAGCTCGAAATCGCCGAGGGCACGCGCATGCCCAAGCGTTCCCGCCCGGCGGGGAATCACCTCTCGGAGTACATGCTGCGCACGCGCCAACCGGTCCTCATTCGCGAGAATTTTGCCGAAGAAGTGAAGCGCATGGGAATGCAGCCGCTGCGCCAGTCCGGCTGCTTCTGCGGGGTGCCGCTGGTGCTCTACGACCGCGCGATCGCGGTGATGGTGGCGCACAGCGCGGAGGACCGGGTGTTCGACATCGACCATCTTGAAATGATGCGCGTGCTCGCCAGCGAGGCCGCCATCGCCATCGAAAACGCCCGGCTGTTCCGCGAGGAGCGGCTGAAGTCGCGGCGGCTGGCGCTGCTGAACCGGGTCTCGCGCGACATCATCACCACGCTCAATCACGACGAGATGCTCTCGAAGATCGCGGGTGAACTGAAGGAAGGCCTCACCTACGACCACATCGGAATCGGCACGCTCGATTACGGCACGAGAGAAATTGTGATTCAAGCCGAGGCGGGCCGCCGCGGCGGGGCGCTCGGACGCCGGCTGTCGTTCGACGGCACTTTGGTCGGACAGGTCGCCCGCACGGGGCAGATTCTGCTGACCGCCGACGCCACCGCCCCGGGCACGCTCGGCGCTCCAGTGCTGGAAGATACGGCGACGGCGATCGCGCTGCCGTTGGTGTACGCCGATCAACTGCACGGAGTGCTCTACGTGGAGTCGAGCGAGCACTGTGAATTTTCGGAAGAGGAGCGCAGCTTCCTGCGCACGCTTGCGGATCTGATTTCCGGCGCGTTGCACAACGCGCTCACGTTCCAGAAAGCGCAGGAACAGGCCATCACGGACGGCCTGACTGCGGTAAAGACGCACCGCTTCTTCATGGAAGCGCTCTCGGCGGAATGGAAGCGCGCCACGCGCGCCGGCCGGATGTTCTCGGTGATGCTGATCGACCTGGACCGGTTCAAATTCGTGAACGATTTTCACGGCCACCTGGAGGGCGATCTGGTGTTGCAGCGGGTGGCGCGCATCCTCGATCAGAATTGCCGCCGGTCGGATGTGGTGGCGCGGTACGGGGGAGACGAATTCGTCGTGCTGATGCCGGAGACGAACGTCGAGCAAGGCAATCAGATCGCGGCGAAGTTGCGCGCTTGGATCGACAACGATCCGGTGCTGCGCGAGCGCAACATCACGGCGAGCTTCGGCCTGGCGACGTTTCCGCTGCACGGATCGACGCCGCAGGAGCTCATTCAAGTCGCGGACTCTTCCATGTACCTCTCGAAGCATCAGGGCGGGAATACCGTCTCGACGGCGGATCGCTGCGATCAGAATGAAACCTTGCAGTGGAAGCGCGACGTCCTCGAAGCGTACTTGGGCGTCACTCTGAAGCGGATGTTCTCCACCGGACCCGAAGCGTTTGAGGAGATCTCGCTGCGGCTCAATCAGTTTTCGCGCGCCTTGACGGCCGGCGAATCGGCCCTGGAGCATTCCGGCGAAAGGTCCGCGGATGGATGCACTGGCCAGGCATTTTCAAGCCGGGACGCCGAAGAGATTGCCGCGCTTTCGCCCGCGGTGCTGGACACGGTGACGTCGCTCGCCCTGGCCATCGACGCCAAGGATCAATTCACGCAGGGGCATTCGCTCAAGGTGGCCGCCTACGCGGCGCTGCTCGCGGAATCGCTGGGCTTGACGGAAGCGGAAATCGAGGAAGTCCGCCTGGGGGGCGTTTTGCACGACGTCGGCAAGGTTGGCGTGCCCGAGAAAATCTTGAACAAGAACGGCCCGCTCGGCGCCGACGAGTGGGAGTCCATGAAGCAGCACGTGAGGTTCGGCGGGGATCTGCTCAAGCCGCTGCGCTCCCTCGATCGCGTGCAGCTGATGGTGAGCCACCATCACGAGCACTACGACGGCTCGGGCTATCCCGACGGCATGGCGGGCGATCAGATTCCCCTGGGTGCGCGCATCATTGCCATCGCCGACGCCTACGACACCATCACCTCCGACCGCACCTATAAGAAGGGCCGCTCTCCGGAAGAAGCCATGGCGGAAATCGAACGTTGCGCGGGCACGCAGTTCGATCCGGCCCTCGTGCCGCTCTTTCTGGGGCGTCTGCGCCAGCTCCCCGCTCCCCTGTTGGATGCCGCTCCGATGCCTGTCGCAGTGCCGGCCATCACAGCGCGCGCCGAGCCGTAGTCAGGCCGACAGCTCTTCCACTTGTCCCCGGAGTTGGTTCGCTCTGCGCGTATTGGCGATCCGGCACGCGCGAACTTGTCACGCCCCAGTGTATTTCGTAGAATCGCGGTTCCACGGCGCAACGTTGCGCCACTCGCTTCACGGAGATCTCGATGCCCCATCGCATTGCCGCCAAGATTACCGGTGTGGCCGGATACCTTCCCCCGCACACGCAGACCAACGCCGATCTCGAAAAAATTGTGGACACCACGGACGCGTGGATTCGCGAGCGCACCGGGATCCGCGAACGCCACGTCGTGGACAAAGGCATGGCAGCTTCGCACATGGCGACGGAGGCGGCGAAGAAACTCTTGGCGCAGAAGGGCGTTTTGCCGGAGGAGATCGACCTCATTGTGCTCGCCAGCGTCACGCCGGACATGATGTTTCCCGCCACGGCGTGCCTCGTGCAGCACCGGCTCGGCGCTACGCGCGCCTGGGGCTTCGATCTTTCCGCAGCGTGTTCCGGGTTTGTCTACGCGACGACGGTCGGGGCGCAATTCGTCGGCGCCGGAACGCACCGCAAGGTGCTCGTCATCGGCAGCGACGTCATGAGCTCGATCATCGATTACCAGGACCGGGCGACCTGCGTCCTTTTCGGCGACGGCGCCGGCGCGGTGCTCATCGAGCCTGCGGAAAACGATAAGGAAGGGATTCTGGATTTCACGCACGATGTGGACGGTTCCGGCGGCCAATTTCTTTACATGCCCGCGGGCGGCTCTCTGAATCCGCCTTCGCACGAAACGGTGGAGAAACGGATGCACTACGTCCATCAGGAAGGGCCGCAGGTGTTCAAGTACGCCGTGCGCCACATGGCCGAGACCGCCTGCCGCATCCTGGAGCGCAACGGTTATACGGGTAAGGATGTCGCTCTCGTCGTGCCGCACCAGGCCAACTTGCGCATCATTCGCGCCATGCAGGAGCGTCTCGGTGTAGATGATTCCAAGGTGATGATCAATATCGATCGCTACGGCAACACCACGGCCGCGACGATTCCGCTGGGCTTGCGCGACGCCCTCGAAGAGGGCCGCCTGCGCAAAGGCGATTTAGTTCTGCTCGTCTCGGTCGGCGCGGGCTACACCACCGGCGCAATCCTCATGCGCTGGGCCTACTGATTTTCGCGAGATTCCTCCGGGAAAAGTGATTCCGCGGCGACCCGATGCCGGGGCCGTCCGGCTGCTTGAAGACTATCCTTCGAGGCCCGCCGGAAGGTCGAGGCGCGGCGTCCATAGCAGCAGAAGCAGAATGGACACGCCAAAGAAGCTCAGGAATTCGATCCGCTGCGCTCCGTACATCGCGAGCGCGAATCCATAGATCCCGAGAGAGTACGCGAACACCAGGCAGGTGATGGTGGCTTTTCTCCAACGCAGGATCGCGTTCAGGTCCGCAGGGGTTTCCCGCGCGGCGGATTCGGCCGGCCCGAAATATTTTCCGCGCAAGCCCAACGCCAGCGCGGCGTCGCACACGCCGATCACGATCAAGAGTGTGTTGAGGGGCTTCTGGATCGCGTTGGTGGGCTGCAAACTCTTCACAAAGACGCCGAACAGGATGATGGTGATCAGCAGCATCCACTGGATGACGCGCAATTCGGTGAGCTGTTTTCGGACGGGGCTTACACCCATGTCGTTTCGTCTCCTGGCGGTGCCCGGGAATTCTGCCTGAATTACACGCGTTGCTCAACTGCCGCGCGCTTCACGGGGCACGATTGCCGGGCTAAGTTGGCTTGTGGGAGATTAAATCGATCGCGAGGCCTCTGCAAACGCTGCCACGCGTTCCAGGCGGCGCTCCAGCAGCGCTGCTGCATACCGCGCGCAAACCACTTTCTCGCGCTCCGCCCAAATGGAAAGAGGAGGGATCACCCGGCCGATTACCGAAACCACCGAGAAATACGCGCGCACCGGGCCCAAGCCGTGCGATCCGCCGAGGCCGGGCGTGATCTCGATCAAGCTGAGGAGTTCGCTGAAGTCCGATGCCGCAGGTTCCTGCTCCTCGAACTGCGCGGCAGCGCGCACTCGATCGGTGATGGGCTCCGCAGCCACACCCGCCACCAGCGCGCGCCAGTAGTAGATGCCGAACTGGCACATCGTCAGCACCGAGAATAGGAGCAGAACTACAGGCAACATGGCGTTCATCCTCGCTAACTATTCTAGATACTCCCCGCTCCCGGCCCAATAGTTCGGGCGTACCTACGGAATACCCCATCCGTACTAGCCAAAATAGCAGCGAAGTCCGCCTGGCTGCCGCGGACTAAATCACCCACAAGGTACTTTATTTATAGTAATTTAAGAGGAAGAGTACACGATTTTCCACCTAGATGAGCCCTGTCCAACCGAGCTAGCCGGGCCGCACATGGAAGCCCGTCCAGGCGTTGAGCAAACCGAGAACCTCGCGCAGCACATCGAGGGCGTCTTCCGTGTGGCGCCACCAATGCGCGCCATCGTAAGGATCGTCGTCCGTGTAACGCACGATGAGCTTCAAATCTGCGCCGGCCTTGCGATTCCAGATCGCGCGCACCCGCCGCGTGTGAGCCTTCGATGTGACGATGATGACTTTGTCTGCGCCGTCGCGCCGCAAGTCCTCGACGATCTCTTCCACTTCCTGTTCCGTATTAGCCGCGGGTTTCTCCAGAACGCGGATCGCGTCGGTCGGGACCGCTTCGGCCAAGAGTACCTTCTGGTTGTAAAATTCTTCGCCCACGTAATAGATGTTGAGCTTGGCGAGTTCTTCCGCTGGGCTGGCCGGTTGCGACACCCAGACTTGGGCCGAATAATTTTTGCGATAAAGCCGCGCCGCTTCCATGGCCCGCTCGGGAAGACGGCCGCTCAGCACCACGATGGCATGCGCCGGCTCGAGCGGGTCCTCGACCACCAGCCATCGCCCGACGCCGAAAAACGCCACGATCGCGGCAATGAGCAGCGCGGCGGGAATTCCCCAGAAAAGTAAGCGTCTAGGCCAGATGGACTTTGGCCGGCGAGGCGGCGGAGGCGGCGGTTCGGGATCGGGATATGGCTGGTAGAGCGGCGGCCAATTGAAACTGCTCATTCCGATCTTTCTTTGGGTGCGACGGCGTAGGAGGGAAGATCACCGAGCCAGACGTAATTGAAATGGCGTACGCCGCATTCCTCGCAGCGAAACGGCCGCATCAGGCAGAGGGGAAGAATCATCACTTCCAGAAAGCCGCGCCGATGCGACCGCCGCACATCAAAGCTGCGGCAGTAGGGGCAGCAGCGAATGGCCATCCAACGAGGATGTTTGCTGGACATCGTTTGCTCGAGAATGCTATCGCGCTGCGCTTCGGGAGGTCAACAGACGCGCGGCGAGTTTTTTCGCCGCTCGCCGCACAGGTCCGCGCGCCCTCCTAGGAACGGGAATCCTTTTTGCCCAAGCCGCGAAGATTTATTGGCCCGCCTTGCCGAAGACCAGCGGATCCGCCTTCAACTCGCCGGTAGAGGACGAGATGCTCACGCTGTCCACGTCCCAGGGAATTTTGTATTGATGGGTTTCCGTTCCGATCTCAATCGTCAACGAGCCCGGCGTAGCCCAGGAGATCGCAACCTCCACGTTTTCATTCAAGTCCACGGTCTTCTGGAACGAAACCTCGTCAGTCTTGGTCCCTGCGTCCACGCGAAACACATGCACAGCCAGCGGCGGTGTGCTGGTCAGTGCCACTAACTGCACGCACAGTTCATGTCCGCTGTTGCCGGCGCCGCTGTCCTGCACACAGAAGGTAAATCCGGGAGCCCACTGGGGATCCTGTGCGATCCGCGGCACGCTGATCGTGGCGTGGAAGCCGGAGAGCGGCCCCACGTGATCGTGCCGCCACTCGGAGAAGTGGCCGCTCATCGTGTCGAGATCAAGCGAAAAAGACTGTCCAGGGTCCGGGGCAAATTCCTGTGGGTTGGAAACGCCGCCTCGGGCCGCTCGGGCGCCCGCGCCACAGACCAATAGCACCAAGAGGGCGAGCGCAGCAGGAAAATGTCTGTTCATAATATCCTTCCCTATGCGATAGATTTGAGGTGAGGCCAACTGTATCGGCGGATGGCATTTCGAGCGCGGAGTTTTCCGGGGGCGCGCGTGGAATCAGACGCCGCTTCCGCCGTGTCCCAAGGTAACACAAGTCTTACGTCACGCTTGCGGACTTACGTCCCGCGGTTCCATACTGGCTTGGCGTTTATCCCCGGCAATTGCACCAGGAGCAAACGATGCGGGCAGTGATCACCGGCGGCGCGGGCTTTCTCGGTTCGCACCTGTGCGA
>Ga0209415_10004652_pt1 | contig 25062 bp, 20 predicted proteins | sample PeaSoiSIISIP2007_FD_187696 | JGI IMG/M metagenome (GOLD analysis project Ga0209415, IMG submission 187696) | Peat soil microbial communities from Weissenstadt, Germany - SII-SIP-2007 (SPAdes) (version 2) | ecosystem: Environmental > Terrestrial > Soil > Wetlands > Peat | place: Germany... | reverse complement strand
AGGACGAGCTTCAATCCGAAGGTGATCGGCTCGGCGTGAACGCCATGGGTTCGTCCGATCTGGACGGTGTTCTGGAATTCGAAGGCGCGCCGCTTGAGAGATTCGCAGAGCGCAAGCGCGCCGGCGCGGACCAGCGTGGAGGCCTGCTGCAGCATCAAAGCCTGTGCGGTATCGACCACGTCGTTCGAAGTGAGGCCGTAATGCAGCCACCGGGATGCGTCGGCATTGCCGGCTGCCGCCATGCTCTCGGCCACCGCGGTGGTGAAAGCGATGACGTCGTGCTTCACTTCCCGTTCAATCTCGTGAATGCGGGCGACCTTGAAACCGCCGTGCCGGCGCAGGGCCTGGGCGGCGTCCGAGGGAACCTGGCCGATTTCGGCTAATGCCTCGCTCGCGGCGAGCTCCACCTCAAGCCAGCATGCGAAGCGGTTTTCATCGCTGAAGATCCGGCCCATTTCGGGCCGCGTGTATCGTGGAATCATTAGGGGTAATTGATTGGTTCGGTGGCCTGCCTGGCCTCGGCAATGACGAGCTTGGTGAAGAGATGACGGCCTTCGAGTGCCTCCATGGCGAACTGGCGGGCGATCGCCGGATGATTGTTGTGTTCGCTCAAATGGCCGAGGATCAAGGTGGAAGTGCGGGAGCCGAGTTCTTCACGAATAAAGTCCGAGGCAACCTCATTCGAGAGGTGACCCATGCGGCTCATCACGCGCTGCTTCACCGCCCAGGGATAGGGGCCCACCTTCAACATCTCCAGATCGTGATTCGATTCGAGCAGCAGGACATCGGAATCGCGCAGATGAAACCGGACGGATTCCGGGAGATACCCGAGGTCGGTGGCAATGGACACTTTGATGCCTTCCGCGCGAAACGAATATCCCACCGGGTCGGCCGCGTCGTGAGGGATGGTGAAGCTCGCGACTTCGATATCGCCGATGGTGAACGCGGTGCCGGCCTGGAATTGCTCGAGCGGCGGCACGTACTCGGCCCAAGAAATGGCGCGAGCGGTGAGCCGCGACATATAGACCGGTATTTTGAGCTTATTGGCCAGAGCCTGAAGACCCGCCACGTGATCGGTGTGCTCGTGCGTGATCAGGATAGCGGTGAGCGAGAGAGGGTCGGTACCGGCCGCGGCGACGCGCTCGAAAGTATCCTTCCGGCACAGACCGGCGTCCACCAGGAGACGGGTCCGCCCGGTGGCCACCAGAGTGGAATTGCCTGCGCTCGACGACCCAAGAACCGAGACTTTTACGATGGCGCGGCGCTCCTTCCTCTCCTCTCTATTAGACGCGCACGGACCAACCCGGCGCAAGCGCCGCGGCGGCAAAAACAAACCTGGGGAAGCGGTACCGGCGGCGTGCGGCGAAGATTGAGTACAGTGATGGTATGAAGGCTCGCGTGTTTGTCTCGTTCAAGCCGACGGTGCTCGATCCACAGGGCCAGACCATACGGGGCGCTTTGCAGGGTCTGGGGCACGCTTCGGTGGCAGCGGTGAGGCAGGGGAAATTTTTTGACATCGAACTGAATCCCGGCACGGCTCGGGAAGAAGCCGCGCGGGAGATGGATCAGATTGCCCGCGAAGTGCTGGCGAATCCCGTGATCGAGGATTACCATGTGGAGTTTCTCGATTTCCCCGCAGCTACTGAGTAACAGCCCGTAAAACGGAGCGCGGCGGCATTGTTGCTTGGCTGAAATGAGGGCGCCGCCGCTCGCTAGGTGTTCGGGAGAAACTCTATGTGTGGAATTGTCGGCTATATTGGTCCGCAAAAAGCGGTCCCCATCATACTCGAAGGCCTGAAGCGCCTGGAATACCGCGGCTACGATTCGGCCGGCATCGCGGCGGTGGACGAGCGTCATTCGATGTCGGTGCGCCGAGCGTCGGGGAAACTGCGCAATCTCGAAGAGGCGCTGCGGCTGGCCCCCATCGACGGCGTTTACGGGATCGGACACACGCGCTGGGCGACGCATGGCCGCCCCAGCGAGGAAAACGCGCATCCGCACCGCGACTGCCACGGGGATATCGTGGTGGTCCACAACGGCATCGTGGAGAACTACCTCTCGCTCAAGCAGCAGCTGACGGCGGAAGGCCACAAGTTCGTCACCGAAACCGACACCGAAGTGATCGCGCACCTGGTCGAGAAGTATTTCGATGGCAACCTGGAGAACGCCGTCAGAGCCGCGGTGCAACAAGTACGTGGCGTGTTCGCGCTGAGCGTTATTTCCCGCAAGGATCCGGACAAGATCGTCTCCGCGCGCCTCGGTCCGCCGGTGGTGATCGGCCTGGGAGACGGCGAATACTTCGTCGCTTCGGATGTGCCCGCGATCCTGAACCACACGCGCAACGTGTATTTCCTGGCCGACGGTGACATCGCGGTTCTCACGCGCGACGGCGTACGGCTCACCGATTTCAACGGGCGTAACGTGGAACGCCCGGTCTCGCACATTCAATGGGATCCCATCCTGGCCGAAAAAGGCGGCTACAAGCATTTCATGCTCAAGGAAATCTTTGAGCAGCCGCGAGCCGTGCTGGACACCACTCTCGGACGCGTGGGTCAGGAGACCGGCCGCGTATTTCTGGACGAAGTCGAGATTTCGCCCAAGGACATGCGGGCCTTCCGCGCGGTTCGGATCGTCGCCTGCGGCACCAGTTGGCATGCGGCGCTGGCCGGCAAGTTCATGATCGAGCGGCTGGCGCGCATTCCGGTGGAGGTCGACTATGGGAGCGAGTTCCGCTACCGCGATCCGCTGGTAGGGCCGGACACGCTGACGGTGGTGATCTCCCAATCGGGCGAGACGGCGGATGCGCTGGCGGCGCAGCGCGAAGCCAAGCTTAAGAATTCGAAGACGCTGGCGATCTGCAACGTGGTAGGCTCGATGATCACGCGCGAGGCGGCGGGCACGCTGATCACGCACGCCGGCCCGGAGATTGGCGTCGCTTCCACGAAGGCGTTTACGTGCCAGCTCACAGCGCTATTCCTGCTCGCGATGCATCTGGGGCAGGTTCGCGAGACCTTGGACGGAGAAAAGTCGCGCAAATTGGTGGACCAACTCTTGCGGCTCCCTTCGCAGCTCGAAGAAGTGCTGCGGAACGGCGGGATATACGATGAACTCACGAAAGTGCTGTTCCGGTCGTCCGATTTCCTCTACCTGGGCCGCGGAATCCACTTTCCTATCGCGCTCGAAGGCGCTCTGAAGCTGAAGGAGATTTCATACATCCACGCCGAAGGCTATCCGGCTGGAGAGATGAAGCACGGGCCGAACGCATTGATCGACGAGAATCTGCCGGTGGTAGTGCTCGCGACACGCGACCCGGAAGACGACATGAGCCGCGTGCTCTACGAGAAGACTCTTTCGAACATTCAAGAGGTGAAAGCCCGTGAGGGAAGAGTGGTCGCGGTGGCGTGCGAAGGCGACGGTGAGGTGGCGAAGACCGCCGACCACGTGATCACGATTGGCGCGACCAACGAGTTGCTGCTGCCCATCCTGGAAGTGGTTCCGCTCCAACTGCTGGCGTATCACATCGCCGTGCGGCGCGGTTGCGATGTGGATCAACCGCGCAACCTGGCAAAGAGCGTCACCGTCGAATAGGGTGGCGCTCCGCGGTTTCCAGCCCATCGAGGTATTCGCCCGCCTATTGGACCATCCTGCGGTCGCGCCTCAGAATCGCCGGGACATCGAGGTGGTCGAACAGCGGCTCATGCGCCTGGGCGCCGTTGGCGGGCGCCGCTCCACCGGGCACTCCCGCGTTGGCCATTGCCGCCATGGTCATGGGCGGTTCGTCGTGAAGGGGAGCCGGCTCGGACATCGCCGCCGGGACAGTCTCCGCGCCGACGGGATGGGCGGCAACGGGCGGCGCATGAAAAGGCGCGCTGGGAATGGGCCGGTCCAGCTCGGGTTCGGGCACGCCCACCGACACTTGCTGAGATGTGTGGGGCTGCTGGGCGGCCGGTTGCGAACTGCGGCGTTCGATGGCCGGCAGGTTCTCGCGGACGAAACCGGTGGCGATAACGGTAATCTTGACCTCATCTCCCATCGACTCATTGAGGACCACACCGAAGTTGATCTGCACATCCTCGTTCGCGGCCGCCTCGCGGATCAGGGAGCAGGCTTCGTTGACCTCATGCAAGCTCAGCCGGCTGGACCCGGTGATGTTGATCAGCACGCCGCGCGCGCCGCGCACGCCGCCGGCTTCCATTAACGGACAACTGATGGCTTTTTCCGCGGCGGCCACGGCGGCATTCTCGCCCCGGGCCGAGGCCGTGCCCATCATGGCGTAACCCATGCCGGTCATGATGCTGCGAACGTCGGAGAAATCGCGATTGAGGAGACCCGGCGTGGTGATAATATCGCTGATACCCTGCACGGCCTGCCGCAACACGTCGTCGGCGATGCGGAACGATTCGAAGAAACTGGTGCCCTTCGGAACCAGATCGAGCAACTGATCGTTAGGAATCGCGATCACCGCATCCACCACGCCCGCAAGCTCCGCCAGGCCCTGCTCGGCCTGTCTACGCCGCTTCGGCCCTTCGAAGGCAAAAGGCTTGGTGACCACGGCCACGGTCAGGGCTCCCAGCTCCTTGGCGAGCGAGGCGACCACCGGCGCTGCTCCGGTGCCGGTGCCCCCGCCGAGGCCGGCGGTGACGAAGACCATGTCGGCGCCTTCCAGCAGATCGATGATGCGCTCGGTGTCTTCGAGCGCGGCTTGGCGGCCGATGGACGGGTCCGAACCGGCGCCCAGGCCGTCCGTGATTTTCCCGCCCATGGCCAGTTGGGTTGGGACCGGCGACGCGGCGAGCGCCTGAGCGTCAGTGTTGAGCACACAGAACTCGACGCCGCTCAGCCCCTCATTCAGCATGCGCGCCACGGCGTTCGAACCGCCACCTCCGACGCCGAAAACGCGAATCTTCGTTTTGGGCGCCAGTTCTTCCTCCATCACGAACTTCAACGCATCGAGTGCCATATGGTGTCTCCTTGCGGCAAGCCTCGCGGCTTACCTACGCTCCATCATCAGTACGCGAATCCACCCGCGCCGCGGTTATCGCAGCACCAAACCCATCAGACCGCCGGCCCGCCGCCGTGGCGGCCGGTGGAGCTTCAACTTCGCCGAATACATCGCCAGACCCGCGGCTGCGGTCCATACCGGGCTCTCCAGCTCCTCGGGCCAATCGCCAATGCCTTTGGTAAGACCGTTCCCCGCCTGGCAATTTAACACGCGTTCCGCCACGTCGCACATGCCGTTCAGAAGCGCGCCGCCGCCGGTGAGGACCACGCCTTCGAAAAGCGACCGCTCCATCCCTACGCGTTGCAATTCGGTTCGGACGTAGAGGAATAGTTCCTCGGCCCGTGCCTCCAGAATTTCATTGAGCTCGGCACGGCGCGCCTCACGAAGGGGACGCCCCTCGGGCGAGGGCACCTCGATCAGACTCGAATCCGCCGTGAGTCCCAACAGGGCGCATCCATACTGCTGCTTCAGGCACTCCGCGTCCTCGTAGGTAACCTTAAACATCGAGGCGATGTCGCGCGTCAGATGGTCCGCCCATACGGGGAGGCTCGAAGCGAGCATCAGGGCGTCTCCGTCGTAGATGACCAGATCGGTGGAGTCGAGGCCAAAATCGATCAGCGCTACGCCCCGTGCCCGGTCCTCCTGCGTCAGGCAGGCGTAAGCCGCGGCCATCGGCTCGTACACGGTTTCTTCCACGGCAAGATGACCCATGTGAATCGCCGAGATCAATGCCTGATGCTCCTGGCAAGACGCGGTCACGATATGGACCTGCGCTTCGAGACGGGAGCATACGCCCTTTTGCGGCTTTCGGTAGCCGGCGCGGCCACCGAGCGTGAAACCCTGCGGCGACACGTGCAGCAACATGCGATCCTGCTCGAGCCGCACTTCCGCGGCGAGCGCGACGGTGTAAGCCAGATCCTCGGCGTCAATCTGGCGGGGACGGCCAAATTCGTAGAGACCGCGGCCCTGCCCACCGTGAACATCCGCGCCACCGACGCCCACCGTCACGGCTTCGACCGAGATCCGCGCGCTGCGTTCGGCATCCGTCACCGCCGCGTGGATCGATTCGGACACGGCTTCCTGATCGGTAACGCGGCCCTTGGACCAACCGGCGGAAGGCGCCAGGCCATGGCCCAGGTAGCGGAGCTGGTCCCCGTCGAGGGCGCAGACCACGCAGCGCGTGCGGGAACTGCCCGCGTCCAGACCCACCGCGAGTTGTATTTTCTGGTTCACGCTATTCGACCACCGTAATGCGATCTTCCAGACGTAAATCGAGCGTGGCCGCACCGGGCAGACGGCGTTTGATCTCGGCGTAGTGATTCACGAAATTCCGGTACCGCACCGCGAAGTCATGGTCGCCGAGCAGCAGCGTCACCATCCGTCCTTCGTAGGGCTCGGTCACTTTCACGTCGTCGCGATCGGATACGTCGATCTCGGAGATCTTGTCCGCCATGCCGCCGAGCTCTTGCAGTACGTGCTGCATGCGCCGCACGCGCTCGCGGCGTTCCGCGATGGTGTCCCGCGAGCGGACGCCGGCGAGAACCGGAAGGTTGAACCGATCCGCGCTCGGCGGAAGGATGACCCCGTCTTCATCAATCAGCGCGACCTGCGACGGCGAGAGCGTTACGAAAGCAACCGGCCGGCGCTCGGAAATACTCACGAGCAACTGGTTAGGCCAAATACGCGCCACCGATGCGTCCTTTACCCATACCACCGAGCGTAAAGCGTCACGGCGCTCGCTGAGCGGCATCAAGTACACACTGCGGCCGGCGTCGCCGGAGAACACCGCCTGAATGGCGCGCGGCGAGGCGTGGGTCGCGCCCCGGATGCCGAGCGCCGGCGTATCGAGCGACCCATCCGGTCCGCTCAGCGCGAAACGAGGATCGCGAATCAGGAACTGTTCCACCCGATGGAATCCATAAAGCCCGGCCACCAGCACCAGTCCCAAGGCGCTTACGCGCAGGGCGATCCACAGTGGCGAAACTTCAGGAACGGGCGCGCTCCCGGCTCGTACCCGGGGCCGGGCGGAAAGATCGGACCGTCCTGGATCCTGCATGTCTTCGGCTCCTTCGCTGTCTTTGCGCGCCATAGCTACTCCCCGCCCCCCAGCCGATCGAGGATTCGATCGCCGGCCAGGGAGACGCTGCCTGCGCCGAGCGTCAAGATGGCGTCGCCGGGCGCGGCGGCCGCGACGACCGATTCGATTCCACGGTCGATCGAGCCAACGTAGCGCACGCCGAGATGGCCGAAGGCATGCATCCGCGCGACCAGCGCCTCCGCGGTGACGCCCTGGATGGGCGGCTCAGAGGCCGCGTAGATATCCATCACGTGGACCGTATCGGCCTGGTGAAAGGCGCGGGCAAAGTCATCCATCAGCGCCGCGGTCCGGGTATAGCGATGCGGCTGAAAGAGCACGTGGACGTGCGAATAGCGGCAGGCGCGCGCGGCGGCGAGCGTGGCGCGAATTTCCGTGGGGTGGTGGCCATAATCGTCAATCACGCTGATCCCCCGCACCGTGCCGCGAATCTGAAAACGCCGGTCGACGCCGGTGAACCGCGCGAGTCCTTCGCGAATGGTTTCGAGCGGGATTTCGAGCTCGAGTCCCACCGCGATCGCGGCGGTGGCGTTCAAAACATTATGCGCGCCGGCGACGTGCAATTCAAAGCAGCCGAGGTCGCGGCCCCGGAACTCCAGATGAAACTTGCTGGTCATGTGCCCGCTGGAGGCTTCCGTTATATGAAGCGCCGCCTGCGAACTCTCGCCATAAGTGATGGCGCGGCGGTTCAACGAAGGCAGGATCTGCTGGATATTCTCGTCGTCCAGGCAAAGAATGGCCGCGCCGTAGAAGGGAACCTTACCGATGAAATCCGCGAACGCCGCGCGGATCTCTTGGATGCCGCCGGTGTAATGATCCAGGTGCTCGCGATCGATGTTCGTGACCACCGCAAGAATCGGAGCGAGTTTCAGGAACGACCCGTCGCTTTCATCGCTTTCCACGACCAGATAGTCGCTCTTGCCGAGCCTGGCGTTGGCGCCGCCCATCATTCCCACTCGGCCTCCCACCACGATGGTGGGATCGAGCCCGGCATGGCTCAACACGGCGGCAACCATGGACGTCGTGGTGGTCTTGCCGTGACTGCCCGCGACGGCAATGCCATACTTCAGCCGCATCAGCTCAGCCAGCAATTCGCCGCGCGGAATCACGGGAATCGCCAGGCGGCGCGCTTCCAAGACTTCGGGATTGTCCGGCGAAACGGCGGAACTCACCACCACCGCCTTGGCTCCCGCCAGGTGCGCCGCGTCGTGACCTTCAAAGATCACCGCGCCGCGCGCAGCCAGTCGCTGCGTACCCGGGGAAGACTTCAGATCGGAACCGGTCACCCGATATCCTAATTCGAGCAACACTTCCGCCAGTCCGCTCATGCCGATGCCTCCGATTCCGACGAAGTGCACGGGTTGAGGCTTGAAAAACATTTCCTTAGTGTATTGTTTCGGCTTTAACCGGGCGATGTCAATGGGCTGTGTCATTAGCATGACAGCCGGGGGCGAGGCTCGCCTGCCGGGCGCCGTCCGCGAGCGATCCGAAGGCGCCCGGCGTTCATTCCCGCGGACACCGTCTACGCCGGCGTTCGGCATAGCGCCTCCAGGACATCGGCCGCCCGCCGGGCCGCGCCGGGACGGGCAAACTCGCGCGCCGCCTGCCCCATCTTCTCGAGCGCGCCGGCTTCCTTCAACAGGCGCGTGACTTCCTGCACGAATCGCGGACCGGTCAGATCGCAATCGAGCACCAGGCGCGCCGCTCCCGCCTTCTCGAACGCCTCCGCGTTGCGCAGCTGATGCCGATCGCTCGCGGCGGGAAACGGAACCAGGATCGAAGGCTTGCCCGCGGCCGCGAGTTCGCTCACCGCGCCCATGCCCGCGCGGCTCACCACCAGGTCCGCTTCGGCGAAGGCGCGTGGCATGTCGTCGAGGAATGCGGTCACCTCGCCCTCGATCGCTCCGGAAGCCACGGTGGCTTGAAATCGCGGCGCGATTTCCGGGTAGGCCGAGGCGCCGGTTTGATGGATCAACCGAATGGCTCCCTTCGGCCACGCCTTCGCCCACAGCGGCCAGCTTTCCTCCACCGCCCGATTGAGCGTGCGGGAACCCTGGCTGCCGCCGGTGATCAGGATGGTGAGTTTTCCGCCGCGGGGTTTCGGCGGCACGGCGAAGAACGCTTCGCGAACCGGTAATCCGGTCACTTCGGCGCGACCCGCCGGGAACCACCGTTCCGTTTCCGGAAAACTCAACAACGCGCGCGTCACGAAGGAGGCCAACTTCCGGTGGGTGAACCCGGGAACCGCGTTCGGTTCCATAATCACCACGGGCAGCCGCTTCCACAGCGCCGCGAGGAGCACGGGTCCGGCCACGTAGCCCCCCGTCGAAAACACAGCCGAGGGGGCGGTCCGTTCCAGAATGCGCGCGGCCTGCCAGACGCTCCAAGGCAATTCGGCGAGGGTGGCCAGGGTCTGGCGGAATCCGACGCGTTTCAGGCCGCCAATTTCGATCCACTCGATCGGAAAATTCTCGGCCGGCACTAGCTTCGCCTCCATACCCCGCCGCACACCGATGAATCGAACGTTGTGCCCATCCGTGCGCAGCTCTCGCGCGACCGCCAGCGCCGGAACCACGTGGCCCCCAGTGCCGCCGCCCGCCATCATAAAAGTCCACGGCAAGTTCATCCCTCATGTTCACTAACGCTCAACAGCATGCCGAGCGAGGCGAGCGTGCTCAGCAGCGAACTTCCGCCGAAGCTGATCATCGGAAGCGGGAATCCCTTGGTCGGCGCCATGTCGAGCACCACGCTCATATTGATCAACGCCTGGACGACGATCGAGACGGTGACGCCCAGGGCTAGATATTTGCCGAAATCGTCGCGCGCCAGGACGAAGAGCCGGGCGCCCCGCCACAAAATGACAACGAATCCGGCCAGTACCGCCGTCGATCCCCATAACCCCAACTCTTCGCCGACGGTCGCGTAGATGAAATCGGTGTGGGCGTCTGGAAGAAACATGAGCTTCTGTTTGCCCCGCATCAATCCGACGCCAAACACGCCGCCGGTCCCGACCGCGATTTTCGACTGGCGCGGCTGATAGCCCGCGTCGCGCACGCTGGTGGATCGCTGGATGTATCCCTTGATCCATCCGTGCGGATCGACCATTTCGATTTTCGAGTAATCCGGATCGACGTAGGCGATCACCCGGCCGAGGCGGTAGCCGCGCGAACCCACGGCGATCATCACCAATGCCAGCGCAACCAACGCTACTCGCGCCAGGTAGCGGCCCTCGAGTCCCGCGATCCAGAAGATGACGATGGCGGTGATCACGGGCACCAGCGCGGTTCCGAGGTCGGCCACCACCACCATGAACCCCAGCATCAGGACCGCCACCACCGCTTGACGCAGCGTGCGGCGATCGTTGATCAGGTGCGCGCGGCGCGCGATGAAATAGGCCAGGAACAGAACCAGCGCCGGCTTGGCGAACTCCGAGGGCTGGAAAGTACCGAGACCCGCGACACGGAACCAGCGGTGCGCGCGCGGATCCGCGAAGTACACCACCACCAGCATGCCCAGCACGATGCCCAGCCCCGAGAACGCCCACACCGGCGTGTTCATGCGCCGATAGTCGGATCGCTTGAAATACATCAGAATGAAGAAACCCAGAATGGCCCAGCCCAACTGCCGCACGACGAAATGATAAGGCGCCACGCGATAGCGAAGCTCGGCCACGGCGCTCGACGCGCTGTACAGCATGATCAGTCCAAAACCGACCATGGCCAGAATAGTCAGAAACAGGATCCAATCGGTTTTCAGCCGCGCCATGCCGCCCTCACTTTCCCAGCTCCCACACCAGCCGCTTGAATTCCCGGCCGCGATGCTCGTAATTGTCGAACTGATCGAAGCTGGCGCAGGCGGGGGCAAGAAGTACCGTGTCGCCGCTCAACGCGCGCCGGTTCGCTTCCCGAACCGCGGCTGCCATCGCGCCGCAACGAAGGAGCGGCAGGACCCCGCGCAACTGGGATTCGATTTTATCCGCCGCCGCTCCGATCAACAGAACGGCATGCGCGTTGGCTTTCAGCGGCTCCGCCAGCGGCGTGTAATCGCTGCCCTTGTCCTTACCTCCCAAGATCACCCATAAGCCCCCCGGAAACGCGGCGATGGACTTGAGCGTCGCATCCACGTTGGTGGCTTTCGAATCGTTGTACCAGGCGACTCCGTTCCAATCGCGAACGAATTCGATCCGATGTTCGACGCCGGGAAACGTCATCACAGCGGAGCGAATCTGCGGGTGCGACGCGCCGGCCAGGTGCGCGACGACTCCGGCCGCCATCACATTTTCGACGTTATGCATGCCGCGAAGGGGCACTTCATCGGCTTTCATCAGCACTTGGCCATTCAGCAGGATCTGGCCTCCAGCGAGATAGGCGCCCGGCGTCACCGCCTGGGTGGAGCTGAACCATACCGGCTGCCCTGCTCCTCGACCGGCGTAGGCGCGGCAGGTCGCGTCATCGGCGTTCAAGACGGCGAAATCCCCGTCACGCTGATTCACGAACAGGCGCGCCTTGGCTCCGGCGTACTGTTCGAAGGTGTGGTGGCGATCCAGATGATCGGGAGTCACGTTGAGCACCGCGCCAATATGCGCGCGGAACGCCTCGATGGTTTCGAGCTGAAAGGAGGAGAGTTCCAGCACGTTCCATTGGCCCGCCCGGGAAGTCTTGACCATGGACGCCGGCGGAGTCCCAATGTTGCCGCCCACCTGCGACGGAATTCCGCTGTGGTGCAGGATGTGGCCGGTGAGCGCGGTGGTGGTGGTTTTTCCGTTCGCGCCAGTGATGCCGACGATCTCACCTTCCAGAAACCAGCTGGCCAGTTCCAGATCGCCGATGAGGCGAACGCCGAGGCGGCGGGCGCTCTCGAAGATCGCGAGATCGGCGGGCACTCCCGGAGAAAGCACGATCAGGTCGGCGCCGGCGAACGCAGCTTCAGATTGCGGTTCGATCGCGATTCCGAGTTCGGCGAGCCGTGGCACGTCCACCGTATTTTGATCCACCGCTCTCACGCTCGCTCCTTTCTCCACCAACAATTCCGCTGCCGCTACGCCGCTACGCGCCATTCCGACCACTACGACGCGGGCGCCCCGGAGTTGAGCTGCGTAGTCCTGCGCGGCATCCTTCATTTCAAAGTCCGCTCATCTCCGCTTTCTTCACCGTAACTTCAGCGTCGTCAACGCGAATAGCGCCATCACCAGCCCTGCTATCCAGAATCGCGTGATGATTTTCGATTCCTGCCATCCAATGTGTTCGAAATGATGATGCAGTGGCGCCATCTTGAAGATTCGCTTCCCACGCAGTTTGAAGCTGCCTACCTGCAGGATCACCGAGAGGCTCTCGACGACGTATACACCGCCTATGAAAAGCAGCAGAATCTCCTGCTTCAGGAGCACCGCAACCACGCCCAGTCCGCCGCCGAGAGCCAAGGATCCGACGTCGCCCATGAAAATCTCGGCCGGATGGGCGTTGTACCAAAGGAATCCCAGGGAGGCGCCGGTCATCGCGCCGCAAAAAATGGTCAATTCCCCGGCGCCCGGCGTTCGCAGCAGTTCCAGGTAGCGGGCAAAGTCCGCGTGACTGGTTAAATACGAGAGCACGGTCATCGCGCCGGCGGAAATGATCATAAGACCGATCGCCAGGCCGTCGAGACCGTCGGTGAGATTGACGGCATTCGACGCGCCCACCAGTACCAATATCAAAAAGCCGAAGAAGAAGACGAACGCCAGAGGATAGGTCCAGGGATTTTTCAAGAGCGAGTGGATCAACAGGTCGGGCTTGAAGTTCTTGAGGAACGGTACGTTCATGGTGGTCGAATAAACGCCGCGGGCGTTCATTCCGAGAAGCAGTACGCCCACCAGAAGCGACGCGATAATCTCCAGCACGAACTTGTGAGACGCCGTGAGCCCCAGATTCCGTTTGCGGCGCAGCTTGGTGTAGTCGTCCCAAAATCCGATGATTCCGAAGCTCAGTAAACCAGCCAGCGCCACCCACACGGCGGGCGTGGTCAGATTCGCCCACAACAGGGTCGGAACCACGATGGACACGCAGATCAATAACCCGCCCATGGTGGGCGTGCCGGCCTTCTTCTGGTGCGATTTCGGGCCTTCCTCGCGAATGTGCTGTCCGATTTGAAATTCGCGCAGGCGCGCGATCAGCCAGGGACCGAGCGCAATCGAAAGGAACAATGCGGTGAGACTCGCCATGGCAGTCCGGAACGTGACGTATTGAAACACGCGGAACGGCGAGTAAAGATGGAACAACTTTTCGTAGAACAGCCAGTACAGCATGGTTCAGTTCCGCTCCTCCTTGCCGGAGGAAGGAACTTGGGCGAGAAATTGCTCCAGTGCCCGCTCGACGTGCACCCCTCGCGAGCCCTTGAACAGAATGACGTCGCCAGGCCGGGCAATACCGCGCACCAGGCGCCCCGCGGCGGCGGGGTCGTCGAAAAAAAACGCGGCGTCAGCCGGGAGGCCGGCAGCCTTGGCTGCGTCCACTATTTGAACGGACGCGCCGCGGATTCCAACGAGCACCTGAATCCCGCACGCCACGGCGTAATTTCCCACGTCGCGGTGTAAGGGCTCGGCCCAGCGGCCGAGTTCGAGCATCTCCCCCAGAACGGCGATCCGCCGCCGCGCGGGCGTGTCTTTCAGCACGTCCAGCATGGCTCGGGTTGCGTCGGGGTTGGAGTTGTAGCAATCGTTATAAATCACCATGCCCCGGTGAACCAGGCGCTCACCACGCATTCTCCCGGGCGTAAGATTCCCGACACTTTCCCGCAAACGGTCCGGTGAAATGCCGTAGAGCCCGGCCACTGCGATACCGGCGAGAATATTCGAGACGCTGTGGCGTCCTGTCAGCTGGCTTTCAAACCGGGCAGCCCCGACCCGGAACCGGACGCCGTCCGTCATGTACTCCACGTCCTCGGCGCGAACATCCGCCGCAGGCGATTGCCCGTAGAGAACGGTTCGGCCCCCGTGCGCCCCGGCGAAACCCGCGACTCGTGCGTCGTCGGCGTTGAGCACCGCGATGCCTTCCGGCGGAAGCGCCTCGATCAGCTCCCGTTTGGCCGCGGCGACGCCGCTGATCGATTCGAAGCTCTCCATGTGAGCGTAACCCACGTTGGTGACCACGCCGATCCGCGGCCCGGCGATCGCCGCCAGGTGACGGATTTCGCCAGCGTGATTCATGCCGATTTCGAGAACCGCGACGCGCGCGGCTTCGTCCAGCCGCAGCAGGGATAACGGCACTCCGACATGATTGTTGAGGTTGCCTTCTGTCTTTGCCGTCTTCATCTCCACTGCTAACATTTCCGCGATTACGTCCTTGGTGGTCGTCTTGCCCGCGCTCCCGGTAACCGCGACGACATCCCCGCCCCACACCTGGCGCGCCCGCCGGGCGACGGTCTGCAAGGCTTCGAGCGAATCGTCCACCTGCAGCAGGATCCCCTGCGCGGCGTTGCTTGTCCCACTGTGATGCCCGGCCCTTTCGGATTCCAGGTGTCCGGCGCAGATCACCGCCGCCACGGCTCCTTTTCGGAAGACCTCGGAGAGATAGCGATGGCCGTCATGATTCGGCCCCCGCAGCGCGAAGAACAGATCGCCGGCCTGAAGCGTGCGCGAGTCGACGCTCCAACCCGTCACCACCGCATCGGAGGCAACCGTGAGGCCGAGACTCCCGGCCACGGTGCGCAAATCGAGTTTCATCAGGACTTCTCATAGCCGAGAGATCGAAGAATCGCCACCGCCGTTTCGCGATCGTCGAAATGAATCGTGCGATCCTTCAATACCTGGTAGGTTTCGTGCCCCTTCCCCGCGAGCACGACCACGTCGCCGGGATTCGCCTCCTCGAGCGCTCCCAGAATCGCTTTGGCGCGATCAGGCTCCGCCAGATGCGGCGTATCGAACCGGCGCAAACCCACCATCGCGTCGTTCATGATGTCGAGCGGATCCTCGGACCGAGGGTTATCGGAGGTGAGCACCACGAAATCGCTTAACTCTGCCGCAGCCATGCCCATCAGCGGACGCTTGGTCCGGTCACGGTCGCCACCACATCCGAACAGCGTGATGACTCGACCTTTGGTCAGTTCGCGCGCCGCCTGAATCGCATTCCGGAGGGCGTCATCGGTATGCGCGTAATCGACGGCAACCAGAAAAGACTGTCCGCAATCGATTCGCTCGAAACGCCCCGGTACGGCGCGGCAGGCGCGAATGCCTCGCGCGATCGTCGCCAAATCCAGGCCATAGCTCACGCCCACTCCCGTCGCCGCAAGAATATTCAGGACATTGAACCGTCCCGCCAGCGCCGATTCGATCGGCACGCGGCCGCCTTGGTAACAAAGGTCGAATCGCAGCCCTTCGAAACCCGATGCGATATTCTCAGCTCGCAATGCGTCCTTATCGCGCAACCGCGCCTGATCGGACGTCCCGTACCACAACACGCGGCTGCCCACGCCGGGAACCATTCCCTTGCTCGCGGGATCGTCGGCGTTCAGCACGGCCCAACCGGGCGGAGGTTGATCGGCCGGAACAAACAGCATGCGCTTAGCGGCCTCATACTCTTCCATGGTGTGATGGAAATCCAGATGGTCGCGCGTGAGGTTCGTGAACACCGCGGTGTGAAATCGCAGGGCGGACACGCGGGCCAGAGCCAGCGCGTGCGAAGACACCTCCATGGTGAGATGCGTGCCGCCGCGCCGTTCCAGTTGGGCAGCGAAGCGGATCACATCCAGGGATTCCGGCGTGGTATTCACGGCCTGGAGGCGATCGCCGGCCAGACGGTACTCGATGGTGCCCATCAATCCCGTGACATACCCCGACTCGCGCAGTATCGCGTCCACCAGATAGGATGTGGTGGTCTTCCCGTTGGTGCCGGTGATGCCGGTGAAGAAGACGCGCTCATCGGGCCGGGCGTAGAAGTTGCGGGCCGCGGCCGCGAGCCCCTTCCGGCCGTGCTCCAGCCCGATCCAGATTCCTGCAAAATCCGCGGGCCGAGCCGCTTCACTGGCTATGGCGCAGGCACCTCGAGCCATCGCGTCCTGCGCGAACTGACTTCCGTTGACGCGGGAGCCGGCAAATGCAAAGAACAAGAAATCCTTCTCCACCCGGCGCGAGTCGTACTCGATGCCGGCCACCATCACCCTCGATACCGCCTCCGAAAGCTCCGCTCGGAGTTTAACGCCGTTCAAGACCTCGCCCAAGGTCATCGGCGTCTCGCTCATCGCGTAAATTGCACCCGTATCCGCGCGCGCGAGGGCAGGACCGACCCCGGCGGAGGGTCCTGACTCCGGGCCATGCCGGTTCCCAGGATCTCGATCGGCACGCCCCTGGCCGCTGATTCCTCAAGCACGGCGCGCAGCGTCATTCCCCGAAAATCCGGCACGAGCGGCCCCGCGACGGAGGAGGCTAAAAGGGGCCGCCGGTCCTGCGCAGGCTCCGCAGTATTTGCTGAAGAACCCGTCAGAACCGGCGGCGGAGTGACGGAGGATACACCGTTCGAGCGCACCGGTGTCGAGCCGTTGTGCGCGGTTTCAGAATTCGAGCGCACAGGCGTCGAGCCGTTGTGCGCGGTTTTGCTTTTTGAGCGCACCGGGGCTGGACCGTCTTGTGCAATAGTGCCCTTCGAGCGCGCTGGGGCTGGACTGTTCTTCACGGATTGGGGAGACGGCGACGCAGCGCTCACGTTCTGCGCCTGAGTCGACGGATCCTCCGGAGGCAGACCCAGCCCCGCGATCGCCAGGTCGTTTACGTCCACCGGCGCCCGCAACACGCCGGTGGACATGTCCGGCAAGTCTTTCGGGACATCCAGCATCCGCAGGGCCGACATGGCTACTTCGCGAAATACGGGCGCGGCCACCGGGCCGCCGTATCCGGCGGTGCCACCGGTCGTGTCGTTCAGCGTAACCGCAATCAGGATCTGCGGGTTCGCCACGGGGGCGAAGCCCAGGAAGCTCGCGTTGTAGCGGTGGGTGTACACGTGCGCCTTGAAGTCGTAAACCTGGGCGGATCCAGTTTTGCCGCCCGAAGTATAGCCCTTGAGCGTCGCGTAGCGCCGGCCCGTGCCGCGCAGGACGACGCCCTCCATCATCTGGCGCATCTTAATGGCGGTTTCTGGCGCGATGATTCGCTTCGGCTTTTCCGGCGCAAATTCCTGAATGGGCTCACCCGGTTTCTGCCGGGACATCACCAGGCGCGGTTTCACCAGGAGGCCGCCGTTCGCGATGGCCGCCCCGGCGAGCGCGAGCTGAAGCGAGGTCACGCTCACTTCATGGCCCATCGCGAGGGATCCGATCGAGCTCGGCGTCCATTGCTCCACGCGCCGCAGCATTCCAGTGGATTCGCCCGGCAGCTCGATGCCGGTTTTCTGTCCGAATCCAAACATTCGCTGATAGTTGTAGAGCGCGCGGTCGCCTGTCTTCAGCGCAATCTGAATCGCGCCAATGTTACTCGATTTCGCCAGCACGTCCGCCACGCTCAGAATGGAGTAGCGATGATCGTCGTGGATCACGCGGCCAAACAGGTTGATCACTCCGTGGCCGCAGTTGATCAGCGAGTCCGGCGTCAGGCTGGTCGATTCGAGCGCCGCGGAGACCGTGATCACCTTGAAGACACTTCCCGGCTCGAAGGGCGTCGTGATCGCCAGATTGCTGCGCGCCTCGGCCGGCTCACCCGGCCCGGGAAGCAGGTTCGGGTCGAAAGTCGGAAAGTTCGCCATCGCCAGAACGTCGCCGGTGTGCGGATCGAGCGCCACCAACGATCCGGTTTTCGCTCCCGACGATTTCACCGCGCGTTCGAGTTCCCGCTCCGCGTCGTATTGCAGGTTCGGATCGATCGTGAGAGTGAGATTCGCGCCCGGTTCCGGCTTCCGGGAAACGACCGTTTCATAAGGGTGCCGCAGAACGTCGGTGAACTCACGCGCAAGACCCGGTTGACCGGCCAGGTCGTCGTCGAAGCTCATCTCGATGCCCCCATTGCCGCGCTCGATCAAATCGTCGCGATCCACCATCCCGGTGGATCCGAGCACGTGCGCCGCAAGCTGGCCGTGGGGATAGAAGCGCCGCATTTCCTCGCGAAACTCCACCCAGTCGAGCTTCATGCTGTGGATGCGCTCGGCTTCATCCGCGGAAACCTTCCGTTTGATCCAGAGAAACCCGCTGCCGCGCAGCCGGGCCGACTCGATCTTGGCGTAGAGCTTGGGGCGGTCCAGATCGAGAACACGCGAAAGGAGATCGGCTGCCATCCCGGCATCCGGAATCTTCTGGGGATTCACGCACACCGATTCGGCCGGCAGGCTCTTGGCCAGCGGCTGTCCGGTACGGTCGAAAATGGTTCCGCGCGCCGCCTGGATTTCCACCACTTTTTGCTGCTGCTGGTCGGCCTGCCGGACCAGGTCGTCGTGATGGAAAATCTGCAATGAGAGCAGACGCGCGAAGATCGCGCCTACCCAGAGGAGCAGGAGCCACAGCAGCCATTGCAGCCGCCGGGAGTGTGGAGTTTCCGGCATGCCCATGTTCTCCGTGGATTCGCCGCTAGCGCCTGCGGTTCATCGCCAGTGAACCGCCGTTCTTCGATTCCAGGTACACCACTTTCTGCGGCGCTGGATCGACGAACTGCTGCGCCCGGGCCAGCTCCTCCATGCGAGCCGGCGAGAGCAGCCTTGCTTCCTGGAGCTGGAGCGAGGCCTGTTCGGTGGCCAGACGCTGCGCTTCCTGACGGAGCGACTGGATCTGGAAACCCGCCAGCAGGCTGTAGGCGCCCGGCAAAAGAACGCCGATCACCAGCACGACCGCGGCCGCCACGGATCCGATCGCCTTCCAGCAGATCCCGCGGGCCTGCGGATCCGCCTCGCGGACCACTTGAGTGTTGTCGATCCGCTTCACAAAGAAGTAGATGTCCTCGCTGGGGAAGGCTCGCACACGCATGGAGGCGTCCACGCGAACCGCCTGCGTCTCCGTCTGCCCGAGGCTCTTTAGGAAGAGCCGGTGGTACATGGTGGCTAGAGTTGCCATTTCATTTTCCTCTTCGACAACTGCGATTGCACGCCGGTACACTCGTTGACTTCGTCGCGCACAACGCATTCGCCGTGCGTTCCACCCTTGCGTTCAAATTATTTCCGCCGCGCGCAGCTTCGCGCTGCGTGACGGCGGATTGTCCCGCACTTCCTCTTCCGACGGCCGGACCACGTGACGGGTGAGGATGGTGACTCGCCCTTCCCGCGTCATGGCCTGAAAACTCTGTTTCACCGTGCGGTCCTCGATCGACATGAACGTCAGCACCACTACCCGTCCGCCCGGCTTCACGAGCTTCGGGATGGAGCTGAGCAGCGCGTCGAGTTCCTCCACTTCGGAATTGACCGCGATCCGCAACGCCATGAAGGTCTGCGTTGCCGGATGAATTTTTCCCGTGCGGGGCACGACACGCTCGATCAGCTTGGCCAGTTGACCGGTCGTTTGTATGGGCCGTGCCCGCACGATTGCTCTGGCTATCTTCCGGCTCCTCCTTTCCTCGCCCAACTTGAAGATCAAGCTGGCGAGCTGCTTTTCCGATTCGAAATTGACCAGGTCGGCGGCCGTCTGCTGCGCGGTGCGATCCATGCGCATGTCGAGCGGCCCATCCGTCATCAGCGAGAACCCCCTCTCGCCGCCGGTCAACTGGTACCTCGATACGCCCAAGTCGGCTAACATTCCGTCCAGTTGTGGAATGCCTTCTGCTTCGAGCGCTCTCCCCACCTGCGAGAACGATACGTGATGAAACCGGATCTTCGATGCGGCCTCCGCGGTGTTCTCCCGCGCCCGCGCCAGACTTTCCGCATCGCGGTCGCACGCCAAAACCACACCCGTCGTAAGACCCCGCGCAATCGCGGCCGTATGCCCGCCGAGACCACACGTCGCATCCAGGTACACTCCGTCCGGACGCACCGCCAGATACTCGAGGCACTCGCGCAACATGACCGGTACGTGCATACATGGCTACTTCAGACCCTTGCTCTCGAGCGCCTTCAGCTTGTCCTCCAGGCCGACCATGGCCCGCTGCATCCGCTCCTCGTACACTTTTTTGCCGAACACGTTGATGCGGCCGTTGTAATAATCGAGCCACACCGGAGCCGCTTCGAGCTCCATCTTGCGCCGTAGTTCGGACGGCATCAGCAGACGGCCTTGCGCGTCGATCTCCGACTCCCCCCCGAACAGATTCGCGACGAAGGCCAGATCCTGGGCGCTTTGCGCCAGTTCGCCGGCGCTCGCGAACAGATTTTGATTGCTCTCCCAGACCTTTTTGGGGTAGATTCGAGCCAGCTTCATGTCGAATGTGGTGATAAACACCTTGTCCACGGCCAACGCTTTCAGGTACTCGAAAACGTGCGCAGGGAGCTTCAAACGCCCTTTGTCGTCCACACGGGCTTGGAAAATGCCCAAAGGCGGCTCTACTACATTCAAATTTTGGTATTCTTGATCCACTTTGGGCCGCGTCAGTCCACATCACTCCACTTGACAGAGTGTAAACCAGGGTTCTAGGCGATTGCAAGGGTTTTTGTTGAAGGTACTAGACTTACGCTGTTTCTTCGCCTAGCTAGCCAGCAAAGGGCGCGCGGGCACCCTCATTGCATCCAAGTAACTGCCCGCGCGCTCCGTTTTGCGGGCTGTTACTTAGAGGAGGCTCGCGCAAGCTTACTTCACACCGCTCGCGACACGCGCAGCCAGGAATTCGTCGCCGGGCCGCCAGGTGGGCAATTGTGGGGAATTCGCGACGTTGATCCCGATCAAGAGCCCGAAGCGGGCGTACTGCTCCATACCGGAGAAATCCCAGTCATCGTGATATTCGTCCGATGGCTGATGATAGTGCTGGTCGTTGTATTCGGCGAATAGTTTCGAGCCGGTGCCAGGGGGTTTCCCCACGAGGTCCACGCCGCCGTCGACGGAAAAGGAAGGAATGCCCACGCGCGCGAAGGAAAAGTGATCGGAGCGGTAGTAGACGCCGGCTTCCGGCCGCGGATCAGGCGCGATCTCCAGGCCGTAGCGCCGAGCCGCCTCTTCGACGATGGGATACAGGGTGGTTCGTTCGGACCCGTACACGCCGACGTCGCGCGCCCGCCCGTAAGGCATGAACATATCGAAATTGATGGCCGCCGCGGTCTTCCCCGCCGGCACCACTGGATGCTGTCCGTAGTATTCCGAACCAAGCAGGCCGGCTTCCTCGGCGGTCACCGATAAGAAGATCGCCGAGCGGCGAGGCTTCCGTGGCAGCGCCGCCCAGGCCCTGGCCATTTCGATCAGCATGCCGCAGCCGGTGCCGTTATCGGCGGCGCCGTTGTAAATGGAATCGCCATTCACCGGCGACCCGATTCCCAGATGGTCCCAATGCGCGCTGAAAACCACGGCCTCGTCTTTAAGGCGCGGATCGCTGCCCTCTATTTTCGCCACCACGTTCCGCGTCTGAATTTCGCGAATCTTGGTGGGCATATAACCACGAAAATGCAGTGGCATCGGCATGGCCCGAAACCCGCGCGTATTCGCCATCTTCAGCAGCTCGTCTACGTTTTTGCCCATCGCGGCCGCGATCTTCTCCCCTGCGTCCTTCGTCACCCATCCCGCAAAGGCAAGCGCATAGGCGTCCGGAGCCACCTTCACCTGCTGGTCTTCGCGCCCCCACGAGGAGCGGACCACGTCCCAACCGTAGCTGGCCGTGGGCGTGGTGTGGATGATGATCGCAGCCACGGCGCCGCGGCGGGTCGCCTCTTCATACTTATAGGTCCACCGTCCGTAGTAGGTGAGAGCGGGTCCTGCAAAGAATTTGGGATCGGTGGAGGAGGGTTCATTCGTGAATAGAACGACTACCTTGCCGCGCACGTCGAGGCCCTGGTAGTCGTCCCATTGATATTCCGGCGCGGTGATGCCGTGGCCCACGAACACCGCCTCGGCATCGAAATTGACCTCCGACTGCTGCTCGAACGTGACTCCAACGAAGTCGTCCAGCCACTTGAATGGGATCGGCTTCGCGCCCTCCCCGAGGGCCGCGAGCTCCGTGGAGGGTTGAGGCTCGGCGCCCACCAGCGTCAGATTCTGGAAGTACGTGCCGTGGTCGCCGACGGGTTTCGCGCCGATCACCGCGAACTGGGTGGCAATATATTCGGTGGCCAGATCTCCGCCTCGGGCCCCGACTCCGCGGCCCTCCAGCAGATCGCTTGAAAGGAATTTCACATGCGCGCGAATGCGCTCGCCGGAGATTTCATCCATCTGCGCGGTGGCGGCCAGCGCACAAGCCAGTACCAGAAGGACACGCTTCATTACGTCTCTTATGGTGTCACGAACCCGCCCAGGACGGGTGCCGGACCCAGTGGAGCGCACGGGCGATGAGCCGCAGTGCGCGTTCGTCCGTGTTCGGGGTGGTTCGGGCATTTGGCGCATGAATCGCCGGGCGCCCGCTGATTTCTCTCCAGGCCGTTCACCCCCGCCGGAGGACGTGGTGAGAGGATTTGGCGAGTCGCACCACACCTATGACGGGATCCGGGTGTCCGGCCGTTCCTATTGACCGGACTTCCCGGTGCTTGACGAGTGCGGAATAAAGTCACCGAAGGCGATTTCACGGCGAATCACCGGTTCAAGAGGGGCGATTCGCCCCTCGCTACGGAACCGTTTCCCGGCACGTCTCAAGAGGACCAGCGACGCAATGACGGGCGCTTCCTGAACTACTTCAAACACGAGACGTCCATCGTGGAGAGTTCGAACATTGGAGCGGGCACGCGCATTTGGGCCTTCGCTCATGTTCTACCCGGCGCCAAAATCGGCGGGGATTGCAATTTATGCGATCACACGTTCGTTGAAAACCACGTAGTGATTGGCGACCGGGTCACCATCAAATGCGGCGTCCAGATCTGGGATGGAGTGTCGCTCGAAGACGACGTATTTATCGGTCCCGGCGCCGCCTTCACCAATGACCCTCTTCCGCGCAGCAAACAGCCCCTTCCGGAGCATCCGCGCACGGTGGTCAAACGGGGAGCGTCCATCGGCGCGAATGCAACGATTCTCCCTGGGATCACCATCGGCGAACAAGCCATGATCGGGGCCGGCGCGGTGGTGACCCACGACGTACCCGCTCGCGCGAAGCTCGCCGGGAACCCAGCCCGCATCGTGGGCTACATGGACGTGACGCAGGAACGTGCCCTCGAATACAAAGACGTGACATCGGAACATCCCCTTGGATGCAAAGACGTGACGCCGCAACATCCCCTTGCGCGGGACCCTGGCGATCCGGGGAGCGAGATGCGCCACTTCGGAAAGGTGTCCGTCCATCGACTCCCGCGGGCGAAGGACCTGCGCGGCAGCCTCTGCTACGGAGAGGTCATGCGGCAGGTGCCATTCGAGGTGAAGCGGTATTTTGTGGTCTTCGACGTCCCCAGCGAAAGCGTTCGCGGCGAACACGCCCATCGCAAATTGCACCAGTTTCTGGTTTGCATTTCCGGACAGTGCCACCTGGTTACCGACGACGGCGCGGAGCGCCACGAATTCGTGCTGGACTCGTTGTCGAAAGGAGTGCATATCCCGCCGATGGTGTGGGGGATTCAATACAAGATCTCCCGCGAAGCGATCCTGCTGGTCCTGGCTTCGGACTACTACGATCCAGCCGATTACATCCGGGATTATTCCGAATTTCGCGCCCTGCTGGATCGCGATGCATGATCCTGCTGAACGACTTCCGGCGCCAGTGGGAAGACACGCGGGCGGACCTGGAGCGGGCTTTCGCGGACGTGATGGGGAGCGGCTGGTGCGTATTGGGAGGGCGGGTACGCGAATTCGAGGAGGAGCTGGCCGCCCGTTGGGGCCTGGCCCACGCTTGCGGAGTAGGGAGTGGACTGGACGCAATAGAAATCGGCCTTCGCGCTCTCGGATGTAAATCCGGCGACGCGGTCCTGACCACTCCGCTTTCGGCATTCGCCACTACCCTCGCGATCGTCAAGTTGGGAGCTGAACCCGTATTCGTGGATACCGACCGCTACGGCCTGGTGGACCTAAACCTGTGCCGGAGTTTGCTTGAGAAGCGGGAAGATATTCGCTTCTTCGTCCCCGTCCACCTCTACGGCCATTGCCTGGACATGCACGAACTGCGGCGCCTTCGCAGCGACTTTTCGCTACTGGTAGTAGAAGATTGCGCACAATCGATCGGCGCCACTTTCAACGGTCCGACTCATGATCCCGCTCGGGGCTCCCTCAGCGGGTGCTCACCATGCGGGAGTGCGGGCCAATGCGCGGCGACCAGTTTCTATCCAACCAAGAACCTGGGCGCGGTGGGCGATGGCGGGGCTCTACTTACCAACGATCGCGAACTCGATGGGTCGGCGCGCACGATGCGCGACTATGGGCAGAGCGCCAAGTATCGTCACGACGCGATCGGCTATAACAGCCGCCTGGATGAGCTCCAAGCGGCTTTGATGCATCGGGCGTTCCTGCCCCGGCTGTCCGGCTGGACGCGCCGCCGCCGCGCCATCGCGCAACGGTACTTGGAGCGCATAGAGCATGCCTGCGTACGCTGTCTCGGCCAGCCTCCCAGGTCGGATTCCGCCTGGCACTTGTTCCCGGTCCTGGTCCCGGCCGCCCATAAGGCTCGTTTCGTGGAGCACCTCAAAGCCAACGGCGTGGCGGCGGGGGAACACTATCCTATCTTGATTCCGGATCAACGCGCCCTTGCTGGCGTGCCCTACCACGTCGACGGGAATTGCGCCGTAGCCATGGGCATCAGCCGGTCCGAAGTCAGTTTGCCGATTCATCCGTATTTATCGGACGACGAAGTCGACCAGGTGATCCGTGCCGTGAATCTATGGAAGATGTAGGTACGTTCTTACGACATTTTGCGATATCGATGAAACTCGCGAGCACGGCATGCGCTAAACTGAACGATGTCACGACGACATCGGGCCGTGGCGCAGCCTGGCTAGCGCGCTTGCTTGGGGTGCAAGAGGTCCCGGGTTCAAATCCCGGCGGCCCG
>Ga0209415_10004651_pt1 | contig 25063 bp, 17 predicted proteins | sample PeaSoiSIISIP2007_FD_187696 | JGI IMG/M metagenome (GOLD analysis project Ga0209415, IMG submission 187696) | Peat soil microbial communities from Weissenstadt, Germany - SII-SIP-2007 (SPAdes) (version 2) | ecosystem: Environmental > Terrestrial > Soil > Wetlands > Peat | place: Germany... | reverse complement strand
GAGCAATGGCTACGTTTGGTTTTGGGGCTTGGAGATCATGGACTCCAATACCCAGCGGGTCACGAGCTTGACCAATGGCGCTCACCCGAATGCATTCGGCGTCGTAGTCTACGCTCCCGGCGTCCGGATGATCAACAACGTCGTGCACGATACGGCGGAAGGCTTCTCCGCCTACAACGCCTCCAACGATTCGATTTATTCCGGCAATCTTTCGTACTACAACGGGTACGTCGGGCCGGACCGGAATCATGGGCACGGCTTCTACATGCAGAACATCATCGGGACCAAAGTTCTGGTGGACAACATCGCCGGAGACAACGCGGATGAAGGCTTTCAGGTGTATGGAAGCGGAAGCGCCAGCGTCATCGGATTCCGGTTGTTCGGCAATGTGAGCTTCAACAACTCCTCATGGCCGTACCCGCACTTCCAATACAACTACATCATCGCTGGGGGTGCGCAGAGGAAAGATATTCAGCTCGACCAGAATCACTCGTTCCTGACACCCAGCCAGAACTACGGATTTAATTCTTTCGGCCAGTACACGCCGGGCGATGACATGACCATCACCAACAATGTTTTCGTCGGAGGCTATGGAGGCCCCGAGGTGAACTGTCAGGGCGGCCCCATCGTCTTCACCGGCAACAAAAGCTACGTCCAGCCGGGCGGGCTGGACCAGATGCGGATGGAACTGTGTCCCGGGCAAACCACCGCCGGCTGGACCTGGGACAACAACCAGTACTTCGGCAAAACTAACTTTTATAACGACACATCGATGGTCGATTTTGTTTCCTGGCAACTTTCCCGGGGCTTTGATGCGCACAGCACGATGAACACCAGTGCGCCAACAGGAAAGTGGATCTACATCCGCCCGAACCAGTACGAATCCAAGCGCGCCAATATCGTCATCTATAACTGGGATCTTTCCGGCACCGTGGCGGTCGATCTTTCCGGCGTACTGGCTGTGGGCGATCCTTTCGTCATTCAGGATGCGCAAAACTTCTTCGGCCCTCCGGTCGCCAGTGGAACCTACGGCGGCGGCTCCATTTCCGTGCCCATGATGGGGCTGACGAAAGCTGTTCCCGTCGGGTTTGCGGCTCCGGCGCATACGGCGCCTCTATTCGGAACGTTTGTGGTGATGAGTTCGAACGGCGTCGCAAGTCCGCCCGCCAGTCCTTCTGGAGGATGTATTTCTGTCTCCGTCTCGCCATCCAGCGCTGCGCTGTCCGGCGGCGGGCAACAGCAGTTGACCGCGATCGTGAGCGGGAACGCGAACCAAAGCGTCACCTGGTCGCTCAGCGGGGCCGGCACTCTGGTGAATGGTCTTTACACGGCCCCTGCGAGTGTTTCTTCGCAGCAGAGCGCCACGATTACCGCCACCAGCGTGGCCGACCCGTCGAAGTCCGCACAGGCGAGCATCACTCTCAATCCGCCGGCGCCACCCGTGTCAAGCTGGCCGAACCCGTCGCAATCCGTCACGCTGTACCAGGAAGCGGAAGCGGGCACACGCACCGCACCCATGGCGGCTGGAGTCGACCCTAATTCGAGCGGCGGCATCTATGTGGCCACTCCCACCAGCAATGCCGGATCGGTCGCGTTCACCTTCAATGTGCCTGTGGCTGGAACCTACGGGCTGTGGGGGCGCGTTCTCGCGGCGGACTCGAATTCGGATTCGTTTATATTATCCGTGGACAACGGCGCTACCGACATTTGGGACGTGGCCGAAGGTGTCTGGAGTCCGAACTGGCAGTGGCGATTGGCCGTCGGCCGGGGTCCTGCCGGAACTGCGCCCGGCGCGATCAGCCCGCGCTTGTTTACACTCACCGCGGGCACCCACACATTCCTGTTGGCAGGCCGCGATCCGAATACCAAGCTCGATCTGGTCGCGCTGGCGAACGATCCTCGCATAACGCCGGTTGTTCCCACGCCGACCCCGACTCCGACCACCACTCCAACTCCAACTCCAACTCCAACACCGGCACCCACGCCGGCACCGGCGCCTACTCCGAGTCCCACGCCAACACCGGGTTCGCTGCCAGCCGGCTTAATCGGGCACTGGACGCTCGATGCGGCCGATACCAGCAGTACACAGGCTTTCGACCAATCCGGCAATGGATATACAGGAACGCTGTCGGGGTCGGTCACTCGAACCAGCGGGCGCGTGGGAGACGCCTACGCCTTCTCGAACAATGGCTCGATCAATATGTCCTACGCGAGCCAGACAGAACTCAATAAGAGCTTGACCCTGGCTGCCTGGATCAAGACGACTAATTCCACCCGGAATGAAGCGTTCATCTCCAAGTACGAGACAGCCATCGGCTATGGCTATGTTTTGCGGACAACGGCCGCCGGCACCTTGGAGTTGGAAGTAGGCACCTACAATGCGGCCGTTTACGGAAACAAGATCGCCACCGATACGGTGAAGATCAACGATGGCCAGTGGCACCACATCGCGGTTGCGATCAGCCTAAACAATAGCGTTTCCTTTTACGTAGATGGATCCGTGAGCTCGGTTTCTCCGCTCAAGGTGACCGGAGCGGGCAGCAACAACGCCTGGCTGCTGGTCGGCGAGGCCGGATACACACCGTTAGGCAACTACTTCAACGGCAGCATCGACGATGTGCAGATCTACGGCCGCGCATTGTCGGCGGCCGAAATCAATGGCCTCTATTCTTTGAACGGAACGGTCACTCCATCCGCACCTGCTGCGGCGCCCACGCCCGCGCCGGTTCCACCGCCGCCCAGTACTCCGGATCCCGCGCCTGCGCCAGCACCGGCTCCAGCGCCCGCTCCCAGTCCGACGCCAACATCGGGATCGTTGCCAAGCGGCTTAATCGGGCGCTGGACGTTCGATGCCGCGGATACCAGCAGCACGCAGGCTTTTGATAGATCCGGCAATGGATACACAGGCACAATCTCGGGCTCGGTTACGCGGACCACCGGACGCGTCGGAGACGCCTTTACGTTCGCGAACAACGGGTCGATCAACATGTCCTACGCTTTCCAGACCGAACTGAACAAGAGTCTGACTCTGGCAGCGTGGATCAAAACGACCAATTCCACTCGTAACGAAGCCTTCATTGCGAAATATGAGACAGCCGTTGGCTATGGCTATGTCCTGAGGACAACCGCTGCCGGCACCGTGGAGCTGGAAGTGGGCACCTATAACGCGGCCGTGTACGGCAGTAAAATCGCCACCGATACAGTTAAGATTAATGACGGCCAGTGGCACCACGTGGCGGTGGCGATCAGTCTGAACGACAGTGTTTCGTTCTACGTCGACGGCGTCTTGAGCTCGGCCTTTCCGCTCAAGGTGACCGGAGCGGGCAGCAACAACGCCTGGCTGCTGGTCGGTCAGGCCGGGTACACGCCGTTAGGGAACTACTTCAACGGCAGCCTCGACGAGGTGCAGATTTATGGCCGGGCTCTGTCAACTTCTGAAATTGCTGTAGTTGCCGGCCACTAAGGCGCGCGGCTTCGGTCGTCCACCGACATCAACCTGAAGCCGACTCGCGCAGGTGGGCCTCAATGACCTGCCGAAGATCGGGAGGGGCCTGCGCGGCCAAATCCGCCAGAGCTCGGCGATATCCGGCGGGGGAGTCCTCTGTCGCGTTCACGCGAACGCCCGCCAAGTCGCGATAGAGCTCGAACGCCTTGCGCAGTTTAGCCGCACCGGCCTCCGTTTCACCGTTGTATGCCAGGACCGTTCCTACCCAGAAGTTGGAGGATGCCATGTTGCGCCGGTTTCCTTGGGCGTCGGCGACTTGCAGCGCCCGGCTGAAACTGGCCAAGGCTCCCAGAACATCCCGTTTCTTGAGCTGCGCGCGGCCGAGTCCGACTAGCGCAGCAAAATAGTCGTCTGGAAGCTCCTTGGCCATAGGTTCGATCCGTGATCGCGCCTCGCTGAAGCGGTCCATCGCCTCACCTGGAGCGCCATCCCCTACTCTCATGGCGGCGCGGGCGACAAACAGAGCCGCATCCCGGAGGCCTGGGTGGGTCCGCTCGAACGCTCGGGCCGAAGCCAGCGCTGCTCGATAGGTCTCGAGCGCAGCGGCCGGGCTTTGCGACTCAGCCAGCTTGAAATACGCGTCCGCGAGCTCGCGCTGTTGGCGAAGGGTTTCGGCTTCGACCACTTTTAGGCGCGCTTCCGCGACCGAGTCTTCCTGCGCGGCGCGTTCGGCGGACCTCAGCTCGAAAATGGTCGCGCCGAACAGGGTCAAAGCGGCTACAGCGGCCGCTGCGACCGCCACGGCATTGCGACGGAGAAATCGCGCCGCCCGGTATCCGAACGTATCACTACGGGCGATCACCGGGCGCCCTTCCAGATACCGGCGGATGTCCTCGGAAAACTGCTCGACCGAGGCGTAGCGGCGCACGGGCTCCTTGCGCAGCGCCATTAAGACGATCATGTCGAGGTCGCCGGCGAGTTTTTTCTTCAGCCGGCGACGAGCCTTGTCGCGCGTTTCCTCGGCCGACACGTCGATCTTTTGAGTCGCCTGCGGGATGATCGCCTTCTCGTCGGTCAGCACCACGGCGCTCGGCCTGAGCGGCTCTTGTTCGACGATCGCTTTGCGGAGAGCGGCGTCCGATCGGGCTGCCGGCCCGTAGGGAGATTTTCCAGTGAGCAGCTTGTAGAGAAGAACGCCAAGAGAATAGACGTCTGTAGCCGTGGTGATCGGCTCGCCTCGAACCTGCTCGGGACTGGCGTAATCAAGCGTCATGGGACGCAGTTCCGGGCGCGTCTCGGCCGCAGCCAGCGTGTCGAATTCGGTGCGGATGAGCTTGGCGATTCCGAAATCCAGCAGCTTGGGGATTCCCTCCGCCGTGACCAGGATGTTGCCGGCCTTGAGATCGCGGTGGACCACCAGGTTCCCGTGGGCGTACTGCACGGCGGCGCACACGTCGCGGAATAGTTTGAGCCGCTCGGTGATGGTGCTCTTGTGCTGTTCGCAGTAACGATCGATCCGAATCCCATCGACGTACTCCATCACCAGGTAGGGAAGTCCATCGGGAGTAGATCCGCCGTCGATCAAAGCGGCGATATTGGGATGCGTCAAGCCGGCAAGCAACTGGCGCTCCAGGCGGAAGCGGCGCAGAATTTCCTGCGTATCCATCCCTCTTTTGACTAGTTTTATCGCCACTTGCTTCTTGAATTCGTTGTCGGAGCGCGTGGCGAGCCATACCGATCCCATGCCTCCGCGGCCGATGCATCTTTGCAGTGCGTAGGCTCCGACGCGATGGCCCGGCGGATACTCCTGAATCTCCACGCCGGAGCTGATCAGGGTTTGCGTCATGCCGGAGACGCTGGCCGCGGGCTTGTCGAGGAAGTCGCCCGCGGAGTCGTGGCTCGATAGCAGGCTCTCGACTTCGCGGCGCAGTTCGTCGTCGCGCGCGCAGACCACCCGAAGGTAGGCCGCGCGGTCCACTTCGGATCGTTCCAGCGCGCCGTCAAAGATCTGACGAATCTGCGCCCAGCGCTCGGGCGTCAAGAGAGCCTCCCGTGATTTCGCGATGCAGGAACGCACGCGCGGAACTCCAGGCGCGCTTGACCGTGGCGGGCGAGTTTCCCATCACCTCCGCGGTTTCCTCCACCGACAATCCCCCGAAAAACCGCAGCTCCACGACCTGGGACTGATCGGCGTCGAGCGCGGCGAGTTTCTGCAAAGCGGCATCCAGCGCGATGATGTCCACCGGCTTCTGGTGCGAAATCGCCATGGTGTCTTCGAGCAGGACTTTCTGCCCCGCGCCGCCACGCCGAGCCGCATGATGTTTGCGGGCGTAATCGAGCAGGATGCGGCGCATTTGGGTAGCCGCCACCGCCAGAAAATGTCCGCGGCTTTCGAGCGGCGTGCGCTGGTCGACCAGCCGGATGTAGGCTTCGTGAACCAGGGCCGTGGGTTGCAGCGTGTGTTCGCCACGCTCGCGGCGGAAGTAGGAGCGGGCCAGGCGATGCAGCTCGTCGTAAACCAGCGGCAAGAGCTGGTTGACGGCGTCTTTATCGCCGCGCCCGAGATCCCCCAACAGGCGGGTGACCTCACCTTGGTCACCTGTATGACCGGCCATATAGGAACTGTAACATCAGAGGGAATCGAGGATAATTTGGACAGGTGTTTCTATGAAAACTGGCAAGTTTCGGCAGATCACAATTGGGCGCGCGGCAGTGGGCGCGAATGCATTGGGCGCCCTCGCGGTGGGTGCGTTAGCGATCGGCGCGCTGGCGATTGGCCGCCTGGCGATCGGCAAGCTGATGGTGGGCAAGGCGCATGCGAAGTCGGTGGCGATCGAGGATCTTACGATCGCGCGCTTGCGGGTGGGGGAGCTGACCGTGACCGATTCTTTTAACGTGCCCGGTTCCTTAGCCGCAAATGAACGCGAATGAACGCAAATAATAATGCGCTCTCCCGTTGACCTTTTGCACGCAGCCGAACAACTGAGCGCGCGTATCCCGCTCACCGAAAGCTATCCCCTAGAGAGGAATATTTCATGGCTGGCGGTAGGGCGCGGCTGGCTTCGTCAGGACGACGTATCGGGTGCGCTGCGGGCGTTGAGGCGTGTCGACAGTTGCAGAGCTGAAGCGCAGCTCCGATTCGCGATCATCCAATGGGCGGGCCAAGGTCACGAATCAGAGCCCGTGCAGGCTTGCGTAAGTGAGACGATCGAACGGATCGGCGTTCTTGAGGAACATCTTTCCCGAAGAGACGTTGCCGACATCGTTCCAACTGCCTATCACCTACTCGGCGAGCCGACTGTTCATAGACTTGCTGGGGCATTGCAGGACCCGTTTAATGCCAGCAATGTCTTAGTCGCGTTAGCTGGACTCCAGTGTGATCCCGAAGCGAGGCAGCGAACGCTCAAGCAAGCCGAGCGACTCGCCGATTTCGAAGGCGGGGATCGAGACTTCGCTCTGGAAGCGGTTTACAACGGATATCTCAGGGCCGGATGGGAGGAAGAGGCTAAACGTATTAGAGGCGGAATGGATGTGAAACCCGGGTACGTGGATGAGCTCCTTCAAAAGGCGGAGGAAGTCATGGCGCTAGCCGAGGGCGTTTTACGTCCGCCTGGAGCGCGCAAGCCACCCGACCCTCCGATCGCCCGCCTGCGTCGATTCATGGAGTATCGCTGCAACGACCTCAAAGTGCATTTTCTGGTGGATATGGCCAACGCCGGATATCTGAACGATCCGGAGATTGAAGACTTGATCGCCAGCGACGCTTTTGCCAGCATCGAGCAGCCGCGGCCGCCCAGCATTGACCAGGACCCGTCCCACTTCGAGGATGAAGCCTTCGCGCGGTTTTTCTTCGACCGCCCAGTGTGCCTGCACCGTTCCGACACGAAACTATTGGAGGCGGAAGATCGAGACCAGGGAGATCCCGACCGAGTGTGTCTTCTGGACAGAGTCGCCGCTCTGTTCGAGCGATTCGGAGAAACTGGCCGGCGATTTTCGCAGGAGCAGATCGAGCAGGGTCTATGGCATTTAATCGGCAACCCTATTAACCTTGGCTTGATTCTATGTTCGAAGGATGTCCCGCTCGAAGCCCGGCAGAAAACGATTCGAGCGATGATCTATCCCTTTAGCCAGTACTGCGCGTTGGTCGGAGAGGCTTTCCAAGGCGCCGCTTTCTTTATGTGGTGGGATCAACTTTTGGGAAGGCCCGATGAGGGCGAGAACGCGGACATCGAGCCCGCCATCTTTGAGGTGATCGAGGAGACCCTCAAATTGGACTCGAAGGCTTGCCAGTTCGCTGCTTTGCATGGCCTCAACCACTTGCGTCCTAGTCGGCGGGCATCCGAGCTTGTGAGGCATTATCTAGCCGAGCACCGCTCTGCACTGGACGAGAAAGATATCGCCTGGGTAGAAGCCTGCCGTGACGGCAAGGCTTTGTAGCATTCGCGTTTATTTGCGGCCGAGAGCTTTTTCGCCGGGTATTCCGGATCGGCGTTCAGGTATACTGCCCGAGATGGCCAGCATCCGAATCACACTTGCGCCTCTCTTGACGCTCGCGGCGACCGCCTTCGCCGCTGACCTGCGCCCGTTCAACACCTGGAATCAGTATCTGGGCGGAGCGGACTCCTCGCAATACTCCTCGCTCAGCCAGATCAATAAGTCGAACGTAAAGCAGCTCGCCGTGGCTTGGTCGTACGCGACCGGAGACAACATCCAATACCTGTTCAATCCTTTTATTGTCGACGGAGTGATGTACGTTCAGGCGAAGAATAACGCTCTCGTCGCACTCGATGCGGCTACGGGGCGCGAGCTGTGGGTTCATCCGTTCCAGGGACCCGTCACCACCCGCGGCATGAATTATTGGGAGAGCAAAGACCGTTCCGACCGGCGCATCTTTACGACCAACGGCGGGTTCCTTACCGCCATCGACGCGCGCACCGGACAGACGGTGATGTCCTTCGGCGATAACGGCCGCGCCGATTTGAGGACGGGGCTCGACCGCGACCTGACCAACGTGCCGCCGATCCAGACCAACAATCCGGGACGGATTTTCGAGGACATCCTCATCATGCCCCTGATGCGCTCGGGGGCGGATTATTCGTATGTGCCGGGCGACATCCACGCGTACAACGTGCGAACCGGAAAGCTGCTGTGGCAGTTTCACACCGTGCCGCGTCCGGGCGAGTTCGGGTACGAGACCTGGCCCAAGGATTTTTGGATGCGCTCGGGCGGCGGCATCAACTGGAATGAGTTCGCCATCGATGAGAAGCGCCGCATCGCGTACATTCCGACCGGAACCGGCAAGTGGGATCACTATGGCGCGGATCGCGTCGGGCAGAATCTGTTCGCTAATTCGGTCATCGCGCTGGACGCGCGCACCGGAAAGAGGCTGTGGCATTTCCAGACCGTGCATCACGATCTGTGGGATTACGATTTGCCGGCCGGTCCGAAGCTGCTCACAGTGAAGCACGACGGCAAGAATGTGGACGTGGTGATTCAGCCCACCAAACACGGGTTCCTGTTCGTGCTGGATCGCGTGACCGGGCAGCCGATATGGCCGGTCGAAGAGCGGCCGGTGCCGAAATCGGATGTGCCGGGCGAGCAGGCTTGGCCCACGCAACCCTTTCCGACCAAGCCTCCTCCGTTCGCGCGGCAAGCGCTCACCGAGAACGACCTAAGCCCGTACATGCCCGAGGCGGAACAGGCCATGTGGCGCGAGCGGATTCGCAACTCCCGCAACGAAGGTTTGTTCACGCCGCCGAGCATGAAGGGGACGGTGACGATCCCAGGCGTCGGCGGCGGAGCGAGTTGGGGAACGGCAGCGGTCGATCCCGCGAAAGGCTTTCTGTATATCGTTTCGAAGGACGCGCCGACCATCATCACGATCACGCCGCCGGGAAACTCGGCTGCCGATCAGAAGGCGAAGGCCGTGCCGCACGCGCCGCCGGTCACGCCGGTGGACGGCGCCTTCACGCACTACACGGCTCCGTATACGCAGTTTGTGTCGCAGAGCTCGCGGCTGCCGTCGCTATCGCCACCGTGGTTCCAGCTCACGGCGTACGATTTGAACGCGGGAACCATCCGATGGCAGATCCCCTACGGCACCGTTCCATCGCTCGCGGCTCAGGGACACACGGATACCGGCGTCGTCCAGCAGCAGCGCGGGGGACCCGTTGTAACCGCTAGTGGGCTGATCATCGCCGCGACCAACGATAAGAAGTTGCGCGCCTACGATACGGACACAGGGAAAGTGATCTGGGAGACCGATCTCCCCGCGTCGGCGGAAGGCGTTCCGGCGGTGTATGAGATCGGCGGGCGGGAATATATCGCGCTGTGTGTGGCGGCTGGGAATGGTCCGGGAGCGTATATGGCCTTCGCCTTGCCTAGCCGCAAATGAACGCGAATGAACGCAAATAAGATCGGCGCCGGAGTCTAGATTCCGGACTTGCGCGCGGTGACCTCGATCTCGATCTTCATGCGCGGATCCGCCAGCCCGGCGGAGATCATAGTTGCGGCTGGGCGCACCTCGCCGAAGTACTTGCGCAGCACCGGCCAGCACGGCTCGAAATCCTCAACGCGGGGAAGAATGTAGTGGACCCGTACGACCTCGGCGAACGTGCTGCCGGCTTCCCGCAAAGCTCGCTCGATGTTGCGAAAGCACTGCTCGGCTTGCTCGACGACGTCGCTCGAGATGGTCATCGTCTGGTAGTCGAAGCCGGTGGTACCGGATACAAAGACCCAATCACCGTCGACGACAGCACGGGAGTAGCCGATGTCCCGTTCCAGCGGAGAGCCGGATGAAATGAGACTTCGCATGCGGCCGTTACGTGCGAAGATACTGGTCGGCTGCTTCCGCGGCCTTGCGGCCCTCCGCGATCGCCCATACGACCAGCGACTGCCCGCGACGCGCATCGCCGGCGGCGAACACGCCGGGTATCGACGTCTGGTAATTGTCCGCTGCGATATTGCCGCGCGGGTCACATTTGATCCCGGCTTGCTCAAGCAAGCCGGACTTCACGGGTCCGGTGAAACCCATGGCAAGCAGCACCAGTTCGGCGTCCAGCGTGAACTCGGAGCCTTTCAGCGGTGCGAACTTCGGCGCGGCGCCCACGCGCACTCCGTAGAGCTTTTTGACGTTCCCCTTCGCGTCGCCTTCGAACTTCGTGGTGGCGACGGCCCATTCGCGCAGGCCGCCCTCTTCGTGCGAACTTTCGACGCGCAGTTGCATCGGCCACAGGGGCCAGGGAGTCGTCGCCGAGCGTTCGTCGGGAGGCTTGGGAAGAATTTCGAACTGGTGAACACTCGACGCCTTCTGCCGGTGCGACGTCCCCAGGCAATCGGCGCCCGTATCGCCGCCGCCGATGATGATCACCGGTTTGCCGGTCGCCAGGATGGCTTTGGATTTATCCTCCGAGTCGCCCTCGTTACGATGGTTCTGCTGCGTCAGGAAATCCATCGCGAAATGGATGCCCTTCAGCTCGCGGCCGGGGACGGGAAGATCGCGCGGATGTTCCGCGCCCATGGCCAGGACGACGGCTTGATACTCTTTGCGCAAATCGTCGAGCGAAGTAATGTGCGAATTGGCGATGAACTCGACCCCTTCGGCTGCCATCTGCTCCACACGCCGGTCGATCCCGTGCTTTTCCATCTTGAAGTTGGGGATGCCGTAGCGCAGCAGGCCGCCGATACGGTCGCTTTTCTCGAACACCGTGACCCAGTGACCGGCGCGAGCCAATTGCTGTGCGGCGGCCAGACCCGCTGGACCCGATCCGACCACGGCCACGCGCTTGCCGGTACGGATCTCGGGAGGCTCGGGCACAATCCATCCTTCCGCGAAGGCGTGATCGATGATGGTTCGCTCGATCACCTTGATGGTCACCGGCGGCTCATTGATGCCGAGCACGCACGCCGCTTCGCACGGGGCAGGGCAGATACGGCCGGTGAACTCGGGAAAGTTATTGGTCGAATGCAGGACGCGCACGGCTGCGCGCCAGCGGTCGCGATAGACCAGATCATTCCAATCGGGAATGATGTTATTGAGCGGACAGCCGGTATGGCAGAAGGGCACACCGCAATCCATGCAGCGCGCTCCCTGCGTGCGGACTTTCTCGAGCGGAAACTCCTTATAGATCTCGAACCAGTCTTGGACGCGCTCGACGACTGGGCGCCTTTCGGGAAGTTCCCGGGCGTACTCCATGAAACCGGTGTTTTTACCCATTGTCGTTATCCATGAGCGGCCGTCTTCTGACGCTCGATGCCCAGCACGCGCTTGTATTCGTGCGGGAACACTTTCACGAACTTGGACACAAACTGGTCGAAGTTATCCAGGATCCAGTTGGCGCGCGGGCTGCCGGTCTCCTCGGCATGGCGGGCGATCCAGTAGCGCAGCGCTTCCACGTCCTCGGGAATGTCGACCTTTTCGAGATCGACACTGGTCCGGTTGCAGTGGGTCTTGCCGAACTCGCCGGTTTCATCCAGTACGTAGGCGATCCCGCCCGACATGCCGGCGGCGAAATTCTTTCCGGTATCCGCCAGGCAGATGACCAGGCCCCGAGTCATGTACTCGCATCCGTGATCGCCCAGGCCCTCGACTACCGCGGTCGCGCCGGAATTGCGCACCGCGAAGCGCTCGCCGGCGCGGCCATTAAAGAATGCCTCGCCCGATGTCGCCCCGTAAAGGACTACGTTGCCGACCAGGATATTCTGCTCGGGTTTAAAGGTCGAGCCTTTGGGAGGATAGACGATGATCTTTCCGCCCGAAAGCCCCTTGCCGACGTAGTCGTTCGCGTCGCCTTCGAGCTCCAGCGTGACGCCGCGGGCGAGAAACGCTCCGAAGCTTTGCCCCGCAGCGCCGGAGAACTTGCAGTGGATGGTGCCGGGCTCCAATCCGGCCGAGCCGTACTTGCGGGCGATTTCGCCCGAGAGCATCGCGCCCACCGTGCGGTGGACGTTGCGGATGGGCAGCGAGATCTCGACCGGCGTTCCATGGTCGATGGCCGGCCCCGCGTGATCGATCAGCTTCGAGTCAAGCGCCTGATCCAGGCCGTGATCCTGCGCGATCATGCACCGCCGGCCAACGCGCGAAGGCGCTTCGGGATGGTATAGCAACTGCGAATAATCCAGGCCCTTGGCTTTCCAATGGTCGATGCCGGCGCGCATGTCGAGCATGTCGGAGCGGCCGATCATCTCATCCATCCGGCGGAAGCCGAGTTTGGCCATCAGCTCGCGAACCTGTTCGGCTACGAAGAAGAAGTAGTTGATCACGTGCTCCGGCTTGCCCGCGAACTTTTTGCGCAGCGCCGGATCCTGCGTAGCGATGCCCACCGGGCAAGTGTTCAGGTGACACTTGCGCATCATGATGCATCCCAGCGCGACCAATGGGGCAGTGGAGAACCCGAACTCCTCGGCGCCTAGCAACGCGGCGATAGCAACATCGCGGCCGGTCTTGAGCTTGCCGTCGGTCTGCACCGTGATTCGGCTGCGCAGATCGTTCAGCACCAGGACCTGCTGTGTTTCGGCCAGACCCAGCTCCCAAGGGGTGCCGGCATGCTTCAGCGAAGTCAGCGGCGACGCTCCGGTGCCGCCGTCGTGACCGGCGATCAGCACCACGTCGGCATGGGCTTTCGCCACACCCGCGGCCACCGTGCCGACGCCCGATTCGGAAACCAGCTTGACCGAAATCCTGGCCTTGGGGTTGACGTTCTTCAGGTCGTAGATCAACTGCGCCAGGTCCTCGATCGAGTAAATGTCGTGATGCGGCGGCGGCGAGATCAAGCCCACACCGGGAACCGAGTAACGCACCTTGGCGATGACCTCGTCCACTTTGTGGCCGGGAAGCTGGCCGCCTTCGCCGGGCTTCGCGCCCTGGGATATTTTGATTTGCAGATCGTCGGCGTTGACCAGGTAGTTGGTGGTGACGCCGAAACGGCCGGACGCCACTTGTTTGATGGAACTGCGGCGCCAGTCGCCGTTCGGATCGCGCTTGAAGCGCTCTTCGTCCTCGCCGCCCTCTCCCGTGTTGGAGCGGCCGCCGATCCGGTTCATGGCGATCGCCAGTGTCTCGTGCGCCTCTTTGCTGATCGACCCGAAAGACATCGCACCCGTGGCGAAGCGCTTGACGATTTCACTGGCCGGCTCGACTTCTTCGAGCTTGACCGGGCGTTCCGGCTCGCGAAAGACCATCAGCCCGCGCAGGGTGCATAAATCTTTGTTCTGCTGGTCGATAAGCGCTGCGTATTCCTGGAAGGTGGCGTAGCCTTGGTCGCGGTCCTGGTGAACCGCGTGCTGGAGCTTCGAAACCGTCAGCGGATTCAGCAAGTGATACTCGCCGTTGACGCGAAATTGATACGTGCCGCCCACGTCCAGTTCGGTTTCCGACTCATTGGTGGCGCGGAACGCGTGCGCATGCTTGGTCTGAGCTTCGCGCGCCAGAACATCCAGGCCCACGCCTTCGATGCGCGAAGCGGTTCCGGTGAAATACCGGTCGATCAAATCATGGTTGAGGCCGATGGCTTCGAAGATCTGCGCGCCGCGATAGCTCTGCAGAGTCGAGATTCCCATCTTTGAGAAAACCTTGAGCAGCCCCTTGTTGATGGCTTTCTTGTAGTTCTTGAGCGCCGTGGGGAAGTCCACCGCCAGCAGCCCTTTTTGCGACATGTCCTCCAGCGTTTCGATCGCCAGGTAGGGATTGATCGCGCTCGCGCCATAGCCTGTGAGAAGAGCAAAGTGCATCACCTCGCGAGGCTCGCCCGATTCGATGATCAGAGCCACCTGCGTGCGCTTCCGCTCCCGCACCAGATGATTGTGAACCGCGGTCAGCGCCAGCAGGCTCGGAATGGGCGCCTTGTCCTGGTCGATGCCGCGGTCGGAAAGAATCAAGAGCCGGTAGCCGTCGCGAATCGCCAGACTTGCCTTCATGCACAGTTCGTCGAGCGCGTCTTCCAGCGCCTGAGCGCCGCCGGCGGGGTTGTACAGCGCGCCCAGCGTGGTAGCCAGGAAATCGCCCCAGTTCACGCGGCGCAGCCGTTCCAGGTCGAAGTTGGTGAGGATGGGATGCTCCAGCTTCAGCGTATGGCAGTGCAGCGCGGTTTCTTCCAGGATGTTGCGCTCGGTGCCGATGTAACTGGTGAGCGACATCACCAGTTCCTCGCGGATGGGATCGATGGCCGGATTGGTCACCTGCGCGAACATCTGCTTGAAGTAGTTGAACAGCGGCTGCGGACGGTCGGAGAGACAAGCCAGCGGCGTGTCGGTGCCCATCGATCCGATCGGCTCCTCGCCCTTCTCGGCCATGGGCGCGATCAGAATCCGCAAATCTTCTTCGGTGTATCCGAACGCCCTCTGGCGCTGGAGGATGGTCTTGGGCTCGAATCCGTGGACCCGCAACGGATCGGGCAGGGCATCGATGGTGATCTGGTTGCGCCTCAGCCACTGGCCGTAAGGCTGTTGCGTGGCCAGCGTGTGCTTGATTTCCTCATCCGGAACAATGCGATGCTCTTCCAGGTTCACCAGCAGCATCTTGCCGGGTTGCAGTCGGCCCTTGTACGAGACGTTTTCCGGCTTGATGGGGAGCACGCCGGTTTCCGACGCGATAATCAACTGGTCGTCCTTGGTGACCAGGTAACGCGCCGGACGCAGACCATTGCGGTCGAGCGTCGCGCCGATCCACTTGCCGTCGGTGAAGGCTACCGCGGCCGGGCCGTCCCAGGGCTCCATCAAGGAAGCGTGGTACTCATAGAAGTCGCGCTTTTCCTGAGGCATGGTAGAATCGGCGTCCCAGGCTTCCGGAATCAGCATCGCCATCACGTGCGGCAGGCTGCGCCCACCCAGCGTCAGGAACTCCACGGCGCTATCGAGCGAGCCAGTATCGCTCAGGTCTGGGCGGATCACCGGGAAAACTTTGGAGATATCGTCGCCGAACAGGTCGGATTGGAGCGTCGACTCGCGCGCGTTCATCCAGTTGACGTTTCCGCGCACGGTGTTGATCTCGCCGTTGTGACAGACGTAGCGATACGGGTGCGCCAGTTGCCAGCTGGGAAACGTGTTGGTCGAAAACCGCTGGTGCACCATGCTCAGGGAGCTGCGCGTTTCCGGGTCGCGCAGTTCTTTGTAGAAGTCGGGGATCTGAGGGGCCAGCAGCAGGCCCTTGTAAACGATCAGGCGCGAGGACATCGAGGGTACGTAGAAGAAATGCTTCTCGGAAAGGTCGGTCTCGAGGATGTCGGATTCCGCCCGTCGCCGGACCAGGTAGAGCTTGCGCTCGAGCTGATCCTGCGTCATGTTGGCGGCGCCCCGGATAAACACTTGCTCGATGTAGGGCTGGCTGGCCCGCGCCGTCCGGCCGATGGCATCGGCGTGCACCGGAGTATCGCGCCAACCCAGTACCGTGAGCCCTTCTTCCTTGGCGATGCGCTCGACGATGCCTTCGCAGATCAGGCGCTGCTTGGGCTCCACGGGCAGGAACATCATCCCGACGCCGTAGATTCCCGCTGGGGGCAGGGAGAAGCCCAGGCGTGAGCATTCCCGCGAAAAGAACTCATGGGGGATCTGGATAGTGATGCCGGCCCCGTCGCCCGTTTCCGGATCGCAGCCGCAGGCGCCACGATGGGTCAGGTTGATCAGGATTTCGATGCCCTTGCGGATGATTTCGTGGGACTTTTCACCGTTCAGGTTGACGATGAACCCCATCCCGCAGGCGTCGTGTTCATAGCGGGGGTCGTATAGCCCTTGCTTGACCATAAACCAGAGTACTACTGAAATACTATCACGTCAACAGGAAGTATGGACTTGTAGTATTAGAATTACTGATATACAATCGGAGCCGTGGACCAAGATAGTCTCAAGCTTTTCAGGGACATCGCGCAGACACGCAGCTTCAGCCGGGCTGCGGCAATGAACGGATGCAGCCAATCCGCGGCCAGCCAGCAGGTGCAGGAGCTGGAGCGGAGTCTAGGTACCATCCTCCTGGACCGGTCCCGCAGGCCCCTGGTTGTGACCCCAGCCGGACAGCTTTACGCGGAATTCTGCCGGGATGTGCTTCACCGCCGGGTCGAGCTGGAAGAAGCCTTGGGGCTCCTGAAGCCGGAATCCACCGGCACGGTCCGGGTCGCCTCCATCTACTCCGTGGGATTAAGCGAAATGGTGGAGTTGGAGAAGCAATTCGCCGCCCGGCAGCCCGAGGCGAGTCTCGAAGTCCAGTATCTGCAGCCGGCCAAAGTTTATGCGGCGGTGCTGGCCGACCAGGCCGACCTCGGGCTGGTGAGCTATCCGAATGCCACCCGCGAGATCAAAGTGATCCCCTGGCGGCAGGAGGAAATGGTGCTGGCGACCGCCCCGGACCATCCTCTGGCGAAAAAGGCAGCCACTATCCGCGGGGCGATTCCGGTGGAAGACCTGAACGGCGTGGACTTCGTTGGGTTCGACGAGGAGCTTCCGATCCGCAGCGACGTGGACCGCTTTCTAAAAGAGAAAGGCGTGGAAGTGAACGTATCGGTTCACTTCGACAACATCGAGACCGTGAAAGAAGCGGTCGCGCATCGCGTGGGGGTGAGCATCATGCCGCACCGCGTGATGCGCGAGGATATCCGTCAAAAACGTCTGGCGGCGATCCGTCTTGCGGGCGCCTCACTGTACCGGCCCCTGGGGATCATCCACCGCAAAAGGAAGCGATTCCAGCCGGTGGCGCAGGCTTTCCTCGATTTGCTGTGCGAAAAGCCGGTGCCTGAGGCGGCCTGAACCTGCCGGTTGGTTCTTACTTTGGATGAGGGGTGATCTTTTCGACGAGGCATGTATCGTCGTGGATTGTGAAGTAGAAGCGCCAATCCTTGTTCACACGCGCTTGCCAGAGATTTTTGCTTTCATCGAACTTCTTGGCCCGCAAGGAGGGATGCGCAAGGTTCTGTTCCAAGAACCTGGCCTGTTTGAAAAACGCCCGCCGAACAGCCGGCGTAGCGGATTGCAGCGCTAGCAAGGCTCCCTTCGAATAATCAAGCCTCATCGTGCGCGCTTAGACGGCTTCTTCTTAGGTGCCCTTTTCTTTAGTTCAGTCTTGATGGATGCGATCATTTCTTCGGCTGTATCAAACGGTCCGTAATACGGCCCCTTTTGCGCTTCGGCGATTTCGGCAAGAATCGCGCGCCGCTGCGCCGGGGTGTATTCGTCGTCGGCTGGCGGGAGTTGGGCAATGATGTTGATGATCCCGCCCGACACTTTAAACTCCAACCGGTCTCCCGGCTTGATACCTGCCCTGCGCCTGAGGGATTCCGGCACCACAATGGGAGTCTTTTTCTTTACAACAGTGGTCATGGTAGTGAGCCCATTGCTTCCATCGATGCGGCGCTACTCAACAACACCCATTTGCTTTAAGAGCGCGATGTGCTTCGACGGATTGTCTTCATCGAATTGAGTGGGCAGAATCACGCCAGTCTGGCGGCCTCTCTCGATGAGCGCGGCGTAAGGCGGATTGTCGAACTTGAAGACCTCGCGCAGTTTGGCGGACTCCAGCGAGGTTTTGGCATTGAGCCCGTTGTCTTTCAGATAGCCGGCGGCGAACTGCGGAACTCGGGTTGGAATCGCCACCAGGGTGACGTCGTCGCGGAACTTCAACGGACCCATGCTTTTCCCCACGGCGTTGCAGGTGGCGCACTCCGGGTCGTAAAAGAACAGCAGCACACGGCCCTGCTGCAACGACATCGGCTGGCCGTCGACCACGATGGAGTCGGGAGCTTTGAGTCCGGTCAGCTTGCTGTACGCGGAGCCGTAGCTGACAGCAGTGAAAACCGCAACCGCGCCCAGAATCACGGCAGCGGTGCGCAGGCCCTGTGAACGCTTGGCCCAAATTCCGGCGACTGCGGCGACAGCCATGAAGGCCAAGTCGCCGTAGAAAAAGCCTGGCCCGACGGAACGCCGCATATCGATCGTGATCCCCAAGGGCAGCCGGAGCTCCGGGAAGCAGCTGCAATCGCGGCCAATCAAAGCCTTGTAATTCCATCCGATATAGGCCATGAAGGACAGCAGCAGCAAGCCCGCCAGGATGGCTCCCCAGCGCCGAAGGCGCGGCACCAGAGTCAAGGTTCCAGCGGTGGTTTCGGCAACCGCCAGGAGCAGCGCCAGGGGAAGGGTCAGATTGTAAGGCACCAGCAAATTCTTGGCGAGGTTCGCGAACTTGTAGGGATCGACGGCTTTGTACACGCCCGTCATGATGAAAACGATTCCGATAAATAGCGCCGCCGCGTGATTGGCGATGGTCTTCCAGCCGGGCATTTCGACCGAGCCCGCCATCGGGCTCGCCGTAGTACTTGCGTCCATATACGCTATTTTAGCTGGAAGCATGCCAGAATAGTTGGATTCATGCCAGCCGCGCGGAAAACCGTCCGTGTACCAGCGTCCAGCGCGAACCTCGGCCCTGGTTTTGATGCCCTGGCGCTGGCCCTGAGCCTGTACCTGGAATGCCGCTTCCGCCCCGCCGAAACCCTGGCCATCTGCGCCACAGGACGGGATTCCGGATCGATCTCAACAGGTGAAGATAACTTCATCTGGCAGACGGCTTTGCGGGTGGCGGCCGATACCGGGGCGGCCATGCCCCCGATTGAGCTCGAAATCGCCAACGACATCCCTATCGGCAAGGGCCTCGGGTCGAGCGCGGCGGCACTGACAGCGGGGGTGGTGATCGCCAATGAGGTTTTGGGGCTCGGCTGGGATGCGCACCGCGTGCTGGACGAAGCGGCGCAGATCGAGGGGCATCCGGACAACGTCGCGGCCTGCGTGCTGGGTTCGATCGTAGCCAGCGCCATCGATTCGGAAGGCGTGGCGCGCGCAGTGCGCCTGGAGCTTGACCCGCACTATAACGTCGCGGTGGTGGTGCCGGATTTCATGCTGCCAACCTCGGAAGCGCGGCGTGTTCTGCCTCAAAGTTATTCGCGCGAAGACACGGTGTTCAACGTGCAGCGCGCGGCGCTGCTGATTGTGGCGCTGGCGACGGGAGCCCGGGATGTTTTTCCGACCGCGCTCGAAGACCGGCTGCATCAACCGTATCGCTACGATCTAGTGCCGGGGCTGGAAGAGATTACGAAGCTGCGCGCGCCCGGGCTGCTCGGTTGCGCGCTAAGCGGGGCAGGGCCTTCGATTCTGGTGTTCCACGAGCGCGGCCATGAAGGCGTGTGCGAACTGGTACGCAAGGTTTTCTTGAGTCGCGGGCATAAGTCGGAGATCGTGTGCTCCGCGGTATCGCCGCGAGGGTACACCTTGGAATAGCAGTAACCGCTCGATGACTCTCGCGGCTCGGATAGATTTGCGGAGCCGCGACAGTTATGGAGCGGATGCGACACTGGACTCGTGTCCAATCGCCTCGCTCACGAAAAAAGTCCCTACCTGCTCCAGCACGCGCACAATCCCGTGGATTGGTATCCCTGGGGCCAAGCCGCGCTCGACAGAGCCCGTCAGGAAGACAAGCCCATTTTTCTATCGATCGGTTATTCCACCTGCCACTGGTGCCACGTCATGGAGCGCGAATCGTTCGAGAACGAGGACGTCGCGCGGGTCTTGAATGAGCACTTCGTTCCGGTGAAAGTGGACCGGGAAGAGCGGCCCGATCTGGACCGCGTTTATATGCTGTTCGTGCAGGCGTCGACCGGCAGCGGCGGATGGCCGATGTCGGTGTGGCTGACGCCGCAGGGCAAGCCGTTCTTCGGCGGGACGTATTTTCCGCCCGACACCCGTTACGGACGGCCAGGATTCCGCACGATTCTCGAGAGCCTCGCCCGGGCCTGGCGCGAGGATCGAGACAAGATCGAGCAATCCGGCGCGCAGGTGATCGAGCAGCTCAGGCAGTATAGCCAGGCTGGCGGGAGCCCGAGCACCATCGGGCAGCACGTGCTCGATTCCGCTTTTTTCGCCTTCCGCAGATCCTTCGACGCGCGCCTGGGCGGATTCGGCTCCGCCCCCAAGTTTCCGCGCCCCAGCGTACTCAATTTTCTTCTGCGCTATGGGGCCGCCACCGGGAATGACGAAGCACGCGACATGGTCCTCGTCACCTTGCGTGCGATGGCCAAGGGCGGGATGCATGATCAGCTCGGCGGGGGATTTCACCGCTACTCGGTCGACGAAAACTGGTTCGTTCCGCACTTCGAAAAGATGCTGTACGACCAGGCGCAGCTCGCGATTTCCTATCTGGAGGCGTACCAGATCACCGGCGACACGCAGTACGCCGAGGTTGCCAGGGACATCTTTACCTATGTCTTGCGCGACCTGACGAGCCCGGAAGGCGGATTCTATTCGGCCGAAGATGCCGATAGCGCAACCGATCCTACTCGGACGAAGGAAAAGTCCGAAGGCGCGTTCTACATCTGGAGCTATCAGGAAATCGTGGATGTCTTGGGCGAGCAGGACGCGGCGGTCTTCAGCCGGCACTTCGGCGTGAAGGCGAACGGCAATGTGGACGAAGATCCGCACCGAGAGTTTACCGGCCGCAATATTCTCTATCAGGCCGAAGACAAGAAGGAAGTCCCGGGTTCGGCGCAGTTGTTGGAAGTCCGCTCGCGCCGTCCGCGTCCGCATCTCGACGACAAAATCCTGGGCGGCTGGAACGGACTGATGATTTCGGCTTTCGCCAAAGGCGCGCAGATCTTGGGCGATCCGCGCTACGAACAAGCGGCGCGCGACGCACGGAATCTCCTCCATCAGCACTTGTGGCGCGAGGCCGATTCCACCCTCCTTCGGCGCTATCGTGACGGCGACGCGGCCATCGAAGGGTTCCTGGATGACTATGCATTCTTGATCCATGCGCTCGTGGATCTGTATGAGACTGCCTTCGACCCGGCGGATCTGGCCTGGGCTGCGCAGCTCGCCGAGCGCGCCATAGAGCTGTTTCAGGATGCTGAAGGCGGCGGATTCTTCAGCTCGCCGGCGAATCAAAGCGATCTGGTGCTTCGCCTCAAGGACGATTACGACGGCGCGGAGCCTTCGGGCAACTCGATCATGGCTCTGGCGCTCCTGCGCCTGGCGCGTATCACGTTTAAGAACGACGGACGAGACGATTTCCGGACCGCGGCGGAGCGGACCCTGGAAGCATTCTCGGGACGGATGCTGGCGGCCGGCGCCGGATTGCCGCAAATGCTGGTGGCGCAGATGTTCGCCATGGGCAAGCCGATGGAGATCGTGCTGGCGGGACCCCACGCCGGGTTTCCCTATCTGCTGGCCGAGATCCGGCGGCGATTTCTGCCCAACGCCGTGGTCATGCAATCGTCTGAAGCGCCTGAAGCCATGCCGCCGGTGGACGGCCTGGCCACGGTCTACGTTTGCGAAAACTACGCGTGCAAGCTGCCGGTGACCGAGATCCAACCTCTCTCGGAATTATTGGGCGCGGAATTACTACAATAGAGGTCTATGGAGAGACCAGGAGCAACAACACTACGAGGAAATCCGCTGACGGTGCTGGGTCCGGCCTTGAAGCCGGGCGAAAAGGCGCCGGATTTCAAAGCGGTCGACGATTCACTCAAAACGGTGGATCTGGCGGGTACGGGCAATGGCATCCGGATTTTTAGCGTGGTCCCTTCGCTCGATACGCCGGTCTGCGACGCGCAGACCAAACGGTTCAACGAAGAGGCGGGCAAGCTGCCCGGCGTGAAGATCTACAGCTTCAGCATGGATCTTCCTTTCGCCCAGAAACGTTGGTGCGGAGCCTACGGCGTCGACCATGTAAAGATGGTTTCCGACCATCGCGACGGATCCTTCGGGCAGGCCTATGGGACGCTCATCAAGGACCTTCGGATCATGAGCCGGGCGATCTTCGTGATCGACAATAACAACGTGATCCGCCACGTGGAGTACGTGAAGGAAGTGGCCGATCACCCCGACTATGAGGCGGCGCTGTCGGCAGCCCGGGCGGCCGCCAGCGGAGTCGCGTCCGCTTAGTTCGCTCCGCGCCCTGTCTTCATAGACGCGACGATGGTACTGGTTCGGACAAGATTTCTTCCATTCGGTTGGTTTTCCGTATTGGGGTTGGCCTAAGCATGAGCGACGTCACATTCGGGACTTGGAGTGCCGCGGCGACCCCGGTAACCATAGAGTATTCGCTGGTGGTGATAGAGGAGATCCGGCACGAGGTCGCCGAAGGATTCCAGAAGCTTTCGCGAGGCGGAATCGAAGTGGGCGGCGTGCTCTACGGTGTTCATGACGGGCGAACCGTCCGAATCATGGCGATTCGTCCGGCGGTTTGCGAACACGCTGCAGGTCCGACCTTTCGTCTCTCCGAGCGGGACCGAGTATCGCTGCACGACCAGATTCGCCAGGATCGGGAAGATCCCCGGTTAGACGGCTTGGTGTGCGTCGGTTGGTACGTTTCACACACTCGCACGGACATCACCCTGACCGAATCCGACCAGGAGATCTTTTCCAGCTATTTCGCCCAGCCTTGGCAGCTAACTCTAGTAGTGCGGCCGAGCCGGGGCGGAAACATGCGCGCCGGGTTTTTTGTGAGGGAGCCAGACGGGACTGTAAACGCGACCCAGAGCTACCTGGAGTTCAACTTTCCGGACCGGTTGGCCGCGGCCTTTGATCATCGCGCGGAGCATCGCGGACCTTCCGCCGAGCGTGAGCGTCCGCGCGAGCGTGAGCGTGAACGTGAGCGTCCAGACCCGGAACATCGCGGCGCCCCGCGCGTTACGCGCCCCCCGAACCCGCCCGCCGTGGCCGCGCAGGAGATCCGTCCAATTCCGCAGCCTTCGGTGCCGATTCCGTCCTCCGGCATGACGACGCTGTTCGGAGAGCCGGCACGAATCCCAGTTGTGGAGCCGGTCGATTACGCCAAGCCCGGACTTTCTAAACCTGATTCGGCTAAAAGCAGTTCAGCGAAGAAGAAGTGGTTCGGGCTCGTGGCCGGCTTGATCATCATCGCGGCGCTGGCGGTAGTGGGCGCACGCTACCTGGCATTCGATCTGCCGAATGAACCCATCGCACTGAACGTGCTGGAGCGAGAAGGGCAACTGGATATCGAATGGAACCGCCAAGCCGCGCCCGTGTCCAAGGCCGTTGGCGGCACCCTGGAGATCGCCGACGGCTCGCAAACCCGGACCATTCCTCTGAAGCCCAGTGACCTGGCGCTGGGAAAGTTCTCCTACAAACGCGATACGGGGGACATTCAGGTGCGGATGATCGTCGAAGCCGCCGACGGGAAAAAGGTGCAGGAAGCGTCGCGTTTTCTCGGTCCGCCCCCTGCTCAGGCCAACACGGAGGAGCTCAAGACGCTACAGCAGAAACGGGACGATCTGGAGGCGGAAGTGTCCCGCCTCAAGCAATCCAACGATCAGCAGGCGCAGCGGATCCAGCAACTCGAGCGCACCTTGAAGATCCTGCAGACCAGACAGGGGAACTAGGCGAGGTGCAGTTTCGTCCGGGCCCGCCCATGCTCATTCCTATTTACCAGGTGGATGCCTTCGCCGGCGCCCTCTTTCGCGGTGGGCTTTTTTCGGGTAACCCAGCCGCGATCTGTCCTCTGGAACGATGGCTCGACGATGAGACTCTCCAGGCGATCGCCGCGGAGAACAACTTGTCGGAGACGGCCTTCTATATTCCAAACGGAGTCCGCCAGAACGGACGCTATCGTCTGCGTTGGTTCACTCCGGCCGTGGAGGTCGACCTGTGCGGCCATGCCACGCTGGCTGCGGCTCACGTGATTCTGGAGCTCAGGAAGGAGATCCAGTCGTCGCAGGTCGTTTTCGATTCGCGCAGCGGCGAATTGGCTGTAACCCGTGAAGGGGATCTTTACGTCCTGGATTTTCCGTCGCGCTATCCGCAGGAGTGTGCCGATGATCCGGTGCTGTTCGAGGCGTTAGGCGCGCGGCCGGCCGCATTCCTCCGCACGGGCGACTGCTTCTGTGTATTCGAAACCGAGGATCAGATCCGGTCGCTGAAGCCGGATATGAGCAAGCTCGCGGCGGTGGACTGCCGCGGGATCATCGTCACGGCTCCGGGCACCGATTGCGATTTTGTCTCGCGCTTCTTTGCCCCGCGCGCCGGTATCCCAGAGGATCCGGTGACCGGCAGCGCGCATACTAACTTGATTCCCTACTGGTCCCGTAGACTGGGGAAAAAGAAGCTATTTGCGCGCCAGATTTCGCCACGGGGCGGCGAATTATGGTGTGAGGACCGGGGCGCTCGAGTCGGGATCGGCGGCCGCGCGGTAAAATACTTAGAGGGGCAGATCGCGGTTCCCTGCCAAATGGGTGTAACTACTTTCCGATCAGGGGCATCTGAACGATTATGAGAAAACTAGCTATGTTGCTGTTCTTGGCCGGCGCGGGGTCCGCCTGGGGACAATTGTTCGAAGTATGGTTCAACGGCGGGGAATCGCTGATGTCCAACAAGGGGCTTGGAACCACCAATGTCGACGCCAATGGAAATGCCCTCCCCGGGGCAACGCAGAATGACGTGCAGCTTGGGGATGGCTTCCGTTTCAGCTTTCGCATGACCCTTAACAACGAGAGTCATTTCGGCCACGAGGTCCAGTATGCCTACAGCCGGACTTCACTCACGGTTCCGGCACAGCCTGGTACTCCGGCAACATTATTTACGGCTGCCATACCTGGTACGCCGGCTTACAGCCAGGGCATGGCAATTCATCAGGGC
>Ga0209415_10004650_pt1 | contig 25067 bp, 24 predicted proteins | sample PeaSoiSIISIP2007_FD_187696 | JGI IMG/M metagenome (GOLD analysis project Ga0209415, IMG submission 187696) | Peat soil microbial communities from Weissenstadt, Germany - SII-SIP-2007 (SPAdes) (version 2) | ecosystem: Environmental > Terrestrial > Soil > Wetlands > Peat | place: Germany... | reverse complement strand
GCCATGCCGCAGATCATGCACCAGTTCTCCACCAAGAACCTCGCCAAGGCGGAGTTCATGATGGCGCTGGCCTTCGCGCTGGCGCGATCGACCAACGTCGATCAGCACCTGCACGTCCAGGGCCTGCTCGCCGAGATGATCCAGTTCACCGAATTCGTGCGCGCGTGCCTCAGGGCCTCGGAGGCGGATGCCAAGCCAAATGCCGCCGGCTACATGGCGCCCGCGTCCATGCCGCTCTGGACGGTCCGGATGATGTTTCCCAAGATGTTCGTGCGGATGTGCGAGATCATTCAGATGCTGGGCGCGGGCGGGCTGGTGGCGGTACCCTCCTATGCCGAAACGACGAGCCCAGTATGGGGAGACATAGAAAAGTACTTCCAATCCGCGAACTCGGACTCTCGGACGCGCATCAAGCTGTTCCGCCTCGCCTTCGACGCCGCGATCTCCACCTTTTCCGGCCGCCAGCAGCTTTACGAGCGGTATTACTCCGGCGATCCCGTCCGCTTGGCGGCGACGCTCTATTCGATCTACGATCGCGACGGGTACATCGACCGGATCTCGCGCTTGCTGGACGACCTGGAGGCGCGCCAGAACCAGGGCGTCGGCGGCGGCCCGCCCTTCCGCCCCAAGCTCAAGGCGGCCGAATAGCCGCCGAGGGAAACCATCCGAGGTAGTGCATGAATCCCGAATTCGACGCGCGCGGCTTTCGCGACGCGGTCGGTTGGTTCACGACCGGCGTCACCGTGATCACCGCGCGCGGCGCCGACGGCGCGCTCTACGGCGTCACCGCCAACTCCTTCGCCTCGGTCTCGCTCGATCCCCCTCTGGTGCTCTGGAGCCTCGACAAGCGCTCGCCGAGCAGCGCGGGCTTTGACGCCGCCGGTCACTTCGCCGTCAACATCCTGGCGCAGGACCAGCAGGGCCTCTCCGCGCGCTTCGCCACGACCGGCCCGGACAAGTGGCGCGACATCGCCCACGAGACCTGGGAGAGCGGCGCGCCGATCCTGCCGAGTGCGCTCGCGAGCCTCGACTGCCGCGTCGAGGCCCAGCACGACGGCGGCGACCACGTGATCTTCATCGGCCGCGTGCTGCGCCTGGAATCTCGCCGGCACGGCCAGCCGCTGCTGTTCAGTCGCGGCAGTTATCGGGCGCTCGGCGAGCGGCTGGGCGTCGCGGGCGAGGTGCCAGGCGTGCGCGGCCAGGAAGGGCTCGAGGCCCCCGAGCTCGCGGGGCTCGAGCCCTGGTTCTCGGCCTGAGCCGCCGCACTATAGCCGTTGCTACTTGTACGCCTTCGCCTGCGCCGCCACGGCGTCGGCGTCGAACTTGTCGATATCGGCAAGGAGATCGTTGGTGACGACATCGGCCACCGCGGGCTTTTGCTTGATCACCTGCCACTTCAAGAGGAAGTCGAGATAGGCGTCATAGTTCGCCATGGAATTCTCGCCCCAGTGGGTCACGCCGGCCTTGTCGAGCTTCCAATTCACGATGCGCGCCTCGATCGCCTTCATGTCGTCCTTGAGCGCGGTCGCTTCGTCCTTTCCCGTGGATTTGGTCAGGGGATAGACGTCCCAGAGAATGCGCACGGCGGCTTCGGGATTGGCGATCGCGAAGATGGTGCCCTTGGCATAGCCCTGCGCCAGCGCCACCGCTTGCGCGCGGTCCTTGGCGAGCGTCTCGTCGAGGGCGATGAACCCGTTCGAGGGATAGCGGTCGATCTGCTTCGCCTCCAGCCGGCGCAGCGGCACGCCGGCGTTCTCGATGAGCGCGTATTGCACGTCGTAGAGGCTCAGGGCGTCGACCTGCTTCGACCGCACCAAGGCCGCGGCCTGCGCTCCCTCGCCCACGACGACGATGCTGATGTCGGTGTCGGGATCCATCCCCTCGCTGGCGGCGATCGCGCGCATGACGGGATACCCCGCCGAGGCCATGGCTTGCACGCCGATCTTCTTGCCCTTGAGGTCCGCAAGCGTCTTGATCGGGCTGTCCGCAGGTACCGCCGGCCCGTAGATGTTGCCTTGATAGGCGGTATAGAACACCTTGGCCTTGAGGCCTTGCGGGCGCAGCGAGGCCAACGGCTCGACGGAGGGCAAGGCGTAGGCCACATCGCCCGTGCCGACGAGCTTCACGCAGTCGGTGGATCCCGGCAACGGCACCAGCTCCACCGAGAATCCGGCGTCCTTGAACCAGCCCATCTTAGTGGCGATGGCGAAGGGCGCCGCGGCCGAGCTCACGGTGCGCGCGCACCAGCCGACCTTGACCACGGTCTCCGCGGCGGCCGGCGTCGCCACCGCGGCGAGCGCGAGCGCCAACAGCCAGAGCGCTTTCTTCATAGCAAACCTCCCCGTCGAGTATCTTCCGTGGCGGATTTCTGTGAGGAATCCCAGAACAGCACGCGGCGCCGTACCGCCAGGATCGCCTGATTGAGCGCCAATCCCAGCACCGACAGGATGAACAGGATCGAGAATATCCCGGCGACGTCGCCGCTGAAATTGAGGGTATTGATCAGCACGCCCAGCCCCTTCGTGGCACCCACGAACTCGGCGACGATCGCGCCGATCAGCGCGAAGATCATCGCCACCTCGAGCCCCGCCATGATGAAGGGCAGCGCGCCCGGCAGCCGCAGCATCCAGAAGATCTGCGCCTCGCTTGCGTCGAGGGAGCGCATGAGGTTCACGCGGTCCTCGTCCGCCGAGCGCAGGCCCACGATCGTGTTCACCATCAGCGGGAAGAACGCGATCAGCGCCGCGTTCACGATCTTGGAGGGCAGCCCCACGCCGAACCAGACGATGATCAGCGGTGCCAGCGCCACCTTGGGCAGGGCCTGAAACATAACGATCGAGGGATAGAGGAAATACTCGAACCGCCGGCTCAGCGCGATCGCCGTGCCAAGCAGGAACGCCAGCGACGTGCCGGCGACGAAGCCGAGCAGCGTCTCCTCGAGGGTGATCCAGGTGTTCTCGATGTAGATGAACCGGATCACCCCTACGTAGAACGCCCGGGCGATGCTGGACGGCGCCGGCAGGATGTAGACGGGTACCGCGAAGGCCTTGACGCAAAGCTCCCAGACGCCGATCACCGCCAGCATCAGCAGGGCGCGCAGGGACGCATTCTTGACGGTGTTCATGCGTCGAGCGTCCCGAGCGCTTTGAAGTGTGCGCGGACGCGGAGGGCATAGGCGCCGAAGGCGGGCGTCGACATGACGTCGAGGGAGCGCGGACGCGGCAGGTCGATCGCGATGGCTTCCGCGATCCGGCCGGGGCGCGGCGTCATCACGAGAACGCGATCCGCGAGAAAGACGGCCTCGGCGATCGAGTGGGTGATGAACACCACCGTCTTGCGGCGCTCGAGCCAGATGCGCTGGAGCTCGAGGTTCATCTGCTCGCGGGTCATGGCGTCGAGGGCGCCGAAGGGCTCGTCCATCAGGAGCATGGCGGGATCATGGATGAGCGAGCGCACGATCGCGACGCGCTGCTGCATGCCGCCCGAGAGTTCCCACGGGTAGCGCCGCTCGAACCCCTCGAGGCCCACCAGCCGCAGGAGATCGACGGCGACCGCGCGCAAACGCTCCCGGTCGAGGCGCTGCACGTCGGCCGGCAACAGCACGTTGTCGAGCACCGTCCGCCAGGGAAACAGCACCGGCGCCTGGAACACCATGCCGATATCGCGCCGCGGCCCGAGGATCGGCGTGGCCCGCAACAGCGCCGTGCCCGAGCTCGCGGGAATGAGCCCCGCCAGGATCTTCAGCAGCGTGGTCTTGCCGCAGCCGGAGGGACCCACGATGGCCACGAACTCGCCCTCGCCGATCTCGAAATCGATCGCCTCGAGCGCCCGCACGGCGCCGTGCTGCGTGCCATAGGATTTGGCGAGGCTCCGCACCGCGATCACGGGATCGGCGGCCGTCGGGCCCGGTCTCACCTCTCGGGCGGCGGCGGGAGAGGAACTCATACCGGCGCACACCTCATTCGAAGGGAGCGGGCGACCCTATAATGCCGGCCGCGATTGCGTCAATCCGCCGCTCCGGGCGGCCGTGACCTCCCCGGCGGCCCCGCCGATTAGCACTTGCGTCTGGGCGCACACTTCACAATAAAGGGCCCCGATGCATCCCACCCTGTTGTGTCGGCTTGCGGCCTTGGCTGCCTCGGCCTGGGTCGTGCTCGCGGCGTCCCCGACACTCGCGCACGCCATCATCGTCGAAGCGACCCCGCAGGTCGGGGCGACGGTGCACGCCGGCGCCATGGACGTCCGGCTGCGCTTCAACAGCCGGATCGACCGCCACCGCTCGCGCCTGACCGTGCTCGATGCCCTCGGCAAGGAGACGCCGGTCGCGCTCGACGACAACACGCCCGCCGACGTGATCACCGCGCATATCTCGGGCTTGGCGCCGGGCGAGTATCGGCTGCGCTGGCAAGTCCTGGCGCTCGACGGCCACATCACCCGCGGCGACATCCCCTTCACCGTAACCGCGCCCTGAGCCGACGGCATGGCGACGCTGCTCGACATATTCGGATTCCTGAGCGTCGTCATCCGCGGCGCCGTGCTGGTGACGCAATCCTTCGTGGTCGGTGGCATCGCCTTCTTGCTGCTGATGCGCGGCATCGCCCGGAAGCTCGGCCCGGACGGGGAGCGCCTGGAGATCCGCGCGCGCCGGTTCCTGCTCTGGAGCGCCCTCGCCTTCACGTTCGCTGAGCTCGCGTTCGTCGCGGTGCAATGCGCGGTGCTGATGGGCACCGTCGACCTGGGGCTTGCCGACGTCTTGGGCGCCGATTTCGCGCTCGCGGGGCTGACGCTCGCGGCCGCCGGTCTAGTCTGTGCGTGGGTCGCCCGCGCGCCGCTCGGCGGCTCGGCAGGATTTTCGCTGGGCGCGCTTGCGGTTCTGGTGCTGGTCGCCCAGGCGACAACGAGCCATGCCATGGCGCGGCTCGACGACCGCGCGCCGCTCGCGGTCGCAGACATCCTGCACATGGCCGGCGCCGCGGTCTGGATCGGCGGCATCCCCTATTTCATGCTGGCGCTCACGGGCACGCAGAGCGGTGCCGCCTGGCGGCGGATCGGCAAGCGGTTCTCGCTGATGGCGATGGGCTCGGTCGCGGTCCTGCTGGCGGGCGGTACCGTATTGGCCGTCATCTATGTTGGCTCCCTCGACGCGCTCTACGGCACCGCCTATGGCGTCATGGTCACCACCAAGGTCGGGCTGTTGGCGGGGCTCTTGTTTCTCGGCGGGATGAATTTCCTGGTGGTGGAGCGTCTCCGGCGCGATCCCGGAACGTCGATCCTGCGTTTGAAGCGCTTCGCGGAGGTCGAGGTCGGGATCGGCCTCACCGTCCTCTTTGCCGCGGCTTCGCTCACCTCGCAGCCGCCGGGCGTGGACCTGACGCAGGATCGCGCGAGCTTCGCCGAGGTCGTCGACCGCTTCGTTCCGCAATGGCCGCCGCGCCTCATCAGTCCCGATCGCTCGCAGCTCACGGCCTATCGGGTCGAGATTGCCCGAGAGGAGGCCGCGAAGACCAAGCAGCCGCTGCCCATCGCCTACGCCCTCGGCTCCGGCGTGCTGCCGCCGCGCGATCCCGCCGACATCGCCTGGTCGGAATACAACCACCACTGGGCGGGCGTCGCCGTTCTGGTGATCGGTCTCCTGGCGCTGGGCGAGCGCTCGGGCATAGCGCCTTGGGCGCGGCATTGGCCGCTGCTTTTCGTGGGGTTGGCGGTGTTCCTGCTGTTCCGCAGCGACCCCGAGGTGTGGCCGCTCGGCGATATCGGCTTCTTCGCGAGCTTCCGGGATCCAGAAGTGGCGCAGCATCGGGTCTTCGTCATCCTGATCGCGGGCTTCGGCATCTTCGAATGGTGCGTGCGCACCGGCCGCATCCGCGCGCCCCGCGCGGCGTTGGTCTTCCCGCTCATTTGCGCGCTCGCGGGGGCGTTGCTGCTCACCCACCAGCACGCGCTTTCCAATATCAAAGACCAATTGTTGATCGAGGTCACCCACGCGCCGCTCGCGCTCTTCGGTCTCACGGCGGGATGGGCGCGTTGGCTCGAGCTTCGGCTGAATCCGCCGAGCAATCGCATCGCCGGCTGGATCTGGCCGATCGCCTTCGTGCTGGTCGGCGCGATCCTGCTCATCTATCACGAGACCTGACCGAGAGGCCGCGCCGCGTGATCCTGAATTTCATCCATATGCTCGTCGACCTCTCGCGGCGCTTCGCGTGTCTCGTGACGCTGCTGGGGGTCGCGCTCACGGGGGTAAGCGGCTATTACGCCAGCACCCATCTGAGCCTCGACACCGACGTCGACAAGCTGCTCGATCCGAATCTGCCTTGGCGCAAGCGCGAGATGGCGTACGACAAGGCGTTCCCGCAGTTCAACAACCTGATCGCGATCGTGATCGACGGCGCGACGCCGGATCAGGCCGAGGACGCCGCCGCGGCGCTCGCGGACAAGCTCAAGCCCGACACCGGGCTGTTCAAGAGCGTCGAGCGGCCCGACGGCAGCGAGTTCTTCCAGCGAAACGGCATGCTGTTTCTCTCGAAGGACGAGGTGCAGGGCTTCGCCGACCAGATGGTGCAGGCCCAGCCGCTCATCGGCACGCTGGCAGCGGACCCGAGCCTCAGGGGCCTGTTCGACGCGCTCGACTTGACGGCGCAGGGCATCGAGCGCGGCGAGGCGAAGGGCGACGAGCTCGACCACCCCTTCGCGGTTTTCGCCGACACGGTCGATGCGTCGCTCGCGGGGAAATATCACCCGCTCTCGTGGCAATCCCTGCTCACGGGCCTCAAGCCGTCGACGCGCGAGTTGCGCAAATTCGTGCTGGTACAACCGGTCCTCGACTATTCCGATCTGGAGCCGGGCGCCGACGCCACGGACGCGATCCGAAAAGCCGCGCTCGACCTCGGCCTCACGCCGGAGCGCGGCGTGCGCGTGCGCCTGACCGGGTCGGTGCCGCTCGCCGATGAGGAGTTCGGCAGCGTGACGCAAGGCACGACGCTCTCGACCAGCCTGGCGTTCTCGTTGATCTGCGTATTGCTGTTCCTGGCGCTGCGCTCGGTGCGCCTGGTGGTCCCGATCCTGATCACGCTCGCCATGGGGCTGGTGATCGCGGCGGGATTCGCCGCGCTCGCCGTGCACTCGCTCAATCTCATCTCCGTCGCTTTCGCGGTGCTCTTCATCGGCATCGCCGTCGACTTCTCCATTCAGTTCAGCGTGCGATACCGGTCCGAGCGCTATGAGATCGACAACCTCGCGGAGGCGCTGAGGCGCACCGCGCGCGGCATCGGCGGACCGCTCGCCGTCGCCGCCGGGACGACCGCGGTGGGCTTCCTCTCTTTCGTGCCGACGGCTTACACCGGCGTCTCCGACCTGGGGTTGATCTCGGGTGCCGGCATGGTGATCGCGCTGGTGCTCAACTTGACCGTGCTCCCCGCGCTCCTCGTCATCATCCGCCCGCGCGGCGAGCGGCGAGCCGTGGGGTTCCATCGCCTGCGCGCGATCGACCGCTATCTCGTGGACCATCGCCGTGCCGTCGGCTTGGTATCGCTGGCCGTCGCGGTGATCTGCCTGGCGCTGGTCCCCCGGCTCACGTTCGATTTCAACCCGCTCAATCTCAAGGATCCCCGCACCGAATCCGTCTCGACGCTGTTCGACCTGATGAAGGACCCGGACACCACGCCCAACACGATCGACGTGCTTGCAGCGACCACCGCGGATATCGCCCCGCTCGCCGACCGCCTCGAGAAGCTGCCGGATGTATCGCACACCCTCACCGTGATGAGCTTCGTGCCCGAGGACCAGCCGGAGAAGCTCGCGATCCTCACCGACGCCGCGGCGCTGCTGGGGCCGACTTTGACCCCGGCCTCGATCCTGGCGCCGCCCGACCCCGCGGCCGAACTCGATGCCTTGAAGCGCGCCGACGAGGATCTGGCGCGCGCGGCGGCGCAGAGTCATCAGGCCTCGGTCGAGCGTCTTTCGGCCGTACTGCACAAAGCCGTCGCCCGCGGAACCGACGCGCTGGGTACCTTGCGCGGCAATCTCGTGGGGGGCCTGCCCGCGCGGCTCAAGGAGATGCGGCTCGCGCTCTCCGCCGAGCCCGTGACCCTGGAGACCCTGCCGCCCGAGCTGCGCCGCGACTGGGTGGCGCCCGATGGTCTCGCCCGGATCGAGGTCTATCCCAAGGGCGACGCCAGCAACAACGAGGTGCTGCGCCGCTTCGTCGCCGCGGTGCGCACTGTCGCGCCCGAGGCCACGGGTGCGCCGATCTCCATCCAGGAATCCGCCGCCACGATCGTCGGCGCATTCCGGACGGCCGGCATTTTCGCGTTATTCGCGATCGCGCTGCTGCTGGCCATCGTCCTGCGGCGCATCCGCGACGTGGCGCTGGTGCTGGCGCCGTTGCTCCTCGCCGGCCTGCTCACTGTCGCCACCAGCGTGCTGGCGGACCTGCCGCTCAATTTCGCCAACATCATCGCGCTGCCGTTGCTGCTCGGGGTGGGCGTCGCGTTCGACATCTACTTCGTCATGAACTGGCGCGCGGGGCGCGTCGATCCCCTGCAATCCGGCACGGCGCGCGCCGTCTTGTTCAGCGCGCTCACGACCGCCACGGCCTTCGGCAGTCTCGCGCTCTCCAACCACCGCGGCACATCGCAGATGGGCATATTGCTGACCATCGCGCTGTTCCACACGCTGATCTGTACGTTCTTCGTGCTGCCGTCGCTGATGGGACCGGTGCGCAAGCATCGTAAGCGCAAAGCCCGCTAGCAATCGGCCTGCGGCCCCTCGTTAGCGTCGCGCGGAGATCAACAAGAACGGCGGCCGCTGGCGCTCGTCCGCCCATTCCGGCCGCGCCGCGATTTGCTCGGGCGTCGGGCCCCACTCCTCGAGGTGCGTCAGGGTGAAGCCGAGCCCGAGCAGCATATTGATGTAGGTCGCGATCGTCCGGTGTTGCTTGATCACGCCCTTGGCAAGCCAGTCCATGGATCGCGGGCCTTCCTCCAGGTAACCGTCGAGGGCCCAGGTCCTGCGGCCGCTGGCATTGACGGACCAGCCCGGCTCCGCGGGCGCCGTGAGCACCGGGTGCTCCACGGAGAAGACGAGGCGGCCGCCCGGCACCAGCGCACGGTGCACCTGGGCGAGGAGTTCGCTCAGGCGCTCGATATAGTGCAGCGCGAGCGAGCTGTAGATCAGGTCGAATAATTCCGGAGAGAACTCGAGCTGCTCCATATCGGCCCTGACATAAGCGACCTCCGGGTCGGCGGTGTCGGCGCGGGCGCGCGCCAACATCTTCTCCGACACATCGATGCCGAGAACCTGAGCCGCTCCCTGCTCTCGCGCCCATCGGCAAAACCAGCCGAAGCCGCAACCGAGATCGAGAACCTTGAGGCCGCCGGGATCAGGCAGCAAGGCGCGGAGCGCCGGCCATTCCGGCGCGCCATCCAAGCCCTCGACCGAGCGAGGTAGCTGGCTGTAGCGCTCGAAGAAATCCGCATTGTCGTAAATGTTTTGGGTCATCGGAGTGGAACTCCGTCGCGGGCCCCTGCGATCGGCCGGACCACGCGCCGGTTCGCCGTTACCAGAGCGCGTTGCGCAAGCCTCGCCAGCGGCAATGGCAATTCGGCGATCGCGATCTTGAGCGAGGTGCGCCAGCCGCGCTGCGCGCGCTCAACCAGAGGCGCAACGTCGCGCACAATGTCGAGCCTTCCCAGGAAGAAAGCTTCGCCGACCGCGAGCGTGTGTCTCCTCTGCAGCTCATACCGGACGAAGTCGAGGAACGGCCGTGCCGCGGCATGATGCGCGAGCGCATATTCCAGGACCTTCGCCTGGGCGGCCCAATCGGCGAAAGGATTGCCGCTCCTGCTGCCCGCGTGCCGGCGAAATTCGGCCAAAGCCTCGGCCAAGAAGCCGACGGGCGGCTCGCCGGCGATGCGCAGAGCGAACTCGAAATCCTCCGCCAGATCCCGGAAGAACTCTGGATTGAACCCGCCCAGTTGCTGGAAACGACGCTTCGACATCAGCAATGTTGTCGGCAACATCGGCATGGCGGAGAGACACCGGTCGTAGAACGACGTGTCGTAGATCCAGATCGTGTCCTCAACGATGCGGCGATGCTGTTCCCAGAGCCCCGGCGGCACCTCACCGAAGAGGGATGGAGACTGCGGCTCACCCGATACGACGCGCGTGAGATCCGTGAAGGAGCATTCCACCTCCGGACAGAGCGCGTGCAGGCGGAGTTGGCGCTCCTGCTTGGTGGGCAGCCAGACATCGTCGCTGTCGCAGAATGCGATCCACGGCGACCGCGCCATCGACACGCCGACGTTGCGGGCCGCGCCTGGGCCGGAATTCTCGATGCGATGGTACCGGACGGCATTCCCGCAGCGAGCAACGGTGGCCGCGGTGTCGTCGGTCGAGCCGTCGTCCACGACGATGATCTCGGCCGGAGGGGCGGTCTGCCTCAGGATCGAGTCGATGGTGTCCCCGATCAAGTGTGCTCGGTTGTAGGTGGGTATGATCGCCGAGACGTCGAAGCTCATCGCAATCTCTCTCGATCCGGCCGAGAACAATAGTGCATTTTTTCGTCGCACGCCTTCATTGAGGGATCGCGCGGGATGCGCGATCTTGGCGGCCGTAACAGGGGAGCCCGCCCGCACATGCACGCCCACATCGTCCTCGCCCACCCCGAGCCCAAATCCTACAACGCCCATCTGGCGGCGGTCGCGCGCGCCGCCCTCGAGAAGGACGGCTGGAGCGTCACGCTCTCCGATCTCTACGCCATGGGCTTCGATCCCTGCGAGCGGGCCGAGCACTTCGCCCTGCGGCAGAACCCCGATCGCTTCGACGTCCAGGCCGAGCAGAGGCTCGCCTCCGACCGCGCCGCCCTCCCCGCCCCCGTCGCGTCGGAGATCGCGGCGCTCGATCGCGCGGACCTCGTGATCGCGCAATATCCGATGTGGTGGCACCTGCCGCCGGCGATGCTCAAGGGCTGGCTCGACCGCGTGTTCACCTACGGCGAGGTCTACACGAGCAAGAAGCGCTTCGAGAACGGACGCTGGGTCGGCAAGCGTGCGATGCTGTCGGTGACCGTCGGCACCAGCCCCGAGACTTACGCCTACAACGGGCGAAGCGGCGACATCGACCTGCTGCTCTGGCCGGTGAATTTCTCCTTCGCCTATGTCGGCATGACCGTGCTGGCGCCCTTCATCGCCTATGGCGTCGAGGGGGGCCTACGCTATTCCGGATCGGATGTGCTCGCGGCACGCCTCCAGCGCATCGAGTTGGATCTCGCCGAGCGCCTGCACCGCATCGACCAGTCGCCCACGATCCCCTTCAACCGCATGGCCGAGTGGGGCGACCTCGGCCGCATGAAGCCCGAGGCGCCGGCCTACAGCCCGTTCATCCGGCACCGGGAGCGATTGGATCTGCAATAGGCTGGGTTAGACCGCCCGGCGGGCGATGAGCCGCTTGCCCTCGCCGAGTTGCCAGAGCGCGAGGGCGGGCCCGTAGACTAGGACGTCGCGCGCGCGGCGTACCAGCGCGAGGGCGAGCGAGACCTCGGACGGCAAGCCCAGCACGTTCCCCAGCACGAGGTAGCTGCCCTCCTGCACGCCGAGCGCGCCCGGCACCAGGAAGGCGCTGGAGCTCGCGGCCTCGATGAGCGCGGTCACCATGACGGCATCGCCCACGCTCACGGGATGCCCGAGCGCGAGAAGCGCGATCCAGGTCTCGCCCGCGCTCACCAGCCAGCCCACGAGCTGCCAGAGGCAGCAGGCGACGATCCGGCTGGGACGGCGGTAGATGAGGTGCACGGCACGGTCGAGCGCCTTAGCGCCGCCCACCATGCGCTCGAACCGGTCGCCGAAGGCCAGATGGAAGAGCCTCGCGAAGAAGCCGAAGATGCCGATCCGCTGCACGAGGCCGAAGGCCGCCAGGATCGGCAGGGCGACGAGGAGGCCGAACCCCACGCTGGCGGCGAGCGATTGCTCCCCGCCGCGGGTCACCAACAGACCCACGCCGATCAGCGTGAAGGCGAGCTGCGAGACCAGCGACATCGTCATGTCGACCACCAGCGTCGCCGCCGCCGGCCGCTTGCGCACGCCGCGCGTGGTCAGGAGCCACGCGCCCGTGACCTCGCCGCCGATCCGCGCCACCGGCAGCATCGAATTGACGGCCTCGCGCACCCAAACCATCCAGGTAAAGAAGCCGAAGGAGGGCTGCGCCCGGCCCGGCAACAGCACCTGCCATGCCCGGGCATTCGCCAGCATCGGCAGCGCATGATAGAGCGCGACCCAGACGAGTCCCCAGCCCGCGCTCGCGAAGGTCGCGATCACCGGCCCCGCGCCCTGGTAGATCACCAGCGCGCTCGCCGCCACGAGACCAAGCAGCCCTAGCAACAGACCGATGCGGATCATGGAGCGGTACTGACCGCGGCACTCTCCGTCGCGCTGCCAATCCCGCGCTTGCGGGACGTCACGCGCGACGTTCCCGCCTCAGTGCGCCATCTCGCGCTCGCGCAGGAAACGGAAGAACTCGACGCCCTCGCGCAGGCGCCGCACCATCATCTCGGGGCTCACGACCATCTCGCCGACGATCGAGGCGATCTTGCCAGCGCGGAAATAGAAGCGCCGGTAGAAGGTCTCCACGCTGTCGAAGATCTCCTGGTGCGAGAGGTGCGGATAATGCAGCGGCGCGATCTGGATGCCGTGCTCGTCCACGAGCTCGGCATGGTCGGCGTCGAGCCAGCCGTTCTCGACCGCCTGATTGAACAGGAACGTGCCGGGATAGGGCGCGGCCAAGGAGACCTGGATGGTGTGCGGGTTGATCTCGGTCGCGAACTTGATGGTCTCCTGGATCGTCTCTTTGGTCTCGCCGGGGAGACCCAGGATGAATGTGCCGTGGATGGTGATGCCGAGGTCGTGGCAGTCCTTGGTGAAGCGGCGCGCGACGTCGACCCGCATGCCCTTCTTGATGTTGAAGAGGATTTGCTGATTGCCGGTCTCGTAGCCCACCAGCAGGAGCCGGAGCCCGTTGTCCCTCAGCACTTTCAGCGTGTCCCGCGGCACGTTGGCCTTGGCGTTGCAGGACCAGGTGATGCCGAGCTTGCCGAGTTCTCGGGCCACCGCCTCGGCACGGGGCAAATTGTCGGTGAAGGTGTCGTCGTCGAAGAAGATCTCTTTCACCTGCGGGAAGTTCGCGACGATGTATCTCACCTCGTCGACCACGTGCCCGACGCTCCGCGTGCGGTAACGGTGCCCGCCCACGGTCTGCGGCCAGAGGCAGAAGGTGCAGCGCGATTTACAGCCGCGCCCCGTATAGAACGAGACGTAGGGATGCTTGAGATAGCCGATGAAATAATCCTCGATCCGGAGGTCGCGCTTATAGACCTCGCTCACGAACGGGAGCTGGTCCATGTCCTCGAGGACGGCGCGCTCGGCGTTGTGGACGATGACGCCCGCGTCATTCCGGTAGCTCAGGCCGTCGATCGCCGAGAGCGGCTTTCCCTCCGCGACCTCCTTGATGGTGAAATCGAACTCGTTGCGGCCGACGAAGTCGATCGGCGGCGCCTGCTTCAGGCTCTCGTCCGGCTGCACCGCCACCTTGGCGCCGACGAAGCCGACCTTGAGTTTGGGGTTCACGTCCTTGAGCGCCGCCGCCATCTTGGCGTCCGCCGAGAAGGACGGCGTCGAGGTGTGCATGACAACGAGGTCATAATCCCGGGCGAGCGGCAGGACCTGGCTCAACGGAATGCCCGCGGCGGGCGCGTCGATGAGCCTGCTGCCGGGCACCAGCGCCGCCGGCTGGGCGAGCCAGGTCGGATACCAGAACGAGCGGATCTCGCGCCGCGCCTGATAGCGCGCCCCTGCTCCGCCATCGAAGCCCTCGAAGGATGGCGGATGCAAAAACAGGGTCTTCATCATGCGGCGCTGTCTCCTTCGAGGGTGAGTTGCCCTTGGCGGTCGACATGAAACTTGCGATCGCGCCAAGCCACGGTTCGGGTGCAGTAGCTTGCGATGAACACGCCGAACGACAGGAGATCGCGCAAGGGTACGAGCCACAGCGGGCTGGCCTCGAGGCCGAGAGCGCGATCGACGGCGCGCACCATAGCAAAGCGCCCCAACAATGCAACGGCGAGCACCCCCAGGGATAGCCAGCCGAATCCGGCGAGACAGGCGCCCACGAGGGCGAGGGCGATCGGGTGCGTCACGAGCGACCCCAAATAGCCCCAGGGGGCCACGCCCCGAATCGTGAGAGCCCAACGAAGCTCGTGCCGGAACAAGGCCTTGAGCGAGGGCTCGCTGATCCAGTCGTCGATGATCAGGTTGGAGACCACGATGCGCTTGCCCAGCCGGCGGACCGCCGAGCCCAATGCGTTGTCGTCCGCGAGTGCGTCGGCCACCGCCTCGAAGCCGCCGATGGCGCCCAGCGTCTGGCGCGTCATGCCGATGCTGGCGCCGAAGCATCCCTGGCCCGGCCGAAGCGTCTCGCCGAGCACGGCCTGGGGCAAGAAGGCATGATTGATGTACTGCGCGCCGAGCACGGAGGGGAGGCTCGGATCCGCCGGCCGGCCTCGATAGAGCGACGTCACCAGCCCGACGCCGGCGTCCTCGAGCGGCGCGGTCACGGTCGCCAGGAAATTGGGCGGCACGCGCATGTCGCTGTCTACCATGACCAAGCGGTCATGCTGCGCCGACGGCAGCATGTTCATGAGATTGGCGACCTTGAGATTTCCGCCTCGCCGGGTGGCATCCACCACCAGCGCGGTCGGGACCCGCGGCCGCTCGCGCTTCAGGCGTTCGACCACGGGAATCGCCGCATCCGCGGGATCCTGCACGCCACAGACGATCTGAAACTCCGGATAATGCTGGTCGGCGAACGATAGCAAATTGTCGAGCAGGCCGGGATCCTGCCCGCACAGGGGCTTCATCACGCTGGCCGGCGGCTGAATCGGGCTAGTCGACAGGGGACGCCGTGTGAAGCGGATAACAACCGCTGTAGCTGTTGCAAGATAGACACACCCAAACAAAGAACTGACTTCAATGAGGATGCTAAGAATTTTTAATACGTATGGTGACATGCTATGATTTATCAGCGGTTTCGGGTTTACCTGGGCCGTACTTGAGGGGGCGCTGAGCCTTGAAAATGCTGTTGCATTCACTGTCCGCATTGTCAACCATGCGGCGCTCCGCGGTTGAGCGCCCAATACCTAGCGCCAAGAAGTTGGAAGAGGTGCAGAACGTGTCTAAGCCTCGGTGGCTCCGGTTGGGCGCACTGATGGGATTGATGCTGGCGGTGTCCGCATGCGCGACGCCTCCGAGCGATCCCGTTGCCAAAGCGGAATTCGACAAGACCAACGATCCCCTGGAGCCGATGAATCGGAAGATTCTCGACTTCAACCTGTTTCTGGACCGCATTCTGATCAAGCCTGTCGCGGAAGGCTACCGCTGGGTCGTGCCGGAATATGGGCGCAATCGGCTGCGCAATTTCCTCGATAATCTCGGCGAGCCCGTAATCTTCATCAACGACACGCTGCAGGGCGAGCTCGGCCGCGCGAACACCACCGCGGGTCGCTTCCTGTTCAACTCGACCTTCGGAATCGGCGGGATATGGGATCGCGCGAGCCAGATCGGAATGGAAAAGCAGACCGGCGACTTCGGACAGACCCTGTATTCCTGGGGTGTGCCGGACGGCCCCTATCTCGTCCTGCCGATTCTGGGTCCATCCAATCCGCGCGACGCCGTCGGGCTCGCCGTCGATTCCTATATGGATCCGTTCTATTGGGGCTTGACCGTTCATTACGGTGCGACCAACTCGGGACTCTATCGCTGGATCGTGACTGGCGTCGACGAGCGCTCGCGCAACATCGAGAGTTTCGACGAGATCCAGAAGAACGCCATCGACCTCTATGCGCAGCTGCGCAGCCTCTGGCGTCAACACCGCGCGGCCGAGCTTCGCCATGGCGAGCCGGCGCCGCCGGAGGACGAGGACCTCTACACCGACCCCGCGCTCAAGAAGCCGTAGCGGCGGCTCGGCCCTCGCGCAGTCCGCGCGGGGGCTTCGGCTTGGCGCAGCAAGAGCAATCGCAATAGCCTAGGCGCTCACGCCGATTTCTTGAGATCGGCGGCGCGGGTCTGGATAAGCTGGACGAGCGCGTCCGCGCCGTCGCGCCGCAGCACCGCGGAGAACTCCGAGCGGCGGGTGGCGAGCTCGCTCACCGTGCCCTTCAGGTAGACGTCGAGAATCTGCCAACCCGCGTCGCCGTCGCGCATGAGGTAGTTGAGCACCACGGCCTCGCCGCTGGTCTGCACGAGCTTCGTATTGACGATGAGCCCGCCGGAGGTCGGCGTGGGATTGGGATCAACGTCGAACTGCTCGCCGGAGTAGCCGTCGAAACGCGCGGCGTAGGTGGAGACGCTGAGGTCCGAGAAGGCGGCGGTCAGGCTCTTCTGCTCCTCGGGACTCAGCTTCTGCCAGTCCGGCCCGACGGAAAGCCTGGTCATCAGCGGCAGGTTGAAGGCTTTGTGGATGGCGGGATCGAGCTTCTCGTACCGGCCCTTGAGGCCCAGCGTCTTCGCCTGCTGCATGACGGAGAGCAATGTGTCGTAGAAGCCCTTGATCGTGTCGACGGCGGGCGCGGCGGCGCGACTCGACGATACCGGCAGCACGGTCAGCACCACGCCTGCCGGGAGGATGCGGAGGATTGAGCGGCGGTTCATCATGCGCTAACGGATTGCTCCTGTGTTTTTTTCCGGGGGCCACCGCGCAAAGGTAGTGGCAAGGATGTGGCGCGCGTTCGCCTGCGCCTACGTCCGGCGCTCGATCACGAACCGCGCGGCATGGCGCAGAAGGTCGGCTCTCTGCTCGAATAAATCAAGGTGGGCCACCGCCTGCCGGACCAGGAGCTCCGCCTGATCGCGAGCCCGCTCGACACCGAGTATGGAGACGAATGTGGCCTTGCCGGCGGCCACGTCCTGGCCCACGGGCTTGCCAGTCTCGCCCGCGCTCCCCTCGACGTCGAGGAGGTCGTCGGCGATCTGGAAGGCAAGGCCGAGATCGTGCGCATAACCCCGCAGCGCCAGCCGCACCTCGGTCGAGGCCTTCGCCAGGATGGCGCCGGACTCGCACGCGAAGGCGATGAGGGCGCCGGTCTTGAGGCGCTGCAGGCGCGTGATGGCCCCGATATCGAGGCTGCGGTTCTCGGCGATGAGATCGATCATCTGGCCGCCGACCATGCCGCTCGATCCCGCGGCCTGCGCGAGCGTGCTCACGAGCTCGCAGCGCACGGCGGGGTCGCCATGCGTATCCGGATGCGCGAGGACCTCGAAAGCGAGCGTCAAGAGTCCGTCGCCCGCGAGCACCGCCGTCGCCTCGTCGAAGGCCTTGTGGCAGGTCGGCCGCCCGCGGCGGAGATCGCTGTCGTCCATCGCGGGCAGATCGTCGTGGACCAGCGAATAGGAGTGCACCAGCTCGATCGCCGCGGCCACCTGCAGCGCGCCGCGCTCCGACACGCCGAAGAGCCGCGCGCTTGCCAGCACCAGGAACGGCCGCAGGCGCTTGCCCGGCGCCAGGGCCGCGTATCGCATCGCCTCGAAGACGCGCGCCTCGAGGCCCTCGGGTACCGCGATCAGTCGATCGAGCGCGGCATCGGTCAGCTTGGCGGCGCCGGCCAACGCCTCGGCGAACGAGGTGCCGGCCGGCCAAAGACGCTCAATCAAGGGCGGCCGGCTCCGTCCTGGCCGAGCCGTCGGGCGCGATGACGATCTTGTCGACGCGCGCCTGCGCCTCGCGAAGCTTCGCCTCGCAATGCCGCTTCAGCAGCGTGCCGCGCTCGTAGGATTGAATGGCATCGTCGAGCTTGCCGGTGCCGCCTTCGAGGCGTTTGACGATCTGCTCGAGCTCCTGGAGCGCCTCCTCGAAGCTCAGCTTAACGATGTCCGCTGGCACTTGTGGTTCGGCCAAGACCCCTCCAGGTTTGAGCCGCGCACTCTATGGGCGTGCCTCCCCGTCGGCAAGCGCCCGGTCAGGCGGCCATCAAGGCGCGCACATGGGCGGCGGCGCTGGCCCCCAGCGCGGCCAGGTCGTAGCCCCCTTCGAGGGTCGATACCAGGCGGCCGCCCGCGTGCCGCTCCGCGCACTCGAGCAGCCGCTCGGTGACCCAGGCATAGTCGTCCTCGACCAGCATCAGCTGCGCGAGCGGGTCGCGGCGATGGGCGTCGAAGCCCGCGGATACCATGACGAGATCGGGCGCGAAGGCATCGAGCGCGGGCAGGATCGAGGCCTCGACGCCGCGGCGGAACTCGGCGGAGCCGGCCATTGGCGGCAGCGGCACATTGACGATGTTGCCGACCCCGCGCTCGCTGCGCGCGCCGGTGCCGGGGTAGAGCGGCGATTGGTGGGTCGAGGCGTAGAACAGCGATGGATCGCGCTCGAACATCGCCTGAGTGCCGTTGCCGTGATGCACGTCGAAGTCGACGACGGCGACCCGGGCGAGTTTGTGCACGGCGCGGGCGCGCGCCGCGCCGATACTGACATTGTTGAAGAGGCAGAACCCCATGGCGCGATCGGGCTCGGCGTGGTGGCCGGGCGGCCGGACCGCGCAGAAGGCATTGCTGGCCTCGCCCGAGATCACGGCGTCGACCGCGGCGACCGCGGCGCCGGCCGCCCGCAGCGCGGCCTCGCCCGAGCCCGGAGAAAGAATGGTATCGGCGTCGACGGCGGCATAGCCGGTCTCGGGCACCGCGGCCAGCATAGCATCGACGAAATCGCGGGGGTGAACGCGGGCGATGTCCTCGAGGTCGGCGGACGGCGCCTCGCGCCGGCCAAGAGCCGCGAATTCGGGCGCCTCGAGCGCCGCCAGGACGGCGCGCAACCGAGCCGGAGATTCCGGATGGAACTCCCCGGGGTCATGCTCGAGGCAGGCGGGATGCGTGAAGAGAAGGGTCGCCATCCGGGCTCCGAGGGCAGGTGTGACCCCGCGAGTGTGGCATACCCTCAGGCTGCCACGCCACGCCCGCGCGTGCGGCAATGGTTATGCTTGCGGCGGCGCCAGCGCTGCCGGCAATATTGGCCGTTCGGCTCGGACCAAGACCGGGCACAAAAAAGGTGACGAGACCAACAATGAGAATGGAAACGCCCAGGCGCCTCGGTATCGCGGTGCTCCTGATGGGCGCGCTCTTGATTTCGCCAGCCGTCGCCGCGGTATCGGACCCGCCCTTGGCGCTGCGCGCCGGCAAAGGGGACAGCCCCTATCACGCACTCGCGATCGAGCTGGTGGCCGCGCTCAACCAGCCCGGCAGCGACGTGCCCGCCATCGCCGTGGAGGAGAGCCAGGGGTCGGTCCAAAACGTCATAGATTCGGCGCACGACGCGACCGCCCACCTCTTCACCGCGCCGCCCAACGTGATCAGCGACGCCAAGCGCGGCAACAAGCCCTATGGGAAGAATCCCCGCTACGGCGACGTCCGCGCGCTGTTCCCGATCCCGTTCCAGACCATGCATTGGGTGGTACGGAAGGACAGTGACATCAGGACCTTCGCCGACCTCGCCGGCCATCCGTTCGTCCCCGGGCCGCGCGGGAGTTTCGCCGAGCAGCAGACCGCCACCGTGCTCAAGCTCCTCGGCCTCGCGGACCGCGCCCAATTGATCGATATCGACAGCGGTGCCGTCGGCTCGGCGCTCGGCAGCAAGCAGATCGCGGGCTTCTCGACCTCGGGCTCCTATCCGATTGCCGGGATCAAGGCTCTTGCCGGGACAACCCCGATCCGGCTGCTCTCGCTCACGCCCGATCAGGCCAAGCAGGAGCGCGTGAGCGATGGCACGACGGTCGCCGCGATCATTCCAAAAGACACCTACCCCGGCGTCAGCGAGGACATCATGACCGTGGCCCTGCCCGCCGGCATCTACACGACGCGCCGGCTCAACACTGCCAGCGCCTACCGGATCACCAAGGCATTCTGGACCAATCTGGCCGCGCTCGCCCAGGACGCACCCGCTTGGCGCGCGGTGACGCCGGACCTGCTCGCCGCATTGGGAACCAAGCTCCATCCCGGAGCGCTCAAGTACTACCGCGAGGCCGGCATCGACGTGCCCGCCGCGCTCCGCTAGGCCCCGCCCATGACCCCGGATTTCCTGATCATCGGCGGCGGCATCGCGGGCGCCTCGGCCGGCTATTTCCTCGCCGAGCGCGGCCGCGTCGTGCTGCTCGAGCGCGAGGAGACGCTCGGGTACCACTCGACCGGGCGCTCCGCCGCTCTCTACACGGAGACCTACGGCAACGCGGCGATCCGCGCGCTCACGGTTTGCAGCGGGCCGTTCTTCCGCAACCCGCCCGCGGGCTTCACCGAGCATCCCGTGCTGACCCCGAGGGGCGTGCTGATCGCGGCGCCGCCGGAGGGCGAGGCGAAATTTCAGGCGGCGCTCGCCGAGGCTCAACGCTACGCGCCGGCGGTGCGCGCGGTTTCCCAGAGCGAGGCCTTGCGCTTCTGTCCCGTGCTGCGTCCGGACTGGTTCCGCTTCGCCTTTCACGAGCCCGACGCCATGGACATGGACGTCCACGCCATCCATCAAGGATTTCTCCGGGGACTGCGGGCGCGCGGCGGCACGGTCGTGACGGGCGCCGAGGTTCGGGCCATCGCGCGACAGGGCGCGACCTGGACCGTGACCAGCGCGGCCGGCGAGTTCAGCGCGCCGATCGTGCTCAACGCGGCCGGCGCGTGGGCCGACGAGGTCGCGAAGCTCGCGGGCGTGCGGCCGGTCGGGCTGGTGCCGAAACGGCGCACGGCCTTCATCATCGATCTGCCCGCCGGCACCGATGCCGCGCCCTGGCCGATCGTCGCCGATGTCGACGAGACGCTCTACTGGAAGCCGGAGGCGGGCCGCCTGCTGGTCTCGCCGGCCGACGAGACCCCGATGCCGCCCTGCGACGTGCAACCCGACGAGATCGACATCGCCGAGGCCGCCCACCGGCTGGAGACGCGCTCCCGGCTCACCGTCACCCGCGTGGTGCGAAAGTGGGCGGGGCTCAGGAGTTTCGTGCGGGACAAGACGCCGGTGGTGGGTCACGCGCCGGAAGCGCCAGGGTTCGTCTGGCTCGCGGGCCAGGGCGGCTACGGCATCCAAACCTCGCCCTCGATGGGCCGCGTCGCCGCCGCGCTCGCGACCGGCTCCGACCTTCCGCCCGACCTGGCCGCGCGCGGATTGACGCCAACCGACCTGCTCCCCGACCGGCTCTACTCCTGATCGCAGCGAGACACCCGTGACGACGGATTTTCTGATCATCGGCGGCGGCATGGCCGGCGCGTCAGCCGCCTATTTCCTCGCGGAGCGCGGCCGCGTCCAGCTGCTGGAGCGCGAGGATGCGCCGGGCTACCACACCACCGGCCGCTCCGCCGCGACCTTCACCGAGAACTACGGCACGCCAGCCGTGCGCGGGCTCGTGCAGGCCGGCGCCGATTTCCTGCGCCATCCCCCGGCGGGGTTCAGCGAGGCGCCGCTGATGCATCCACGCGGCTGGATCACGGTCGCGCCGCCCGGCCAGGAGAAACGGCTCGAGGAGAGCTCCGAGGCGGCCCTGCGCGCGATCCCGACCATGCGCATGATCGATCGCAAGGAAGCGCTGGCGCTGTGCCCGCTCCTCAAGCCGGATTACATCGGCGCGGCGCTCTACGAGCCCGATGCGATGGACCTCGACGTCGACGCCATTCACCAGGGCTTCCTGCGGGGAGTGCGCGCCCGCGGCGGGAGCATCGCGACCGGCGCCGAGGTGAAATCGCTCGCGCGACGCGACGGCGTCTGGGAAGCCACGACGAGCGCCGGGACTTTTTCCGCGCCCGTGGTGCTCAACGCCGCCGGCGCGTGGGCCGACGAGATCGCCGAGCTCGCGGGCACGCGGCCGGTGGGGCTGGTGCCCAAGCGCCGCACGGCTTTCACCGTCGATCCGCCGGCGGGCCACGACCCCAGCCGCTGGCCGTTCGTCGATGACTTCCGAGGGCTCGTCTATTTCAAGCCGGAGGCCGGCCGGATCCTGGTGTCGCCCATGGACGAGACGCCCTCGCCGCCCTGCGATGCCCAGCCGGAGGACATCGACGTGGCGGAAGCGGTGTCGCGCCTCGAGGAGATCGCCGAGATCGAGGTGAAACGCGTGGTGCGCAAATGGGCGGGGTTGCGCAGCTTCGTCAGCGACCACACGCCGGTGGTCGGGCCGGTGCCGGAGGCGCCCGGTTACATCTGGCTCGCCGGTCAAGGCGGCGTCGGCATCATGACTTCGCCCGCCTTGGGACGCCTCGCCGCGGGTTTGGCGGCGGGAGACGCGTTTCCGTCCTGGCTGACGGCGTTGGGCGTCCGCGCCGAGCAGCTACTGCCGGGGCGGCTCGTGGGCTGAGGCTTCGCGCTCGCGCCCGAGTGCCACGCCATAGGCCAGCAGCAAGCCCCAGCCCAGGATCATCAGGCTGCCGCCCACCGGCACGACGACGGTCAGCATCGGCGACGCGCCCGCGGCGAGGAGATAGAGCGCGCCGGCGAACAACGTCACGCCGAGCGCCAGGCTGCCGCCCGCGGCGGCGAGCAGCCCGCGCGCGAGCTTTCGCGCCGGAGCGGGAAACGCGCCCAGCGCCAGAAGTGCCACGGCGTGCGGCAAGCCATAGCGAACCGCGGTCTCGGCCAGCAGCACTTGCGGTGCCGCCTCCGTCCAGACGTGCTGCACGGCGGCACCCACGGCCACCGCCGCGAGGCCGTTGAGCCCCGCCGCCACAATCCACCATCGCCGCATGCACCGGTCCCCGCTGTTTCTTGGTCAGCGTCTTACCGCATCGGGGCGAGCCGTGCATCACTCGCGAAGTCGGAATCGCCACGGAGGCGCGAGAATCCTCTGCTGGCGTCCTTGGTGCCTTGGCGGTAAACCTTGAGCCACCAAGGCGCCAAGCCGCCAAGAAGCAATCCGGCCGCGAGGCAAACCCGAACCTCCGTGCCCTCCGTGTCTGCGTGGTGACTCTTTCCCTTGCTGTGGCGCTCGGCCGCGGCGGCCCCATGATCGACCCCGGACGATGAGCCGCGCGCCCATGTGGGTCCGCGCGCTCGGCGTTACCCTGCTCATGCAGGTGGTGAGCGCGTTCCTGGCGCAGGCGATGCCGGTGATCGGGCCGACGCTGACGAATGCCGCGGGCGTGCCGCCGGAGCAGGTCGGGCACCTCTCCTCGATCATCTCGCTCGGCACGCTGTGGTTTCTGGTGAGCGGGCACATTCTGCTGCCGCGCTGGGGCGCGGTGCGGGTGCTCCAGCTCGGCGCGATCATGGGCGCCGTGGGCGCGGTGCTGGGGGTCGGCGGATCCTGGACAATGATGCTGGCGGCGGCCTTGATCATGGGGCTCGGCTATGGGCCGGCACCGCCCGCGGGCAGCGACATCCTGATGCGGCACGCGCCGCGCGCCCGGCGCGCGCTCATCTTCTCGATCAAGCAGGCGGGCGCGCCGCTGGGCAGCGCCATCGCCGGCTTGTTGCTGCCGGCCATCGTCGCGGCGTCGAGCTGGCGCTGGGCGCTGATCGTCACCGCCGTCATCTCCGCGGCGCCGGCCTTCCTGGTGGAGCCCTGGCGGGCCGAGATCGACAGCGAGCGGCCGCCGGTGCCGGCCTCCGGCAACATCGTCGCGGAGCTGTTCTCGCTGCGCGCCGCCATCCTGCCGTTCCGCGTCATCGCGTCTCGCCGCGCGCTGCTCTGGCTCGCCGGAACCAGCTTCACCTTCGCCAGCGTCCAGGGCTGTCTCTTCAGCTTCTACGTGACCTATCTCAACACCGCCCTCGGCATGAGCCTGACGGCCGCGGGAACCGCCTTCGCGGTGCTGCAGGTCGCCGGCATGGGCGCGCGCGTCGCCATGGGGTTCCTGGCGGACCGGTTGGGCTCCGGGGTTCGAGCGCTGATCCTGCTGGGCCTGGGCTCCTCCCTCGCGGGGATCCTGACGGCGAGCCTCGCCCTCGACTTGCCCGAAGCCGCCGTGCTCGCGATCAGCTTCGTCGTCGGCTGTATCGGCGTCAGCTGGAACGGCGTCTTCCTGGCGGAAGTGGCGCGGCTTGCGCCCGAGGGCCGGGTGAGCGAGGCGACCTCGGGCACCATGCTCATCACGTTCCTGAGCTATGTCGTGGCGCCAGCGGCCTTCAGCGCGGCGATCCCGCTGGTCGGCGGCTACGCTCCGTGCTTCCTCTTCGTCGCGGCCTTGCCGCTGATCTCCGTGGGGATGCTCCTGCGCATCCGGAAGATGATGGACGGCGAAGGCTGAGCTATACCAGGGGCCGTCCAGCCACGTGAGGAGGCTCCCATGCCCAGCTTCGACATCGTCTCGCGCGTCGACATGGCCGAGGTGGACAACGCGCTCGCGGGCGTCATGCGCGAGATCGCGACGCGCTTCGACTTCAAGGGCAGCCAGTCCTCCGTGAAGCGCGAGGAGGCCGGGCTCACCGTGGTGGCCGACGACGCGCTCAAGCTCAAGCAGATGCAGGAGCTGCTCAAGGGCCACCTCACCCGCCGCAAGATCGACGCGGGCGTGCTGGATTTCGCCGAGCCCGAGAAGGCCTCGGGCAACACGCTGCGCCAGGCGGTCAAGCTCCGCCAAGGCATCGACCGCGAGCTCGCCAAGAAGCTCGTGCAGTCCATCAAGGACAGCAAGCTCAAGGTACAGGCCTCGATCCAGGGCGACGAGCTCCGCGTCTCCGGCAAGAAGCGCGACGACCTGCAGGCCGCCATGGCCGGCATCCGCGCCCTCAAGCTCGAGCAGCCCGTGCAGTTCGTGAATTTCCGGGACTGAGACGTTCTCCCGCAGAAACCGCTCCTCAGAATGGTCATGCGCGTGCTTGTCACGCGCATCCACATGTTCTCGTGCAGCCAAGAAGCCACGTGGATCGCCGGAACAAGTCCGAACAAGTCCGGCCATGACGGCCAGGAAGGCGCATCAACGGTTGCGATTCCAGGGCTAGACGAAGCCGCTCCAGCCACCGCCCTTGATCGCGCCCATCCGACCCGCTAGATAAAGCCCTCGCTCCGGGTCCCCATCGTCTAGAGGCCCAGGACGGCGCCCTCTCACGGCGCAAACCGGGGTTCGAATCCC
>Ga0209415_10004649_pt1 | contig 25069 bp, 24 predicted proteins | sample PeaSoiSIISIP2007_FD_187696 | JGI IMG/M metagenome (GOLD analysis project Ga0209415, IMG submission 187696) | Peat soil microbial communities from Weissenstadt, Germany - SII-SIP-2007 (SPAdes) (version 2) | ecosystem: Environmental > Terrestrial > Soil > Wetlands > Peat | place: Germany... | reverse complement strand
GAACCCTTCAGCACCCCGATCAGTTTCAGTTCGCGGCCGGCATAGTCGGCCGAAATGTCCGCGGCCACCTGCCGGATCCTGTGAAGAATCTCCTCCTCGGTGAACAGAACACGCTCAATCTCCGGCATGTTCAATGGGCGAGGCCCTCCGGCAGCCGGTACTTCATCACCAGATCCTGAACGTCCTTCTGATAGAACACCTGAATGTTCACATGCGGATAGATAGCGCGCAACAGCCGGATTTTGCGATTCTTCTTCGTCACGTTGGCTTGCTTCATGGTGGTCAATTCCACGTAGAGGTCGAATTCCGGCAAGTAGAAATCGGGAGTGAAGGCCTCCGACACCTTGCCGTCCTTGTCCCACTGCAAGGGAAAGCTGCGCGGCTCATAGTCCCATCCGATTCCATAAAAGTCCAGCAAATTGGCGAAAACCTGCTCACTGGGGTGACCAAATTCCTTGCGCTCCAGGCCGGGACGAATGGGCGGAACGATGCCAAAGCGCGCCAGTTGCAGCCGGACTTGAAACTGGATCTCAGCGACAACCCGCGGCGCCAGCGTCCCCGAATCCAACAAACCCTGCGACTTGACGGCCCCTTCCAGCAGGTTCACCATCCCGGCCAAAACCAGCTTCTCGGCATTCAACACCAGGTCAAAATCCGTCGGCCGGCTCATTTTCTGTCCGAAACGCCGCTTGCGAACTAAGGCACGTTCTCCCTCCATCTCCCGCAAACGCACTTTGGCCTCGGCTCGGCTCAACCGGCAATCCTGCATCAGATTGTCCAGCCGCACCCTCTCGGGAGCTACCAAATATAGTCGCAGCATGCCCGGCAGATCGCGCGACAATAGCTCGACCCCAGCGCCACACACCACAACGTGCCCCTTCGCCCCCAGGCTGGCGAGAATCGAAACCACCGACGGCCGCCACGCCTGATCCGGAATCCCGAGCGATTCCCCAAACTCCGCCGCTATCATCTTCACTAGGTCTGGCTCCGTCACCAGCTCGCATTCCAGACGCTGAGCCGCCGCGCGCGCCAGCTCTACATCCCTGCAGCCCGGCTCACCGGAAACTGTGATGAACGCCATTCAGTTAGAATCGTAGCGCAGCCGCGAGATAGGCAGCGACTGGAATGAATCTACAGGATTGAGAACAGGGGGACGATCAAAGAAGGTAGCTGCCCGAGCAATGTGTTATGTATATTACTATTACCATCGAGAACTTGAGAACTAAGGCTTGACCCGGACACTGGTGTATTGTAGATTCAGAGTTCTGACTTTTAATAGAGCATTACAACTTTACGGATTGCACGGATCTCGATGACCCTCAGTCACCGCTCCTCGGCTCTGGCAGCCGCTCTCACGATCGCCGTTGCACTGCTCTCCAGCAGTTGCGCAGCCAGGCCCCAAGCTTTCAAACTATCCTTCCTGCCTTCCACGCCCGCTCGAATCGAACCGAACTTCGAGGAACCGCCGCACCTGGCTTCCAACTTTTATTCGAGCGATTCTCCCGATCTGGTGCAGCGCGCCTTAGCCGCCGCCCCGCGCCAAGCTGAGGCTGAGAGCCTCATCGCCAAAGCCCGATTGCATATGGAAGCGGGAAAGCGATTCTACCAACAGGGCGACTCCGAGGCCGCGCGCCGGGAGTTCGACTCCGCCATGGACGTGCTGCTCGCTGCTCCCGACAACCTGCCCGACCGTCCGCGCCTGGAAAGCGAGTTGGATCAAATCGCCGACACGATCTACCGCTACGATCTGGAGGGCTTGGGTGGCGCCTCGAGCCAGTTGCCCGAAGTGGTCTACGACAAGTCGCCGCTGGACGACATCATCGACATGACCTTCCCCACGGATCCGAACCTGCGTCCCAAGGTGAAGGAGGAGATCGAGGCCACAGTGTCGCAGCTTCCGCTGCAGGAAAACGACGCCGTGCTCGGCTACGTGCATTACTTCTCCACCGATCGCGGCCACAAGGTCCTGGTCGGCGGCCTGCGCCGCTCCGGACGCTACCGGCCCCTGGTTCAGCGCATTCTGGACGACGAAGGCGTGCCGCAGGAATTGATTTATCTGGCGCAAGTGGAGTCCGGCTTCCTTCCACGCGCCCGTTCCAATAAGAAGGCCGTGGGGATGTGGCAGTTCGTTCAGTTCCGCGGCCGCCAGTACGGCTTGATGCAAGGCCCCGGAACGGACGACCGCCTGGATCCGGAAAAAGCTACCCGGGCGGCGGCGCACCACCTGCACGATCTTTACGCCATGTTCGGCGACTGGTACCTGGCGATGGCGGCTTATAATTGCGGCCCCGGCTGTGTCCAGCGCGCCGTGGAACGCACGGGCTATGCCGATTTCTGGGAATTGCGCCGCTTGAATGTCCTGCCTCGCGAAACCGCCAACTACGTTCCGCTGATCGTGGCCCTGACCATCATGGCCAAGAACCCCAAGGATTATGATCTCGACAACCTGGAGCTCGACCGGCCGGTGGAATATGAGACCATGGATTTGGAGACGCCCACCAGCCTGGCACTGGTGGCCGACGCAGCCGAGCGTCCGGTATCCGAGATTCAGGATCTGAATCCGGCTTTGCTAAAGGTGACAGCGCCGGCGGGCTATCAATTACGGGTCCCCAAAGGCACCTTGCCCACCATCATGACGGCGCTCGATCTGGTACCGGCGAATCATCGGGCCGATTGGCGTGTTCATCGTGTGGTAGCCGGCGAAACGCTGGCCGACATCGCGCATCGGTTTGCGACGCCCGTGGCTTCTCTGGCTTCGGCCAACCAGCGGTCCATCACCCAAGGGCCAGAGCCCGGAGATCTGGTGGTGGTTCCGGCGTCTGGCCTGTCTCACGCGTCAATGCGGCGGCCGGTTGCCGCCTCGCACGTTACGCAATCAGGCCGGGCTGTCGCGGCCCATCGGGCACCCGTGACAAGGCCCGCCCATCGGGCTCACGCCAGCGCTTATCATACCGCCAGCCTGACTTCCAAACATCGCGCAACGGCGAATTAGCACTTACCGCTCCCTCACGGTCACGGCTCGGAAAGACCGCGCGACTCACGTCGATTTCACGCGACAAAAAGTGCTCAGTTGGCCCTTGCCTTCCGAAGAAAACGAGTTATTCTAGGGTGTGGTTAGCCCAACAGGAGGCATGAATAATGGTTGATAGCTTGCGCTTCACCGCTGATGACGACCTCGACGATTTCGGATATGAAGAAGAACAGATCGACGTAACCACCGAAGTCGGCGAATACGGTCCAGAGGATGAAGACGAAGACGAACTCACTAAACCGGCTCCCGTACCGGTTCACTCCACTCCCGCCCCAGCTCTCGGATCTCCGGCCGAAGCGCCGCCGCAAAAAAAACCGGTGAAGAAGGCCGCGGCTCCGGTCAAGGTAGCCGCTCCGGCCGCCAAGGCTGCTCCGGTGAAGAAAGCGGCGAAGAAAGCGCCGGCCAAGAAAGCTGCCGCAAAGAAAGCAGTGAAGAAGGCCGTCAAGAAAGCGGTGAAGAAAGCCTCCGTAAAGAAGGCAGCCGCAAAGAAGGCGAAAAAGGCGCCCGCCAAGAAAGCTAAGAAAAAAGCCCCAGCCAAGAAGGCGGCCAAAAAAACCGCAAAAAAAGCTAAGAAGGCCGCGAAGAAATCCAAGGGCAAGAAGTAGGTTTCCGAAACCACGGGACGGCCGCGGCTGACATCCTGCGTCGCGGCCGTCCGGTGCTGTCTTGCCGCTTTCCTCTTTACTTCTCTTTCCCTACCACGATCCGGCAGCGCTCAAACAACTGCAGTAGCGATTCGGCGTACTCCTCGGGCGTTTTCGCCCCCTTGCCGGCGAAACCCGCGGCGCTGCCACCCTTGCCATAACCCGTCGTCACCGCGATAAATTTCATCATCTCCAGGGCCACCTCATCTGCATTGCGTCCTGGTGGGACGGCGTTTGAAGTATCTTCAGGCATTCTTGGTTCATTCCTCCAGTGGGATCGCCGCCTCAGCGGCAAATCTCTAGTGTAGACCGTCCACGTGCGGCGCGTGGCAACACTACGGGGCAATCAGCACATAGAATGATCTTTGCCCCTGCGCCATGCCCGTTGAAGCCATACGCTTGATCCGGAAGATGCGCGGAGGAGCGCAGGCCCAACTGCTGGAATGTGACGACGGTCACTTCTACGTCGTGAAATTCCGTAATAATCCCCAGCATCGGCGCATTTTGATGAATGAATGGATCGCTTCCGTTTTCCTGAATTATCTCCAAATCTCCGCCCCGCCGGCCGCTATTGTCAACCTCTCGGCTGAGTTTCTCGCATCCCATCCAGAGGTCCACATTCAGCTCGGCACGCGCCGTCAAGCGGTGGAGCCCGGCTGGCATTTTGGATCCCGCTTCCCCGGCGATCCAGCCAAAGTGATGGTCTACGATTTCCTGCCCGACGCGCTGCTGGACAAGGTAGTGAACGTCAATGAATTCCGGGGCGTGCTGGCATTTGATAAATGGATTGGAAACGCCGACGCCCGCCAATCCATTTTCTTCCGCGCGCGGCTGCGGGAGTGGTCGCCATCCTCAACCGCGCATGCGCCCAAAGCCGGGTTTGTCGCGCACATGATGGATCACGGTTACGTATTTAACGGCCCGCACTGGACCTTTCCGGATTCGCCGTTGCAGGGTCTGTATTTTCGCCCCAGCGTGTATCAAAGCGTCAGATCGTGGGACGACTTTCAGCCCTGGCTCGATCGCGTGGTGCATTTCCCCGAGGAGGTGGTGGATGAGGCGCAAAAGCAAATCCCGCCGGACTGGATGGCCGAGGATGCCTTGGCGCTCGAAGCGATGCTGGACGCGTTGATGTCCAGGTGCAAGCGCGTCCCGGATCTGATACGCGATTCCCGCCGCGGCCGCGTCAATCCATTCCCGGACTGGAAATAGAAGATCCGGCGTGCCGCGGAAGGGGCCATGTGATACCGTGAGGACTTAATGCGCGACCTGCATCCCATGAAACCGAACCTCGACGTTCTGAAGCCCGAGATTGAGCTGTACCTGGAGGAGATGGGGATGGCCGTGTTCTACGGCTACTCGCGGCCGTTGGAAGCAGCACCGGTGGTGTATTGGGATTGCGAGCAGTACCCCGACTACCGGATGTTCGTCCAATCCGCGCGGGCGGCGGGAGCGAAAATCATCGTGTTTCATCAGCGCGAGTTCTTCTCCGAGCAAGTGGACGACGCCCTCGAGCGGCTGAACGCCTGCCAACTGCCTCCCCAGGAATCGCGCGACTTTGAAGAGCGCTTGAACGACACGCGCGCGCATGAAGGCTCGGTGTGCGCTATCGAGCTTTCATTCGATTACCAAGGGCGCGTCTTCCTCTTCGACCTCCGCACGGAATGGTTCGAGGAGTTCTCCGATCTCCTTGACGAGATTCAACTGCTCACCGTCGAGCCCAGCAGTGGCGACGATTCGCCCATCAGCGGCTACTTCTCGAGAAATTGAGTTGAGTGCACGATGGCTGATTCCAACCGCCGATCCGCAAGCCGCTAACGAGCTGGCCGCGAACCTTGGCGTCGCGCCGATCACGGCGGCGGTGCTGATCAGCCGAGGCATCACGGACGCCGCGGCTGCGCGGCGCTTTCTTACTCCGGATCTCGATCACCTGCTGGACCCGGCCCTGCTCACCGGGATGCGCGACGCCGTCGCGCGCGTAAAGACGGCCATTCAAGCCCGGGAGAAAATCCTGATCTACGGCGATTACGATGTGGACGGGACCGTGTCCGTGGTCATTTTGAAAAAAGCTATCGAGATGGCCGGCGGCGAAGCCAGCTTTCACGTTCCCCATCGCCTCCGCGACGGCTACGGAATGCGCACGGATGTGATCGAGCGCGCGGCCGCCATGGGAGTCTCACTCATCATCAGCGTCGATACGGGCATCCGGGCCTCGGCCGTGGTGGAGGCGGCGCGTGAACACGGCATCGACGTGATTGTCACCGATCATCACCTGCCGGACGCCGAGCTTCCGCCCGCGCTGGCGGTGTTAAATCCGAACCGGCGCGACTGCCAGTATCCCGACAAGAACCTGTGCGGCGCGGGCGTGGCGTTCAAACTGGTGCAGGCGCTGCTCGCGACATTGGGATGGCCGGCCGATAAGCTGGCGCGCGTGTTGAAGTCGTTTTTGCGGCTGGTGGCCATCGCCACCGTGGCCGACGTGGTTCCCCTGGTGGGCGAGAACCGCGTCATCGTCAAGCACGGACTGGAGAACCTGCACCAAGCCAGGAATCCAGGCCTACGGGCTTTGCTGGAGCTTTCCGGATTGTTAAATGGCCGGGCGCCCAGCGCGCGCCAGGTGGCTTTTCAAATCGCGCCGCGCATTAACGCCGCTGGGCGCATGGACGACGCGCAAGATGTGATTCGCATGTTCCTGACGGACGATCCAGAGCGGGCCCGCGCGCTCGCCTCCCAGCTTCATTCGCTCAACCAGGAGCGCCGCGACACCGAAGCCGAAATCGTCAAGATCGTGCTGGCGGAATGCGCCAGCGTTCCGGTCACTGACGATCAAAGCGCTCTGGTTTTCTCGGGCGTCAACTGGCATCGCGGCGTGGTTGGCATCGTCGCCAGCCGCTTAGTCGAGCGCTTCTGCCGGCCGGTGTTCGTTCTGAGCGAGGAAGACGGGCAGGCGCAAGGCTCGGGCCGCGGCATCCCGCCGTTCCATTTACTGGACGCCCTGGAATCGATGCCGGAACTATTCACACGCTTCGGCGGACATCGCCAGGCCGCGGGCGTAAGTCTCGCCGCCGATTTGGTCCCCGAGTTTCGCCGCCGTTTGAACGCCTACGCAGGGGAGCGCCTCACGCCCGCGGATTTTCAGCCGCAATTGCAGCTGGACGTCGTGGTTGGGCTGCGCGAGTTGACCACCGGTCCGGCAGTGCAGGAGCTGCTCTCGATGGCGCCGTTCGGGTTTGGCAATCCAGCGCCGCTGATCGCAGTCTTAGGCGCGGAACTGGCCAGCGCGCCGGTGGTGATGCAGGAAAAGCATCTGCGCGTCCACTTGCGCCAGGACGGCCGCAGCTTGTTTCCGAAAGCTTGGAACTTTGCCGGACGCGTCGCGGATTTCCCCCTGAATACCAGCCTGGATGCCGCCTTTTCGCTCGAGGAGGACACCTACGGCGCGGACCGGGGATTCGCTAACTGGGCCGCCGTGCTGCGCGATGTTCGGCCATCGACCTAGCTCGATTTGTTAGCCAGGGCCGCCGCAAAAGCTTCGAATAATTTGCGATCCGCCTCGCTCACGGCGATGCGATCTTCCGGGTGCCACTGAACTGCGATGGCGAACGCCGCACCAGGAAGTTCCAACCCCTCGATCACGCCATCCGCCGCGATCGCGGATACGATAAGGGCATCGGCCTTGAGAGCCACCGCCTGGTGGTGCCGCGAATTTACGTCGTGGCCGCCCCCGCCGATGATCTCGGCCAATCGAGTTTTCGGCGCAACCCAGACCCTATGCGCCGCCGGATGCTTACCCGGTTCCGCATTGTGGGGACGCTGGCGATGCACCTCGGTGGAATCCAGATGCTGGATCAGCGTGCCGCCGCACGCCACGTTGAAGAGCTGCAATCCGCGGCAAATGGCGAGCACCGGGAGATCGGCCGCCAGCGCCTCTTCGAGCAAGCGAATCTCTAATTCATCTCGCGCGTCGTCGGGCGGATCGCCTTTCGACAGTCGCTCCTGGCCGTAACGGGTCGGATTGATATCGCTCCCGCCGCTGAGCAAAAGCCCCTCCAAGCCTGCCAGTGACTCCGGATTCCGAACCGGTTCGATGCCCGCCGCGCGCAGCGCAAGCTCGTACGGCCCGGCTTTGGTCGCCTTCCCGAATGTGACAGCGGCCCGCATCATGCTCATACCGTCAACGCCGCACCGAACTTGCCGAGGAACATCTGCACACAGTCCTCGTTCGCCATCGGCCCCATCACGCCGATCCGAAAGATTTTGCCCTCCAGCGGACCGCGCCCCACCGCGATCTCGATCCCATGCTTCTCCAGCAGGTAACCGCGCACTTTGGCGTTGTCGACGCCTTCCGGTACTCGCGGCGTATTCACATGCGGAATCCGGTGGCGTTCGGGAACATGCATCCGCAATCCCAAGCCTTCCAAGCCGCGAACCATGGCCTGATGAGCGCGGCGGTGACGCGCGAACCGGTTATCCAGGCCTTCTTCGTGAATCAATCGCAACCCCTCGTGCAGCGCATAGAACAGCGACGCCGACGCGGTGTGATGATACTTGTGCTCGTCGAAGTATTCGCCCAGCAGCCGCAAATCGAAATACCAGGCTGGAACCGGCGTCTTGCGGGCGTACAACCTCTCGACGGCGCGCGGCGAGGCCGTGAATGGCGCCAGACCTGGAGGACAACTCAGCCCTTTCTGGGAGCAACTGTAGGCGATGTCGATGCCAACGTCGTCCACCGAGACCGGCATGGCGCCGAGCGATGTCACGGCGTCGGCGATGACTAGCGCGTCCACTTCGCGCGCGGCTCGGATGATTGGCCGCGGGTCCTGCAATGCGCCAGTCGACGTCTCGGCGTGTACAAATGCTACGACAGCGGGCTTCTCGCGCCGCAAAAACTCCGCCACTTCGTCGTAAGCGAAAACCTCGCCCCAGGGCTTTTCGAGAACCACCACGCGCGCGCCTTGCCGCCGCCCCATCTCTGTCATCCGGTTCCCGAAGAAGCCGCATTCCAGGACCGCGAAGGTAGCGCCCGGCTCCACAAAATTGGCGATGGCAGTCTCCATGCCGGCCGATCCGGTGCCCGAAATGGCCCAGGTGAGCGGGTTCCGCGTGCCAAAAGCAGATCGCAACATGTGGCGGACTTGATCTAGAACGCCCATAAAATAAGGGTCCAATGGGCCAACCAAGGGTCTCGCCAGCGCTTCGTAGACGCCCGGTTCCACCATGGTAGGCCCGGGAGTGAACAAAAGACGCGGTGGGGGCTGCAATGATGAAAATTGCATTCTTAGAATTAGATTAACAATTGCGTCGCTCATACGTCAGATACACAGGAGCTAAAATAGGTTCACATATGCGCACAGCCGTATTTTCCATGCTTCTGGCCGGCTCGCTCTTGTTGCAAGCCCAAACCGCCCCCAAGCCATTGCAGATTCCGATTCAGCAATACAAACTCGACAACGGGTTGCGTATCGTGTTCTCGGAAGATCACACCGCGCCAACCTACGCGATTTCGATCACCTACAACGTCGGCTCGCACAACGAACACGCCGGACGCACCGGCTTCGCGCATTTGTTCGAACACATGATGTTCGAAGGATCGGAAAACGTGGGCAAGGGCGAGCACATGATCCTGGTGGAAAACAACGGCGGAAACATGAACGGCACCACCACCGAGGATCGCACCAACTACTTCGAGTCGTTCGCATCCAACCAACTGGATCTCGGATTGTTTTTGGAATCGGACCGCATGCGTTCACTGGCGGTGAATCAGGCGAATCTGGACAATCAACGCAATGCCGTGCAGGAAGAGCGCAGGCTGGGCGTGGACAATCAACCCTACGGAGAAACGTCGGAAGTGCTGCAAGCCCTGGTCTACGATAACTTCGCGAACAAGCATTCGGTGATCGGCTCCATGGAAGACCTGAACGCCGCGACTATCAAGGACGTCCAGGAATTCTTTCGCGTCTACTACGCGCCGAACAATGCGGTTCTGACGCTAGTCGGCGACTTCCAGCCGGCCGATGCTCTCGCCAAGATCAAGAAGTACTTTGGAGACATTCCGGCGCAGCCCACACCTCCGGCGCCCGATCTCGCCGAGCCAAAGCAAACTGCTGAACGGCTGAAGACCATCGAGGATCCGTTCGCGCGGACACCGCGTTTAGACATCGCCTTTAAGACGCCGCCGGGCAATACGAGCGACTTATACTCACTGGATGTTCTGTCCACGGCGTTAGGCTCGGGCCAGGCCTCCAGGCTCTACCAAACCCTGGTGAAGGACAAGGAATTGGCGGTGAATGTGTTTTGTTATGTCGAGGAGCATCGCGGGCCATCCACCTTCAACATCGTTGTGCTGGCGCGGCCAGGCAAGGATTTGAAGGAAGTGGAAAAGGCCGTGTATGCGGAAGTGGAGCGCGTGAAATCCGAGCCGATCGCCGACTGGGAGCTGCAAAAAGTCCACATGCTGGAGCGGCGCGAGACCGCGCAGGCACTCGAGAGCACCCTGTACCGCGCGTACCTGATCGGCGAAATGTCGGTGATATTCGGCGATCCGAATCTCATCAACACGCGCTTTGGCAAAATACAAAGCGTCGGCAAAGACGATATCCAGCGCGTTGCGAAGACCTATCTGACCGAAGAGAACCGCACGGTGGTGACGACGTTGCCGAAACCGAAGGCCGAAGCGTCGCTGAATCCCGCCCACTAGGAGCATCCAAAATGAATATCAATCTCAAATTCCCAGCGTTGTTGGCTGTCTCCGCGGTTTTGCTCGCGCAAGTGCCGCAGGACCCCGGCTCCAAAGCAATCCCGATCAGCAAGGTAGAGCGCAAGAACAAAGCTCCTGTGTCGGGCGAGGTTCTGCGGACCAAGCTTCCGAAGCCGGTGGAGATGACGCTCCCCAATGGGCTCACGGTGCTGGTGCTGGAGGACCATCGTCTGCCTCTGGTCACCGCGCGGCTCAACATTCTTGGTGCGGGTGCGTTGTACGATCCCGCCGATTCACCGGGACTTGCCAACGTAACTGCGGCCATGCTGAGGGAGGGCACCGCTTCGCGAACGAGCAAACAGATCGCCGAGCAGATGGAAGAGCTGGGGGCCACCATCACCGCGCAGGCACCATGGGCGTCTGAAACCACCACGTTCATGGCATCCGGGCTGAGCGACAACGCTACTCAATGGATTCCGCTGGCGACCGACGTGCTGCTGCACCCGTCCTTCCCCGAAGGCGAGTTGAACAAACTAAAGCAACGCATGAAAGTCCAGTTGCAGCAGCAGCGCGGCACCGCTGGATTCCTGCTGCAGGAGCGTTTCAATCGCGCCGTTTATGGCGACCATCCGGCGGCCATCACTTCAGCCACGGAGCTGGCGCTCGATAAGATTACGCCGGCCATGCTCGCCGAGTGGCATAAGTCCAGGTACGTGCCGGAAAACGCCGTCCTCGGAATCGCGGGAGACATTAAGCCGGCGGATGCGATGAAAATGTTCCAGGCCTTACCCGCGTGGAAAGCGGGTCCCGAGAAAGTGGCGCTACCCACTCCGACCAAAGCGGCTAGCGGACGACGGATTTTTCTGGTGGACCGGCCCGGTTCGGTGCAGGCCGATGTGGAGATCGGCAACATCGCGATCAATCGCATGGACGCGGACTACGTGCCCATGGTGGTGATGGATCGCATTGTTGGCGGAGGCGCGGCCGCGCGTCTGTTCATGAATCTGCGCGAGGTTCACGGATACACCTACGGCGCGTATAGCCAATTGATTGCCAGGCGCTACGCGGGTCCCTGGATCGCGCAGGGCAGCATGCGTACCGACGCCACCGAGGGCGCGATGACGGAGTTCATGAACGAGATTAACCGCATCCGCGACACACCTGTTCCCGAGAAGGAGATCGAGGAGAACAAGCGCTCCATCGTGGCAGGCTTCGCGCTCTCGCTTGAACGGCCCGATCAGCTTCTGGACTATGCGATTTCGCTCAAGGTATTCAACTTGCCCGCGGACTATTGGGACGCATATCCGGCCAAGATCACGGCTGTGACCGCCGAGCAGGTGCAGCGCGTGGCGCGCAAGTATATCGTGCCGGACGATCTGCAGATCGTCGCGGTGGGCGATGCTGTGAAGTTGAAACCCGTGCTCGATAAATACGGCGCCGTGCAGGTGTTCGATACCGGCGGCAAGCCGAAAGCCACGCCATAGGCCAGTGTGGATTATCGCACCGAGCGAGACACCATGGGTGAAATGCGCGTCCCGGCCGACGCGCTCTATGGTGCGCAAACACAGCGCGCGGTCGAGAATTTCCCCATCAGTGGTTTGCGATTTCCACGAGCCTTCATTCGCGCTCTCGGGCTGATTAAGAGCGCGGCCGCGCAGGTGAACGGCCGTATCGGTCAATTGCCGCCAGACATAGCCGCATCCATCGCGAAAGCCGCCGATCAAGTGGCCGCCGGGGATTACGACAAGCAATTCGTCGTCGATATTTTCCAGACCGGCAGCGGCACTTCCACCAACATGAACGCCAACGAGGTGATCGGCCGCCTGTCGGGCGCGCATCCCAATGACCATGTGAACCGCGGGCAATCGAGCAACGACGTGATTCCGTCGGCAATCCATATTTCGACGGCGGTGCTGGTGCATGAGGATCTGTTGCCCGCGATGGCCGAGCTGGCGAGCGGGTTGAACAAGAAAGCCGTCGAGCTCGCCGGCATCGTCAAAATGGGCCGCACGCATTTGCAAGATGCCGTTCCCATGCTATTTGGCCAGGAATTTGGGGGCTATGCGGCGCAAGTGGAGCAGTCCGCGGGAAGAGTTCGCGCGGCGCTGGATGGAATCTACGAATTGCCCCTCGGCGGGACCGCGATCGGTACCGGTCTCAATACCGTGCCCGGGTTCGCTCCGGCGGTGATCGCCGAAATCGCAGCGCGCACCAGGCTACCGTTCCGCGAGGCCTCCAATCATTTTGAAGCGCAAGCGGCCAAGGACGCGGTCAGTTTTTTGAGCGGGGCGCTGAAGACCTACGCCGTCGCTTTGACCAAGATCGCGAACGATATCCGCTGGCTTGCGTCGGGACCGCGCAGCGGACTGGGCGAGATTAAGCTGCCGGAGACGCAGCCTGGATCGAGCATCATGCCGGGCAAAGTGAATCCCGTGATCGCCGAAAGCCTGCTGATGGCCTGTGCGCAGGTGATCGGTTATGACGCGACCATCACTTGGTGCTGCGCGGCTGGCAATTTTGAACTGAACGTGATGATGCCGGTGATGGCTTACGATCTACTGGAATCCATCGCATTGCTGGCGGCGGTTTCGCGCAACTTCAGCCGGCGGGCCGTCGATGGGCTGCAGGTGGATCGTGAACGCGCGTCGGCTTTCGTGGAGCAATCGCTCGCGATGTGCACGGTGCTTGCACCCGTGATCGGCTACGAGAAAGCGGCCGCCATCGCCAAGGAAGCCTATCGCAGTGGACGCACGGTGCGCGAAGTGGCGCGTGAAACAAGCGGAATTTCCGAAGCGCGTTTGAGCGAACTGCTCGACCCGGGCAGCCAAGCCGGAGCGGACTAGGCTAGAATACGGTCTTCGCTGTCCCGGATCCAATGAGCTCCACTACGTCGAGAAATGACCCGCAAGGCTGGCCCGCCCTGGTCGGAGGCAGTCTTCTGAACGTCGCGCTTGGCACATATTATGCGTGGAGCGTGTTCGTTCCCGCGCTCGAGCGCGAATTCAAATGGAGCCGAACGCAAACGTCACTTGTGCCCACGATTGGCGCTGTCATGATCGCCTCGATGTTCCTGGTGGCGGGGTTTGTGCAGCGGCGCATTGGGCCGCGCAGCGTGGCCACCATCGGGGGCGGCCTGTTTAGTCTCGGGCTGCTGCTTGCCAGTTGGACACAGTCCCTGCCCGTGCTTTATCTCACTTGGGGCTTGATGCTCGGAACGGGCATCGGCTTTGGATATCTGGTGCCGATCACGGTTGGCTCGAAATGGTTTCCCCACCATCGTGGGTTAGTCAACGGCCTGGCCATAGCAATTTTCGCCGCCGGCTCCGGCCTGTTCGGACCGCTTGCGGGCGTGCTCATCCAGCGGATCGGCTGGCGCGCGACCTTTCAGGTTTTGGCCGGCATCTTCCTCGTGTTTACAATGGCGGGCGCTTACCTCCTGAAGGATCCACCCCGGGGATACGTCGGCCCGGCCAGTAAAGCGTCCGGCGCGCTCCGCCCCCGCCCGCACCACGTCGATGTGCCAACGGCGAGCGTGCTTCGGAGCCCGGTCTTTCTGGCGCTCTGGCTCGCATACGCGCTGGGCTGCACCGCCGGCACCATGGTGATCAGCCAGTTAGTGCCTTTCGCGCGATTGGCGGGTTTCAGCGCGAACACCGCCGCATTCGCTCTTACAATCGGCGCCATCGGCAGCGCATCGGGGAGGTTCTTTTCAGGCTGGATGTCCGATCACTTCGGCCGGCTGAACACCTTGCGCGCCATCATCGTCACATCCATGCTTGCGACGCCGATGCTGTATGTCTGGCGCGAGCAGTTACTCGCGTTTTACGTGCTGCTGTTTTTCGTCTACTACTGCTACGGCACTCAGTTATCCGTTTATGCTGCATTGGCGGGCGACTTTTGGGGCACCAGGTATCTGGCGACCAACTATGGGTTGCTCTTCCTCGCCTGGGGCGTCGCGGGGGTAACGGGGCCGGTGCTTGGCTCGCGCGTCTTCGTAAGCACCGGTGCGTATCAATACGCCTTCTTCGGTTCAGCCGGACTGGCGTGCGCCGCGCTCGTCATTCTCAATATTGTCCGGACGCCGGAGCCGGTGGCTGTTGCACAGACTCCCGCGCTGGCCACTGGAGCCTGATGTGCCGACTAGCGGGTCGCTCCCCGGATCTACTGCGTGACCCGGAAGACCCTAATGCTTCCACCGCTGTCGAACCGCCGCGGGCGCAACTGCCCACCATTAGAAGGCGTCACCAGATAACGCCCGTCCGGGCTGAACGCCACCGAACCGCAGCCGAACATCGACACTTGAATCTGACTCAATATCGCGCCCGACGCGACCTCCACCAACGATACGGTGCCGTCGCCATAGGTGCCGGCAGCTACCAGGGTGCTGTCGGGACTGAACGCGGGGTTGGAAACTTCTGCATAGCCGACGCGCATAGCATGCATGCGCCGACGGTCAGCAACATCCCAGATCTGGAGATAGCCCGTGTCCGTGCCCGCAGCTAGCAACCTGCCGTCTTTGCTGAAGGCGACACCGGAAACGTAGCGCCCGAATCCGGCCAGCAGACCGATACGCTCTCCGCTCAGCAGGTTCCACAGCGTCACATTGTCCCAATGCCCCGATGCGAGAGTTTGGTTGTCGGCATCAATCGCCAGAACGGTCGTGAATCGTGTGCCGAATTTCCGAACCGGGGATCCGTCGCTTGTTCTCGCAACGCTAATGCTCGCGCCCCTCTCGGGCGCCAACCACCGATCCCGGATGCAGGCAAAATACTTGCCATCGGGACTAAATGCCCCAAACCTGTATCCCTCAGCGAGCGGCGCCACGCGTCTCCCGCTGCCGAGCGCCAGAAGATCCCTCGCTGTAGCGATTAGCTTGAAGTCGCCAGACAAAACACCGCCCGGGGCGGCTCGGATGAACTTCCCATCCGGAAAGGCCCAAAGCCCCAAACCGCGGACATCGCCATTAGGCGTCTGGCCGTTCGATACCACGCTGGCGCCATCCGCACTAATGGCAACGAAATTCATCCAGAAGGGAGAGTTGGCCGGCCAATCCAGACCGATCTTGTGGCTGAACAATAGGCGTGGCTTGGTGTCATCAGCGCCGGCTGCGGAGAACACGATCAGCAGGACTAGCCACGCCACATTTCGGATGAACATACTCCACGCGCCCTTAATTGGGTTCCAGTGACACATTAGTTAGCAGCATTTGCTTTGCGCGAACTTGCGCGCTAAACGGTCGTCCAAAAAGCGCCGCCATTCCGCGCCCGAATGCACGCGGCCATGTACGCGCAAATGCCGCTGGTAAGCGTTTTCGTCCGCGATCTCGCGCAGCAGAGTCATGACGCCGCGAAAGAACGCTCTCATAATTCCTCCACTTGCAGCCGGGATAAAACAAACGGCGACTCGTCGACAGTAACTTGCCGCGCGCTACTGAGAATCCGATACCACACGCGTACAGAGTCGACCAGGATCAGCGTGACCATGATCAAGAACATTCCGCACACCGCCGCGTCCAGCCGATCGTTGAAGATCGTCCCCTGTGTCTCGGTTATTTTGCCAGCCGCGATGGTCCCAGCGTTAATTGCACTTTGCAAATGGCTGGCTTCGGCCAGAAACCCGACGCGCGGCTGATCCGAAAAGATTTTTTGATACCCGGCGGTGAACGTCACGCACACCAGCCAAACCAGCGGCACGGCGGTGATCCACATATAGCGCGCGCGATGCATCTTGATGAAGACGGTGGTGCCCACGCATAATGCAACCGCGGCCAGCAACTGATTCGCGATGCCAAACAGCGGCCACAGCGAGTTGATCCCACCAAGGGGGTCGCGCACGCCCTGATACAGAAAATATCCCCACGTCAACACCACCACGCCGCTGGTGGCGAACACGCCTGGCATCCAGGTGGAACGCTTCAACGGAGGCCACGCTTGTCCCAACAAGTCTTGCAGCATGAAGCGGCCCACGCGCGTTCCGGCTGCGATGATTGTCAAAATGAACAGCGCCTCAAACATGATGGCGAAGTGATACCAGAAGCCTAGAATCGCCGGGCCCCCGCCGGTGGTCGAAAATATGTGCGCCATTCCCAGCGCGAGCGACGGTGCGCCGCCGGTGCGATAGAACAAGGTCTTCTCGCCCGCATCGGCCGCCAGCGCGTTCATGTCCGCCACCGAGACCGGATAGCCCCAGTTAGAGATGGTCGACACCGCGGCGGCCGGAGTTGCGCCAACCACGCCGGGCGGCGAATTCACGGCGAAGAAGACGCCGGGCTGCAAGGAGCAGGCCGCAATCAGCGCCATGATCGCGACGAAGCCCTCCAGCAGCATCGACCCGTAGCCCACAGGCCAGGCGTTCCACTCGCGCGCAATCATCTTGGGCGTGGTGCCGGACGAAATCAGCGCATGAAATCCCGACACGGAGCCGCACGCGATGGTGATGAATACGAATGGAAATACTTTGCCGGCGAAGATCGGCCCGGTGCCGTCGACGAAGCGCGTGAACGCGGGTAATTGCAGCGTGGGGTGGACCAGGAGAATGCCCACCGCCAGCATCGCCACTACGCCGAGCTTAATGAAGGTGCTCAAGTAGTCGCGCGGCGCCAGGAACAGCCACACCGGCAACACACTCGAAAGAAATCCATAAACCATGACCGCGACGGCAAGCGTTGTAGCCGGCCATGTGAACCATGGCGCGAGCACGGGCGAGTTGGCCACAGCCTGGCCGCCGAAGATGCTCGCGATTACCAGGACAAAGCCGACCACGGAGCACTCCAGCACCTTGCCCGGCCGCCAAAAGCGCAGGTAGACGCCCATGAACAGGGCGATCGGCATGGTGGCTGCGATTGTAAACGTTCCCCACGGGCTGCCCTTCAATGCATTTACCACTACCAGCGCGATCACGGCCAGCAGGATGATCATGATGAACAGCACCGTGAGCAGCGCGGTGAAGCCGCCGAGTTTGCCGATCTCGTCGCGCGCCATCTGCCCCAGCGTTTTGCCGTCGCGCCGCATGGAGCAAAACAGGATCACGAAATCCTGCACCGCGCCGCCCAGCACCGCGCCGATGATGATCCAATACACGCTGGGCAGGTAACCGAATTGCGCGGCCAGGGTGGGTCCCACCAGCGGTCCGGGCCCGGCAATGGCGGCAAAGTGGTGACCGAACAGAATCCACTTGTTGGTGGGTTCGTAGTCGTGCCCGTCGCGCAGCCGCTCGGCGGGCGTCGCGCGCTGGTCATCCAAAGCCATCACTTTGGCCGCAATGAATTTGGCGTAGAAGCGATATCCGACCAGATAGGTACACGCCGCGGCCAGAACGATCCAGAAACTGTTCATCGGCTCGCCGCGATTCACGGCGATGGCCGCCAGAAAGAACCCAGCCGCCAGCGATATGAGGGCCCACACGATGCGCCCCGCAATCTTCTTCATGCTGAGGATTCTATCAGGAGCGGTACTTCAGAACCGGGGGATCTGTCTCAGCAACGCATAGCTGGAGCCGCGTCCCAGGAGTTCCACCGCATGCACCGGCCGCCAGTTGCGATCCATGGCGCCGATGTACCGAGCGTGGTCGCGATCGCTGCCCATCAAGATGACGTACAGACCGCGCTGCGGATAAGCAAGCAGCTCGTATTGATCACCCGCTCCTGAACGCCAACGCTCCACCGCAGGCTGGCCCAGGGCATGCACTACCGATTCACGATCATCGTCCGCTGTCAACGGCAGGTCGGCGCGAGTAAATGGCGCATAGAAGGCTCGCGTCGCGATCACGCCGCCACGGAACAGGCTGATCGCCAGCACACACCCCGCCACGCCGAGTGCGACGCCGCCCAGCACCAGCTTGCCGACGCGCGAATTGCTGTCGTCCTCCAATCGGATTCCGACCACGACAGGGCTCCCCATTTGCGCTCGTGCAATGTGCGGCCGGGGAGCATCGTTCACCGCGCGCGGCATCTCGATAACGCGACGCTCGGCCGGCCAAAGCGCGCCCGATCGATATTCCATCTCCGCCAGCAGCCCCACAATCATCACCGGCGCGTCCACGCGCGAAATCTCGCCCACATAGCGCCGCGGCACGGAAACTTCTTCGTTGGTCTTCGTGTTGCGGACCAGCACTTCCGACCACGTGGCGCTGCGATAAATCCATTCGTTATGCCCCGCGTTGAGGATGGCCGGATAGAAGGAAAAGGGCCGTCCGCCCAGCTGCGCGAGAGGCGGCGGGATCGGCGGAACAGCCATGGCTCTATTTTAATCCCGCGGCGCCAGACTACGGGTTGTGTGGCTTGCGGTGGAAAAACTTCTGATGAAAGTCGGGCCAGAACTCCGGCAAAAGATTGGAAAGCGCGGAGGCCACCATGCTGGTTCCAAACCGATACCCCACCTCGCTGCCGGTCACGCTCCTGTCGGGATAATACGCGTTCGATAACGCGATGCCCACACTCATTCCGAATACCCCGGAATAGTTGAATCGGCTTTTTCCCGCGTCCGTGCGCGTCACCACCACGCGGCTCAATGCGTAGCCCACGCGGTACCAGACGCCGAACTCCGGCCCCCTGCGGAAATAGCGTGGATCTTCATGCAGCAGGGATGCGAATACGGCGTCCTGAAAGAAATTCTGCGTGGTGATGTCGGCCACCGCCGCGCCAAACCGCTGTGCATATGGCCCACTGCCCTCGCCATACTTCGGATCGTCGTTGTCCGCCTGTGAAAGCGCTGCTCCGGCCGCCGCGGACGCGACGGTGAACGGATCAAACGTCTCCTTGGCAAACAGCAAGTATTTCTGTTTGGCGGTCAGAGGCGCGACCTTCTTTGCCGGGTCCTCTACCGTCAGATAATTTGGTATCACGCCAAGAATCCGGCCCTTGTTGAGAGGATCATCGGCGGGCGTCGGGGCCGGCTGTGCTGGAGTTTGCGCCACTGCGCCAGAACCGAGGAGTAACAAGAAAGGAAGGAAAGCCGCGGTACTTGCACCTCTTGAATGCTCAGGGCAAAATTTCAAACAACCTCCACCTCCAGAATCCCCTGAACCATTGTATATGGGACGATGGCGGCTCTCGCGGACACTTGGAACGTAATAGAATAGGCAGTCATGATCGCGACGCCCCCTGCAACATCCCTGGAACGGCAGTTGAGAAACCGGCGCAACTTTCTCAAGTTTCTGGCGGCCAGTCCGCTGTTCGCTGCGATGCCGGCGCGCGCGTGGCAAACCCACACGCTCGATGAGATTCTGGCCAATCCCAAAGACGCGCTGGATGTGATGGACTTTGAAGCCGCCGCTCGTAAAGCGCTGCCGCCCGCGCACTGGGGCTACATGACGTCGGGCGTGGACGACAACCTGACGCGCGATCTGAACCACGAAGCCTACAAGCGCATCGAGCTTCGGCTGCGCAAGCTGGTGGATGTTTCCAAGATCGATACCCGGGTCGAGCTTTTCGGAACTACCTGGGACAGTCCTATCTTCCTTTGTCCGGTGGGTGCCCAAGGAATGTTTCACGCCGACGGCGAGATTGGCGTGGCGCACGCCTCGCAGGCCAAGAAAACTCTCCAGGTTCTTTCGACGGTTACTTCGCACAGCGTGGAAGACGTGATTAAGGCGCGCGGCGGACCGGTCTGGTATCAGCTCTACGCCGTCTCAGACTGGGCTTTGACCGAAAGGATCGCCAAACGTGCCGAAGATGCCGGCTGCCCGGTGGTGGCCTGGACCATCGATTTGCTGGCCGGCCGAAACACGGAAACCGCATCGCGTTTCCGGCGCGTCGATTCCCGCCAATGCGCCGATTGTCACGGCGAGCCGTTCGGCTCCATCAATCACCGGCCGATGTTTGACCGCATCGATATGAAGGGCGTGGTCCTGAATTCGCCCTCGTTCACCTGGGAGCACGTGGATCGCTTGAAGAAAGCCACGCGCATGAAGCTGGTGCTGAAAGGCATCGAGACTCGCGAGGACGCCCGGCTGTGCGTCGAACATGGCGTGGACGGCATTCTGGTATCGAACCATGGCGGACGCGCTACGGAAACGTATCGCGCCACGATCGAGTGCCTGCCCGAGGTTGTGGATGGAGTGGCGGGCCGGATCCCGGTGATGGTGGATGGAGGCATCCGCCGCGGAACCGACGTCTTCAAGGCGTTGGCGTATGGCGCGCGCGCGGTGGGCATCGGACGTCCGTACATTTGGGGACTCTCGGCTTTCGGGCAGCCGGGCGTGGAAAAGGTGATCGATATTCTGCACGCCGAGTTTGAGCTCACCATGAAGCAATGCGGCGCACGGTCGCTGGCCGAGATCACGCGGTCGAGCGTGATGCGTCGCGAGTCCAACTCCTGAACTGACCGCAATAGTTAGAATGAGGAAATGCCCGAAGAGAAGCCCGCGGCCACGTTCGAGACTGGACTCCAGCAACTCGAACTGATCGTCAAGGAAATGGAAAGCGGGGACCTGCCGTTGGAGCGCGCCCTGGAGCTGTTTGAGAAGGGAATGCAGCTCAGCGCTGCCTGCCGCAAGCAGTTGGAAGACGCCGAAACGCGCATCGAAATGCTGATCCGCAAAGGCGACAAGGTCCAGGCAGAACCGTTCCGGCCGGACAAAGCATGAGGCTGGCCGACAAAACATGACGCTGGCCGATTACGTCGCGCGACAACAGGCGCGGGTAGACCAGGCACTCGAGCGCTGGGTCCCGCCCGAATCTACGCTGCCCGAATCCATCCACAAAGCCATGCGCTACAGCCTGTTCGCAGGCGGCAAGCGCGTTCGTCCCATTTTGTGTTTGGCTGCGGCGGAAGCGGTATCGGATGCGCCGGCCGGCATCGAGTCGGCCGCGTGCACGCTGGAACTGATTCACACCTATTCTCTGATTCACGACGATCTGCCCGCGCTCGATAATGACGACTTGCGGCGCGGCGTTCCAACCTGCCACAAAGTTTTTGGCGACGCCATCGCGATTCTCGCGGGCGATGCGTTGCTCACGCTCGCATTTCAAGTCCTGGCGCAGATGGACTGCGCGCTCGATCGCGGGGTTGATCGAAGAGCCGCGCTCATCGCGGAGCTCTCCACTGCGGCGGGTACGGTGGGCGGGATGATTGGCGGCCAGGTGTGCGATCTGGAGGGCGAGGGCCAGCGTCCCAACGCCACGCTGCTCGACACCATCCATCGCGCTAAAACCGGCGCATTGCTGCGGGCCAGCCTGCGGATGGGCGGCATCTACGCGGGCGCGGATCGCGAGCAGCTGGATGCGCTGTCTTGCTTCGGCGAGCACGTAGGCCTAGCCTTTCAGATTGTCGACGACGTCCTGGACGTGGAGCAGTCCTCCGAAGCCCTGGGCAAGACCGCGGGCAAGGACGCCCAGCAGCACAAAATCACGTTCCCCGCCGTGTATGGGCTGGAGCGGTCGCGCGCGATGGCCGAAGAAGAGCGCCTGGCTGCGCATGTGGCATTGCGGCCCTTCGACGAACGCGCGGAGCGATTGCGCGAGCTGGCCGACTTCATCGTGGATCGTCGTGCCTAACCGGACGCGGCTGGATGTGCTCGTCGTCGAGCGGGGCCTCACCGAGTCTCGCGAAAAGGCCCGGGCCCTGATTCTGGCGGGCCAAGTGCTTGTCAACGGGCAAAAGGCCGACAAAGCGGGCGCTAACGTCGACACCGAAGCCAAAATCGAGCTGCTCGCGCAACCGCGCTATGTCGGCCGCGGCGGATTGAAGCTCGAAGCCGCGCTCGATCATTTCGGAATTCCCGTGGCTGGCAAGGTCTGCCTGGACATCGGCTCTTCCACCGGCGGATTCACCGATTGCCTATTGCAGCGCGGCGCGGCGCGCGTCTACGCTATCGACGCTGGCACCGGACAGCTGGACTGGAAATTGCGTAACGATCCACGCGTCATTGTCCACGAACAAGTGAACGCGCGCTATCTCAGCCGCGACCAAGTACCCGAGCCCATCGATCTCGCAGTTTGCGATGTGAGTTTCATCTCCATCACAATGATCTTACCGGCCATGGCCGGGCTTCTCGCCAATCACGCGGAAATGGTTATCCTGGTGAAACCTCAATTCGAGCTGGAACGGCAGCAAGTGGGCAAGGGAGGGATTGTCCGGGATCCCGCTTTGCACCTGCAGGCCTGCCGCCGCGTGGAGCAGGCCGTCGAGACGCTGGGCTTTCACGCGCAGATCATTCCCTCGCCCGTGCTGGGAGCGGAAGGCAATCAGGAGTTCCTTTTGCATGCCAGACATTAAAGCAGTGGGCGTCATCGCCAAGCCGGGAATTCCGCACGCATCCGCGATCGTGTCGGGTTTAGTGGCGTGGTGGGGCGAGCGCGGAGTGGAGACGCGCCTCGATCAGGAAGCCGCGCGGTACATCGGCAACCCAAACGGTCTGGCGCGAGAGTTGGTCCCGGAAGGAACGCAACTGGTGATCGTGTTGGGCGGCGATGGAACTCTGCTAGCCGCGGCGCGCGCGGTCGCCGGGCGCGAGATCCCCCTGTTTCCCGTTAACCTCGGTGGCCTGGGCTTCTTGACCGCCATCACGCTCGATCAGCTTTATCCCGAATTGGAATGCGCAATCTGCGGAGAGCAACGCGTGGTGGAGCGGCGCATGCTGCATGGTGAAGTGGTGCGCGACGGCAAAGTTGTCGCGTCGTACGAAGCCCTCAACGATATCGTCATCGGCAAAACGCAAATCGCCCGTATGATCGATCTCGAAACGTACGTGGATACGCAGTATGTCAGCACCTTCAAAGCGGATGGGCTGATCGTCGCTACGCCCACCGGCTCAACCGCGTATTCGCTCTCGGCCGGCGGACCCATTGTCTTTCCGGCCGTGGCTGCCATCTGCATCACGCCGGTGTGTCCTCACATGCTCACCAACCGCCCCGTCCTGGTCCCTGAGACCAGTGTGATCGAGGTTATCTGCAAGGCTTCCGGCAAGGAAGCGTATCTCACTGTCGACGGACAAGTAGGCGAGCCGCTCCTGAAAGACGATCGCGTGGTGTGCCGCAGCTCCGAACACAAGGTCTACCTGATCCGTCCGCCAAAAATGTTCTTCTTCGATGTCCTGCGCCAGAAGCTGAAGTGGGGTGAAAGGTGACCAAGCGCCCGTCGCTGACGGCTTGGATCTTTCTGGCCATGCTCGCCGGCGTCGCCCTCGGCGCATTCTTCCCTGACATCGGCAAAGCGGACTGGATGGCCGCGCTGTCGAACGTATTCCTGCGCTTGATCAAGTCCATCATCGCGCCGCTCATCTTCGGCACTCTGGTCTACGGCATCGCCGGAACTGGCAGCGTCAAGACCATGGGCCGGATCGGCCTGAAAGCTATCCTCTACTTCGAAGTGCTCACCACCATCGCGCTGTTCCTGGGACTGGGCGCGGTCAACTTCGTGCGGCCCGGCGAAGGAATGGCGCTCCAACGATCCGCCGCCGAAACCGCAGTGCCCCTCGCCGGACCGACATTCTCGGGCACGCTGGAGCACACCTTTCCGGCCAGTGTCGTGGATGCCATGGCGAAGGGCGATGTGTTGCAGATCGTCGTGTTCTCGTTCTTGTTTGGCGCAGCCTGCGCGGCCATTGGCTCCAAAGCAGCGCCCGTGGTCGCGTTCTGCAAATCGCTTTCCGAAGTGATGTTCCGCTACACGAAATACGTGATGTATCTTGCGCCCATCGGCGTTGGCGCGGCCATGGCGAACACTATCGGCAGCAAAGGCCTGGGTGTGTTGCTCGGACTTGGAAAGCTGGTGCTCACGCTGTATGGAACACTGCTGATCTTCATCTTCCTGGTTCTGGGTGCAGTGGCGATCATCGCCCGGATTCCGTTGCGGCCGTTCATCCGTGCCGTGCGCGAGCCTTTCATACTCGCTTTCTCCACCGCCTCAAGCGAATCCGCGCTGCCGCTGGCCCTCGAGAACCTGGAGCTCATGGGCATCCCACCTCACATCGTGGCGTTTGTCCTGCCAACCGGCTACAGCTTCAACCTGGACGGCAGCACTTTGTACCTATCGATGGCATCGCTCTTCGTGGCGCAGGCCGCGGGCATCCACATGCCGTTCAGCCAGCAGCTTCTGATGATGCTGACGCTGATGCTCACCAGCAAAGGAGTGGCCGCGGTCCCGCGCGCGTCGCTGGTGATCCTGGCCGGAACGCTGGCCTCGTTTGGCCTGCCGCTCTCGGGCGTGGCGCTGCTGCTGGGCGCGGACGCGCTGATGGATATGGCCCGCACTTCGGTCAATTTACTGGGCAATTGTATGGCTACCGCGGTGGTGGCGCGATGGGAAGATGCGCTCCCGTCGAGCTCTGTTTAAGCCGCCTTCGCACTCCACGGCTTCGCTGTCTTGATCGCCGCATTGACGGCTTCGATATTCTTCACGCCTTCGGTGGACAGCCAATCCTCCAGCGCCTTCACGCCCTGCTTGCCGTAAATCGGAATGCCATCCTTCCAGGTCGCGCGTCCGCACAGCACGCCTGAATAATCCGTGCCCGCCTCGGCCGCCATGTTCAACTCCTCCACGAATTGCGCATTGCCCACGCCGGCGCTCAAGTAGATAAACGGCTTCTTGGCCACGCCCGCGGCCTTCCGGAACAAATCCAAGGCTTCACTGCGTGAATAGGCCTTCTGCCCCTTATAGACGCTGCTGCCTTCAACATAGTGCGCGTTGATGGGCACCTCCACCTTGAGCACGTCCACCCTATATTGCGGCTTCGAGAATTCTTCCATGGCGCCCATCA
>Ga0209415_10004648_pt1 | contig 25072 bp, 23 predicted proteins | sample PeaSoiSIISIP2007_FD_187696 | JGI IMG/M metagenome (GOLD analysis project Ga0209415, IMG submission 187696) | Peat soil microbial communities from Weissenstadt, Germany - SII-SIP-2007 (SPAdes) (version 2) | ecosystem: Environmental > Terrestrial > Soil > Wetlands > Peat | place: Germany... | reverse complement strand
CTCTGGGAGAGCATCCTAACGGAAATACGACATTTCTGCTTGGGGAGAATACGACATTATCACTTTGGGAGAACAGACGGAAGGTCGCGGAACGCTCCTGCCTTGTATCTCGGGGAAAATGGCCGGCCTCGCGTCATCGGCTCAGCGCAGATAGTCCAGCCTGCATATCAGGATACCCGATCAAAGCCATTCGTCTGGAGGGGAGGCCACGGGAACTTTTTCCGTCATGCATATCCAATTTTGGCTCTGATAATAAAACGCCTGTTTTCTTTTGAATTAGCCGGTTATTTGTGATAAACTTATTGAAAATTCCACGACGGGGGAAGCATGAAAAAACCCGTTCTAGTATTCAGCATCGACATGCTGTTTGTGCCGCAGGCTGTCTGGGCAGAGATCAGGGGTGGGAACATCGTTTTTCGCGTATCGGGCGCCGCGAATGTTGCCTAAAGCCATGATTGTCACGTCGGCAAAATGGACTCAAATGCGGAGCATGTCATCATCAGATATTCCACACAGTGGCAATTCACGAAAAGAAAATCATGGCTGACATGCAGAAAGGCTGTCTTGTGAAGCCTGCTACGACGGACAGCGGGCGTTCGATGTGAAGACGAGATGCGCCAAGTACCATATTTTTTGATGTGATTCGGAGGCGCCAGCGGTTTGTTCTTACTCAACCGGGGGAGGCAGTCGCCTGTGTGTAATAAACAGAACAGCGGGGAAACAAATGCGACAGCGGGGAAAACAGTACCTGTCTCCGCTGCGGTTGGGATGATCCTTGCTCACGATATCACGGAAATCAGGAAGGACGAATTCAAGGGCAGGGCATTTAAAAAAGGGCATATAATTCGCCTCGAAGACATTGTATATCTGAAACGCCTGGGAAAGGAACATCTGTTCGTGCTCTCCCTTGCCCCTGATGAGATGCATGAGGATGATGCGGCCTGCGCGCTAGCAGCCGCTCTCATGGGAACGGGGGTCCGGGCGGAGGGTGAACCGAAGGAAGGCAAGATCAATATTGTCGCGGAGCGCGATGGCTTGCTTTACGTAAACCGCGAAGCTCTGCTTGCATTCAACATGCTGGGAGACGTCATGTGCGCCGCACGGCACAGCAATTCCCTGGTTAAAGAGGACCGGGTTGTCGCAGGTACGAGGGCTATTCCGCTGGTAGTGAAACGAGCTGTGATCGACGAGGCAGTCGGGATCTGCGAGAATGCGCGTGCTGCCGGAAAGCCGGTGGTAGAAGTAAAGGAACTGCGGAAACCCAAAGCCGGGGTCGTGATAACGGGAAATGAGGTTTATCACGGCCGGATCAAGGATGCCTTCGCTCCTATCATTTCAAAAAAGATAGAGGCTTTCAAGGGAGAGATTGTCGGTCTTTACTATGCCCCCGATGACACCGCAATCATCGAGCAGCGTCTGCGGGAGCTCCTGGATGCTGGCGCGGACCTGCTTATTACCACCGGCGGCATGTCCGTGGATCCCGACGATGTTACCCGGTTCGCCATCAGAAATATCGGCGCGAAAGATATCGCCTACGGCGCGGCTGTACTACCCGGGGCGATGGTCCTCGTGGGATACATAGAAAAAGTTAAGTGTTTAGATATCCCGGTCCAGAGTGGGAGTAACCCGGGACGCGGAGCTCGAAGCGCGGATCTCATCCCGATTCTCGGCATTCCGGCCTGTGGCATGTATCACAGCATTACGGTCCTCGATCTCATCCTGCCGCGGGTACTGGCAGGCGAGAAGATCGGTAGACGGGAACTGGCGGAACTCGGCCACGGCGGTCTCTGCCTCCATTGCAAGGAATGCAGGTATCCTGTTTGTCCCTTCGGGAAGTAGCTTCTGTGAGAAAAGCAGCTAAAAATCAACGGTACGTGTAGTAACAAAAAATATTCGTCATCCTTTAACCCGCCGAGAATACATTATAAAAATTTATCATATCTTGCATCATTCCGGTGAGCTTCCTCGCTTTTTTCTGCGGCCCGTTATTAAACGCCGCAAGAAGCGGATCGCAGAAATACCATGTACACTTGAACGGCCTCATCCACCGGGGCTGAATACAGCCCCATGGCCCCATGAGCTCACAAGGCCCCTCCAGTGATCGTGCCTCATCCCGCTGCGGTGCTACTATGCCAAGCCCGTTCAAATATCCGATATCTGCCTCACGATAGAGTCCGTGTCTTTGCCTGCAGCACACATCAATACAAACCGGGCAGATCGTAGCTGTATACTCCTCGATGAGCGGCGACGAGTCGATAAGGAGCTGCTTGAGTTTCAATGCAATATCGGTACGACTGTCCGTCATGATAGGCTGTGAAGAGCATTGTCTGCTGAAAGAAGCAACATTATAAGGAACAGGTAGATATTTATCTTTCTGAAGAGGAGCTGGGAAGGAGGCAGCAAAGGATGCATTCCTGTCAAAGATCGTTCATTCCAGATGAGCCAGACGGCCAAGGGGAAGAAAGAAAAAGAGACGAGGGGCGATCTCACCGAACCGTAGAGAGGCAGGACGAAACTGGCGATTGCCGCCGCAGCAATCCAGACAAAAGTTAGCCTAGCGATTTGCGGTTTGCCCAAAACCGAGGTGAGCGATGGGAGACCAGCACGTTCGTATTCTTCTCCATGGTTCAGGACGAGGAGCCAGAAGTGCGGGACTTGCCACATAAAAAAGATGAAGCAGACCGTTGCGAGGCGGGCATCCAGGAGGGAACCTCCCGCGGAGACCCAGCCGATCGCAGGCGGGATCATGCCGACGGCGGCGCCCGGTATTGATGCGAATGCCGTAATCCTCTTGAGGTAGGTATAGGCGCCGTTATACCAGAGAATCGCTGCGAGCCCCAGGACGGTGGCTATTTCGCTTCTTCCTGACCACAGCACGAATAAACCGAACGACATCAGCGAAAGAGAAAAGAAAAGCGCCTGACGAGGGGAGATGATGCCGGACGGAATCGGCCGCTGACGGGTTCTTTCCATCTTTGCATCGATGAAGCGTTCCTGGAGTTGGTTGAAGGCTGAGGCGCCGCAGGACAGAAAAAAGACCGCTACGGCAATGTCAAGCGCGCCGATTACCTGGTGATACGAAAAAAGGAAAAACCCCGTTGCCGCGGAACAGGCAGCGAAAAGGGAAATGGATATTCTGCTGAGAACAATATAGGGTTTCCAGATTGCCATGTCGATAAATTGCTTAATCCACGAGAATGATGCCCCGACGAGCCTTAATTGCGCAGGCCGATGATGAGCTATTGCAGACTTTTTATATACTCGGTAATCGCATCTATATCGTTGCCCGTCAGTTGCCCCTGCTGAGAGGGCATGATCGGCGGGAATCCTTTGACCCGGTCTATTTCCGGGTGTAGAAGCGTCTGCTTGATGAATGCTTCATCAACCGTGATCTCCCGTTCCTTTCCAGCCCTAATCACGGTTTCCTTTTTTCCGAAAACCCCCTTGAACGTCGGCCCTATCTTCGGTGTGCCGTCAGTCGTATGGCAGGCAATGCATCCCTTGACCTGAATGAGTTGCGCACCCTCGAGCGCTGGTTTTCCTTCAACTTTTTTTGATGAGGCCTGGGGCGGACCGGGAGTTTTTCCCTCGGCGTTTGCAGCACCGCGTACTTCCTCCCCTTTGTACCATGCATCGAAATCCTGCTCGGTCATGACTTCCACTTTGGTGATCATGTTGGAGTGTCCCAATCCGCAGTATTCCGTGCAGAACAGGTCATAGGATCCGAGTTCGTCGGGGAGGAACCAGAGGTGTGTTTCCCTGCCGGGCACAGCGTCCTCTTTGATCCGATACGCGGGTATGTAGAGACTGTGCAGAACGTCGGCTGAGGTGATCAGGAGCTTAACGGGCTTTCGCACTGGAACATTGAGCACATTGCTTTCCTTGCCGTTCGCGTAATCGAAGGTCCATGACCACTGTCGGGCAACGACCTTTATGACCATGGCGTCGGGCGGGGCTGTCCGCATATACAGGAAGCCCTTCCAGCCGACAAAGAAGATCGCCAGCACGAGGATTGTGGGAATGACGGTCCAGATGATCTCGAGTGGAACGTTCTCCTTCACCTCCTCGGCTTGGGGGTGCCGTTTTTTGCTGTAACGGAAAACGAAATAGATCATGACCCCGGTGTTCAGGGCCAGAAGAACGACCGATATGCCTAGAATGAAGAAGAACGTGTCGTCCGCGGGGTTCGACATATGCGGCCAGCCGGTTACCATAATCCACCTGTAGAAGTTCAGAGTTCAGAGTTCAGAATACCATTATATACGCACTGTGCCATGATTATCGATACCAGATATCGAAGAATGTCAACCCGATGATGATCGAGACAGTTATAAGCGGAACAAAGATCAACAGTTTAAATACTCTTTTTTCATACTTGAGGTGCATGAAAAACCAAAGCACTAGGCTTGCCTTGGTTGAAGCGATGACGATATTAGCCACCATGCTCCATTCACCCATTTTCATTTGCGCAGCCTTGATCGTCAATCCTGTCAAGCAAACCAAGGCAATCCAGACGATCACAAATACTCGGGTCGGCACGTGAGTCCGTTCTTCATGTTTTTGTTCCATGATCTTTTTTCGCAGGCAGGCTTCAGCCCACGATTTCTCCGTGACGGTAATTTTAAAATACGTGCGGACCAAATCCGCGGCAACAAAATAAATTACAATATCAAGTAGAACAGCGGGAACAAATAAATCCAGATGACATCGACGAGGTGCCAGAAAAGGCCCGCGTTCTCCAGTTTGACATAATCCGTTCCTGATACGCTGTCGCGAAGCGTCAGAATCAGGATAAAGCCGATGATGCTTATGCCGATCACAACATGCAGGGCGTGAATGCCGGTCATGACGTAATATAAGCCGAAGAAAAGAATCTTTCCATGGCTCATGGCCAGAAGTTTAGGCGAGTCAGGGTAAAAACCGTGCCGGATATGATCGGACCATTCGAAATATTTATTTACGAGAAACGCAATCCCAAGGATGATGGTGACAGCCTGAAAAAGGATAGAGCGCATTTTTGCGGCACGCTTGATGGCTGAAATCGAAAGTGCCATGGTCAGGCTGCTGGTCAGCAGGATGAGAGTATTCACGGCTCCGATGGTCATGTTCATTTCCATACCCGCTTCGTGGAAATCGGCTGTGTTGACCTCACGGTAGACCGAATAGACGAGGAACATGCCGCCGAAAAGCAGGATTTCGGTGAATAAAAAAAGCCACATACCAAGCTTTGCACCGACGTAATCGCGATGTTCTATGTGAGCGGTTTCGTTCATAACAAAGAAGTATCCTCGCTAATAAATAGGGTAATTTTCGGTATGCCGTCCAAGGGACAGGGGACATTCAACCCTGAACTGTTATTTAAAATCATAAGGTCCCTTCGTGACCACCGGGATAGCCTCGAAATTTTCCGTGGGCGGCGGGGAAGAGGTTTGCCATTCGAGCGATGCAGCGCCCCAGGGATTGTCCCCGGCCTCCGCGCCTGCGAAAAGCGAATGAATCAGGTTATAGAACATGATGATCAGTCCCATGGCGAGGATCCAGGAACCAATAGTCGAGACCAGGTTCGGTCCATTAAACCGGGGAAGATAATCGTAGTAGCGCCGCGGCATGCCTTCCCAGCCGAGAACGAACATGGAGAAGTAAAGCATGTTGAAGCCGATGAAAAGGAATACCCATCCGAGTTTTGCCAGATGTTCTTCATACATCCTTCCAAACATCTTAGGATACCAGTAATGGATGCCAGCGAAGAAACCCATGACTGCGCCACCGAATATGACGTAATGGAAGTGGGCGACGATGAAGTAGGTGCCGTGGACATGGAGGTTCGTAGCCAGTGCGCCTTGTATGAGGCCGGTTAGTCCGCCGATTGAGAACAGGAATATGAAACCTAGCGTATAGAGGAGCGGAGCGCCAAGGGTAATCGAGCCCTTATATAGGCTCGCGATCCAGCTGTAGACCTTGACACCGCTGGGAACGGCGACGAGGAAGGTAAGGAATGAGAATATGATCCGGGCTGTGTCGCTCATGCCACTCGTGAACATATGATGTCCCCAGACGAGGTACCCCACGAAGGCGATGGCCAGGCTTGATGCGGCGATGGCCATGTACCCAAAAATGTTTTTCCGGGTGAAGACGGGGATGATATCGGTGACCGCACCCATGGCGGGCACGATCATGATGTAGACGGCCGGGTGCGAGTAGATCCAGAACATGTGCTCGAAGAGAATGGGGTCGCCACCCTTGGCCGGATCGAAGAAGCCCACCCCGAAGAACCGTTCTATGATGATAAGCAGGAGCGTGATGGCCAGGACCGGCGTAGCCAGCAGCTGGATCCAGGATGTTGCGTAGATGGCCCAGGTGAAAAGCGTCATCCGCTTCCAGGTCATCCCGGGAGCTCTGAGCCGGAAGATCGTCGTGAGGAAATTCATTCCCGTGAGCGTGGAAGAAAGGCCGATCAGAAACACGCCGAACACCGCAAGTGATACATTCGTCCCGGTCCGGATGCTATAGGGGATATAGAAGGTCCAGCCTGTGTCCAGCGGTCCGCCGCCCGTAAAGAGGGACGTGACAACCAGAGCTCCGCCAATGATGAACAGCCACCATGAAAGGATGTTGATCTTCGGGAAGGCCACGTCGCGCGCGCCGATCTGGAGGGGCATGATGAAGTTACCGAGCGAAGCGGGAATTCCCGGGATGATAAAAAGGAAGACCATGACCACTCCGTGGATGGTGAAGATGGCGTTATAAGTCTGAGCGGAGATGATGTGCATGCCCGACCGGATGAGTTCGAGCCGCATGATGAGGCCAAGGCTTACCCCGACGGCAAAGAAGGACAATGTCGAGATAAGGTACAGGAGGCCGATCCGTTTATGGTCGGTCGTAAATAGCCAGCCGAAGATACCAGGATATCTGGTTTTCGCGTGGTAAAAGCTTGCTTCCATGGCGCGGTTCTCCTAAAATCTGGTTTCAGGTTTCGCGTATCGTGGTGTTGCCCCTCAAGCCGTTGTCGGGCCTGATCGTGTTTAAAAAACGCTCATGAATTTCGTTTATTTTTTGTCGAGACCATAAGATACGTGAAGAATGATCCGACAAACAGGACCATTACGATCCCGGTGACTTTTAATATGTTGAATACGTAGGTTTTTTTGAGCGGATCGTAGCTGAAGCAATACAAAAGAACTTTTCGGGTAGTAGAGCCCACCTGACCGGTCGCCGCCTCGTTCAACGCCATGGTTACTTCAAAGGGAAGAAAATCGACGCCTTCGATGTAACGTACGATTTTGCCGCCCGGCGCAATGACGACGAGTGTCACGGGATGGGAAAAATCGTGAGCCCCATCCCTTTGGAACTTAAAGCCGATGGAATCAGTGAATTGTTTTATGCCAGGTTCATCCCCTGTCAGAAATGTCCATGCGTTTTCGGGAAAGGGGTGGCCGATGGCCTTGATATAGTTGTTTTTCTTTTCGCGAGCGATGGCCGGTGTATCTTTGTCATCGAAGCTGAGGGCGATTACCTGAAAATCCTTCCCCGGCTTCATGCTGTCCATTTTGCCAAGAACATCAGCAACACCATTAAGGAGCATAGGACATTCATGCGTGCAGCTAAAATAAACCGGAGCTACGATCGTCGGCTTGTCAATCATGTTTCTGAAGTTTACGCTATTGCCGTTTTCGTCAACAAAGACGGAGTCTGTTGGAATATACTGCCCGAGTTTTTCTTCAATCCCGATATCCGCCCGCGTTGCCGTTGATTCGTGGCACAGGCCTGAGTTCGGCAACAAGAGGAGCAGAGGGAGGAGAAGGAACAGTCTGCGCATCGAGAAAATCACCCTATCCTTTTTGTGGTTTTGAATGAAAACAGCGAGGTAGAATGCTTCAGTACTTCTTATTATAGCAAGAATAGCCTAAACGGATATGCAAAGTCAAGGGAGTCGGTGATGAAGTGTGATGAGCGGTCTCGAAATTGTAAACGGTCGGAAGAAGTGGTATAAAGTTGCCATGCCGGTCTATAAACACACCGAAAAATGCATGGTCTGCGGTTCGGTCCTCGAATACCTGCTGCAGGCCGAGGGCCATACCTGCATCTATTGCAACAGAGCAGAACAGGGGCATATCGTCTGTACCGCAGGGCATTTTGTATGCGATGCCTGCCATGGATTGGAGGCGCGCGGCATAATTGAGCAGATTGCATTTACCAGCCGGGAAAACGATCCGCTTGCCATGGCTGAGTTGATGATCAGTCATGCGGGCCTCCCTATGCTCGGGTGCGAGCATGCCTTCATTGCCGCCGGAGCTCTTATCGGGGCCCTCAAGAATTCACCCTATGGAAAAGGAAATATCACAAACACAGCGGTCCGGGAAATTTTTGACCGGACCGCAAAGCAGGCTGTGGGGGGATACTGCGGCCTCACCGGCGTGTGTGGCATCGCGCCTGCCCTGGGAGCCTGTTTCTCTGTTTTTCTCGGCGCACGATGCGGATCCGACAGGGAACAGAAAATTGTAATGGATGCCGTGATCAGAGTCATGCAGGCACTGTCAGCCCTTACTGGACCGAGCTGCTGTAAGGCATATGTACGCGCTGGGCTACGCGAAGCGGTGGCCTTCTTTGGAGAGCGTTTCGGAATCCTGCTGCCGATCAAGGGCAGTGCGATTGTCTGCAAACACAGCGAAAAGCATTCTCACAGCTGCAGGGAAGAGAAATGCCCCTATTTTCAGAAGCCGGTCAAGAATCTTTTCTCCGGGACTGGATTTGTTCCGGGTACGGTCTGTACTTCCTGAACGCCCTCTTAACCGTCCGGTCCGGGCGGCGCTGGTTGAGCTGATTGCAATCTAATCAAGGAGGAAAGGATCCTTATGTCGGGACAAGTCCTTACCGACGGGGATCAGAGGATTTGATGTTCTGAACTTTGAACTCTGGACATTACGCAACAATGTCATCTTTCCCCTGAACGACACCTAAACGAATCCCTATTGACAAAGAGCATGCTCCTTGATAACTTCAAATCATGACTGCTAATCAGACGCAAATTCATACCTGCCCGAACTGCGGCAATACGATTGCAGAAAACCAGTACGTCATGCGGCCGGACGGAACCTTCCGCTGCGGGAATTGCTATTTTAACGACACGTACCTGGAGGGAGTAGTTCACTATATTGATATAGCTTATCTGGTGACCCTTGAAGCATTCGTGAATGCCATCGACGCACATGAGCACGAAGTGGGGAACCATTCCCTGCGCGTTACGGAATTCTCGCTCATCATAGCGAATGCCTGCGACGTGAGAGGAAGGGACCTCGTTGATCTGTACTGCGGTGCTCTGCTCCATGATATCGGCAAGATCGGGGTTCCCGATGCCGTGCTGCACAAGTCCGGGCCCTTGAACATCGAAGAACAAGCGGTAATGCGCAAGCATCCTGAAATCGGCTACCGAATCATCGGCCACATCGGCTACTTTTCCCGGGCCGCAGAAATCATTAGAAGTCATCACGAACATTTCGACGGGTCGGGCTATCCCCGCGGTCTGAAGGGAGACGCAATCCCGCATGGAGCCAGAGTCTTTGCCGTTGCAGACGCCCTCGATGCCCTTACGGTCAGCCGTTCTTATCGCAAGGCGCTATCTTTCGAAGAAGCCTTGGAGGAAATCATCGGGGAATCAGGAACGATCTACGATCCGTCGGTGATCCAGGCGGCCCTCAGGGCCTCGGATGAGTTGAAAGAATATGTCGGTAGAATTGTGTTTAACGCGATGGATCATGACCACGGTCAAGAAATTGATTTCGAGGGATGAGCATCAATTGCGATAAATCTGCGTCTGAACCAATGCCCGCGCATTCCCCTTGCTAGGCACGAAGCGCCAGGAGGGGGTCAACCAGGCAGGTTTAGTTTTTTACGAGGTTTTTCTTTAGTGCCTTGCTGTTCGACATATCTTTGTATGGTTTCAAGAGTAACAGTTCCGACACTTCCGACATAGTACGCCCTGTGCCAGAATACGGGTTTCCAGTAAAACTTCTTAATGTGATTGGAAAACTCACGTCGGAGTCTCTTGGAACTTGCGGATTTAAGGTTGTTAACCAATGTGGATATGTTTAAAGCAGGGTGGATGTCTACGAGCAGATGTACATGGTCTTCCTCCCCACCAAACTCGATAAGACCGCATCTCCAAGAAGACTTCTATGCGGTTAAAGAAAAAATATTCACTAGGTCAGGAACTGGCCGATGTAATGCACGTGGGAGAGGGACGTAAGACGGGCTGTGGGGATACCCGCAGTTTGGTGCCTTCTGTGATCCGTGAAACCCCCACTACAACCGTTCATACGGTTTAGTGGCGGGTAGTTCATTTCATTGTATACGATAGTGGAGAAGAACGGATTGCTAGCGTACAGCAGTGAGTGATGCAGAGAATTACTAGCAGCTGACTTTTTAAAAGCTTTCTCTTTCTGCCCTTGCCGAGCACACCTTCTGCCCTTACTCATCAACAAAATGTACTGCTTTGATTGTTATAGAGATCTGTTTGTTATGCCATCTACTGTGTCATAAGGTGACCAATGGTCCCGTATAACATGACCCGCCCTCTTCTTACTTTGAGTTTCAGCGGTTGTATGGGTTCTCGTTGCACTGGAAGAGGTTGGAGCGGCATCGGTGAATCTCGGGAAAGCTCAAGAAACAACTTTAGATAATCTGCTTTCAGAAATAGAATTTGACAGCAGGGAGGCCGAGTGTTATAGCTTAATCAAGAACATTACAGCAACATAATTAAGCTGAGTCCTTTGTAGAAAGGGCGAGGTCAAGGGCAGGCTCCCCGGGGGGGAGAGAGCCGAGTTGCCGAAGATTAAGGTCTTCAGGTCGCTCGGCTTTTTTTACTTCACGAAAGGAGGCAATTTTATGTATGTATCCATTACCGTTGGTCAGGTGCTAAGGGCAAAAGGGCATGGTTTTCATGCAGTTGGTCTGGAGGCAACAGCGTACGACGCACTCGAGATTATGGCGGAAAAAAATGTCGGCGCTTTACTCGTCATAGAGGGCGGCAAACTCGCGGGAGTTTTCTCTGAACGGGATTATGCGCGCAAAGTGATCCTGAAGGGGAAGTCATCGAAAAACACGAAGGTCCGCGAGCTTATGAGCAGCCCGCCGATAACCATCAGCTCCCAAACATCGTTGAGGGATTGCATGGTCCTTATGACCGAAAACCATATTCGCCATTTACCGGTAATCAATGACGGCGTGCTCATGGGAGTCATGAGTATCGGCGATGTGGTCAATGCGATCATTTCAGAGCAGACAACAGCGATAAATGAGCTTGAGAATTATATCGCCGGAAACGAATATACCTGCGAGGCCGTAACCACGTAGCTTCAGAACACGAAATACTCCGGTCCCCAGTTTTCCCCCACAAACGCTTATTCTTCCGTCATCGATTACGCGATGACGGAAGCAATAGCTGCAAGCTGTCCCTGTCGATATGATGTATTAGCGTTCCAAATCCGAGGCATTCGTGGTATTATCCTGCCATTGACGTGCTATTCTGTAAAAAGCGAGGGTGCAGGATGGTTCCGAATATCGATTACAGCTTGTGTCAGGGATGCGGAGGATGCGCCGATGCGTTTCCGATGCTTTTCGAGATGCGCGATGAAAAGGCATGGGTTATCAATGCCGAAACGTTCGATGCTGAAAAATTCAAGGGGATACTAACTGTCTGCCCCTACTATGCTATATCAATCGAACAGGGATGAGCTCTCATAACCGGTACGCCGGGGTTTCGGAGGAGGGAGCCCGTGGGCGTTCAGTTCTATAGGGGCGCGTTAGATTCCCACAATTGATTCACGGCGCGGCCGTGATGGTATCCAGCAGACGGTTGAATGATTGCCGTACATCATCGTTGTTTAGGATACCGGCGTGCGTTTCATCGAATCCCAGGACCTTGGTGGCTGATTTCTGCGCGTAAGGCGTAAGCTGGGAGCGGAGCATGATTGTTCCGTCGCTGCTTTCCCCCAGTTTGAACTTGGATGTATCGTGATAGGAGAAAAAGAGATAGTAGGGAAGCTGTTTCGGAAACGGCTTGCCCGTGAGGTTCTGCAAAAATTCGCTTTCTGCCGCGATGTCCCGCCAAACCGGCACCACTATCGGCGCATTTTCGACTCCCTTTTCCGCATTTTCGTCTCCACCATAAGGCGTGGAAAACGAGCAGAACATTTTGAGCGATGAGGGGAGCCCCCCTTCCGAGAGCTTGTTAATAGCCGAGAGGGCTACCAGACCCCCCATGCTATAACCGACGAGCACGATCCTGCGTCCGACGCCCTTCGAATTCTTATCGATGTACCTGATAACCTCAGCCAGCAGTGACCCCATCATATCGAGACGAAGCCCTGATGGATAATAGAAAAACAGGGGTTGAAACCGGCTTCGGTCCATCCCTGCCACAAGATACTTCCAATCATGGGGCGTCCCCCTAATCCCGTGGATAAAAAGGACCGTAGTCTTTTTTGCGTCAAAGTTCTCCAGACCGAAGACAAAACCCTGCGTGTGCTCTATCAGTTGCGATGGATTGTAGAGGCCGGTCGCGCCGTAGCGAGGATCGAAAAACTCGTCGTCGAGCGAGGCATAAACATAGGTGGTCGGCCTGACCTTTTCATGGACGCGAAAAGCAACCTCGCCCGGGTGCTCGCGATCGACTATGATGGTTGGTCCTTCCATGATGGCTCTGTTGCGAGATTGTTCTGGATTGACGATGACCGATGCCTTTCCAACCATTTCTTCGCTTTCGAAGTCGCCGTCGCCGTCCAGATCCGCAAAAACATAGAGGTCATAACTGCCCGCAGGGAGAAAGGCCATATAAGTATCCGCCGACACCGGGAGCTGTACCAGATCGACCTTTTCGTTCTGCTGATACTTGCTGCTCACCGCAACGAGAAGCAGCGGTTCGTTCTGCTTCTGAAGCCTCTTGATAGGCCCGCTGAGGATCATGGAATTTTCAGGAGCAATCTGATTGAGCGCCGCAACGCTGGGAAAAAAACGGTAGGTCTGGTGCTGGTGTGCTTGTCGGGCATAAAAGCCGACGTAATCGCAACCGTTCAGAGACAAAAGGACGAAGAGCAGAAAAAAAAGAAGGGGGAACTGTTTCTGCCCATAGGCTGGTCGCCAGGGAGTCATGGAGTGTTGTCGAGCCTCCTTTTCCTACACTATAGCAGAAGGCGTATTTCGAGTAAATGCTTTTTGCGGACCTATCTCCGGCCTTAGGAGCGCCAGCGGAGAACTGCCATTCCTCGTTCGCCTAATCCGGCAATCGGAATGTATTTTATCTTTTCTTAGTGCGTGCGGCCGATGCCGTGGTCGTTCGTGATTTAAGCCGCCTTCAGCCTTTCCAGGCCTGCCTTTTCGTAAAAGCCCCGATCTGTCTTCGCCATTTCCAGGAGGGACAGGGGCGGTTTGAACCGCTCGCCGTATTTCTCGGCGTAGCTTTCTAATTTATCAACGATGGTTTTCGCGCCGAGCTTGTCGGCATACCTGAGCAGGCCGCCTCGGAAAGGAGGAAACCCGATACCAAAAATAAGCGCCCCATCGAGAAGGTCAGGCCTGTCTATGATATTCTCTTCAAGACAGAGTGCCGCTTCCATTATCATAAGAAGAAGAGCCCGCTCAACAATTTCCTCATGGCCGATCTCTCCCGTACTACCTGTTCTCTGCGGTATCCTGGCATAGACGGAACGATCGGGTCCCCTGCGTTTTCTCCCCTCGTATAGGTAGAAGCCCTTGCCGTTTTTCTTTCCATAATACCCCTCCTTGTATACGGTTTCCAGCAGTGGTGACGGTTTGATGCGGTCGCCCAACCCCTGCCCCAGGATATCCGCAACCTTGTAAGCTAAGTCGATGCCGATTTCGTCTAGCAGAATGAAAGCGCCCATGGGCATGCCGAACGACAGCAGGGCATTGTCAATCCTCTCGATCGTGTTTCCCTGCTCAAGCATCGTAACTGCTTCATTCAGGTAGGGCATGAGAATGCGGTTTACAAGAAAGCCTGGGCCGTCATTCACTATCACGGGGAGCTTGCCGAGCCTGCGTGCGAGCGCGGCGATTGTTGCAATAGTTTCCGGGGAAGTTTTTTTGCCCCTGATCACTTCAACGAGCTGCATCTTCTCCACGGGATTGAAAAAGTGCATCCCGGCGACGAGCTCAGGGTGTTTAGAGGCAAGAGCCAGGTCTGTAATGGAGAGGGATGAGGTGTTTGAAACATAGATCGCGCTATCTTTCGCGACTGCTTCGAAATCGCGCAGCACCGATTTTTTAACATTCATATTCTCCACGACAGCCTCGACTGCAACGTCGACTTTTCCGAAGCCTGAATAATCGGTAACTCCCGAGATCCGGTCAAAGCCGTCGCGCGCCTGGATTGCGGTCAGGACCCCCTTGTCCCGCCGCTTCCTGAATATTTGCCAGGCTTCCCTGAGACCCGATGCCACCGCCCCGGGATTGATGTCTTTCACACGGACGTCAATACCTTTTTCCCCGAAGAGCTGGGCAATGCCTCCGCCCATGACGCCTGCACCGAGAACGCCAGCGGCCCGGATGATGATGGAGGGGCGGTGAGGATCTTTCTTGAGCAACTCCTGGAGGTAGAAGAGAGAAATGAGATTTTTCGAAATTTCAGTCGGGGCAAGATTGCCGAGCAGATTTGATTCGATCGTATATCCAGCTTCGCTGCCATGCGCCATGCCGTAGCGGACCGCCTTCAGGGCAGCGAGCGGAGCGGGGTAATTCCCGTGCGTTTCCCGAAGCACGGTGTTTTGTGCGGACCGGAAGATGACTGTCCGTGTCAGAGGATTGCTTTCAAGCAGGCGGATGAAGAGTGACCTCTTTGCCCGGATGGTTGCGGGACGCGGTTCCCCGATCTTTTTTTTTGCCAGAGCAATAGCACGATCCAGAAGTATTTCTTTGAAGGTGACTTCATCGGCCAGGCCAATTTTCCCCGCCTTTTGAGCAAATACAGACTTACCCGTCAGGATCATATCGAGTGCGTTCGCAAGCCCCGTTATTCGCGGCAGTCGCTGGGTGCCGCCGAAACCGGGGATGATGCCGAGCCTCACTTCGGGGAGGGCGAGGGCGGTTTTCCGGTCATTGCTGACGATGCGATAGGTACAGGCAAGCGCAAGTTCAAGCCCGCCTCCCATACAGGGACCGTGGATTGCAGCTACGGTAGCGAAAGGCAGGGCTTCGAGTTTGTTCAGGACGTGCTGTCCTTTTCGGGAAAGACGCTCCCCGGCTTCCCTGTCAGTGATGCCCTTGATTTCCGCGATATCGGCGCCCACAATAAAATTGCTCTCTTTGCCACTCCGGAATACGAGTGCTTTTATCTCCCTCTTCCCAGCCAGTTCGTCGAGGAGTCTGTCCAACTCCTCCATGACCTGCGTGGTGAGTTTGTTGATCTTATCGCCGGGAAGGTCGAAGGTGAGGATCGCGACACCTTCTTTGTCTATTCTATAATTGAAAGCCGACATAGGAACCTCGCTTTAGAGTTCAATAATCATGATTGACAGCAAACTAACGCTATTTTTATGACTCCTAATGGTCAACTACGCTCAACGATCATGGCCCCACCTTGTCCGCCGCCGATGCAGAGAGTGGCGAGGCCGGTTGAGAGGCCCCTGCGCTCCATTTCCTTCAGAAGCGTTATGATGATCCGAAGGCCCGATGAACCCACAGGGTGCCCCAAAGCTATCGCACCACCGTTCACATTCATGATATCGCGTCGGAACTCGCCGAGCGGCTCCTGGCCGGGAAGATTCCTGGCAAAATACTCCTTCGACACGGCGGCCCGTTCCACGGCAAGTATCTGAGCTGCAAAAGCCTCATTCAGCTCTATGAGGTCAATGTCTTTCATGGTCATGCCCGCAAGCTTCAAAACCTTATTCGTAGCATAGAGCGGACTGATGCCCATACGGGACGGATCGAATCCGGCAAAGGCAACGGCCCTGATGCGACCGAGCGGGTTGTAGCCCATCTGCCTTGCCTGACCGGCACTCATGATAATAGCGGCTACAGCGCCGTCGGTAATGGGCGACGAATTCCCAGCAGTGACAGTTCCCGACCGTTTATCGAAATAAGGCTTCAGTTTTTGCAGAGCCTCCAGGGTCTGGTTTTTGCGCGGTCCGACGTCTTCTGTAACAGCCTCGAACCCCGGCGGCACATAAAAGGGAACGATCTCGTTTTTAAACTTCCCCGCCTCATTAGCTGCTGCCCATCGCCGATGGCTTTCGAGAGAGTATTCGTCCTGTTCGCGGCGCGTGATCGCGAAATCCCGCACGAGCACCTCCGCGGTCTCGCCCATGATGAGCCCGGAGATTGGATCGGTCAGTCCTTCCGTGAGGCCGATGACAGGTACGAAATCCTTCGGCCGGAGCGAGAGGATTGCCTGGATTCGTCCGCCGGCCGTTTTGGAGCGCTGCACACTGGTCAGAACATCGCGAAGTTTCTTCCTTATATAGAAAGAATAATTGGACATGGATTCCACGCCCCCGACCAGCACGACCTCGCTTATACCCGCAAGGATCTGGGTATAGGCGTTTGCCGCGGCCTGCATGCCCGACGCGCAGTTTCGCTGCACGCTGTAAGCAGGGACCCGCTCGGGTATCCCCGCGCGGAGGGCGATAACCCGGGCGATGTTGGCGGCTTCCGCCGGCATCCCCGCGTTGCCGACGATCACCTCGTCAATGCGTTCCCGCTCGAGCCCAGTGCGCACGACAATCTCCCTGACAGCGGCCGCACCAAGGTCGACAGCAGGTACGTCCTTGAATGCAGTGCCGGCCTTTGCGTAAGGTGTTCGCAAGCCATCTATGATGACGACTTCTTTCATGGGTATTGCCTCGTGAAAGAGGAAGCGCTGGGCCGGAGGGGAAGCGGAGAGCGGATACCTGCTTCAGGGAGCTGATTCCGGATTGTGCCGTATAATCCCGATCCTTATCATTTCGCTTCCACGTTCTTCATTTCTTCATCCCGCAGCACCCTGCGAAGCACTTTTCCTACCAGGGTTTTCGGGAGCTGTCTGCGAAATTCAACTTCTTTCGGCACTTTGAACTTCGACAGTTGTTCACGACAGTACTGGATAATCTCCTCGGCTGTCGCAGTCGTTCCTTCCTTCAGGACAATGAATGCTTTGATCTTCTCCCCAAGATATTCTTCGTGCGGGAATCCGACAACCACCGCTTCCTTGACCTTGGGGTGCATGTAGAGCACTTCCTCCACTTCACGAGGATAGACATTCTCGCCTACGGTCTTGATCATGTCTTTGATCCGGTCCACGATAAAGAAGTAGCCGTCTTTATCCATTCTGGCTATGTCGCCGGTATGGAGCCATTCATCCCGCAGCGCCAGTGCTGTTTCCGCTGGTTTGTTCCAGTAGCCCCTCATAACCTGAGGTCCCCTGATGACGAGCTCTCCTGTCTCACCGATGGGGAGCGTTTTTTCGCCGGTCTCTATGTCCACGATTTGCGCTTCAGTGTCCGGCCAAGGCAGGCCGATGCTGCCCACTTTACGCCTGCCGAAAATCGGATTCGCATGGGTCACGGGCGACGCTTCGGAAAGGCCGTAACCTTCGACAATCCTTCCTCCTGTCACGCGCTCGAATTGCTCTTGTACCTCATGCATAAGCGGACCAGCTCCGCTCAGGGCAACCTTCAGCGATGACAGATCGTACTTCCGGACCTTGGGATAATGGCCGATGGCAAGGTACATGGCCTGAATACCCGGGAATATCTGGGGCCTGTACTTTTCAATGAACCGCAAAACCTCTTTCGTGTGGAACTTGGGAAGAAGGAGCAGTTCGGCACCGATGAGAATGCCGAGGTTCATAGCCGTTGTCATTCCGTAAACGTGAAAAAAGGGGATTACAGCGAGAATGGTCACTTTACTTTCATTCCCGAGCGTAAGCCAGGCCTGGCTCTGTACGGCGTTCACAACAAGGTTGCGATGGGTAAGGACAGCGCCTTTCGGTATCCCGGTAGTCCCGCCCGTATACTGCAGCAGCGCGACATCATCAGGGGACACGGTTGCATCAGGTGCGGAAGCGTCCTTATCCCCCATGATATCGAGAAAATCGTAGATAGGAGGCGAGCGTTTTACATGAACCCATTCCCGGTCGAGCCGCGCCTTTATCGGGTAAAGAAGGTTCAAGGGAAAGGGGAGATAATCCCTGATGCCGCAGAGGATGAGATGTTTGACCTTTGTCCGCGGAATGACGCGGGAGATCACGGGATAGAACATGTCGACCGCTACGAGTGTCTCGGCTCCGCTGTCCTTGAGCTGCACTTCCAGTTCATGCTCATGGTAAAGCGGGTTGGTCGGGACAGCCACGGCGCCGGTTCGAAGCGTCCCATAGTAGGCAATGACCATCTGCGGGATATTGGGCAGCATGAGCGCGATGCGGTCGCCTTTTTTCACGCCCAACGCAATGAGGGCTCGTCCGAACTGATTCGCAAGCCCATCGAGCTCGCGGTAGGTAATCTTCTTCCCGTAAAAAAGGAGCGCATGATGGTCTGGATATTTCCGTGCAGTCCGTTCAAGAACGTTTCCGAGTGTTATCTCAGGGTAGATGAGGCTAGGAGGAACGCCGGTTTCGTAAGCACGGAGCCACGGTCGTTCATAATCTGTAGTGGGCATAACGGCAACCATAGAGAACCTCCCCTTGGTTTAGCGCTTTCCCATCTGCTGGGGCTGTGCGAATAATCTCAGAGGGAAACTATCCTTGATCTCTAGTACTATTATACCACCGCGGAAAAAACATATTCACCTTCGAATCCGGGAATCCGTTGTGAACGGAGGCTCCGATATTCAGCAAGAGCGCAGAACACTCACGGTCGCCGGTGTATCGCGACAGCGAATCTGATTAATGGTGTTTTGTTCTCGACTCGAAACGACGGTTCTTTGAGGGGTGATGAGGTTTCTGCGCAGCAACTGCCGCAGCATGCTTTTTTTCCTCAGCGGTTCGGCGGATTTCCCTGACGTACATGGTATCTTCGGCCCATTCTATGGGGATTTTCTGGCCGATGTATTTTTCGATGCCCTCGAGGGAATAGACATATTCCTCATCGGCGAGGCTGAGCGCCTTTCCCGTCGCTCCGGCGCGGGCTGTCCGGCCGATGCGGTGCACGTAGTCCTCGGCGTCCTGGGGGAGGTCATAATTAATGACATGGGTCACCCCTTCGACATGAATGCCGCGGCTGGCCACGTCAGTAGCGACGAGAATGGGAAGTTTTCCTTCTTTGAATTCAGCGAGGAGGCGGAGCCTTTTTTTCTGGATGATATCGCCGGTGATCGCATCGGCCTTCCAGCTGTTCCGGTTCAAACGCTCAACAACCATGTCGGCCGCGCGTCGGGTGTTCACGAAGATGAGAGTGCGGCCGGGTTTTTCCTTCCTGAGGAGTCCGAGCAGGAGCGGGATTTTCTCGTGCTTGCCAACGTGGTAAAGGATCTGCTCCACCTGCTCCACGGTGATTTTTTCGGGCGTTATCGAAATCTTCTCGGGAAGGTTCATGAATTCGTAAGCGAGTTCCATAACACGGTAGGAGAGAGTCGCCGAAAAGAGCATGGACTGCCGCTTGGTGTACGGCTGCATTTTCCGGAGCAGGTACCGCAGATCGTCGATGAACCCCATATCAAACATGCGGTCGGCCTCGTCGATGATCAGATAGCGGGTCTTCTTGAGGTTGTAAATGTTCTGTTTGTAATAATCGATGAGTCTGCCTGGGGTGCCGATGAGCACATCGACGCCCTTCTGGAGGATATCCATCTGTTTCTGGTAATCGATGCCACCATAGACTGCGAGGAGGCGGAAGCCCGTGAACTTACCCAGCCGCAATGCTTCGTGGTATATCTGATCGGCAAGTTCGCGTGTCGGAGCGATGATGAGAGCTTGGGGGGAGTTTCCGAGGTCCATTGCCGGGTTTCTGATCAACCGTGAGAACAACGAGATAAGAAAAGCCGCTGTCTTTCCCGTACCGGTCTGCGCCTGCGCTGCGACATCTTCTCCGCGAACCGCTCGAGGGATGACTTCCTCCTGAACGGGTGTGCAAATCGTAAAGCCCGCTTGCTCGATTCCTTGCTTTACTTCGTAGGGGACATCTAATTCACTGAATTGCATTTTTCTCCGAATGAATTTTGAGGACAATATGTCAACGATTTATTTTATCTAATATACCATAAGTGGTGCGGTGAACAAAAGAGAAATCTGCTGAGCCTGCGAATCAGCATCGATAGACCGCGACTTAGTGGAGATAATTTCAACACCGCTGACACGAAAAATCACCGCATAAGAAATTTTGAAGCGAGCTTGCATGCATTCATTCGTCAACCTGATTCGTTGCTACCGAAACTGAGTTCGTGCAATTTGCCGAATAGAGGCACTGTTAGCGCGGATATTATCATCTTGCTGCGGGCGTTAATTCGATGCTTGCAAGTATGCACTCGTCCGAAGCGACAAAGAGCTTCGGTACCGGACACCAAATATAGACAAATAATAGTGTGAAATTTGCCCACAAAACAATAATATTTGTGACCAATTTTACACCCTGTTGATTACTGTGTTGATAAATTGTCTAACCATAAGAAAAATAATTTGTTTAATTTTCTTGTTGACAAAATATACACTCTTGTAGTATATTTTGTCCACGAGGTGACACAAGGTGCTGACAAAACTCTTCTCTTCGACAAGAGCGGAGCTTTTAGGCCTGTTCTTTAACAACCCGGATGATCGATTCTACCTGAGGGAGATAGCGCGCCATATCGGGAAGGATGCTGCGGGAATCAAGCGGGAGCTTGACAACCTTGTTAAGATCGGGCTCTTGGGAAAAGAAAAGCGGGGTGTCCAGAAATACTACTTCGCGAATAAAAATTCCCCAATCTTCGCTGAGATGAAAGGCCTGATTTTCAAGACGACCGGTGCACAAGGCGCCATGAAGACATCGCTTTCCCGGCTCAAGGGGGTTCAGGAAGCGTTCATTTATGGGTCTTACGCAAAGGGTTCTGAGAAAGAGGACAGCAATATCAATCTCATGGTCATCGGTCAGGCGAACATTACGGAATTGAACGACATGGTGATGGGCCTTGAAGAAAAACTGAAGCGGGACATCGATTACTTGGTATTTGATGAGCAGGAGTACCGCAAGCGGAAGGAATCAAAGGACCCCTTTATCCGGGAATTACTGAAAGGCAAGAAAATTTTCCTGGTAGGCAGGGAAGATGACTTATGAAGCGCTAAAAGAGCTGGGCATCGTTGAGGAGCGCCCGTCGGAGATCAGCGAGATCATCGCGCTTGTGACCCGGGCAGACCGGGACCTCTCAACAAGCAGACTTCTTCAGGACAAGGATGAAGAATGGGCTTTTGCGGCCGCTTACTTGGCCATGGCCCGCTCAGCTAGGGCGCTGATTCTTGCCGAGGGTTTCAGGCCAAAAGGAGTCCGGGGAAGAGACGCTCAAAAGACCATAGTGACCGCCTCCGGAGCGCTTCTCGGCGAACAGTTTAAAAGCCTCATTAATAAGTTTGACAGAATGCGGCGTAAATATCAGAGCTTTATGGAGGAAGCCGAGCGTATCATCTCTCGGTATGAAGCAGGGCAGGCGATCAAAGATGCCGAGGAATTTCTCGGCCTTGTTAACGGCAGAATACGGGAGAAGTACTCGCAGATGTCACTGCTGAACGATGTCCCTCAGCTTGTTTCAAGATAAGGCCGCTTGAGTCCGAACGCGGTATGCCGAAAGGGGGTGGACAAATAATGGCAGCCAAGAAGAAGGCGAAGAAGAAAGCGACCAAGAAGAAAGCCACCAAGAAAAAGTAGTTTTCATACATCGCGTCCCGCAGAGTGGGGCCCGCCGGGGGGCCAGGGAGTCCCCCGGCGTATTTACCTGACCGGCAATGAGCGTGGATACATGGTGTCGAATACCTTATGTGCCACGTATTTCGAAATCAGCAATGGAAGGGGGTGATGACTCATGGCGACGAAGAAAGCCCCGGCAAAGAAGGCGAAGAAGACCACCAAAAAGAAATAACGGATGCCTAGGATATGAAGCATATCCGGAATGCACATCTGCAACTCTACCACGAAGCTGGTCTTCGTGGTTTTGTTTTTACATTTCAGTTCTTTTCTCTTTCGTCGTGAGAAAGGCGAGCGTCCACCACCCACTCATGCCATGGGCAAACGGAATTATTTAAAAACAAACCGCAGCTTTCGGAACTCGCTCAACAGGAAAGCGCTAATAGCCGCCGCTGCTCTCGTCGTCCTCTACCTCCTTGCGTCCTTCATATTCGGTGAAATGGGGTTGATAAAGTATTACCGCATGCAGGCGCAGTATAATTCCCTCACCCAGGAAATCGCAACGCTTAAACAGGATAATGCAAGGCTTCTCAGGGATGTCCATGCCTTGAAAACCGATCCGGATTACCTGGAAATCTTGGCGCGGGACAAACTGGGGCTTGCGCGTCAGGGAGAGATAGTGTACTATTATGGCGAACCATGAAGGGCATTCCGGAGTTCAAGTTCAGCACTCTAAATCAGTAACCATAAGAGCATTCTGTAGGGAGTTCCTTTTGCTTTATTGAGCTCTGATGTATTTTTCTCGTCGTGATTTCCCCAGCACCTAAATTGATATGTCCGACCATCCACTGTACATAGCATTTGTATGGCACATGCACCAGCCGTACTATAAGGATGATATCACGGGGTCCTACATCCTTCCGTGGGTGAGAATGCACGGCATTAAAGATTATTATAACATGCCGTCGCACCTGGCGGATTTCCCCGATATTCACCAGACATTCAATCTTGTTCCCTCGCTCCTCAAGCAGATAACGGACTATGTGGACAACAACGCTACCGACAAGTTCCTTATCCTAACGCTCAAACCTGCCTCGGAACTCAACCAGGATGACAAGCTGTTTCTGCTCAAGAACTCCTTCATGGCGAACTGGGACACGATGATCAAACCCTATCCCGGCTATTGGCAGTTGCTTGATCGCAGAGGATACAGCGTTTCTCCCGATGATCTGAAGAACGCAACCCGGTATTACACAAAGCAGGACTATCTTGACCTTCAGGTCTGGTTCAATTTAACCTGGTTCGGTCCACTCTTCAAACAGAAGGACCCGTTTCTCCAAGGGCTGATCCAGAAAGGCTCGGGCTTTAGCGAGAAGGAAAAGTCTCTTCTCATCAAAAAGCAGCGGGAGATCATGGCGCTCATCATTCCGGAGTATCGGCGGATGGAGGAGAACGGCAGGATAGAGTTGACGACGACGCCGTTCTATCATCCGATTCTGCCGCTGCTGCTTGATACAGACCTCGCGAAAGTCGCCGTTCCGGACATCCGATTGCCCGCGGAACGTTTTGCCCATCCCGAGGACGCACGTATGCAGATCGAGCGTGCCATAACCTATCACGAGAACCTCTTCGGTTCGCGTCCATCGGGCATGTGGCCATCGGAAGGCTCGGTGGCGGAAGAAATCGTTCCCCTCCTCGCTGACGCCGGCATCAAATGGATCGGCAGCGATGAAGGAGTGCTCGCTCGTTCCCTCGGCAAGAACATCGAGCGGGATTTCGCCGGCGTGATGAAAAACCCGGAGGTATTGTACAAGCCTTACCTGGCCGGAAAAGGGGACAAGCGCGTTTCAATCGTTTTCCGAGATCATACGCTGTCCGATCTTATCGGTTTTGTCTATTCGAAATGGGATTACAAAAATGCTGTACACGACCTGCTGGACCGGCTCCACCGTGTCAGGCGGGGCATGTCAAACGGCCCCAACCTGGTATCGATCATTCTCGATGGAGAAAACGCCTGGGAATATTATCAGAATGACGGCCGGGACTTCTTTCTGTATCTCTACGAACGCCTAAGCGGAGAACAGGGGCTTCGGTGCGTGACGGTCGGGGAGTATCTGCGGGAACATCCCGCCGAGGAGTCCCTCGAACGGCTGCACGCGGGCTCGTGGATCAATGCGAACTACCGCGTCTGGATCGGGCATGAAGAGGACAATCGCGCCTGGGATCTGCTATCACAGACACGCCGGGCCTTGACGGAATTTGCCTCCCGCGATGGAGACTCGGATAAACTGGCAAAGGCGTGGGAGGAAATCTACATTGCCGAGGGAAGCGACTGGTGCTGGTGGTACGGTGATGACCACTTTTCCGAGAATGACGAGGAGTTCGATCTCCTATTCCGGACCCACCTCATGAATGTCTACCGGTTTATTGGTCTCGACGTACCGGACGAGCTTCAAATTTCCATTCTGCGCGAGGACCGGCAGGCGCTTCCCACCGTAGAACTCACCGCCTTTATTTCTCCGACTATCGATGGCCAAGTCACGAATTATTTCGAATGGTTGCCCGCTGGTTTCTATGATGTGAGCCAGGGCGGCGGGGCCATGCACCGTGGCGCCTCCATCATAACTCACATCTATTACGGCTTCGATCTCAAGAACATGTTTTTCCGTCTCGACCCGAGCGGAAGTCTGAAGGACGAGAAGGTAACAGACCTGGCATTCTTCATCAATTTTCTGAATCCAAAAGGAATTGATGTGGAAATCAGGATTATCCCGCATGAGCGTCGCGTGAGCGCGATCTTATATCGCGGGGAGACCGGAACCCGGCAGCAGTCAGCCGTGATAAACACTGTTGCGGTCAATGATATTATCGAGCTAGCCGTACCTTTCGATCTGTTGGGGGTCAAGCCAAATGACGAAATTCAGATTTTTGTGACTGTTGAGCGGTCGGGATCTGAGGTAGAAAAGTGGCCCTTCCGCGGGTACATCCAGTTCAAGGTCCCAACCGATGATTTCGAAGCCATGATGTGGCAGGTGTAGAACTTCTGCAAAATCGTCCTGCCAGGAATGAATAGCATTGACATCCTCCCCGGCCTGAAGGCCGAGGATTCCCGAATCAGGCTCTACAACTACTGAGAGCCGCTGCAGATTCTGTTCGCAGATGCGGCAGAGTTGTTTGCCACTTCCCCGGTTCATGGGCTGTTGCAGATGGCCTGGTATTTCTCCAGGCGAACCGGTTGACTGCAGGCTGTGCCAAACAGCCACTACTCCAAGAGACAC